>Ga0265339_10002294_pt1 | contig 13807 bp, 12 predicted proteins | sample 4CB219metaG_FD_202085 | JGI IMG/M metagenome (GOLD analysis project Ga0265339, IMG submission 202085) | Rhizosphere microbial communities from Carex aquatilis grown in University of Washington, Seatle, WA, United States - 4-CB2-19 metaG | ecosystem: Host-associated > Plants > Roots >...
ATACAACGACTACACCTACATGGAATCCGGCACCCCGGTCAAAGCGGTTTTGAGTACTCCTACGCCAGGCATTACTCTCACCGGCTCCAGCGCCACCTTCACCTGGACGGCCGGAGGCGGCGTCACCAAGTACCTGTTCGAGTTGGGCACTACCGGCCACGGCTCCAGCAACGTGTATAACGCAACGGGGACCAGCACAACGGCACTAACAACCGGCGTAGTCAGCGGCATACCCACAACCGGAGCCACACTCTACGCAAGGCTCTACTCGTACATCAACGGAGCATGGCAATACAACGACTACACCTACACGGAACAGTAGTCCAACCCGCAAACCAACGCACCGGCCTCGGTCGATGCTTGACGTCGCGTGAATGCGACGGTCAGGACCAGATCGATGGACACAAGCCGGCCCTTCGTTCGCAATCTGGGAGAGATGAGCGACACAGCGATGATACCGCTCTTCCGCAGCAGGCAGGATTAGAGGCTTTCTCAGTCTGCCCACAAAGCCATAAGAAGGGCTTCCTGGACACTGTCGCCGGAGCTGCGCGCCTGGAGCCGCCGCAGGAACCCGGCAGGATCGGGCGACGGACGGCCAAGCAGAAAGCCCTGCGCCTCATGGATACCCAGCTCCATCACCATGTGCAACTGCTCTTCTGTCTCCACTCCCTCCACAACGACGCGCATCCCCAGGCTGTCTGCCATGGTCAGGATCGACTTCACAAATGCGCGGGTCTCGCGCCGGACCATGAGCTCGTTGACAAACGAGCGATCGATCTTCAGCACATCGAATGGCAGTTTGGGCAGGTAGCTCAGGCACGAGTAACCGGTGCCGAAGTCATCCACAGCGATCGTGACACCGATGCGCTTCAGGCGATTCATGATCTCCCCTGCCCGCTCGATGCCAATCAGCGTGGCCGACTCGGTGAGCTCGATCTGCAGCAGATGAGGATCGAGCCCGGTGCTGTGCAGGATTTCCTCCACCTCACTGATAAACGTCTCACGGGCAAACTGTACGCTCGATACATTCACCGCCACCTGTACGGGATGGTTGGAAAGTATCTGCCAGCCCAGTGCTTCGCGGCAGGCGCGCTTCATGATGTGCGCTCCCAGGGGGATGATGAGATTGCTTTCCTCCGCCACCGGAATGAACACGCCGGGGGGAACCGCTCCCAAAGCCGGGTGGTTCCAGCGAGCCAGCGCTTCAAACCGTGTTACCAGCCTGGTGTTCAAATTGAGTTCCGGCTGGTAATGGGGATGAATCTCGCCCTCGACGATGGCGCGGCGCAAGTCCGATTCCAGGGTCAGGCGCTCGCGCGCGGCGTTGCCCAGGCTATCCCCGAACTGCACCACGCAGTTCTTGCCGTTGCGCTTGGCGGCGTACATGGCGCAATCGGCCTGCTGCAACAGAAAGTCGCCTTCATTGCCGTGTTCCGGGAAGATGCTGATCCCGATACAGGCGCCCACCTGAATGGTATGCCCCTCGATCTCAAAGGTGTTCCTCAGCAATTCCAGCAGTTCCTGGGCAACAACTTCGGCATCGCCGGGTCCGGCAATCTGGTCCAGAACCACGGTAAACTCGTCGCCGCCGATGCGTGCCACCGTATCCGACTCGCGGGAACGCGTCCTGAGGCGATGGGCCACTTGCGCCAGCAGCAGGTCGCCGACGCGGTGCCCCAGGTTGTCATTGACCAGCTTGAAGCCGTCGAGATCGATGTAGAGCAGCGCCAGCTGCCGGCACTCGCGGCGCGCTCTTGCCAGGCTCTGCGCCAGCCGGTCGAACAGCAGGCGCCGGTTGGGCAGGCCGGTGAGCTCATCGAACAACGCCATCCTCTCCAGCTTCGCTTCGGCGGCTTTCCTGGCGTGGTCCCTCTCCCGAAGATCGGCGATCATCCGATTGAAACCCACCACCAGCGGCGCGATCTCGTCGCTGCCGCCAAGGGAAACCTCGGCATCGAATTGCCCTTCGTCGGAAACCTTTTGCATCGCGTCCGACAAGTCGGCGATGGCCCTCTCTGTCTCAGAAGCCCGCTCCAGAGCCGCCGCCTGCGCGCGTACGCGGTGGCGCAGGCGCCCCGCCCACACCAGCATGGCCATCGTCCCCAGGCAGGCCAGGCCCAGCAGTCCCATCGTCCGCTGCACGGTCCAGAACGACGGCGGCCTGATCACCGTCAGGTCCTCGGGAGAGCGCAGCAGGATCTGGAAGCTCGAAGGATCCTCTTCGAGCAGCCGATACAGCCTGGCCGGGTCTACCTGCATCGAGCAGACCCCGGTCAGGATCAGCACGCTGCCTTCGCCGATCTGCCCCAGACGCCCGCCGGTTTCTGACGTATCGAGCTGAGCCGTAAAGGTGCGCGTGCCGGCCTGCATCACCAGGCTTTTCCGCCCCGGCCCCTCCAGAGCCATCAGCACCTTTCCCTGCAAAGTCACCAGCATCGAGTCGGCATGCCCGTCAAGCATGGATTCCGCCGTTTCCGTCTTTGCCGGTACGGCAGAAACCCGGCCGGTGGGGAGCAATACGGCGTCTGTCAGCTCCGGCGAATAGCCGCCCACCAGCGTCGGATAACCGACGGCGCCGATCACATCTCCCACCTGAAAGGACTGCAGGTTGCCATGCACCTCCACGCCGCCGCTCGAGTCCTGAAGGTACAGGAAATCCGGTCCCGCCAGCGTGATCGTGCCTTCCACTTTCACTCGATGCCCGTACCGGCCCTTCGCGGAGTAACTCAATAGCGAGGCCACCGGCGTGACCTCCATGTTTGCCAGATTCGTAGCCGGCTCGAGGACCTCGATATCGGAGGGCCTGGCGATCAGCAATTGATAGCCCACAAGCTGCCGCCGCGAGTTGAAAATGGTGCTGAACACGCCGCGTATCCGCACCCGCGCGTCCTCCAGCGGCTTGACGCGGCCGAGGTCGGAGAACTCCGGTGTGGTGTCCACGTGGACCTGCCCCACCACGGTGTAGAGATCGAAGTTTACGATCGGATGTTTCGGGTCGTCGCTCGGGTGAATGGGATGGACGACTCCTTCAATAGTCACGTAGCGGCCATCCAGCTTGCCTGCCGCCGCACCTTCCACGTTGACCGGAATCGGCTCAGGCAGGGGCGCCGACCCCACGATGCTGAATTTTGGAGCCACAACCACCGGCGCAAAGTTTCCCGGATTGGTAACGCCCGTTACCTGCACACGCGCGCCGGTACGGAACTCGGGATGGTCTCCGGAGTACTTCAGGAAGATTCCGCCGGTGCCGTCATGCATCCAGAGCTGCAGCCACATCGGATCGTTGTACGTAATCACGCCATCCAGGCGCGCCAGCCAGCCCTGCGCGGCCTGCGACTGCTCAAGACGGCGAACCGCGCCCACCGTCGAAAGCACGGGAAGACTGAGATGCTGCTCGCCGGCGCTCTCAACCTGCGCCGGCGGAATCTCCCTGGCCGCGGCGTGGAACAAGTCGTATTTGAGGACGTCCAGGCGCGGGAAGCCCTCGGCTTCCACAGACGTGCCAACCGCAAACTGCGCAGGCTCTGCGAAATGGCATTCGATCGCGCCCCACCGGTCTTCGACCAGGATCGAATTCCGCGACGCTCTCGTCACCACGCCCCTGATTCGCACCTTGTGTCCGTTCCATCGCCCGGCGTTGAGCCAGAGAGAGCGTATGGAATAGAGAGGAACGGTGGCCGGGGCCGGCTCGATCACCTCGAGATCGTTCGCCGAGTTGGCCCACAGCCGCTCAGACAGAACCGCACCCTGCGGGCTGCGCCGCTCCTCCGGTATGCCCTCGATGCGCACCAGGGCATTCACCAGTCTGGACGGGTCGCCGCGCTCCCCCAGGCGTACTTCAACCTCCCAATGGTCGTCGCCGATAAACAGCTCCGGTCTTCCTTCCGCGTCCTGGCCGGCGCCCTGCACCACGGAGATGGTCCGCACCCGGATTCCGTTCTTCTCCGGCGAGGGAAAGACCGGAAGCGCCAGCGTGGCAGGCTGCGGCAACCGCACCCGCGCCACCGTAGTACTGATACGGATCTTTTCGAGGGCTACGCTCGCGGGCCCCTGCATGGGGTCGTATCGCGCCGCCTTGACCGCCCGGACCCGAACCGTCTCGCCCACACGGACTCCGGCCCGCGCCGGGTTCACCGGGATGGGCACTGCGCCACTCTCATCCTCGATCCAGAATCGGTTCCCGGGCCCATCGGTGTAGGTGACCACGCCCATGAGCCGCACCGCTGAGCCAACCGGCAGCTCCTGCAGTTCCTGAATCGGATTGCGGTTTGCATAGACGGAGAAGTACAGCAGTCCGCCGATGGTAATGCCGGCAGCCAGGATCGAGCCCCATAAAGCGGCTCGCCCGAATCCGGCTGCTCTGTTGAGTTTCACTTAGACTTCATCGGTAGATTGATCCGGATTCTTCAGTAGATCCGGAGACCTGCTGGTCAGGAAGGTGCTTTCAGGCGGGTGCCCCGGTCCCAAAGGCCCTTCCAAACCACACTGAGGGTAGCCGGGGGCCCCATCCTTCGCGTTTTTCAGGCGAAGGGCGAGTGACAGATGCCGTCCGCTCTCCGTGCCCAAGGCCGCTGGCCCCACCGCAGGCGGTCGAGCCCCGAGGCCCTTTTTCGATTTGCCCAGCGGCAGATAGTTCTCGCCGGTTACCACCTTTCGGCCCGTCTTGCTTTCAAGCTCAAGCCGGGCGCGATGGGCGATTCCGCCGCCCGTCTTTGCGGCCTTCTTGTTGGCGGGCAATCCCACCGCCATCAATCGCTCTCGAAGAGTTCTTCGTGGGTTCCGGTGCGTTCCAGGTGAAGTTTTTCAGCGGTTGCGGCATAGATCAGCACCCAATCCGGCTCAACGTGGGCGTCTCTATATCCCGCCCAATTGAGTTTGAGGGGATGGTCTTTGAATTGCGCCGGCAAGGGCTCCCCGGCGAGTAAAAGCTCGATCAGCTTTTTCAGCTTTTCAAGGTCTTTGCCTCTCTTCTTGAGCCGCTTTACGTCGCGCTGAAATTGGCTGGAATAGCTTGGGGAGCGCATCAGATGCCGAGCTTATGGAAGAGGTCGACGGCATCTTTGGCCTGGTGAACTTCCTCGCCCTGGGCGGTCTTGCGCATGGTTTCCCGCGTGAGCTTGTTGGGCGTCAGGTCGAACGGCAGAGCCTTCTCCTTTGCCACCCGGGTCAGAACGATGCGCATCACGTCGGAGACAGTGAGGCCCATGTCCTCAAGCACGGCGGCGGCTTTCTGTTTCACTTCGGCGTCGATTCTGGAACGGACAACAGCATTCGCGGCCATGCAAGCATTGTAGCCCATTTGAGCTACAAGCGCGCAATCCTCTCTCAAGCCTTGAGGCCCTTTTTCGACCTGCCCGGCGGCAGATAGTTCTCGCCGGTCACCACCATTCGCCCCGTCTTGCTTTCAAGCTCCAGCCGGGCGCGTTGGGCGATTCCGCCGCCCCCTTTGCGGCCTGCTTGTTGGCTGGCAAACCCACCGCCGCCTCAGTCTCCGCGATCTGACGCGTGGAAAGCTCGGCCAGGGCGGTGAAGATAAGTTCGGCCTCGCTCATGTGATCGCGGAGATTCTGGCTTTCAAGCCCCTTCAGGTCTTTATGCTGTTTCACCGAGACGCCGGACCATTCTTCGTGAATGATGTTGGTGAGGATGGCGAACTCCTCCCCCTGCTTTACCTCGTGACTGGCCCAGTAGTCGGTCAGCTTGTTGCGCGTCTCCTGTCCCGTCATGCGCTGGGTAATCCACTTTTCGCTGCGGCCCAGATTGCGCCAGTTCTCCCGTGTCCGCTCCAGCGCCAAAGCCGGATCGGCAATCTCCCGCATCCTTTCGTATCCCACCTTGGCTAGCCAAAGCTTGATAGGCTCCGCCTTGGGACTAGGAACGGATTGAACCAGCCGCAGCAGCGTCTCGGCGGTCGCAACATCTGTCAAATAGTTTTTGCCGTCGGAGGCTGGCAGCTTCAGTTGGTGACAATTTGTCACCAACTGGCTTCCCTCCTCATGCAGCCGCTGCTTGAGCTTGTTCCAGTATTTTCGGGCAACGGTGGCATCCGGCTGCTGGGTGAGGACGCGGACGACGTCGACCACCGAAAACCACCATGTCTCCATGGCCTCGTCGTAGACGCGGCGTATCGGCTGATTCTCGAACAGGGCGGTATGGGCGGAGATAGCCACGGTCAAAGACTACTCCCAAAGGCTTGACATGGAAGAATCGTTCCTGCGTCAGCCAGGCGCCCCAGCTCTCGTCCGTGAAACCTGGAAGACCCCCGGATTCGCCACCTCATCCAGCGTTTTTCTGATCCCTGATCCCTGATCCCTGATTCCTGACCCCTGACCCCGTCCTCAGGCAGCGGTAGCTGCCTTCTTCGGCCTGCCGCCCTTGCGGCCGTTCGCTCGTGACGCCCTCGAACATCGCGCTGCGAAAAGAAAATCTCCAGCCCCGCCGCTGAGGCGCACCACAACGCGTCCGATGTCGGTGGCGCTCATCCGCTTCAACCGCAGGTTTGAAGCGCAGTCAGTAAGTCAGCAAGCCAGCAGGCCGGCGAGTTAGCACCGCATCGCCAACGCAAAGCCCGACAACACTCAGGCCGCCGAAAACAACTCCCCGCCGTGGGCTAGCCTCGGTCGACGAGTGACTTGGTCTTCAAGCCCCTTTCGAGAATCGCCTCCGGCTTGCCTACTCCCGGCAAGCGCTTATCCGTCGTGCGCATTCTCTCTTTGTTGATATAAATGAGTCACCGGAGGGTCCCCACCCGCGTGACAATTTTCCTCAAAGACGTGCGGCACGCTCTGCGCGCCCTGGCCGCCGCACCCGCGTTTACCCTGGCGGCGGTGGCCTCGTTGGCCATCGGAATCGGCGCCAATACGGCAATCTTCAGCATCGTGGATGCGCTCTTGATTCGTCCCCTTCCCTATGCGGATGCTGAGCGGCTGGTCATTCTCTGGAATCGCTCTCCCGGCCTCGACATTACCCAGGACTGGTTTTCAACCGCACAATACTTCGACATCAAGAACGGCCATCATGGGTTTGAACAGATCGCCATCGCCATCGGCGGTAACTACAACCTGACCGGCTCAGGCGAACCCGAACGCCTCGGAACCATCCGGGTCTCCTCCAGTCTGCTGCCCATGCTTGGACAAAAGGCTGCCCTGGGAAGGTTGTTTGTTCCCGATGAAGACCAGCCAGGCCGAACCCCCACTGTGCTGCTGAGCTACGGAACATGGGCGCGCCGCTTCGGTTCCGACCCCGGCGTCCTCGGCAAAAAAATCGTTCTTAACGGCGTGCCGTATGAAATCGTCGGCGTCATGCCCCGCTCGTTTTCTTTGCCTCGTGAAGTTATGCCCACGTTGGACGGCGCGGAGCAGGCCGAGATATTGTTGCCGCTCCCCCTCCCTGCCAATGCCGCCCAGAATCGCGACCACGAGGACTACAACATTCTGGGAAAACTCAAGCCAGGAGTTTCTGTTCCGCAGGCTCAGGCCGAAATTGATATCCTGACCGCCGGTCTGCGCTATAAATTCCCTGAGGTCTACCCGCCCAACGGCGGTTTGACCTTTGGCATTGTGCCGCTCATTGAGCAGGTCGTAGGCAACGTTCGTCGAACTCTGTACCTGTTGCTTGGAGCGGTTGGCTTCGTCCTGTTGATAGCTTGCGTCAACCTGGCCAACCTCCAACTGTCGCGAGGCATGGCGCGCGAAAAGGAAATCGCCGTGCGGACCGCGCTCGGTGCCGGCCGTAAACGGATCATCGGCCATCTGTTGATCGAAAGTGCGTTGCTGGCCTTCTCCGGCGGTGCATCGGGCATCGTTCTGGCATTCCTGGCCTTGCGCTGGGTACGGCTGCTTGGCCCGCAGAGCGTGCCAAGAATTGACGCCATCGCAATAGGTTGGCCCGCTCTGGCTTTCACGTTCGTGGCTTGCGTAATGTCGGCTATCCTCTTTGGACTCGCGCCCGCGCTGCGGGTTTCGCGGCCCAACATGCAAGCCGCTCTGCAGGGCGCCAGCCGCACCTCCACCGGCGTCAGCGCAATCTGGGGGCGAGGCAACAAACTTCGCCGCTCCCTGGTCATCGCTGAAATCGCGCTCTGCGCAATGTTGTTGATTGGCGCCGGCCTCCTCATTCGCAGCTTCGCTCGCGTGCGCCAGGTTAATCCTGGCTTCAATCCCCGCAATGTCCTCACTCTTGAACTCACCATGACCGGCGACCGATACAAAGACAAGCTCGCGGTTCTGGCTGCTTATCGCGAACTTTGGCGGCGGCTGGAAAGCCTCCCCGGAGTCGCATCGGCAGGGGCCGTCACATCGCTCCCCCTCAGCCAGATGTTCGCCTGGGGACCCATCACTGTCGAAGGAAGAGTGCCCCCGCCCGGCGAGAAATTCATTAATGCCGATGTGCGCATGGTCAGCGGACACTATTTCCAGGCAATGGAGATTCCTCTTCGCCAGGGCCGCTTCTTCAACGACGACGATGTCGCCGGCAAACCCCGCGTGGCGCTCGTGGATGACTACATGGCGCAGCAACTCTGGGCCGGCCAGAACCCGGTTGGCAAGCGCCTGCACACAGGAGGCGTCAGCGATAAAGACTCCCCCTGGATCACCGTTGCAGGCGTGGTCGGCCGGGTCAAGCAATATACCCTCGACTCGGATTCGCGCATCGCGTTTTACCTTCCTCAAACGCAGTATCCAACCCGCGCCATGAACGTGGTCATGCGCAGCGCCAACAATCCTTCCGCTCTTGCGCGCGCCGTAAAACAGCAGATTCAGGAACTCGATCCCAACCTCCCCCTTTACAACGTCAGCACCATGCAGGAGCGCTTTGAAAATTCACTGGCTCGCCGCCGTTTCACCATGCTGGTGCTCGGGGCTTTCGCGGCAATTTCGCTCGGCCTCGCGGCCATTGGCGTTTACGGGCTCATCGCCTATCTGGTTGGGCAAGGCAGCCGCGAAGTAGGTATCCGCCTGGCGCTCGGCGCCACCCCCGCCAGGATCAGGTTACTCATCGTTCGCGGCGGAATGACACTGGCCTCCTGGGGAATCGGCATTGGCATCGCAGGCGCTCTCGTAGTCAGCCACTTGATGAGCTCGCTTCTCTTCGGTGTCGGAACCACTGATATCGTAACGTTTGTGGTTGTCCCGGTTCTCCTCGTCAGCATCGCCCTCTTCGCCAGTTACATCCCGGCACGCAGAGCCTCCCGCATCGACCCCAGCACATCTCTGCGATGTGAATAGAACAACGTCACGCGGCGGGTGCCCCCGGTCCCCGGTGTCGGACCCGTGACCCACCACTCCTCGGCGCCGGCTATTATCTACTGGCCGTACGCGACCTTGACGCGGTTTTGCGCCAGGGGCTCAGCTTGGATTCTTCTTGCCGCCCCGCCTGCGCAACGGAAGACCGTGCGCCGGGGCCTTTTCCCAGACTCGCGATCAGGTTACAGGACACTCATCTCCGGGTTGCAAGGTCGCGTCAGCACCAGCCAAGGCTCGGCTAAAAATGTTGGCGGAGGGAGCGAGCATGTTTGCACCGCTCATGCGAAAGAGTCAGGGGAAGGCGGGCGCGCCTGCCGGCCGCAGTTCGGGATTCCATGGCGCCCATGCACCCCCCCGGCGGTTCAGAGAATGCCACGCCTGGAAATTGTTATCACTTGCCCGCCGGGGCCGCCTTCTTGTGCTCCGCAAAGATGTGTGCCTGATGACAGCTCACACACGTCTTGCCCTTCATAAATGGATCAGACTTCAGTTGTGCCACTTGATCGTCGTGACAGGTGGCGCATGTGCTTAACCCCGGCGTGCCCGCGAAGTCCTTTGCTGTCGTCTCGCCATGGCACACAGTGCATTCCACACCGTTGGCGGCATGCGGGCTGGCTTTCCATTGGTCATAGATCGGCTTGTGGCAGGTGGCACAGGTATCCCCGGCCGGAATCAGCCGATGGTAAATATGCTTGGCTTGATCCAGCTGAGCATTGGCAGGTTGGACGGCAATAGCCAACACCAGAAAAACCAAAAGGGTGAGACCGAACATGCGCGCACAGAAACGATTCACGGGCAGACTCCTGAATACGGTCTCCAAGTATCGAACCGGCGATGGCCGCAATCAGTGATACACATCACGTCTCACCGGAATGCGATCTGCGCACTGGCTGCTAGGCCTAAGTCTTCCGTTATCCCCGGTCCCCAAAAGCGAAGAACCAAGGGCACCCACAGTTGATCAATCTGCAGGCTGAGATTGTGGCCACCCGCCCACAATGAGTGCACGTTGCTCTATTTCAGCCAATGGCTCTAGTCGCTTGTGGCATCTCACACAAGCGACGACGACGTTGTCCCGTTCAAAGCGAAGATGGCGATAATTCTTCAGCTTCTTAATATGGTGTAGATGGAGTTCTCGCTGCTGTCGTTCTTTGCGGCTCAGGGCGGCTTTCACCTGCGGTGTCATTTCGGGTTGGCCACATAGTTCGCAGACATTGCCGCGCTCTGCCCGTACTCTCTTGCAAAACGAATACCAGCCGTGCCCACGTTCTGTCTTAGCGCTGAGGGACTCCAACTCCTGCCAATCAGTATTTGCGTGGGCACCATTGAAGTAACGCTTGGCCATTGCCGGATTATAAGCTCCGTGATCTCAACCGGAGTTTTAGTGGGAAACATCTGTCCCCGGATTTCCCCGGGGCTCGAGGGCGGATGGGCGGGTGGCCCGCGTCTCGGAATGCTCATTCCTCCACTGACATTGGGTGTCCAGGGTCCCCGGGGTTGCGACCCGGGATTCCTCAGTCTCCGCCAGGTGGCCCGGTTCTCGCGACGTTCAATCAACCACAAATGATGGTCGCCCCAGGTGCGCATTCGGCTCGCAAAACCACCGGGAAGCTGCGCTATCTTCATCGCAATCCGGTAACGCAAGGATTGGCGGCGCGGCCGGAGGATTGGCCGTGGTCGAGTTACCGGCATTATGCTTCCGGGATCGGGGGGACGGTGGAGATTGAGTCGTTCCGGACGGCCTGGGCGAGAAACAACGAAACGCTCATACCGTTGCGCGCGGGTTCACGGGCATCGGTGCACCCTCAACTTGATCATGCGCGGTATGAGACCAAGGCCACCCGCCCGCCTGCCAATCAGAGATGGTTGATGTCGTTTAGGGGCGCTTCAAGCCCCCTCCTCTCTGTGCTACCTTCGGGCGGATTCGCTCGACCAAATGTCTCATTTCGTCGGCCCAATGGCTTGTAGTGCCTTGCTTCTCAGCAACCATATTTTCTTGATCAATCACCCAGCGGGCGACATGCAAAAGCAGCCGTCTCTCTTCGTCCGTCATTTCCATTCTCCTGTTCTTTCAGTCCGTGGTCGCACAAAGGACACATGCGGAGGAGTCGTTAGCGCACTTAAAAACGCACGTGGCCCACTCATTTCACCAACAGGGAGCTCCACCCCGTTCATCGCAGTTTCATTGTTCAGTATCAGTACATCCTTTACAGGTTGTTATCAGGACATCCTTTACAAGTCATGATCGGGGGACCGATTTTGGGCTGGGGGTATTGGGATGTCGTGGAGGCTTGTGGGTGTGCAGGATCAGCGGGTGGAGTTTGCGGTTCGAGCCAGCCGCGGCGAGAGCATGAGCGGCTTGTGCCGGGAGTATGAGATCAGCCGGCCGACGGGCTATCTGTGGCTGGAGCGATTCAGAGAGCATGGCGTGGCGGGAGTTCAGGAGCAGAGCCGGCGTCCGCACCTGAGTCCGCGGCAGACAGGGGCGGAGATCGAAGCACGCATTGTCGCGCTGCGTCGCCAGCGGCCTGACTGGGGAGCGCGCAAGCTGGCCGTGCTGTTGCAGCGGGAAGGGGTTGTGCTGCCGGTGATCACAGTGCATCGGGTGCTGGCGCGGCATGGTCTGGTGCTGGATCGGGAGAGCCGGCGGCAGGCAACGGGCCGGTTTGAGCGGGAACAGCCCAACCAGCTGTGGCAGATGGATTTCAAGGGACAGAAGGGCACCGGGGCGGTGATCGGCCCGTTGTCTGTGCTGGACGACCACAGCCGCTATCTGGTGGCGCTGGAACAGACCGGCACGACGCGCAGCGAGGCGGTGCGGGAGCGGCTGGAGGGCGCCTTCCGCACCAGCGGGCTGCCGGATGCGCTGCTGATGGACCATGGCGTGCCGTGGTGGAACGCGCGTTCCGGCAACGGCTGGACGCAGTTGATGGTGTGGCTGATGAGGCAAGGTGTGCGCTGCTATTTTTCCGGCGTGCGCCATCCCCAGACGCAGGGCAAGGTGGAGCGGTTCCATGGTTCACTGGAACGGGCGCGCAGCAGGGCGGGCGCGGACCAGTGGCTGACGCAAGGCTGGCTGGATAACTTCCGCCACGAGTACAACCAGCTGCGGCCGCATGAGGCTCTGGGCATGCGCACCCCGGCCAGTCTATGGCGGCCCAGCGCTCGGGCCTACGATCCCAACCCGCAGGCCTGGGATTACGGCACAGGAGCGGATCTGCGCAAGGTCGGCGGACGGGGGCACATCTACATCGGCGACCGGCGCTGGAAAGTGAGCCAGGCGCTGGCCTCACACACGGTCAAGCTCGAGCGTATCGAGCAGCGCGTGCTGGTCTACTTCTGCCGCACCCTGGTGCAGGAGATCGACCTCAGGGGGGAGCGTTCCACTGCAGTGGAACGCTCCCCCCTGAACCCCTGATTGTAAAGGATGTCCTGATAACAACCTGTAAAGGATGTCATGGAACTTGACACTCATTCACGAGTGGTGGGGATTGAATGACTGGATCAAACAACAGTCCTCCAAATACGCGCAGGAGGGCTACGTGGTCCTCGCCGTTGACCTCTATCGCGGCAAGGTCGCCACCGACGCTGAAACCGCTCATGAGCTGATGCGCGGCCTCCCCCAGGACCAGGGCGTCCGCGACCTCGTCTCCGCCGTCCACTATCTTCAGTCCCGCAAGGACGTTTCCCGCAGCCGCATCGGCGCCGTCGGCTGGTGCATGGGCGGAGGCTATGCGGCCCAGCTCGCCATCGCCGCGCCCAGCCTGCGCGCCGTCGCCATCAACTACGGCGCCCTGCCCACCGATAAGTCCCAGCTCGGCAAAATCCACGCCGCCATCCTGGGCAATTTCGGCGGCCTGGATAAGGGCATTCCCCCCGATGCCATCCACGCCTTTGAAACCGCCATGGCATCTCTGGGCAAGCATGTTGACGCCAAAATCTATCCCGATGCCGGCCACGCCTTTGAGAACCCGAACAACACCGGCGGTTACAAGTCTGAGGACGCCGCCGACGCCATGGCGCGCATGGACGCCTTCTTCAGTGCCAAATTGAAACACTGAGCCTGACTTCGGTAACTGATCAAGTACCCCTTCTCGCGCGTTTCTGCTTGCCTTGCCGTCTGAATGTTAACTATTATGCCAATAGTACAAAGGTGAACCGCGGCCCCTTCTCGGCCCCAGGAGACCACAATCGTGATGAAGATCGGCACCATCATCCGCGCCCATCGGCTCGAGCAGGGCCTTTCCCAGGGCGACATCGAAAAGAAAACCGGCCTCCTGCGCTGCTACCTTTCCCGCGTCGAAAACGGCCACACCGTTCCCTCCCTCGACACACTCTCCAAAATCGCCCTCGCTCTCGACCTGCCCATCTCCCAGTTCTTTGCTGAGGACGGCGCCAACCGCCATCTCCACACCCAGAAGCTCTCTGACGAGGAGCTCAAGTTCCTCACCCAGATCCGCCGCTACTCCACCAACCTGAACGAGAGCGACCGCAAGCTGCTGCTGGCCATGGTGCGCAAGTTCGCCGCCGCCGCACGCTGAACAACTTCCAAAAGCTGCAATTTGTAG
>Ga0265339_10002299_pt1 | contig 13777 bp, 8 predicted proteins | sample 4CB219metaG_FD_202085 | JGI IMG/M metagenome (GOLD analysis project Ga0265339, IMG submission 202085) | Rhizosphere microbial communities from Carex aquatilis grown in University of Washington, Seatle, WA, United States - 4-CB2-19 metaG | ecosystem: Host-associated > Plants > Roots > Rhizosphere...
GGCCCGCACCCTCACCCGCCGAGCCTGCGGCTCGTCGGCCTCTCCCGCGAGCGGGAGAGGCGCAGATCGCTCGATCGCCTCGACCTGAAAACGGTCTAGCCCCGCGCGAGCTCGATGAAGCCGCGCACCCAGATGAGGTTGATCTCGTCGGCGAGCGCGGCGGGCGTGTCGGTCGTCGTCTCGATCGCCGCGGTGAAAGGCACGCCCGCGCGGTGGAAGTGGTCGGTGATGCTGCCGTCGTGGCACTCGATGAAGCCCTCGGCGTCGGCGCGCACGTCGCTGCCGGGCTCGTAGCCCGAGTCGACGAGGCTGCTGCGCAGCAGGGGCAGGAGCGCGCCCGAGCGCGCCTGGAGCGGGCGGTACGGCGCGCGATCGCCGAAGACGTACGAGTAAAAGACGTGCCCGTGGATGAAGTTGTCCTGGTGCAGATCGAGCGCCGCCGTGGGCAGGGGCCGACGCGCGAGCTCGCGCGCGAGCGCGATCGTCTCGCGCGGGCCGCCGTCGAACGCCTTCCACGAGAGCGGCGCCTCGCCCGTGTGCAGCTCGCCGCGCCACACGCCGGGCGCGATCTCGTAGCGCAAGAAATCGTTGTTGGGCCGCTCGCCCCCGACGTTGTAGCGCGTGTGCGCCTCGAAGCCCGACGGGTTCACGCAGGGATAGAGCCGCAGGCCGACGCCGCGCGCGCCCGCGTGGTCGAACAGCTCCGCGGCGTGCGCGAGCAGCGTGAGCGGGCCGGCCTTCTCGTCGCCGTGGAAGCCGGCCGTCACGATCAGCGACGGCGCGCCCGGCTCCGGCCGGCCCGCCGCGAGCAGCGGGTACTCGCGCCCGCCCTCGACGACGGCGCCGTAGTCCTCCGCGTCGGCGATGCCCCGCACGACGTCGCGCCAGCGCGCGGCGTACTCACCAAAGTCCACGCCTCATTCTACTTCGGGACCCTAGCAGGGAGCTTCGCACTCGGCTCCCCACCGTCCCCTCCCCACCCCTCGCTCCGCGAGGCCTCGCCGCGCCCCCGGCGCTCGCTCCGCGCGGCGAAGCCGCGCTACGCTCGGGACCAGCAGGCCCCTTCCGCGCGCTACGGCAGCTCGCAGGCGCTTCCAAAGCACCCGCCCGCGCACTGGATGTGGCAGCCCCCGCAGTTCATGGGATCGCTCGTCGTGTCCGCGCAGTACGCGTTGTCGCAGGCGGTGTAGCCACCCGGGCAGCTGATCATGCTCATCGTGCCGGCGTCGGCCGGCGCAAACGTGCACGCGCCCTGCTGGCAGCTCATGCCGCCCCCGCACACCTTGCCGCAGCCGCCGCAGTTGGCGATGTCTCCCATGAGGTTCGCGCAGTACGAGTTGTTGCACGCGGTGAGGCCGCCCGGGCACGTGATGGTGCCGCCGTCGCCGCCCGTCGCGACGTTCATGCACACGCCCTGCGCGCAGTACTGGCCGCCGCCGCACGTGAAGCCGCAATTGCCGCAGTTGGAGGGGTCGTTCATGACGTTGGCGCAATACGCGCCCATCGCGTTCTGGCACATCTTGCCGGGCTGCGCGCACTGCTGGGTCACGCCCGCGTCGGTCGACGTCTGCGCGACGCAGACGCCCTGCTGGCAGCCCATCCCCGAGCCGCACACGATGCCGCACTTGCCGCAGTTCTGGGAGTCGTACATCGGGTCGGAGCAATACTGCTTCATCGCCATCGGGTCGGTGCAGATCTCGTTGTTCGCGGGGCAGGTCGGCGGCGGCGGCGCCGTGCCGCACGTGCCGCTGTAGCAGCCGAGGCCCGCCGTGCAGTGGTTGCCGCACAGGCCGCAGTTGGCCGGGTCGCTGTACAGGTTCGTGCACATCGGCGCGCCGCCCACCATGCAGGCCGCGAGGCCCGGGTACGAGCCGCCGCCGCCCTGGCAGGTGCCGTTCGTGCAGATGGCGTTGTTGCCGCAGACGTGGCCGCACGCGCCGCAGTTCGAGGCGTCGCTCGCGAGGTTCGCGCAGAACGTCCCGCCGCCGGGGTTCTGGCACGTCGTCGCCGGGACGCCGCACTGGAGCGCCCCGCAGATGCCGTTGTTGCAGACCTGACCGTTGCCGCAGACGCGGCCGCAGCCGCCGCAGTTCATCTGGTCGTTGTTCGGATTCGCGCAGTACGAGCCGCCGCCCTGGGTGACGCACGTGACCTGCGGCTGGGTGCACACGGGCAGCGTCGCGTTCACGCAGCGGCCGGTCGCGTCGCACGACTGGCCGCTCTGGCAGACGGGGCCCATGCGGCAGTCGGGCTGGCAGGCGCCGTTCACGCAGAAGGGAGCCTGGCCGTTGCAGTCGACGTCGGCCGTGCACGCGGGCCGGCAGGCGCCGAAGCTGCCGCTCGTCGGCGAGCCCACGCACTTCTGGCCCCCGGCGCAGGGCAGGCTCGCGTCGCAGACGCTCGTGCAGAAGCCCATCTGATAGCCGAAGCGGACCTTGTCGAGGCAGAGGCCGCCCGCGCAGTCGCCGTTGCGGTTGCACGCGGCGCCGAACGCCCCCGTGCCGTACGCCTGACACGCGCCCGAGTTGCACGAGCCGTCGCAGAACTGGCCGCACATGCCGCAGTTGCGGTAGTCGTCCATCGTCGACGTGCAGCTCCCGCCGCACGAGGTGAGCCCGCCGCCGCAGGTCTGCGTGGGCGCCGGCGCGCACTCGCCGCCGAGGCAGACCCAGCCGGCCTGACAGGTGAAGCCGCAGGTCCCGCAGTCGGTCGCGCTGCGGGTGGTGTCCGCGCAGTAAATGCTCGCCGACGGGCCGGGGCACTGCGTGGGCGCCATCGCGGGGCAGCTCTGGCTTGCGGGACCTGTCGCGCCGCCGTCCTGCGCGACGGCGATCATGCACTGGCCCTGCTGGCACGCGCCGCCGTTGGGGCAGACGTTGCCGCAGGCTCCGCAGTTGTTGGGGTCGTACATGAGCATCGTGCAGATCGGCTTCTGTCCGGCGGGATCGAGGCACGGCGTGGCGCCCGTGCCGCAGTTCATCTGCGGGAAGTCCGTGCAGACCATGTTGTTGCAGTATTGCGTCGCGGCGCAGGCCTTGCCGCACGCGCCGCAGTTCGCGTGATCGCTCGCGAGATCGTCGCAGGACGTTCCGCTCGCGCCCGTGCACGCCTTGACGGTGGGGGGGACGAAGCCGCCCTGGCCGGCGCCGCCGTCGCTGCCCGTGTTCCCGGCGGTGCCCGTGTTGCCCGCGCCGCCGTCGACGTTCGCGGACATCGGGCACCGGCCCTGCTGGCAGTGCATCCCGGCGGCGCACGTGACGCCGCAGCCGCCGCAGTTCTTGTCGTCGTTCTGGAAGTCGAAGCCGTCGTCGACCTTGCCGTTGCAGTCGTCGTCCTGGCCGTTGCACACCTCCATCGAGGGCAGCGTGGGCGGCCGCGTGGGCAACGGCTGGAGTCGGCCGTTCATGCACAGCTGCACGCCCGCCGAGCAGACGCCCACGCCGACCGTCCCGGCCGGGCCGGGATAGTAGGTCCCGCCCACGCCGTCGTCGATGACGCCGTTGCAGTCGTTGTCGAGGCCGTCGCACGTCTCGACGCCGTTGTTGGTGAGCTTGCACTCGCAGCCGTTCGCGGGATTGCGATCGGCGTCGATGAAGCCCATGGCGCACGCCGAGACGCAGCCGCCCATGACGCAGGCGGGGACGCTGTTCGGCAGCGCGGCGCACGCGACGTTGCAGCCGCCGCAGTTGGCGACGTCGCCCGTCGTCGCGCCGCCGGGCACGTCGTCGATGCGGCCGTTGCAGTCGTCGTCGATGCCGTTGCACGTCTCGGCCTGCGGCGCCCCCGGCTTGCCGCCGCACACGACGTCGACGTGGCTCGCGCTGCACACGGTCGTGGAATGGACCTGACAGGCGCCCACGCCGTTCGCGCAGTCGACGCCGACGCCGAAGCCCTCGTCGACCATCCCGTTGCAGTTGTTGTCGATCATGTCGCAGCGCTCGAGGACGCCCGGGCTGATGGCCGGGTTGGTGTCGTCGCAATCGTTCATCGCGATCGTGTAGCGGTCACCGTCCGCGTCGCAGTCGCGGGCGGACGTGTCCTTCTTGTCGCAGTCCTGATCGATGTTGTCGCCGCAGATCTCCTTGGCGCCGGGGTGGATCGACGGATCGTTGTCGTTGCAGTCGAAGCCCGCCGGGTAGCCGTCCTTGTCCACGTCGACGGGCGACGTGATCGGCGGCAGCACCTGGATCTTCACGGGCGTCCACGGGCCGCGCGCGCCGTTCGGGTCGGTCGCCGTGACGTAGAAGACGTAGACGCCGTCCTGCGAGGACGTGAACGTCGCCGTCGCGCCCGACTTCGTGAGGCCGTACGTCGCCGGCGTCGCCGGATCGGGCGCGAAGTCGTACGTGAGCATGTCGCCGTCGGGGTCGACGGCCGTGGCCGTGAGCGTGAGCGTCACGGGCGCGCCCGGATCATGCGTGAGCGCCGCGCTGAGCGGCGACACCGACGGCATGCCCGGCGGCCGGTTCGCCGTCGCCGAGAGCACGGTGATGGTGACCGTCGACGGCATCGAGCTGGCCGTGCCGTTGCTCGCGACGCACGTCACCGGGTAGTCGCCGGGCGCCGTCGCCGTGAACACGACCGTCTGGCCCGCCGTCGCCGACATCGTCGTCACGTCGGTCGTCGCCCAGTCGTACGTCAGCGCGCCCTGCTGCGGGTCCTTGCCGAAGCCCGTGAGCATCACGGGCTCGCCCGCGCGCACGATGCTCGCGCTCGCGCTCACCGCGACGACGGGCGGCGGCGCCGCCGCCATGACGCCGGCGGGGTCGGCGCTCATGTCCCACGTGAAGACGGAGGCCGCGCCCGCGAGCGTGCCCGTCACCGTGACGTGGAAGAGGCCCGGCACCGACGGCGCGATCATCGCCGAGCCGCCGTCCATGGACGCCGTCACCTTCACCGACGGATCGCTCGCCGCCCACGCGAACGTGACGCCGGCCTGCGGCGACGCGATCTTGAACGGCACGGTGGTTCCGACGGCGACGTGCACCGGCGTGCCGGGGAAGCCGACCAGCACGGGGGGCGCCGTGCCGGCGGGCTCGGGGTCCCACATGTTCGGCGCGCCGTCGCAGTCGTCGTCGGTGCTCACCGCGGCGAGCGTGGCGACGTCGAGCTCGCCCGTGCCGATCGCGTTCGCGCTCGCGGGCGGCGGCACGTCGGCGGCGCCGGCCGGCACGAGGTAGAGCGAGGCCTCGGCGCTGGCCACGGCGCCCGCCGACAGATCGCCGAGCGCGCCGAAAACGAAGTCGGCGCGGCTGCCGTTCATCCACGCGAGCAGCTCGGGATCGGTCGCCGCGAGCGCCGTCGAAGGCACCTTCAGGAAGGGACCGGTGTGGCTGTCGCTCGTGACGCTGACCTTGAGCTTGCCGTCGTCCTGCTTCGTCGCCGAGGCGAGCAGCCAGCCCGTCTGTTCGCCCACCGCCACGGCGGCTCGCGCCTTGACGCGCGTGTAGACCTGCAGCGCCTGCCCGCTCTTCATCCCCGCGAGCACGTCGGCCGCCGTCGAGGCCTGGCCCGTGTAGCCGTTGACCGAGAGCGCCGGCACGTCGGCGAACCCGACCGCGAGCGGCGCGCTGACGACGAGCGCGCCCGCGCACGACGGCCCGCCCAGCCCCAGCTCGAGGTTGAACACGGGGACGTCGGGCGTGACGACGTAGGTCGACAGGTGCTGGATCTCGGCGACGATGACGCCCGAGACCTTGTCCATCGAGACCGTCTTGACCTTGGTCCACTTGCCCGACTGGTAGTCGTAGGTCTGCACGGCGAGCATCGGCCTGATCTTCAGCTTGTCGGGGATGGGCAGCTGCAGGCGCACCGGCTTCTGGAACGCGAGCCCCGACGGGCCAATCTCGACGGGCTCGAGATCCTGGGGCATCACGCCCGCGACCTGCGCGGCCGGCGGCGTGGGCGGGTGCTGCATCGACGAGATCGACACGGCGATGGGATCAGTGCCCGGCGGCAGCGCGCCCGGATCGATCTGGATGGCGGCGCCCTGCACGGACGACAGCGGCGCGTCGACGGTGACCGTGCCGCCGTTCGGATCGTTCGGGTCGACGTGCGCCGACGCCTGCGGGATCGCGCTCGCCGCCGTCACGGTGAACGACTGCGAGACGGTGTGCCCGTTCATCGTCGCCGACACCGTGAAGGCCTGGTCGCCGCCCTGGGTCGCGTCGGGCGTCCACGTGACGTTGCCGCCCTGGTCGATGGTCGCGCCGTGCGGCCCCTGGTCCATCGTCCAGTCGGCCGCGCCCGGCTGCGAGAGCACGGCCTGATACCTCATCTGGTCGCCGACCTGGCTCGCGTGAACGGGCGCCGACATGACGTGCAGCGCGGCGCTGGTCTGGCCCGTCTTGTTCTTGCTCCCCCCACCGCACCCGATCGCGAGGACCAGCGTGAAGACGAGCGAGGACCTACCGACGAGCCGGGGCGTACGGGGCATTCGAGCTCCTAGAGGGGGCGAAAAGGATGCAGCGCAGACGCGGGCGTGCGTCACGGTACACTTTCGGAGGCTCGAGACGCCACCTTTAAGGTGCGCGCCACGTCTCTGACGGCGCGCGGCGGGACGCCTTCGCGAGGCCGCTGGGCGCCCTCATCTCCTGCGACGGCGCCAGGGGCGGCGGCGAGACCGCGACGCAGCTCGGCATCGGCGGCGAGGCCGGGACGACGACCGGCGTTTCGGGCACCGGCGGCTGACGCAAAAAAAAACGACGCGGTCGGGAGCGCGAGATCCGCGCCCTGACCGCGTCGTGTTCGACGCGCTGGTTCTAGCTCGGGGCTAGTTGCCCGTCGCCGCGGCGACGAGCGAGCGGGCCTGCGCCAGCATCGCCTTGTCCATGGCGCCGTTGTTGGCGGAGACCGCCGTCTGCGTCAGGAAGATCTCGGCCTTGTTGATCTTGCCGCCGAGGATGTTCCGGTTCCAGACCTGGGGCGTCGCCTGGAGCTCGCCGATGAGCGTCCACATGAACATGCGCCACTGGTTTGCGGCGTACGTCTGGTAGAGCGTCGTGTGCGTCGCGTTGTCCGACGGCGTGTACATGATCTGGTAGTTGTTGATCGTGTTGAAGTTCTTCTGCTCGGCGAAGTTCGTCACGATCGGGAAGTAGCCCGAGCGCATCACGAGCGGCGTGACCGGGAAGCGGCCGAGGTCCGGGTGGAAGAACGGGAAGACGTTCGGGCTGCGCGGAAGGCCGCCCGACTTGTCGTACTTCATGACCTCGACCGAGCGCTTGCTCACGATGAATGCGCCGTGGATGGGCGACGAGCCGTTGTCGAGGAAGGTCTCCTGCGTGAAGTACTCGTCACCCTCGGCGACGTAGTCCGGCTCGACCATCATCGTCGACGGGTCGAACGAGAAGCCCAGCCAGAACCACGGAACGATGATGCGCTGGAGCTGCTCGTTGGCGTCGTTGCGGGTCAGGCCGGGCAGCGTCTCGGCGGGCACCGAGAACTTGCCGCCGCCCGTGGGCAGCGTCGCGCCGACGTTGTGGATGAAGTCGCGCTGGTTGGCGCCGACCATCCAGATCGTGTTGTAGAGCATGCCCGTCTTCATATCGACCGGGAACGCCGAGTTCGTCGTGTTGTAGGTCGTGACGAACTTCGAGAGGTTCGTGTCGCCCTGCGCCTGCAAGCGGAACAGGTAGTTCGCCAGCTGCACCGAGCCGTACTTGTGCTTGAACCAGCTGGTCTCGTCGTGGGGACGCGTGATCACCGCCGCCTTGAGCGTGTCGAGCGTCGGGTTCGCGAGGTACGCGTCCTCGGCCGCCAGCTGCGCCGCCGAGAGGGTCCCCGGGGCAACGGCCGTGTCGGTCATCCAGTCGGCGATCGTGCCGTGGTCGGCGCACGCGTGCTTGTCGACGCACGGGACGTTGACGCCGTCGTTGTTGAACTTGTCCTCGGTGTAGTGGTTCACCGGGATGCCGACCTTGAGCGCGCGGAGGTCGAGGGCGGCGAGCTCGTCCCACGCCTGCTTGGCGTCGGCGACCGAGTTGATCGGCGCGCCCATGAGACGGAGCTTCATATCGCTGAGCTCCTGGCCGAAGGCCTGGTCGCGCTCCTGCGCCGAGTTGCCCGGAAGGACAGCGCCGCCCGGCTGGAACGGACGGTAAACCAGCGGATCCGGCGGCTGCACGATGTTGTACTTCGCGCGCAGCGCGTGAACCATGTCGATGACCGAGTCGATCGTCGCCTGGTTCATGACGTGGCTGAACGCGCGGCGGTACATCTGCGCGTCCGAATAGCCGATGAACGCGAGGTCCATCGGGTCGGCGGCGTGGCAGCCGACGCACGCGTTGTTGTCGACCTCACCCGGCGTGCGCCAGGCCTTGAGGCCGTTCGAGTACGCCGTGTTGACCTGGTCCATCGTCCAGGTCGCCTCGGGGCGAGACAGACAGTAGACGGCCGGGACCGGCGCCGTCTGGCCCGTCGGGATGGCGCTCCGCCACGCGAAGATGGCCGCGATGTCCGCGTCCCCGAGGCGGGCCGTGCTGAAGGCCGGCATGCGCAGCGGGACCGTCTTGCCCTGCGACGTGGTCTCGGTCGTCGTGCTCATCTTGCCGGCGCGGACGATGGAGGTCATCTGCGCGATCGTGAGGTCGGCACGGCGAAGCGACGGGTAGCCCGAGCGGCCGTCGGCGGTCATGCCGTGGCAGCTCGCGCACTCCGTCACATAGATCGGCGGCGCGGCGCCGGCCGTCGCGTTGGCGGCGTCGGCGCACGACGGGACCGGCTGTCCCGTCATGTCCGTGGTCATCATGCCGGTGCCGGTCCCCGTGTTGGAGCCGTCTCCGGTGCCAGTGCCGGTGGTGTTGCCGCCGCCGGTCGACGGGGCCACCGTGCCGGCCGAGCCCGTGCCGCCGACGACTACGGTGCTGCCAGCGGCGCCCGTGCTCTCGCTGGGCGGGTTGTTGCCGTTCGACGGCGGGTTGGCGCCGCCGTTCGGCTGCATCGTGGACGGACCGCCGGTCGGATGTCCCGGCTGTCCACAGCCGACGAACATCCCCAACATCAGCAAGCTCGCCGCGGCGGCGACCATGCGGATGGCGGTGTCACTCGTGCTCACAGGCTCCCGATTCGAGATCATGAAGTCCCCCATCATCGAAACGGCCCGGGTCATTCGCACGCGCAGACTTCGCGGGTCCACGCCTTGCGACCCCGAAACTATGCAACCGCACAAATGCATGTCGCAAGTGCTCGTAGCGCTTGCCGAATGTTCGGGAGCCAAACGAAGGCCCGCGCGCCTGCAAGCCCGCGATTTCGTTGCGGACATCGGCGGTCATGTGGGCGTGCACGCAGAACCTGCGCAATGCAACGGAGGGGTTCCTCCCCAACGAAAATCGTGCGGAGGCCCCACTTCAGGGGAAACCGGGTGCGTGTCCCTGCCGCGCGAGCGCGAGAAAGGCCGAGAGGCGCGCGAGCAGATCGTCCACCTGCGGCTCCTTCAGCGACGCGTGGATCTCGAAGCGCTTGTCGACCGCGCTCGCCGTGATGCCGTCGAGGTACGGGCCGAGGCCGAGCATGAGGATCTGCGCGTTCTTCTTCGCGTCGCGCAGCTGCTCCTGCATCTTCCCCGCGAGACCTTGCGCCTCGGCGGCCGACGCGACGTCACCCTCGACGACGGCGTCGAGGCCCTGCCCGAGATCGAGCGCGACGACGAGGTTCGCGAGCGAGGCCGCGGCGTGCGTCTGCGGATCGGCGCGCAGCATCTGGCGCGTCTCGTCGGGGATGATCGCGGCGGCCCAGATGGCGTGATCGGCGACGCGCTCCGTGAGGCGCGTCAGATCGATGTTCGTCGCGGCGCTGTCGCCGGGGTGCGCGGTCGCGGCGAGCTCCGCGAGGCGCGGGGCCCAGCCGCCCGCGCCGAGGACGAACGTGCGCTCGTCGACGAAGAAGCCCGCGACGTCGGGCTTGCCGCGCGCCGCCCAGAGCGTGAAGCGGCCGTGCGGCGTGCTCACGAGATCGTCGCCCTTCTTCTGCAGCTCGTCGCGCACGTAGGCGACGAGGCGCGCCTGATCGAGGTGCTGCGCGCGCAGCACGAGGGCGAGCTCGCCGTGCTCGCGCGCGTTCTGCGGGAAGCCGACCAGCACGCTGTCGAGCTGCGTGAGCGGATCGAAGCCGGTGCGGCGCTTGAGCTCCTCGATCTCGCGGTTCCCCTCGGGATCGTTCTTGGCGAGCGCGCCGAGCTTCGCGACGGCCGGGCTCGCGCGCAGCTTGGTCGCGTCGAGCGAGACGACGACGCGCACGGGCTCCGGCAGCATGGCGAGGCGGCCCTTCACGGTCGCGGCGGGATCGCTCGCGCGCGAGCAGCCGCCGCGGCACCCGGCCCCGAAGGCGAGCACCAGGGCAAGTAGAATTTCGGCGCGCGTTCGCGCGATAGTGCGGCGGATGTCTTGGATACGCATGAAGTTCAAGGACCAGCGGGTTTGGGTGCGCGCCGACGACGGCGGGCGTCCAGTCCTGGACGCCGACGGGCGCGCGGAGATGAAGTATCGCGAAACCGACTCCAAGAGCTACCGCCCTGGTCTCGGGAACTTGTTGCCCGACGACGGCGCGGGCGAGACGCCGCGTCCGCGCGCGGCGCGGCCCGCGGCCGAGCGTCCCGCGCACGCGCCCAGCCACGCGCGCAAGGCGAGCGTCGCCGACATGGCCGGCGCCATCGAGATCTGGACCGACGGCGCGTGCTCGGGGAACCCGGGCCCGATGGGCATCGGCGTCGTCGTCATCGACGGCAGCAAGCGCAAGGAGCACGGCGAGTACCTCGGCTCCGGGACGAACAACATCGCCGAGCTCGTCGCCATCGAGCGCGGCCTCTCGCTGGCGGTCGAGCTCACGGCGGGCGACCGCGACCGGCCGATGCGCGTCTACAGCGACTCGAGCTACGCCATCGGCCTGCTCGACAAGGGGTGGAAGGCGAAGGCCAACCAGGAGCTGGTCGCGCGCATCCGCAAGCTGGTGGCGCAGAGCTCGCGCCTCGCCTTCGTCAAGGTGGCCGGCCACGCCGGCGTGCCCGAGAACGAGCGCTGCGACGAGCTCGCCCGCATCGCGATCTCGCGCGGGATGATGCGCTGAAGGGGGTTGCGGCCGGCGAAAGCGTGCCTAGCTTCGGGCCAACCCTCTAGAGGAGGCCGCCCATGAAGCCCCTGTCCGCGACGATCGTCACCGCGCTGCTCGTCTCCGCGCCCGCCTTCGCAGGCGACTCCAAGGACACCAAGAAGGACGCGGTGACCGTCCAGCCCGGCGACATCAAGTGGGGCGACGTGCCGCCCGCCCTGCCCAAGGGCGCGCAGCTGGCCGTGCTGCACGGCGATCCCTTCAAGAAGGAAGTGTTCTCGCTGCGGCTCAAGATGCCGAAGGGCTACAAGATCCCACCGCACTGGCACACGAACGACGAGCAGCTGACGATCCTGTCGGGCACGTTCGTGCTGCACATGGGCGACACGATGGACGCGCCGGCGCACGAGCTCGGCGCGGGCGCCTACCACTTCCTGCCCGGCAAGATGCACCACGCCGCCGAGGTGAAGTCCGAGGTGATCCTGCAGCTCGACGGCATGGGCCCGTTCGACATCCACTACCTCAACCCGGCGGACATCCCGAACAAGTCCGCGTCGAAGTGACGCGCTAGAACCACTTCACGTTGACGTGAACGTGAACGTGGTCCTAGACGTAGTCGCTGACGCTGTCGTGTGCCTGGACTGTGCGGCGTACAAGCACACGACAGCGACTACGACAGCGTTTATGACCACGACCACGTCCACATGAAAAAGCGCTAGGTTCGCACCCGAGCGCAGCGCGGCTTTGCCGCGCGGAGCGAGCGCCGGGGGTTCGGGACCCTGTGAGGGTCCCGAACTAGACGGGCCCGCACTGCCACTCGATGCGGTCCGTCGTCTTGTATGTGCCCGAGGCGATCGACACCTGCACGCCGGCGGAGGTCGTGAAGCTGACGGAGTACGACGCCGTCAGGGTGCTTCCCTTCTGGGTCAGCGTGAGGGTGCCGTCCACGATCGTCACCGGGCTGCCGCTCATGAGGATCTGAACGCGGGGATCGGGCAGCGTCACGGCGCCGGCGATCGGCAGCTCCGTGACGCCGATGGAGAGGCCGAAGGGCGGGTCGAGGGCGAGGCAGACCCTCGAGCACGGCGTGCCGGTCTCGAGGCACTGGTTCACGAACGCGCAGCTCGACGGCTGCAGCGCGCAGCGGTCCGGGATCTTGGCCGGCAGGGCGAGGCTCGCCGGCGCCGTCACCACGCCCGAGCAGTGGGTGTCCGTGACGAGCGTGTCCTGCGAGGTCTCGCCCGCGGGACAGGAGGCGGGGCCGCAGCCGGCGGCGACCAGCACGAAGGCGACCAGCGCGACGAGCCTCACGCCGCGACCTCGGCGGCGACCTCGTCGAGGCGGGCGAAGCGCGCGCCCGCGGCCGTCGCGGCGGCGAGCGTCTCGTCGAGCGCGGCGAGCTTGTGCGCGAGGGGCTTGCGCAGATCGGGCTGCCGCGCGACGAGGGCGGGCGGGATCTCGTCGGCGTCCGCGTCGGCGAGATCGATGCCGTGGAGCTCGAGGTTGAAGAACGGCGCCTTGGTCGCGGCCGCGATCAGGTGGCGTCTCATCCACGCGGGCGCGGTCACGAGGCTGGTCCCGATGACGGGCAGCCGCGCGATCGGCGTGACGGACATGGGCAGCTCGACGAGGGCGTCCCCGCTGGCCCCGTTCGAGGCGCGGCGATAGGGTGCGTCCGCCGCGGGCCGGTATGGCGCGAGCGGGGCGGCCAGCACGCGGGGCGTGTCGAGGATGCTGCCCGACTTGCGGCCCACGAGGCGCATCGCGCCCATGACGGCCGCCTTCGCGCCGTAGTACGCGAGCGACGGGAACGCCGACGAGTCGTAGCGGTAGCGGCGCGCGCGCAGCAGCTCGAGGAGCTCGGCCGAGATCGCGTAGCCGGGCGCGCGGAAGCCGCACGGCGCGCCGCCCGCGCACGCGCCGATGAGGCCGTGCGCGCGGTCGATCTCGGCGCCGATCGCGTCGCTGGGCTTCCGCACGAGGTCATAAGGATGCGAGTAGGTGTGGTTCGCCAGCTCGTGCCCGTCGCGCGCGAGCTGGGCCAGCAGCGCGCGGCCCTCGGCGTCCTCCTCGAGATCGCGGGCGACGACGAAGAACGTCGCGCGCGCGCCGTGGCGGGCGAACAGCTCGGCGAAGCGCGGCAGGCAGCGGCGCAGGATGGCGTGGCGCGCGCGCGCGGGCGGCGCGCCCGGCAGGGCGTGGATGCGCCAGTAGCACTCGACGGGATCGAGGTCGACGGAGACCGACACGACGCGGCCGGAGTGCGCGCGATCTGACATATCCTCACGTCGTGCTTACCACGCCCGCCGCCGCTCCGGTCGCCTACCGCGTCTCGATGCCCGAGCCCGCCAGCCACGAATTCGAGGTGCAAATTGATGTCCCCGCGCTCGGCCGCGCGTCGGTGGACCTGATCTTCCCCGCCTGGGCGCCGGGCAGCTACCTCGTGCGCGACTTCGCGCGCCACATCTACCGGCTGACCGTCACGGACGCGCGCGGGCGCGCGCTGCCGCTCGAGCGGCTCGAGAAGGCGCGCTGGCGCGTCGAGGCGGGCGGGCGCCCGTTCCGCGTGCGCTACCGCGTCTTCGCCTTCGAGCAGAGCGTGCGCACGTCGTTCCTCGACGACAGCCACGCCTACTGGAACGGCACGAGCCTCTTCTTCTTCGTCGACGGCGAGCTCGCGCGGCCCTGCCGCGTGACGGTCGTGCCGCCGCCCGGCTCGCGGTGGCACGTCGAC
>Ga0265339_10002300_pt1 | contig 13776 bp, 7 predicted proteins | sample 4CB219metaG_FD_202085 | JGI IMG/M metagenome (GOLD analysis project Ga0265339, IMG submission 202085) | Rhizosphere microbial communities from Carex aquatilis grown in University of Washington, Seatle, WA, United States - 4-CB2-19 metaG | ecosystem: Host-associated > Plants > Roots > Rhizosphere...
CGCTCGATGACCTTCCGGGCGATGGTCGTGCCGCCGATGAGTTCGCAGACGACGTGCACCTGCGGATCCTTCAGGGCCTTGTCCAGGTCACTAGTGAAGAGCTTCTCGTCGAGTCCCAGCTTCCGTGCGTGGTCGAGCTTGACATCCACCACGTACCGCAGTTCGATGGCTCGCCCGACACGTCGCTCCAGGAGCTCGCGGTCCCGCGTAAGCAACGTAGCCACGCCGCCGCCCACAGTGCCGCATCCGACAATCGCCACACCACATACATTTGTACTTGCCATATTTGCCTCTTATCGACGGCGTATGGTAATTCACAACGCGGGACGAATCAATTAAGGATTGAGGAATGCGGGTACACAGGCAACCGCCTAGAATGCGGAGCAACGCCCACGGAAAGCTTTCCGTGGGCATGGACGGCAACACATAGCAGGTGGCAATTGGTCGGTTGGTTCATTGGGTTTCCTCTTGACGAATCCGAGAATGGGATTCTAATTGAGTCAGCATCCAGGTCTTTATGGTACTCGCTCAGCATCTCAAGAGGCGAAAGGTTGGTGATAGAAATGGAACGGACCAACTCTCAGAACTCCAAGCATAACAAGCATCAGGCACGGCCCATATTTGTGTGGGCAGCGGTTGTCGCAATCGGCCTGGCAATGAGTTTCGCGGCCAAGGCAGACGTGCCCAACCTATACAGGTGGGATACCCCCCTGTACGAATGGGGAAGGCAGATTGGTACGTCGCAGGAGGACCGCGGTTCTGCCATGGCCCTGGACTCCACCGGAAACATCTATATGGCAGGTGTCACTGATACCTATTCGAAGGTTCACCGTAGTTTCCTTATGGCGAAGTACGACACGTCCGGCAGTTTGCTTTGGTCAATTAATTCTGATGCTGTAGCTTATTCCAGCTGCTTTTCTATGGCCCTGGATGCCAGCGGCAACATCTTCACCGCCGGAGCGACGTCTGGTTGGTTCGACGGAAAGAGGGGCGCCTGCCTGACAAAGTTCGACAATTCTGGTGCTGTGCTATGGACTCGTGCCATGAACACGTCCACCAGCGGTGGAAGCTATTCTGTTAGTTTGGACGCTGCAGGCAACGCCTACATTGGTGGATACCTTTCCGATACAGCAAGCCTGGCCAAGTTTAACGGTTCCGGCGACCTGCTCTGGTCGAAGAGCCTTCCTTACTCGTTCTACCGTATCAACGCCGTAGCTGCGGATTCCACAGGGAACCTCTATGCAAGCGGGTGGTACTGGGATCACCAGTCCGACCGAAGCGAGGCCCTCCTCGCCAAGTTCGACCCCTTGGGCAATCCACTCTGGACCGTGGAAATGAAACCTTCGTCTGTCGTTGAGGTCCCCGCTCTTACTGTGGACAATGCCGGCAATGTCTACGTCGCCGGAAACACTTATCTTGATCTATGCGGTGTAAATGCGGGAGGCGTGGATGCCTTTCTCATGAAATATGATGCTTCGGGCAAACGGATCTGGGGGCAGCAGATCGGTTCGGCACGTGACGATACTCCCTCCTCTATAGCCGTGGATGCCAATGGAAACATCTATCTCACGGGATCGACCACCGGCGTCATCAACACATACAATGCAGGGTATAATGACGCCTTCCTCGTCAAGTTTGACGCATCTGGCAACCCACTCCAGTCATGGCAGATTGGAACGACGGGTTACGATATGCCCGGGGCCGTGGCCGTGGACGCGGCAGGCAACACATATATCGGCGGCTATACTTCTGGCAGCCTCGGCGACCCAAGCGCAGGTGGCGCTGACTTGTTCCTGATCAAGAATGTTTCGGCCCCGGAACCTGCTACACTGTCACTCCTGGTGCTGGGCAGCTTGGCGGCGCTTCGTCGGCGGCGAGCAGCATAGTCGCGCGGCGGGACAGTTCGGTTTCCGTACATCCTCCAGTAGCCATAGCAACGCCCGGCCTAACACGGCTGGGCGTTTTTGTTGTTCACTCCGTATCAGCATCCAGTCCGCCACCTGTCGCTGCTGGGGGTCCGTGGGGACGGCGATGGGCTCCGGAAGAAGCCTACGGAAAGCTTTCCGTAGGCGTTGATCTCGCTCGCTCTAATCGTTCTCTGCGTTCTCTGCGCCCTCTGTGGCCGTCTTCTTTCTTGACAGCCGCGCGCGCACTAGGTATTGAGAAGCCACAGCGTTTATCGTGCCTTCGGCGAGGGTTCGCCGGCGATGTGCAGACGACCCAGTATCGAGGACAAGATGCGATCGAAAAAGCTGAAATTCAACGGCAGTATTCTCGTCATCGGCTACGGTTCGGTAAGCCGATGCACTGTGCCATTGCTATTCAAGCACGTGCGACTGGACCCATCCAAGGTCACCGTGATGGATTTCAGCGAAGAGATCAATCCCGCCCCCATCCACGAACTTGGTGCCCATTTCGTCCGTGAGCGGATCGAACGCCAAACCATGGGCAAACAGTTGGGCAAGTACGTCGGCAAGGGCGACATGATCATCGACCTGGCCTGGAACATCGGCTGCACCGATATCCTCCAGTGGTGCCACGACAACGACGTACTGTACATCAACACCTCCGTCGAGCTGTGGGACCCCTACGAGGGCAAGGAGCACAAGAGCCCCACCGAGCAGACGCTCTACGACCGTCACATGGCCATGCGACGCATGGTTGCCGGCTGGAATGACCGCGGGCACTCCACAACGGCCGTCCTTGACCACGGCGCCAATCCGGGCCTGGTGAACCACTTCACCAAGGAAGCCTTGTGCGATATCGCCAGCCGCTGGCTGGAAGATAATAAGAAGAAGACCCCCCGCCGCGAGCTGATCGCCGCCCACCTTGCGGCCATGGAACTTAACCGCCTGGCGATGGCCCTGGGCGTCTGCACGATCCACATCTCCGAGCGGGACACGCAGATCTCCGACCTGCCCAAGCGGGTCAACGAGTTCGTCAATACCTGGTCGATCGAGGGACTCTACGAAGAGGGCACCAGCCCAGCAGAGATGGGCTGGGGCACCCACGAAAAGTACCTGCCGCAGCGTGCGTCGTTCCACCGCGAGGGCCCGGGCAACCAGATTTGCCTGGCCAATTACGGCTGCCGCACGTGGGTCAAGAGCTGGGTGCCAGCCGGCGAAATCCTCGGCATGGTCATCCGCCACGGCGAGGCGTTTTCCATCAGCGATTATCTCACAGTCTGGGACAACGATCGCCCGCAGTACCGCCCCACGGTGCACTACGCGTACTGCCCCTGCGACGCAGCCGTCGTCAGCATGCACGAACTGCAGATGCGAAACTACGTCTTGCAGCCCAAGCTCAGGATCATGTCCGACGAGATCATCTCCGGCGAGGATCAGCTTGGATGCCTGCTCATGGGTCACGACTACAAGGCATGGTGGATCGGCTCGATCCTGAGCATCGATGAAAGCCGCCGCCTGGTGCCCCACCAGAACGCCACTACGCTCCAGGTGGCGTGCTCGGTGATAGCGGCGGTATGCTGGATGATCCAAAATCCGCACAAGGGCGTCTGCCTGCCCGACCACCTGCCCCACGAGGAGATCCTGGACCTGGCCAAGCCCTACCTGGGCAAGTTCATCTCCAGGCCAGTGGACTGGACGCCCCTGAAGAACTGGGACAACGCGTTCCAGAATTTCGGCGGCCCGCGCCCGGTGGATGAAGATGTCTGGCAGTTCACGACGTTCCTGGCGCGGATGGGGTAGACCGAAAGAAGAACAGCCACAGACAACACAGAGAACTCAGAGGGAATACAAATGAACAAGTATTCTCCCTGAGTTCTCTGTGTTCTCTGCGGCCGTCGTTGTCTTACTTCGCCTTGCCCCAGTCATCCGCATCCGGGCTGATGGTCGGCGGCTTGGTCTTTTGCCCTGGTGAGCCGACGCGTGCAAGGTATTCCCGCACGTACTCCCGTGTGTCCTCGCTGGACTCGAACGTCGACTCCCCGGTGCCCAGTGTCACGAAGCCTCTGGGAAAATCCGCAGGCAAGGCGTCGGCGCGGCAGCGGATCTTGCGGCCCTGCTCGTTAACGAACACCATCGCTGGCGCCCCGCCGGTGATCAGGACCATCTGGTAGTCACCTTCGCGGCCAAGGTATTTCGACGCCCCCGGCGAACTGTTCTCATCGGGCATCCCGCCAGAGCGGTAAGCGTACAGAAAGTCCTCGGCCGAAAGCGTCTTGGTCTGACATCCACCGAGGATCATCGCCAACAGGGGCATGATCAAAAGCATGTTTCTCATCATTTCACCTAGTGGTGACTATAAATGCTCAATGCTGAATTTTCAATTTCCAAGCAATGCCCCAATTTCGCAGTAGATAAATGCTCAATATGAGGCAGGACCATTTGCGTATTGGATATTTGCGTATTTGAAATTGATTGGACATTGGACATTGAGAGACATTGAGCATTGATCATTTCCGTTCCTCCCCCAATTAGTTATGCTCTACGACAGAAATGTCCTCCAGCCCGCTAGCAGCCTATTGGAACCTGGTGAAAACAGTGCTCAGGCGAGGTACGCCGGTGCTGGGGCTGGAGCTGCGCATTCATGGGCGGCAGTGGCGTACGTTTATCCTGCGGGCCATGTATGTCGCCATGCTGACGATCTATATTGGCCTGATGTGGCAGGCCGTCGTCGAACAGGCCCGCAGCCACCTTGGGCAGGCGGCCGCCCAGAACGTCATGTCCGACGCAGGGCGCCACATTGTCGGTAACGTGATCCTCTTTCAGTTCATCGCCGGGCAGGTGGCGGCCATCGCCCTGATGTGCACCGCCTTTTCGGGCGAGACGGCCCATGGGCGACTGCCGACGTTGCTGACCACACCACTTTCGCCGGTGCAGATTGTCGCGGGCAAATACTTAAGCGGTCTGGTGCAACTATTGGTGCTGATGCTGACGACGCTGCCGGTCCTGGCGATTGTGCGTGTCTTTGGCGGCGTGCCGTGGTGGGACCTTGTACTGGGGACCATGTTCTCGGTGATGGCGGCCCTGTTCACCGGTGCCGCCACGCTGTTGGCGTCGATCAAGGAGCCTAAGGCTCCAAAGGCCGCCTTGCAGGGAGCCGCAGCATCGGCGGGCCTGCTGCTGATCTTCGGCATTACCCGGGTGGTCGCAGCCACCTCGTTGGGTATGCCCATTTACGTCTTCCTGATCCTCATAGTGCTGCTGGCCATTGGCATTGGCGTCATCGGCCTTCGGTGCATTGACGAATTCCCTCTCGCCGTGCAGCGGGTCATCGGAAAATCGCTGCCGACATCATTGCCATATAGCGACAAGAGCTACGCAAACTACGCGTGGTTCCCGCCCGTCCCCGATGATCCCAACTTCCGCCAGCCCTTTGCGACGCCACTACCGGCCGAGGAAGCGCCTGCACCCATGGAGCACGTCCAGGGCGAGCCACTGGTCTGGCGGGCCACGCGGCGGCTGAACAAGTCCCTCACCCCAAAGGCCCTGCTGATGGCCATGGGGTTGATCCTTACCTATGTCTACGGCGGGGCATTGCTGGCCGGTGGCTTGGACGCCGCCGGCTATCACCGGGCCATTCTCTTGATCCTGATGGCCATGGTCTCGCTGTGGCTGGGCTTCCTCGCCGCCATAAGCATCACGATGGAAAAGGAGACCGGCCAATGGCCGCTGGTCTTGACCACCCCCATGGAAGATTCGAGCATCTTCGTGCAGAAGCTCCGCGTGATCCTGGCACGCTCCTGGGTGCTTGGGGCGGCGGTGCTGGCACATACAGTGATCTTCGTCGTGCTGGGCGTCATGCATCCGCTGGCCCTGGTGCAACTGCCTCTGCTGTTTGCGTGGCAGGGGCTGTTCGTGATCGCATTGGGCGTCTACTGCAGCGCCCGCAACCGCACCAGCAGCGCCGCGGCCCTTATGACCGGCGCAGTCCTGGTAGTACTGTGGCTGGTCGTGCCGGTGGCGGCACGTCTGGTCGGGCAAGGTATTTACGGCGGCAGCGACGGGTTTGGCAACCATCTGCTGATGTGGGCGGCCCTGGGCAATCCATTCTCGCAGCTAACGGCCATGCTCAGCGGCGATATCCGCAGCCAGGACCAGTTCCACCCGCTGCAGTGGGTCGACGGCCAAACCACGTTCATGGGCCTGCTGGAGTACCTGCTTCAATGGCTGTTCTGGATGGTCACATACACGCTGGCAGGCGGGGCACTCATCTGGCGTGCGGTGCGATCATTCCGCAGAAACCTGTACGAAGCAGCATGATCGCTCCTTGGGCCTCGGGGCAGATTCTTGCCGCCCCCCGCCCTTGAAGTCCGCTTGCGGTTTAGCGGGCAATCAAGAGGCCAATGCTCCACACAGAGCCTTTGAATCAGCCCGCGCGTCTTACGTCCTGGCTTCTGGGCCGTCTCAGCGGCGGGATAGTAGGAATGGCCTGGCCGCAGGCGACACAGCGAACCTTCTGGCCTTGGACTTGCTCGGGGACCGACAGCCTGACCCCGCAACGGGGACAAATTAACTTCTCTGATTGCATATTTTCCTGACCCTTTACTTCATATTTATCGGGACAAACCCCCAGTGAGTTGAGGGATCTCCGCAATGTTTGTCGACTGAAGGAAGATTCACCGCAGAGGGCGCAGAGAACGCAGAGAGAAGAAGGAGACGACGTTTTTCAGTCGAGTTGTCGCTGTTTCGTGGGCCTGCAATCGCGCCGGGACATGGAGCAGGCTTGCCTTTCAGCGTCGTTCGAACACGCCAGGACACGGCCGTAAGCTTGCTTTTTTGCGTCGCGAGGACTTGCACCGCGGAAGAAAAAGAGCAAAAAGGCAAAGCCCACGCCTGCGCCTTGACGCATCCGAACTACGCTGAAAGCCAAGGCAACCAGGCGCGTCCTTACGCAGTCGAATAGCACTGAAAGCCAAAGCGACCATCGCCGCTCGTTCGAAGAGCGCCGACAGCCGAGGCGACCCGGCGAATTCTGGTGACTTCGCTCGGCGGTCCTTGCCATAATTCCGGGTCCGCTTGCATCTGCGGGGGGTTAAAGATCATATGCCAAACGGCACGACACAGGAAAAGTACCTGAAGCTTCTCTCGCCCGAGGCGCTGACCAAGATCAGCCGCCTGGAGTTTATTGCGCGCGGGATTGTCGAAGGGTTCGTTTCCGGCCGCCACAAGAGTCCGTACAAGGGCTTCAGCGTCGAGTTCGCCGAGCATCGCCAATACGTTGCGGGCGACGACACGCGGGACCTGGACTGGCGGGTCTACGGCAAGAGCGACCGCTACTACATCAAGCAGTTCATCGAGGAAACCAATCTCCGCTGCACGATCCTGCTGGACGCCAGCGGTTCGATGAAATACGCCGGGCACGCAGCCGCCAAGATGGACGGCCAGTGCATGTCCAAATTCCAATACGGTCAATACCTCGCCGCCAGCCTCACGCACCTGATGCTCCACCAGCAGGATGCCGTCGGCCTGGTGACGTTCGACACGCAGGTGCGTCGGTACATCCCTAGCCGCAGCCGCGTCAGTCACATGCGGGCGATCCTGGAGGAGTTGGCATCTACCGAGCCCGGGGCCGATACAACGCTCGCGCCGATCTTCCACGATATCGCCGAGCGGGCCCACCGCCGCGGGCTGGTGGTGATCATCAGCGACCTCTTCGACGACCCGCAGGAACTGCTCAATGCACTGCACCACTTCCGTTACCGCAAGCACGAGGTGCTGCTGCTGCACGTGATGGCCCAGGAGGAGCTGACATTTCCCTTCGAGTCCTGGAGCGATTTTCGCGACCTGGAGACCAAGGACGGCAATATCCAGCTTGACCCCCAGAGCGTGCGGGCGGCATACCTGGAGGAGGTCAACCGCTTCATCCGCCGGGTGGAGATGGGCTGCGGGCAGATGAATATCGACTACGTCCAGATGTCGACCGCTCAGCCGTTCGACGTCGCGCTCGCCCAGTACCTGGCGGCACGGCGATCCCGCGTGAGGTAACTGGTAACATTTTCACTACTTTTAGATAGGATTAGGCCAAATGAAATTGCTCGTATTCCGCTCTCTGTGGGGAATGGACGGCGACCCCGAGACCATGCTCCGTCGCATCGCCGATGCCGGCTTCGACGGCGTCGAAGGCGTACCCGCGGGCTTGACCCCTGTTCAGTACAAGAAGATGCTCCGCGACCACGGCCTGCATCTGGCGGTCTGCATTTACGCCAGCGACGCCGAGGCCTTCGGCAGTCAACTGCAGAAGCTGTGCGAGTATGAGCCGCTGCGTATCATCTCCCACAGCGGCCGCGACGCCATGACGCATGACGAGGGCTGTGCGTTTTTTGAGCAGGCCCTGTCGCACCAGTCCAAGGCCGGCGTGGAAGTGGGTCACGAGACGCATCGTGGACGTTTGCTGTACACACCGTGGGACACGCTGTACTACCTGCGGCAGCTGCCCACCCTGAAGATCAATGCGGACTTCAGCCATTGGATGAACGTCTGCGAGCGTTTCCCCAACGATCAGAACGAGGCCTTGGAACTGGCCTGCAGTCGGGCGATGAACATTCATGGCCGCGTGGGATATGAGGAAGGCCCGCAGGTGCCCGACCCCTCCGCACCGGAATACCGGTACCATCTGAAATGGCACGAGACCCAGTGGACGGCCATTCGCAAGGCCCACGAGCAGGCGGGCTGCGAGTATATTACCTTCACGCCGGAGTACGGCCCGCCGCCCTACATGCCCACGATGCCGCACACGAACGCACCCGTTGCCGACCTGTGGACTGTGTGTCTCTGGGCCGCCGCCCGCATAAGGGAAATCTGGCGGGATATCGCGTAACGACAAAACAAACACAAAACCCAAAGCACGAAATTCGAAACAAACGGCAATGATCCAAACAGCAACTTCCAAACAAAGACGGACCGGACACGCCGGTTGGACAGTAGAACTGGCTCTGCCTTTTTGCTCTTTTCCCGGCGGCAGAGAAAAGAGCAAAAGGCCGAACCATTTCGAAACGCGCCTCCGCGTTTGGAATTTGCCGTTTTGATCATTGGAATTTGTTTCGAATTTCGATATTCGAATTTCGTGCTTTGGACTTCGGTAAGACAGCGTCTGCGTGAGAGACCACATTAGCTTGTTTGCGATTATTTATGACGTTCCTGAACTGGACAATCTTGTTTGGCCTCTTGGCCATCGCCATCCCCGTGGTGATTCACCTGTTGAATCGCCGGCGGGCCAAGGTGGTGGATTGGGGCGCGATGCGATTTTTGCTGGCCTCGGTGGCCTCGCGAAATCGCCGCGTCATGATCGAAGAGATCCTGCTGATGATCCTGCGCTGCCTTACCGTGGCAGTGCTGGTGCTGGCGATGGCACGCCCCTACCTGCCAAGCCGCTCGAACATCGGGTGGGTGGTGATACTGGGCGGGGTGCTGCTGGCGGCGGTGGTGCTGGCGGTTGGGGCGGTACTGCGTGAACACCGCAAGGTGCGGATCATCCTGTTCGCGGTCGCGGCGTGCATGCTGGGGACGGCGGCCCTTTTGTCGTTCCATGAGCAGCGATTCCAGCAGGCAATGTGGTCGGCCAAGGGCGAGGGCAAAGATATTGCTATCGTCATCGACGCGTCGGCCTCCATGACGCTCGACTCCAAAGGCGTCACGAACTTTCAGAGGGCGATCGAGGAGGCCAAGGCCGTCGTCGGTGCATGCCGCAACGGCGACGAAGTTGCCCTTATACTGGCCGGCCCCGTGCCGAGACTGGTCAGCCCGCCGGTCTACGAACTGCCCAAGATCCTGCAGCAACTGGGCGAGGTCGGGCCCATTGGAGGCACGCAGGGAGTGCTTGAGGCCATGGACCTGGCCACGGCCGTACTGGACCAGGGCCACAACCCGCAGAAGAAGATTATCCTGATTACCGACGCACAGGACGTCGGCTGGCGGATCAATGACGAAACGCGATGGAAGGCGCTGACGGCCGCGATGGTGACCGCCAACCGCCCCGAGCGGCCTGAGGTAATCGTCCGCACGCTGCCGCTGCCGCCGACGATGCGGAACCTGGCCGTGGTGGACGTGAAGCTGTCGCGGTCGATCGTGGGGACTGACCGTCCGGTACGGATGGAAGTCACCGTGACCAACACCGGTACGGAAGCGATGGGGCCGGCCGGCGTGGACATGATCGTGGACGGACTGAAAATCGGCACGCAGACCACGAACCAGATGCCCGCCAGCGCGTCGGAGACGGTGAGATTCGACCACCGCTTCCTTAGCGCAGGAGCGCACACGGTAGAGGCACGCCTGTCGAGCATCGCCGCCGGCACACCGACAAGTGGTCCGGCGCTGACGTCCGCAGAATCGCGCACAACAACCCAACCCCGCGGACCCCAAAGCCCCGGCACTGCTGTGCCGGGGAGTGGACCCACCCGCTCGCCCACGGCTAATGATATAATAGAAGAACGAGGGCGAGACGCCCTCGGCACGCGCGGGCGGGACGCCCGCGCCACAGGCGAAGACGACCTCCCCGCCGACAACCAGGCCTTGCGGGTCGTCTACGTGATCAAGACCTTGCCCGTGCTGATAGTCGATGGTCGGCCGGCGGCGGGCTCACTGGATGCCGCCAGCGCATTCATCTACACCGCCCTGGCCCCTCGGGCAACCTGGCCGCCACACGTAGCGGGCATCGACCAGCCCATCGTCCCGCCGACGCCCGGCGTAACCCCACTCCCCTCACCCATCACGCCCGCGCCGACCGCCACGCCCGCCGGCGACGTGCTCATCAACCCGACCATCGTGGCGGCCGCCGATATCGCCACCATCAAGGACTTTGCCGCTTACCGGGTGGTCGTGCTGGCCAACGTGCCCACGCTCGACGGCAACTCTGCCGCCGCACTGGCCCGGTTCGTCCAGATGGGAGGCGGGCTGCTAATCGCCCCGGGTGACCAGGCCAGTCAGAGTTTCTACGCCAACTGGCCCGCGATCGCAGGCGGCTACCTCGCCCCGGCAAACCTTGGCCAACGCACGGTGTGCGATCGCGACGTGCACCTGTCCGTCAACAGTTTCTCGCATCCGGCACTGAAGTTGGTGGCCGATCAGGACCATTCCGACATCGATAAAGTGCTCGTGCGGGCATATTGGCCCCTGCAGGCCGACGAAAAGGACCCCGCCATCCGCGTCGCAGGCCTGCTCGACAACGGACGTCCGTTCATGGTCGAACGCAAGGTCGCCAAAGGCTGCGTGCTCATGACCGCATTCTCCCTCGACAGCCGAGACAGCAACTTCTGCTCGCAGAATTGCTTCGTGACGCTGATACACGAGTTGACGCACTATCTTGCCGCCCCTGCGGCGGCGCAATTGAACTTCGCTCCAGGCGGCGAGGCGGCATTGCCGCTGACAATCCTGGACCGCCAGGACCCTCCCAGTCAAGGCGAGACCCTGGGCGTAACCACGCCATCGGGCCGCCATGGTGAGGCCACGGTCGTCAGCATCGACGGCCAACCGTACGCCGTATTCCGCAGCATGGAAGAGCCGGGCCTGTACCATCTGGAGATCCGCGAAAACGCAGAACGCGGGCGGGACGCCCGCGCCACGGGAGACCTGCCCTTCGCCGTGCTCAATGAACCCGCCGAGAGCAAGCTCTCGAGCCTCTCAAACGCCGACCTGGCCCGCGTAAACAAGTACGTGCCGCTCTTCCACGCGATGACGACCGACGAACTGACCAGTCGCATCGCCGGCGGCATCCCTGGCCAGGAGTTATGGCGGTACCTTGCACTGGCCGCCCTGTTGGCCCTATTGGCGGAGATCGCCCTGACGCGATGGATCACGATCCAGCGCCGCACCAGCCAGGTGCCAACGGTCCAGTTCGGCAGCGAGGCATTCGACGCCGATACGTACCGCGCGAAGGCGAAACAGATGTTGGCAGCGAAACAGAATTGCGAATTGTGAATTGCGAATTGCTCCACGCGGACGTTAATGGGTGACGCGGACAAAACCAGCGAATACCTATTGGCTAGTGGCTTTTGGCTAGTGGCTGCTTATGGTTGAACAACATATATCTTTGCCCTCGTCGGTGCCTACGGCGGCGGCGTTTGTAGGATTGGCATTGGCGGCTGCCTTGTGGGTTTACCTGCATAGGCTCAGGCCGGCCGGGGCCATCTGGCGTTGGCCACTGCGCCTGGCGAAGTGGGCGGCCGGCTTTGGCACGATGCTGCTTGGATTGCTGACGATCCAGCGGGAGTTCCTGCTGACGACCAATTGGCCGCTGTTGCTGCCGGCATTGCTGGGGGCGGCCGCGGTGGAGATCCTGGTGGGCCTGTATCGCCTGGAGCGCCGAACGGTTGCAAGGCCGCTGGGCCTGGCGCTGACGGCCTTTCGCATTGCGGCGGCCCTGCTTGTGGTGCTGATGCTCGCCCAGCCAGTCCGCAGCCTGGACCTCACCGACCGCATCCAGCAACAGGTGGCGATCGTGCTGGACAAGTCCGCCTCCATGCTGATCCACGACACGGCACTGGCGCCTCACGAGAAGATTCGCCTTGCCGAGCGGCTGGGCGTGCAGGCGGCGAAACGGCGACACCGGATGGAAGACGCGGCCGCGGCCTTGGCGGCAATGCGTGACGAGACAAACTCGACGCTAGAGTCGCTGGCGGCCCTGGAGCAGCTCAAGGGCGACGATCGCCAGCAGCGACTTGCCGACCGTCGCGAAGACCTGGGCAAGTTCGCCAGGGACAACCTGCAGACACTGGACAAGCTCATCAAGGCCGTGGACGCCCCGCTGCAGGAGCAGCAGGTCCCGCTGTCTGTGCCCACCCGCGGCGCGCTTGGCGACGTCAAGGCCAGGCTGTCGATGAAGGTCAGGCCCGCACTGGAGCAGGTGGCCACCCTCACCACCAACAAGAACGCCGACCGCATCGGCGCCGCGTACAACCCGCTGTCAACCGCCCTGAGAGCGGCAGCCGGCGAACTGGCCGACCTGGCCCCAAAGGCCGAGCAGGCCTCCCAGGCCATGGACGAAAGCCTCTACGCCGCCCTGCCCGCGGGGCGAAAGGCCGAGATCGACGGCGTGGCCGCATGGCCACGCTACAAGCTGGCGTGCGAGCTACTGGTCCGCTCCGCCGGGGACGACAAGGCCGTCATCGAGCAACTACTGGCCAAGTACAAGGTCCGCCTGTACACCTTCGACTCCTCCTGCAGCGAGGTGGATGTCCCGCAGTGGCGGTCGGCCGCCGCGGGCATCCCCAATGGTTCGGCACAGACCCCGCGGACAAACTTGCCCCAGCCGGCGTCCAGTCTCCCAACGGTCGCCTCTGGCCCGGCGAGCGGGCCCGCCAACGATCCCGCTGTCCCACAGGGCACGGACCTGGCGGCCGCATTGCGGAAGGTGATAATGGACCTGGGCGGCGGGCAGTTGGCCGGCGTGGTGATCCTCAGCGACGGGCGACACAATGCCAAGGCGTCAGTCGAGACCGTCGTCCGCCAGTTGGGCATAGAGCGAGTGCCCGTCTGTTCGGTGGTGATGGGGTCGGCCCATCCGCCGACCGACGCAGCCGTCGTCGGCATCGATGCGCCGGACACGATCTTCGCCAAGGACCGCACCTTCATCAACGTGGACCTCAAGCTCGATGGTCTCAATGGCCAGAGCGTCCAGGTCCGCCTCAACGACGGCGACAAGATCGTCGACACCCGTGAAGTCCGCGTCAGCGGCGACAGCGTCCGCACCCGCGTGGCCCTGGCCGACGCGCCCGAGCAGGTCGGACCGCACACCTATCGCGTCAGCGTCCAGAGCTTCGAGGGCGAGGTCTTCGCCGACAATAATTCCTACAATGTCACCCTCAACGTCACCGATGAC
>Ga0265339_10002301_pt1 | contig 13774 bp, 12 predicted proteins | sample 4CB219metaG_FD_202085 | JGI IMG/M metagenome (GOLD analysis project Ga0265339, IMG submission 202085) | Rhizosphere microbial communities from Carex aquatilis grown in University of Washington, Seatle, WA, United States - 4-CB2-19 metaG | ecosystem: Host-associated > Plants > Roots >...
AGCTGTTCCTGCGCACGGGGCGCGGCGCCTGGCATCTGGCCCAAGAGCTCGGTCACGGCGACGCCGCGATCCGCGCGCTGCGCCTCGCGCGCGACCGCCGCTACGTCGAGCTGGTCGCCGCGGCGGGCGCTTCGGTGCGGATGCCGCGCGCGCTGGAGATCGTCGCGGCGCTGGCGCGGCGGTATCGGCTGGCGATCGTCACCAGCGCCGAGCCCGAGCCGTTCGCGCGTACGCACGCGGGCACGGGGCTCTTGCCGTACTTCGACGTCGTGCTCACGCGCGACTGCTATCGCAACAGCAAGCCCGACCCCGAGCCATACCTGTGCGCGCTCGAGCGCCTTCGCCTGACGGCGGCGCAGTGCCTGGTGATTGAAGACTCACGCCGCGGCCTGCAGGCGGCGCGCGCGGCCGGCATCGCCTGCTGGGTGATCCCGTCGGGGCTGACCGCGGGCGAATCCTTCGAAGGCGCCGACGCGATCCTGCCGGATCTCGACGCCGCGGCGGCGCGGTTGCTGCCGCCCTGCTAGTGCACCCCTTTGGCGCGCACCACGGCGCGGCCGTCGATGAAGACGATCTGGAACATGACCTCGCTGGCGGAATGAGTCTCGAGCATCTCCTTGCGCCGCTTGTGCAAGAGCTTGAAGAACTCGTCGTACGACGGAGCCTTGCTCCGGTCACCGCAACGCTTGCGCAGGTCCATGAACTCACGGAACAGCGCCGGGTAGTCGGCCTTCGACGCCGGGATCGCCTCGGTGTGCGGCACGCCGACCGCGACCGGGCCTGAGACGATCTCGACCACGGGCGCGACCGCGGCGCCGTAGACGCCGTTGACGCCGTTGGCGTGGTTGGCGTGGAAGCCGTTCGACGATGCGTTGATGTTGCGCTCGGCGATCACCAGATCCAGCACCGGCGTGGTGTCGGGCAGCAGGTTTCCGGGCCCGACGCCGTTCTTGATCCGCAGCGGCAGCGGCAGCGGCAGGCGCGGGCGCAGCGTCCCGTGGCGCGCCGCGACTGCCGCAGCGCCGCCCCAGATCAGCAGCACGAACAGGCCGAGCCCGACCCACACGCCGCTCTTGCGCCCCGGCAGGCGCCCCGCGATGCGCATGCCCGACGCGCCGATGGGCAGCATGGTCTCGGGCTGGCGCGCGAGCGCCGGCACCTCGGTCAGCGTCGCCGAGCCGTCGGGCGCGATGATGCGCGCGGCGACCCCGGCCCGGATTAGCTGGTCGGCGGCTCCGGTGACATCCAGCCGGCGCGCCACGACCAGCGCGCCGCCGACGGCGTCGGCGCGCTCCCGCGGCTCGACGCTCACCACCCACGCCATCAGCACCTCGCCGCCGAGGACGATGGGGTGCGCGCCGGGCGCGATCAGCGGCGTCCCCAGCACGGCCGCCGCGGGCGCGTGCAACAACGTGATGACCTGCCCGGACTTCTTGTCGATCTGCGCGAGCGCGATGACCTCGCCGGGCTGCGTGCGGAAGCCGAGCTCATCGGTGGTCAGATCGCGCACCGTCTCCTCGTCGGTGGCGACCGCCCACGCCAGGCGCGGCAGCTGCGCGAGCGTGGTGGCGCGCGCCTCGACGGCGGCGGCCAGCTCGCGCTGTTTCAGGTCGAGCGTCTCCGCGGCTGCCCGCAACGGAGCGGTGCCCTTGTCGCTGAGGGCCGGTCCCTTGGCGATCAGAAAGATCGAGATGAGCAGGCCGCTGCCTGCGAGTGCGATACTAGAACGGTACCTTCCCACGTGGTACTCCGAACTTGTCCGAGCGCGCCAACCTACTACTGGTTCGGGTAGCCACATCGATTGTAACGTTGTTTGTGCCCGCCTTCACGTGAACAATCTTCGTCAATGGCTCTGCGCTGGCTTCGGTCCAGGCTTTCAGCTGGTAATCGCCCAGCGCCAGGCTCTTGAAGCTGAATTGACCCTTGGCGTTGGTAATGACGTAATGAGGCGCGCTCACGACAATCAGCGTTGCCGCCATGTTCGCGTGCAAATTGCACCCGACTTCAATCACGCCTTCTTTGTTGAACGTGATTTCGCGCGTTTCACCGTCTTTGTAGATGCCGAGATCGAACGCGCGCGAGGGCGACAGCGAGAAGACGTTGTGAAACACCGGGTCGAAGTTGGGGAAGGTCACCGTCGATCCGACCGGAACGACCATGACGCGGGGAGCGAACTCCCGATTGCGCTGCTCGATGATGCGGTGCTTGGCGTGCCGCGCCTTGTACTTGCCCTTGGTCGGGGTCAGCGTGATGACGGTGATCGGCAGGTCTGCCGCTCCCGCGGCGCGGAGCGAGCCGGACAGCGAGCCGCGCTGTGGAACCGCATCGGGCTCGTCGGCGTCCGAGCTGCCGACGGCGGCCTTCGGCTGGGCGGGCGTGTCCTTGGGCAGCGTGGTCAGCGCCGTGGTGATGCGCTCGGGGCTGCCGGCTCGGAAGAACGAGCCGAGCTCGGTGATCGCCGGCCGGCCTGACTCGCGCTCGGCAGCGCTGAACAGGATCTCGGCGTAGTTACGCTGGCCGCGCACGCGCGCGCGCGTCGCGCCCTCGAGCAGATCGGCGGCGTGTCCGCGCCCCGCCTCGCGCAGCGCCGCGGCTTGTTCGGCGGCGACCTTCTCCATCGCCGGATCGTGGGCCTGCGCCTCGGGGGGCGGCGGGTCGACGATCTCGCCCTTGAGCGGGCCGAGCGCGCCCAGGATCTCGTTCTGTTCGCGCTTGCCGACCTTGTACTTGTCGAGGCCGCCCGCCAAGGCCTCGACGAGCGCGGTGAACTCCTCGTCGACCAGCTGCATGCCGGCGTGCGCGCTGTGCATGTCGCGGCCCTCGTACTTGCAGGGGCCGCCCGTGGCGACGCAGATGAAGTCGACGAGGTAGACCTTGAGCTGCGGGATGTCGGTGTTGATGAAGCGCAGGTTGATGCGCTTGTCCGCGGCGACGCGCGCGACGAACTCGTCGACGACCGCGGTGATCGCCGGCTTGCCGCCGAGGCGATCGTAGAGCGAGCCCACGGGCGCCGCTTCTGCCGCGGGCGCGCCCGACGGGGATGCCGCTCGCTGGGTTGTTGGCGCGGGCGCAGTCGCGGGCGGTGATGCGGCTTGGTCAGTGGTTGCGCAAGACGCGAGCTGCAGGGCAGCCAAGACGGTGAACGCACCTACGCGAACGGGAACCTCATTCCAGGACATCGACCTGCCGCGACGAATCTTCCCCATGGGTAACCTCCAAGAAGGATTGCGCTTTCGCTCGAGTCGTATCGGTTGACTCCGCGACGAACTGGAGCTGCCTACCGAGCGGTCCGCACGTAGCCGCACCTTGCCGCACGTTGCCCCACTTTGCCGCAGGTGTTGCGTCTCGCGACGCGCTAGCATTACTGCGTCGCTGCCTTTCCTAAGGTTTCGGGCATCTCCAGTATGGGGCAGGTGGTCCCTCGGTGGGAAGAGCAATGAATCGGTGCGAGCTCGAACGACGATGCGCCGGGTCGCGATGAGGCCCGCTCTTTCGGCCTGGGTGGTGAGTCTCGGGGCGGCGGTCATTGCGGCGCGGGCAGCCCGGGGCGAGCCCGCGGCGATCCCGGACGCGGGGCCGCCGTCATTGTCCGCGCCGTCATCGCCCGCGCCGTCATCGCTTTTGCCGTCATCGTCCTCGCCGTCGTTGAGCGCCCCGCCGGCTCCGCGTTCGCTGCTGTCGCTGCCGGGGCCCCCGAAGGCGGCGCCGCTCGACGAGTATCAGCTGCGGCGCGCGTCCGACGGCAGCGGCGATCTGATCTATGAAGCAAGCGGATTCACCGCGCGCGTGGCCCGCGACGGAGCGGTGCGCTTTCGCGATCGACACATCGCGGGCATCAGGTTTCTGCCCATTTTGCCGTCTATCTCGCCGCGGCCGGGACTACGCCCGGACGTGCCGACCGTCGAGGACATGTTGCGTGGCCTGGGGCGCCGCCGAGGCGCTGATCCGACCGGCGCTGATCCGACCGGTTTTCCAGCGGATCCCATCGCCAACGAGACGCTGATGCCCAGCACGACGTTTTCGCGTTTCCGGCCGGATCCGCGCGAGATCTGCTACTACCCGAATCCCTGCTTCACCAACGCGCCGGTGACCTTGCTCAGCGTGCACGGCACGCTGGACATCACCGACGAGCTGATGCGGATCGCACACCAGGATCCCTACCGTTTTCAAAAGGCTCGTTTCTTGACGGCGACGCGCGAGATGCGCGTTCGCATGGCCGGACGCGCTCACGCCGAGGACGTCGCGCGCAGCGGCGCTGACCTGCCGCGCCACCTGGAGGACATCGCGTGCGACGACACCTTGAGCCGGGTGGATCGGCGCGCGATCCTCGAGGCGCTGCGCGCCGAGCTGGACGTCTCCACGCCCGAGGGGCGCGCGCAGGGGGACCGGATTCGCCGCTTCCTCGAAGACTGGGACCGCGAGGACGGTGGCGCGCGGGCTTGCCCGGCACGTTGACGAGCCGATTTTTCGCCGGGGCGCAACTGCGATAAGACACAGGTTCGTAGACCAACGCCCGGAGGCCACGCGCATGGATTCGCACGCGATGAACCGCAAGGACTTCTTGAAGCTGACCTTCACCCTGATCGGCGGCGCCACCGTGGCCGCGGGGTGCAGCAGCACCAGCAATAGCGGCACGGGCGGCAGCACGGGCAGCGGCGGCAGCACGGGCGCCGGCGGCAGCACCGACGCGCATACCGACACCGGGCCGGCCGATACCGGCATGCTGTGCGCCGACCCGCTGGTGACCGTGCAGCTCCCCGACAGCACCATGCACACGCATATTCTCAACGTGGCGCTCTCGGCGTTGTCGGCGACCACCGATCAGACCGAGCTCACGACGGGGTACCCCGCGGGCTCGGGCGGGCACTTCCACACGGCCGTTCTCACGGTCGCCGATCTCGCCACGCTCAAGGGCGGCGGGTCGGTGACGGTGACGTCGAGCATGAGCGGCGATCCGCTGCACTCGCACATGTACATGGTCAGCTGCCACGGCGATTGACCGGCCGGTTCCGGCTCGCACACCCATTGGCTCCCACCCGCTACCCGAGGTGATCGGATGACGTCAAACAGAGCTCGCGCGTTCGGATCCATGGCCCTGGCGCTCGGTCTGACCGCGGGGGGATGCGGAGCCAAGAGCACGATGAGCGGTGGCAGCGGCGGCGAGGGCAACATCGCCACCGGCGGCACGACCGGCTCGTCAGGTGGAAACACCGGCGGCGGAACCGGCGGCGCGAGCGGTACGGGCGGGAGCAGCGGCGGCGCTGGCAACAACGGCGCGAGCGGCGGCCAGACCGGCGCCGGCGGCGCGATCACGGGGGCGGGTGGCGCGGGCGGCGCGCCGGGCGTCGCCTGCACCGGGACGTCGCCCTTCACGACGACCGGAACGCCGGCGTCGCACCTGGTCGTCGACGCGGGTCAGAAGGGCCAGGCCTGGAACCGCTTCTACGAGAAGGTCGTCGCCGCCGATCACGCCAACACCGTGCTGACCACCGCCTACGGGCGCAACATCCAGGCGGCGTTGAAAAAGGGCCACGACCAGGCCGGCTTCGGCTACGTGCGCTTCCACGGCATCCTCGACGACGACGTCGGTGTCTACGCCGAGCCGGGCGGCGTCCCCACGTACACCTGGACCAAGCTGGATCAGATTTACGACGCGATCGTCGCCGCGGGCATGCGGCCCTTCGTGGAGATCAGCTTCATGCCCAAGGCGCTGGCGTCCGACCAGACGAAAGTGCAAACGCTGCTCTGGTACAACAATCAATCGCCCAATATCAGTCCGCCCCGTGATTGGACGGTCTGGCAAACGTTCATGCAGAACCTGGTTCAGCACCTGGAGACGCGCTACGGCGCGGCCGAGGTTCGCAACAACTGGTATTTCGAGATCTGGAACGAATCGTCCTGGATGTATTCGGCGGGCAACCCCGGCTACAACCAGCTCTACCAGATGACGGTGCAGGGGCTGCTGCGCGCCGACCCGATGTTGAAAGTTGGCGGTCCCGCCGAATCGCAGGGCGGCTCCACGTTCATGGTCGACAGCATCATCAAGTTTTCCAAGACCGCCTCCAACAACGCCAAGCTCGACTTCGTGAGCTACCACGCCTACGGGCAGTCGAGCGCGACGTCGCTGGCGCTGGCGAACCCCGGCTCGACGAACAACACCGCGACGATCGACTTCCACAACGCGATCATGAACATCGTCAAGACGGACGCATTCACGGGCAGCGTCTTCGTGACCGAGTGGGGGCCGACCTATTCGCTGGGCAACGTGCAGAGCGACAACGAGGTCGCCGCCAGCTACATCGCCAAGGTCGTGCACCTGCTTGGCACCAACCCGACGTCGGCGCCGCCGGCCGGCTTCAGCTACTGGGCGATCTCGGATCTCTACGAAGAGAACGACACCGGGACCAACACCGCGTTCCGTGGCGGCAACTTCGGCCTGTTGCTCAAAGGCGATCCACAGATCCCGGCGTCGTTCGACGTGGCCAAGCCGGCATTCAACGCGTTCCGCCTGCTGCACCTCATGGGCGATGTGCAGGTATCGACCACCGGCGGCACCACCGCCAACGGCGTGAACGCGGGCGCGACGCTGTCGGCCGACAACAGCGCGCTGCAGATCCTCGTCTACAACCACACCGACGGCGGCGTCGCAACGGCCACCGACTCGACGCTGGTGAACCTGACCATCAACAACTTGCCGTTCGGCGCCGGCCCGCTGCACGTGCGACAGTACGTGCTCGATCACACCCATGCGAACGCGTACACCACCTGGGTCGGGCAGGGGAGCCCCGCCAAGCCGACGTCGGCGCAATGGTCAGCGCTGAGCGCTTCGGCAGAGCTCTGTTACTACGACACGATGGCGACGCCGACCGGAAATTCCTGGTCGGTCATGTTCCCGCAGAACAACTACAGCGTGAGCGTGCTGGTCATCAGCCGCTGATTGCGGCCCGGGTCTGGTGCTGGGGCCTCCAGGCGCGGCAACCACTGGATTGAGCGGCTCGAAGGTGCTCTCCTTCGCACCCGCCATGAATCAATCGGCCGCGCGCGAAGTCACCGTCCCCGAATCGCTGGCGGGCGAGCGCCTGGATCGCGCGATCGCCGCGCTGGCGCCCGAAGTCAGCCGCGGCGAGGCGCGGCGCCTGATCGCCGCCGGGGTTGTCTTCATCGACGATAAACGCACCGGAATCCAGTCGCGTCCCGTGCGCGCGGGCGAGCGCCTGAGCTGGCAATCGCCCGCGGCGCGCGCAGACGGCGCCGAGCCGCGCATCGTCGTCGAACGGCCCGAGCTGTGGATCGTCGACAAGCCGGCGGGCATGCCGGTCGAGGCCACGCGCCTCGGCAAGCACGGCACGCTGCACGCGTGGCTGGTCGATTCATTCGGGGCCGCGTTCGTGACCCACCGGCTGGACACGGCGACGAGCGGTCTCATCGCCGTCGCGCGCACGCGCGAGGCGCAGGCGCAGCTGAACGCGCGGTTCGCGTCGCACGCGGTCACCCGGCGCTACCTGGCGATCGTTTCGCCGCCGCCACCTCCGTCGCCGGAGCCGACGACCGCGCTCCGGATCGATGTTCCGCTCGACGGCCGCGTCGCGGTCACCCACGCTACCGTCGCCGCGCGGTCGCCGTCGGCGGCCGCGCTGCTCGTGCGCCTCGAGACCGGCCGTACGCGCCAGATTCGCCGTCATTTCGCGGGCGCGGGCTTTCCGGTTGTCGGTGAGACGCTGTCGGGAGCGCGCACCGCGCAACGCCTGTTGCTGCACGCGTACGAGCTGGCGCTGCCGTGGCCGGAGGCGCCCGGCGGCACCATCGAGGCCACCGCGCCGCCTCCGGCCGATTTTCTGGCGGCGGCGGTGGAGCTCGAGCTGGACCTGGCCGCCGGCGTTCTCACGCGAGCCGGATCGTCCCCTCGATGACGGTGACGGCCGCGCCGCCGATGCGGATCTCCGGGCTGTCAGCGCCCGCGGCGTCCACCGCGACCTGAATCTCGCCGGCGCGGCCGACCGCCGCGCCCTGCCGCGCGAGGTAACGTCCGTCCGGGAAGCGCGCGAGGCCGCCCGTCGCGTGCAGGTACGCGCCGACCGAGGCGTTGCCGCTGCCGCACACCGGATCCTCGGCGATGCCGTGCAGGGGCGCGAACGAACGCAGCTCGACACCGGCGGCGCCCCTTTCGCCGGCGATCGCGTACACGGTGACGCCCGTCGTATCGGTGCGGCGGTTGAGCTCTGTCATCGCGTGCAGATCGGGTGTCAGGCCACGCAGCGCTTCGATGCTGCCGACGTCGGCGACGACCCAGCGCGGCCCCATGTCGACGACGCGCGGGTCGGCGACCGGCGTGCCCAGCAGCTCGCCGAGCGCTGGCGCGAACGGGAAGGGCGCCAGCCGCGGCGGCGGCACGCGCGCGCTGATGGCGCCGTCGGAGCCGACGGTGAGCGGGATCAGCCCCGCGCCGCACTCCTGCACCAGCGGGCCGTCGACGGCGACCAGCCCCGCTTCGCGGACGGCGTGAGCCGATCCGATGGTCGGGTGGCCGGCGAACGGCAGCTCGGCGCGCGGCGTGAAGATCCGCAGGCGATAGCTCGCGCGCGCCGACGGCAGGACGAAGGTCGTCTCCGACAGGTTCGTCCAGGCGGCGATGCGCGCCATCTCTGCGTCGGCGAGCCCCTGCGCGTCGAGGATGACCGCGACCGGGTTGCCGAAAAACGGGCGCTTGGTGAAGACGTCGACCTGCTTGAATCGGACTGTGCGCATCGCGGGTAGCCTAGTGCACCAGCCGCGATCGGCGCCACTTCGCGCGAAAACCTCGGGAACATATGGCGGTTGGTTCGTTAGCTTGGCGATCCTGGCCGGACAAACCCCTCCAGCGAGCGTGGCATGACAAACGACGCACCGAAACCGATCTGTTTCATGGTGATGCCCTTTGGCATCAAGGAGACCCACACGCCCGGCGGACCGGCCAAGGTCAACTTTGACCAGGTGTGGGAAAAAGTCTTCAAGCCCGTCATCGAAAGGCTCGGGTACGAGCCCGTCCGTGCCGACGTCGATCTCGGGGCCTCGATCATCCGCGACATGATCGAGCGGCTGGCGCTGTCCGATCTCGTGCTGGCCGACGTCACCATCGCGAACGCCAACGTGTTCTACGAGGTCGGGATTCGACACGCCGCTTGCGAGTCCGGCTGCGTGTTGGTTGCGGCCTCGTGGGCCAAAGCCCCGTTCGACACGCAATCGATGCGGCGCGAGAGCTTCGACCTCGCGGGGACCGACGTGACCGACGAGGAGGCCAAGTCCAACATCGAAAAGCTCGTACCCCGGGTGCGAGAGGTCGCTGCCTCCAAGACCCCTTGCTACGAGATGGAAGGCTTCCCCAAGCTGCCGATCGCCCGCGCCCAGGCGTTCAGGGACTGGCTGCGCAACATGAATGCCTTCAACGAGACCGTGACGGTGATCCGTCTCGAGAAGAAGGCGGACGTCCGCTGCCAGCGGGCGCAGGAGCTGGTCACGCGGCTGACCGGTGACGGCGCGCCGATACCGCTCGCAGTCGCCTACGAGCTGGTGAAGGTCGTGCGCGATATGGTCGGGTGGAAAGAAGTCGACGAGCTCATGGAGCGGCTTCCCAGGAACATGCGGGAGATGCCGCTGTTCGTCGAGCAACGAGCGCTGGCGCGCTCCAAATCGGGTGAACACTCGGCAGCCATCGCAGCGCTCGTGGAGCTGATCAAGATGTCCGGCGAGTCCGACGAGCGCTGCGGTCTGCTCGGCGGTCGGTACAAGAAGCTCTGGCGCGAGACCCGCGACGCGGACCCGGATCTCGCGGCCGAGCATCTCGACGCCGCCATCGAGTCCTACGAACGCGGCCGTCTGTGCGATTTGAACACCTACTATTCGTCATCCAACTTGCCGCTGCTGTTGCGCGTCCGCGGTAGGTCCGGCGACGCCGAGCGGGCCGGTCGCGTCGCGACTTGTGTCGTGGCCGCCTGCGAGCGCGCCATCCAGCTGAAGAGCGCCGACGAGTGGGTCTACCCAACGTTGCTGGTCGCGGCTTTTCATAGCGGGGAGACCGAAAAGGCCCGGGAGCTTCTGCCGAAAGTCCGGCAGAACCCCGTGCTCTGGAAGCTCGACAGCGCCCTGCAGGACCTCAAGGATGCCGTCCCGCTCCAACCGGACCCGCACATCCGCGCGGAGCTCGAGGCGATCGTCGCCGAGCTGACCGCGAAGCTGGCGAAGCCTTCGCTCGTGGAAGCGAGCGCTTGATCGGATCGACACCGGATCTTACGTGCGGTGGGCCGGGGCAGGTTCGTCGGGCCCGCGCGGCCGGCGCATGCCGATCAGCAACCCGACCAGCACCAGCGCGGCGCCGGCGAGAGCTCGCTGCGTGATCGGTTCGTGGCGCACCACGCTGCCGAGCGCGAGGGCGATCACCGGAACCACGACGGAGATGTAGCTGACACGCGTGACCGTCCAGTGGTTGACCAGCCAGGCCATGAGCACGAACGCGCCCATCGATCCCGCGATCGTCAGATAGAGCAGCGGCCCCAGCGTCGCCGCCGTCGAGGGCAGCGGGTGCGGCTCGCGCATCGCGAAGCTGGCGGCCATCGCGATCGCGGCGCCGATCGCGCACCCGACCGCGTTGGCGCCGATCGGTTTCTGCCGCGGCCCGAGCTTGAGCACCACATTGCCGCCGCCGCTCAGGGTCGCGGCCGCGAAGACCGCGAAGAAACCCGCGGGCGAGATCGGACTCGGCGCCGCGAGCGGCGAAGCCCGGAGATGAAAGCTCGACGAGAACAGCACGGCGACGCCACCGAAGGCGGTCACCGCGCCGACCAGCTTGGGCAACGTGAGGCGCTCCATGCCGAACGCGCGCGCGAGGAACGCGCTGGTCATCGGCAGCGTCGCGTACAGAACCGCCGAGAGCCCCGACGGCACGGTCTTCTCGCCCCAGTAGAGCAGCGGCAAGTTGATCCCGAACTGAAGGACGCCGTAGCCGAGCGCCGCGCGCAGGGCGGCGCCCCTCGGCAGCGCCTCGCCACGCGCGAGCGACCAGATGCCCAGCAGCACCGTCGCCAGCGCGAGCCGCAACGTGGCCGCCCAGACCGGCGCCAGCGCGTCGTTGCCGATGCTGATGACCATGAACGTGCTGCCCCAGATCGCGCCGCACGCCGAGAACGCCAGCCAAGGTCGCAGCTCGCCGCCGCTCACGTTCGCATCCCGCTCGACGACCATCGCTGCACGCCTCGGTTTTACTTCGACCGGCGAGGCGAGGGAAGGCGCGATCCGCCGGCGGCACCGTCGGTCGACGCTACCCGATGTGCATCTGCTCGCGGCCGCCGTGGCCGGCAGCGCCGCCCGTGAACCGCTTCGCGCTCCAGACGTCGAAGAAAGCGTGCGTCTCTTTCCCGAGCAGATGGCGCGCGTAGTAGCGCGACACGACCGGCGCCATCATGAAGCCGTGCCCGACGAAGCCACAGCAGAGGTAGAAGCCCGGCGTGCCCGGCGCCTCACCGACGATCGGATCGCCGTCGGGGCTCATGTCGTAAGGGCCGGCCCACTGGCGGACGACCTTGACGTCGCCCAGGCGCGGCATGATGTCGATCATCGCGGCCGCCATCGCTTGCAGGAAGCGCAGGCGCGAGCCCAGGCGGACCTCGCGCTCGCGCGGGCCGGGCAGGGTGATGCCACCCACGATCTCGCCGCGCAGTGACTGCGAGAAGTACAGCCCGGACTCCAGCACCGAGACCATCGGCCGCAAGAACGGCTTCAACGGCTCGGTCGAGAGGATCTCGTGCCGCTCCGGCCAATCGGGCAGGTCGACGCCGCACAGCCGCGCCACCGCGGGCGACCACGCGCCGGCGGCGTTCACCACGCGCGCGGCGGTGAGCGGGCCTTTCGACGTCTGCAGCACGAAGTCGCCGTTGCCGCGCCGCTCGATCGCATTGACCGCGGTCGCCGTGTGGATCGCCACGCCGCGCTTCTGCGCCGCGCGCGCGTAGCCCCACAGGAACGGCCAGGGAAACACGATCGCGTCGGTCGGGTTGAAGCAGGCGCCGGCGAACCCTGGCCCGTCGCCGCCGTCGTCGTCGTCGTCGCCGTGGGCATGGACCTCGAGCTCCGGCACCAGCGCGCGCGCCTCGCGCAGGTCGATGAGGCGCGTCGGTACGTCGCAGCGGTTCTGCAGCCCGATGGTCGCCTCCAGGCGCGCGCGCGTCGCTTCGGTGCGCGCCAGGAACAGGTAGCCGCCCTGGCGCATCCAGACGTTGATGCCCATCTCCTGCGCGAAGCCGGCGCAGATCGCCAGCGACTCCTGCATCAGGCGGATGTTCATCTCGGTCGACCACTGCTGGCGCAGGCCGCCGCCGTTGCGTCCCGACGCGCCCCACGCCAGGTAGTGTGCGTCGACGACCACGATCCGCTTGGCGCCCGCGGCCGCCAGGTTGTACGCCAGCGCCAGTCCCATCACGCCGGCGCCGATGATCGCGATGTCGGCGGCGTCGGGCAACGGCGCGGACGCGCCCGGTGCCGCCGCGCCGCCCGGCTTCCTACGTGTCGTCATCCCCGGCGCTGGCGGCAGCGCGCCGCGCGAAATACTTGAGCTCCGTCGGCACCAGCGGCGGCCGCGTGGTGAACGCGTGCATCGCCGCCGGTGCACGGCCCGATGCTTCGGCGATCGCCAGCGCCACCCCGCGCAGGCACTCCTTGCCCTGGCAGGGTCCGGTCCCGAATCCTGTGTAGCGCTTGACCTCTTCGAGGTCGCTCCACCCCGAGGCGACCGCGCGTTGCACGTCGGTGAGCGTGACGTCCTCGCAGCGGCACAGGATGACCTTCTTCGACATTCGTCGGCTCGGGTTTGCCGCCGGCGCCTATTTCGGCGCCAGCGCGTCGTCGGCCGGCGCCTTCTCCTTGGCGCTTTCCTTCGGCTTCTCTTTGCCCTTGTTCTTGTCCTTGCCGCCCGGCAGCTCGAAACGCTTGTCGTCGACCGGCTTGTCGAACACGACGTTGGTCAGCCGCGCCGAGAACTCGATCGGCCCGGTCGTCATCTCCATCACCTCGGGCAGCTTCAGCCCGCTGAACTCCATCCAGCTCTTGATGCGCGAGGTGAACGGCACGTCGCCCTGGGGCGTCGCCGCCGTTCCTTTTTGCAGCACTTCGAGGTGCGTCTCGACGTCGTAGCAGGTGGTGAGCGGCTGGCCGATCGGCGGCGTCTGTTCCAGGCATTCGAGCGCGCGCCCGCCGTCGCTGTCGGCCTTCACGGTGATCCTGGTGAAGAGCTTCTTGAGATTGCGCTCCAGGTTCCACGTGCTCTCCAGCTTGAACTGCGCGGCCTCGGCGCCGGTGAGCACGCGCAGCCCGTTGACGGGGTCCTCCGACCAGATCACGCGGCCGTTGGTCCCTTCCTTGACCTCGCCGACGTTGGGGATGTTGGTGATCGCCAGCGACTTGTTGTGCGAGGTGACGGTCATGATGCGCGTGCCGGTGATCCCCATCTTCGCGTAGTCGATCACCGTGGTGGTCTCCATCGAGCGGTGGCTCTTCCACGGCGCGTCGCCGCCGGTGGCCTTGATCGAGTCCGCGAGGATGGCGTCGGCGCCCCGTAGCGCGCGGGCGGGCGTGGCGGCTGGCCCGGCATCGGGCGCGGCCCCAACGGGTGCGGCCATGAGCAGTAGGAGAGGGGTGATCGAGGTGAGTCGCAGGGTGGGCATCCGCCTCCATGCTCCGACGCGGATCGAGCCGCGTCAAGAGCGCCTCGTCGGCGGGCAACGCAGGCGCGCGGCCAGTGATCCAACCT
>Ga0265339_10002303_pt1 | contig 13772 bp, 2 predicted proteins | sample 4CB219metaG_FD_202085 | JGI IMG/M metagenome (GOLD analysis project Ga0265339, IMG submission 202085) | Rhizosphere microbial communities from Carex aquatilis grown in University of Washington, Seatle, WA, United States - 4-CB2-19 metaG | ecosystem: Host-associated > Plants > Roots > Rhizosphere...
ACCCTTCAACCAACCTCCCACACAACCTCTAACCGTCGTCGGCAGCCCGGGAAACGCTGGCGTGGGTTTGGGCGCCGGCTCGGGCGGGCGGGGCGCCGGCATCGCGCGGTACACTGGCGCGGCGGGCAGGGCTTCTGCCGGCGGAGGCGGCGGCGGCTTCACCTCCATTTATGACAGGGTTAATGCCGGCATATCCGGCTTTTACAACCATTATGGCTACAAGTCTCCAAGTGGCGGCGGTGGCGGCGGCATTGGGGGCAGCGCCGGCACGACCGGTGGAGGCGGCAAAGGCGGCGACTTTGGCGGCGGCGGCGCCGCCGGCGGTGCCAACTCCACACCCGGAGGTGCCGGCGGTTTCGGCGGCGGCGGTGGCGGGAGCAGTCTTGGCACGGCTGGGGCCGGAGGCTTTGGCGGCGGCGGAGCCGGGAATGGCGGCACGGGCGGCTTTGGCGGCGGGAGCGGCGGACCGACCGGCGGCGATATCATCAACGGCGACGAAAGCCCAACCTACCCGGGCGGCGGCGGTGGCGGTGGCGCGGCATTCGGCGGCGCCGTGTTCGTGCGCAACGGCGGCACGCTGACGATCAAAGACAGTGAATTCAGCGGAGGTTCGGTCACCGGCGGCACCGGCGGCGTCGCTGGGCAGCCCACGATCAAGGGTACCGGCGGACAGGCCGCAGGAACGGCCATGTTCCTGCAAGGCTCCGGCACAATCACCTATGAGGCGGATCAGGACGAGACCATCTCGAACACCATTGTTGACGAGGCTGGTTGGGTCGCCACGACCGGATATACGGCGCCGACCGGCTACGTGCCGGGAAGCTACACGGTGGACAAAACCGGCAGCGCCACCCTCACGCTCTCAGGCGCAAACGCCTATTCTGGCGGCACCACGATCGAGGACGGCAAACTCGACCTTACCGTGCTGAATGCGGCCGGCATTGGTGAAATAAATTTTGGCGGCGATCCGGCCACCAATCCGACTTTGCTGCAGGTCGAGAAGGCGGCGCTCGACAACAACAACAAGTTCGATAACGCACTCGGCGTCTTCCGCGTCGGCGAAACCATCGACCTGCGTGGTATCGGCACGGCCACCGGGACGAGTGTCGATCCCCAGTCCGATGCGCTGACGATCTCGGGCGGCACCACGACCGTGACGATGCAGCTCGACTCGAAGCTGACGTTTGGCGGGTTCAGGGTCGCCTCGGACCTGAATGGCGGCACTGATCTGGTCCTCGTTCCCACCATCACGACGCTCGTCGGCACGCCGATCGGCCCGGCCGATGTCGAGCTGGAGGGGACCGCGCAATCAGGCGACAGCCTGACCTTCTATGACGAGAACAACGACATCATCGGCACCGGGACGGTGAAGCAGGATGGCAGCTTCGACGTCACCATGACGACGGCGCTCGCCGAGGGCGTGCACACTGTTACGGCGACCGAAACCGATCCGTCGTCCCAGTTGACCAGCCCGGCGTCTGACCCGTTTACGGTCGACGTGTTGCCAGCCCCCCCGATCATCACGACACTTGTCAATGCACAACCCGTCGTCAACGGCGCGTTCGTTGAGCTCCAGGGCACCGCGGAGGCGAATGAGACGATCGCTCTGTTCGTCGATGGCGGCACCACGCTGGTCGGCACCACGGTAGCGGATGGCAGCGGCAACTTTGATGTGACAACGACTGTCGGCATCGGCGATGGCGCACATAGTTTCACGGCGACCGAAACCGATAGCTTCGGACTGACCAGCCCCGCTTCAAGCGGCTTTACGGTCGACGTGATTCCCAGCACGCCGTCGATCACGACGCTCGTCGGCCAGCCGATCGATAACGGCACGATCGAGCTGCAAGGCACCGGCGAAAAGCCGGGCGACATCATTACTCTCTATGCCGACAGCGATGCCAACACGGTCGTTGGCACCGCCTCGGTTCTCCCCGACGGCACGTTCGACATCACCACGACGGCGACGTTCAAGGACGGGGCGCACACCTTCACCGCGACCGAGACCGACGGCGACAATCTCACCAGCGCGCAGTCCTCGCCGGCGTTCCCCGTCGATATCACGACGGCGGTCGTCACCAATACCAACGACAGCGGTCTCGGCTCGCTGCGGCAAGCCATTCTCGACGCGAATGCCGCAAGCGGCGTCGGCACCATAACGATCACGTTCGACATCCCCGGAACGCCGGGGACGCCGCAGACGATCGATCTTTTAAGCGCGCTCCCGGCCGTCACGCACGCCACCATCATCGACGGCACCAGCGAACCCGGCTATGCGGGATCGCCTGTCATCGCGATCGATGGAGTCAGCGCGGCACCAAGCGCCAGCGGGCTGGTGATCGAGGCGGGTGGAAGCACCGTCGAAGGTTTGGACATCGCCGATTTCGGCGAGGCCGGCATCGTTATCAACGGCGTCTCCGACGTAACCGTGCAGAGTAATTTCATCGGCACCGATACGTCCGGCAACGCTGCTTTGGCGAACGGGATTGGAATCGAGCTGGAGACCGGCGCCGACGGCAACACGATCGGGGGCGCAAAGACCGACGAAGGCAATGTCATCTCCGGCAACAGCGGATCCGGCATCGTCATTATCGGCTCGAATTCCAATGTCATCACCGGCAATCTTATCGGCACAAACGCCGCCGGTACCGTCGCATTGGGCAATGTCGGTGACGGCATCCTGATCACGGACGACTCCGCCAACAACACCATCGGCGGAACCGCGGTGGGCGCCGGCAACACAATCGCCGATAATGGAGGTTCGGCTGTTTCCGTCGCCAGCGGCAATGGCAACAGCATTCTGGGCAACGCCATTTTACAGAACACGACCGGCATCAATCTCAACCCGGGCGCCAACGATCAGCAGGATGCATCCGTTCTGACCGACGTCAAAACGTCGGGAACGCAGGTCTTCATCAACGGGACGCTCGGCAGCACCCCCAACAATACGTTCCGCATCGAGTACTTTGCCAACGCCAGCCCCGACTCCCGGGGGAATGTCGAGGGCGCGATCTTCCTCGGCTTCACGACCGTCACCACGGACGGCAGCGGCAACGTGCATTTCAACGCCACGCTGTCAGCAGCTGTCACGATCGGCGAATACCTGACCGCCACCGCCACCAACGTCACGACCGGTGACACGTCCGAATTCAGCAACGGGCTCGAAGTTCTGGCTCCGGTCATCACTGTCGGCACGCCGGCGCCTGTCTTTGCCGGCGGCGGCACGCCGGTCATGCTCGACGCCGGTATTGCGGTGAGCGATGTCAGCACCGGCAGTCTCGCGGGCGCCACGGTGACAATCGGCGCCGCCAACCTTCAGCCCGGCGATGTGCTGAGCTTCAACAACGGAACCGACACCGAGACGTTCGGTGACAACGACATCATCACCGGGTCCTACAACAGCAATTCCGGGGTGTTGACGCTCAGTGGCCCCGCCAGCGTCGCCGACTATCAGACCGCGCTGAGCCAGGTGCAGTTCGGGTTTAACGCGAGCGTCGGCGGCGGTAGTGACGTCGACCCGACGGCCGACGGCACGGATTTGAGCCGCAGCATTACCTGGCAGGTGACGGACGGCTTTACGTCAAGCGCGACGGCGAACGCTGAAACGACGCTCACCCTGACGCACACCGCGCCGGTGGTAACGGCTGGCGGCATCGCGACGTTCGGCGGCGGGCCGACTGTGCTCGACGCTGGCGTGACGGTGGACGACGTCGACAGCGGCAACCGCCTCATCGGCGCCACGGTCACGATCACCTCCGGTTTTATCCCTGGCGACACGCTGACAATCAACGGAACGACGAGCGGCCTCATCACTGGCAGTTCAAATGGCGCAATCGCCTACTCCTTCTCGGGCTCGATGCTGACGCTGACCGGCAGCGACACGCCGGCCGATTATCAGGCCGCGCTGGCGTTGGTCACCTACAGCTTCAGCCCGTCCGGCGGCGACGCCACGGCTGGCGGCACCGACACCTCTCGCGGCATCAGCTGGCAGGTCACTGACGGCTCGGTGACCAATGATCAGAGCAATGCCGCGGCCAGTACCCTGACGGTCCCGACAACTCCTGTCGTGATCGCAGCGGCGGCCAACATCAACGCCAGCGCCAGCCAAAGCTTCACGGCTGGCCAGCTGTTTTCGGCGAGCGACGCCGAGGGCGCGCCCATTCTTGCCTATCAGGTCGAAGATGAGAGCACCGGATCGAATAACGGCTTCTGGGCACTCAACGGCCAAGTGCTGCCCAACGGGCAGATCACAACACTGACGCCGGCGCAGCTTTCCGGGCTGAGCTTTGTAGCCGGGTCGGCCAGTGCGCCAGTAGCCGACACGCTCGAAGTGGCGGCATCGGACGCGGCGGGCTTTGGCGCCTTCACCACCTTCACAGTCACGGCAGCGGCCCACGCATCGACGACGGCGCCGACGGTGGCGGCGGCCAACGAACAAAAAGCGCCCGATCTGGCGCTTGCGGCATCAAGCCTGTTCTTGGCGACCGCGTTCGGCGGCAACAGTGTTGTCAGCTATGAGGTCGAGGATACCACCACGAACAGCGGCCACTGGGTGTTCAATGGTGTGGTCGAGCCCGCAAACCAGTTGGTGCTCGTGCCGGCGGCGCAGTTGTCACAGCTCAGCTTTGACACCGACTACGGCAGCGACACGCTGAAGGTGCGCGCCAATGACGGCAGCCAGTGGGGCAATTTCACCAGCTTCACGGTAGCGCCGCCGCCCAACGCGGCGCCGCCGGCCGGCACCACCGATACGCTGCTCATGTTGCGTAACACCGATGGGGCCTACGAGTTCTACGACATCGGCCACAACACCATCCTGCTCGACGGCCCGCTCGGCCAGATCAACCCTGCGCTGCAGGTGGCGGGCGTCGGCGGCTTTGACGGCAGCGACACCGCCGACCTGCTGATGCGCGATCCGGCGACCGGGGCGTTCACGCTCTACGACGTGAGCAACAACAACATCACCGGCAACGTCCCGCTGGGACAAGTCGGGCCGGAATGGACGGTTGCCGGGGTGGGCGACTTCTCGACCCGGTTCGGCGAGACCGACATGCTGATGCGCAACTCGAATAGCGGTGCATTCGAAGTCTACGATATCAGCAACAATGTCATCACGTTCTCGGGGCCGATGGGGCAGGTCGGCCTGGAGTGGACGGTCGCGGGCTTTGGCGATTTCTCGGGCCGGGCCAACGAGACCGACATGCTGATGCGCAACTCGAATACCGGCGCATTTGAGGTCTACGACATCAGCAATAATACGATCACGTCGGCCCAGCCGATGGACCAGGTCGGGCTGGAGTGGCAGATCGCGGGCTTTGGCGATTTTTCGACCCGCGCCAACGAGACCGACATGCTGCTGCGCAACAGCAACAATGGTGATTTCGAGGTCTACGACATCGTCGACAACACGATCACGTCGGCACAGCCGATGGGCCAAGTCGGGCTGGAGTGGACGATTGCGGGCTTCGGCGATTTCTCCGGCAACGCCAACGAGACCGACATGCTGATGCGCAACAGCAACACCGGTGTGTTTGAAGTCTACGACATCCGCAACAATACAGTCGCCGCGACAACCCCGATGGGCCAGGTCGGCCTCGAATGGTCGATCAGCGGGGTGTCGGCCGGCGGCGGCGGCAGCGCAGTGCCCGGCGCGCAACTCAGCGGCACTGCAGCCGATCCGTCGGCCGCGGCGCTCGGCCAGTTTACCCAGGCGATGGCGTCATATGCATCGGCCACCGGAACTTCCGCGGCATCCTCGCCGATCGTTCCGGCGGCGATGCAAGCGACGGCCGCTAATCTACTCGCGCCAACGGATTACGTTCATCAATCCTGATCTGGTGGTGCCGAGCGGCGATTTGATTTTCGTGCGCCGCCGAAGTGAATGCACGGCAGGCCTGTTCAAGCCCAAGCAAAGACCGCTATGGAGCTGCGCCGGCGTTCGGCTGGTCAGCGTCGTGGGCTCGTGAGGGCATGGCCTAAAGAGCACTCCGGCTGCTACAATTGTCGTTATGGCCAAAAACAATGGGAGCGGTTCGCCAGCGAGCCGCCTCGCGGAATTAATACCGGCGGATAAAGGTGACGGCGGATCCTCGCCCAAGCTGCAAGGCTTGGACAGCAATCCACGTGGCGAACTCGGTTCGCAGTACTGGCAGGCGTTTCGCGAAAGCTTCGCCCACATCTACGCGCTGTCGCTGCCGGAGCCCTCGGAGGAAGCGCGCTTCACCATATCCACCCGCACCTATCATACGCCCAGCGCGATCCTGATGCGCAGCGAGGGCACGGCGTTCATCATGGCGCGAGGGCCCGCGCTGGTCGCGCGCAGCGCTGATCAGCTGCTCATCTATCTCGAACTTGAAGGCTCGTGCGACAACGACTGGGCTGGCCGGCGCGGGCGCGTCGAGGCGGGCGATATCCAGATCGTCGATTATGCGCGGCCTTTCCATAGCGTGACGACCGACTACGCCAATCTGATCGTTATCCTGGCGCGCGAGAGCCTGTCTGCGTCGTTGCTGGCGCTTGAGCCGCACGGCCTCGTTTTTCCACACGGCGGCAGCGCGGCGCGTCTGATCGGCGCCGCGATGCAGGAACTGTATGCGCAGGCCGACAGTATGACGGTGAGCGAAGCCGAGGCGGCGATCGAGGGCATCGTTGCGCTGATGACGGCCTTCGCGCGCGCCAAGTTGGCGGGCGATGAAGCGGATCACGTGAAGTCGAGGCGAAAGGCCGCGTTGGATTACATCGACGCGCACCTGGGTAACGCAGCGCTCGGGCCCGACGAGATCGCCGGCGCGGCCAAGCTGTCGCGGGCGTCGCTGTACCGGCTGCTGGCGGCGGAAGGCGGTATTCGCGCGGTGTTGTCGAGGCGCCGGCTCGACGGAGCGCTGCGGCTCATGCTGACAGACAACAACGACGAGCGCTCGCTGACGGACATCGCCAAGGCTTGCGGCTTTGGCGGCATGACCCAGTTCAGCCGGGCATTCCGCGCGCGCTTCGGCGCGCCGCCGCGACAATACCGCGCGCTGATGCATCAGCAGGACCGCGAGTGGCACGAAGCCCGGCTTAAGGCCGACGGCTTCGAGGGGGATTCGTTGTTTTGGCGGCAACAGCGGCTAAGCGGATCGAAGAAGTCCGGCGGCTCGCGGTGAGCGCCGCCAGCCAAGTCGCCGCAACCTTGACGCTGGAGATCAATTTTTTGACTCAGCGTCTCAGCGAAGCCTGACACAGAATCTGCAACTGACAAGGTTGAGGTCGGAATTGAGGGAACTTGACGCTGGAGATCAATTTGTTGACGCAGCGTCTCATAGTTTGGTGCGACGCGCGCCGGATTTACAATAAGTGCTTCCGATATTGGCGTTCTGGTTGACTGACATTTTGAATTAATGTTCGGTAAAAATCTGATCTCTCAAAAAAGAGAGTCCGAAGTTTTGTAAACACGCTCCGGCGCCTCGATTGAGCCGAACGGTGCGCTCTCGAAGACGACGCCGTCGGGAAATGTCTTGGCGGTTCCACACTTGGCGATATCAGACTTGGCGATCTCAGCTTCGCCCACGCCTGTAGGCACGCGAAGCGAGTGCGCATCGTCGATACGCGTCTTGCCGGAGGGAGTTGACTGTCTTGCGCGTCGAGTCTGGAAATTGTTGCGTCGCCTTCGTTGCCGCACGAAGCGCCCGTCAGCCCGAACCCTGCATCGCTTTCCGACGTGCGTTGCGACTGACGCTGTCGCGATGAGGCGCCTTATCGATTCAGAGACGAAACACCTGTCCGAAGGGAAGGCATTATGACCACGACCACGACGTACACCGTGAGCAGCGAAGGCGCGACCGTCGGCAACAACGACACGACGACGCTGAACGGCGCAATTCGAGCGGTCGAATCTGGGCCGGTCGGCAATTACGTCATCGACATTACCGGCACCATAAACCTGACCTCGCAGCTGTTGGCGATTAATCTGCCGGCCGGCTCGACGTTGACCATACAGGGAACGAACGGCAGCGGCGACCCGCAGGTCCAAACGCTGGACGGCGGCGGCACTGAGCGCGGGCTGTTCGTCTATGCCGGCACCGTCGATATCGGCGACCTCGCCATTAACGACATGGTAACGCAGGGCGGCAGCGGCAGCGTTGGCGGCGGCGGGGGGGCCGGCCTCGGCGGAGGACTGTTCGTCGGCGCCAACGTGGCGGGCGATGTAGGCAACGTGACGCTCACCGATGTGACGTTTGCCGGTGACAAGGCCGTCGGCGGTGCCGGCAGCACCAGCCGCAATAGCGGCAGCGTAGGTGGTGGCGGCGGCGGCGGACTAGCTGGCGACGGCGGCGGCACCGGCAACGGCGACCTCGGCGGCGGGGGCGGTGGCGGGATTGGAATTGGCAGCGCTGGTGGCTCCACCGGCAGCAGCCCGCCAGGCGCTGGCGCTTCAGGTACCGTCCCCAGCGCAGTCCCCGGCGGCGGGGGCGGCAGCAATTCGGGCGGCAGCGGCGGCGCAGGCGGCTCCAGCGCCGGCGGCGGTGGTGGTGGTGGCGGTGGCTCCATTCCCAAACTTCTTGGCGGCGGCGGCGGCGGCGGCGGTTCGGGCGGCGGCGGCGGCCATTCGGGTGAAATCCTTGGCGCTGGCCTTTTCGGCGGCACTGGCGGCGCTGGCGGTTTCGGCGGCGGCGGTGGCGGCGGCGGCGGCGGAATCGGTGGTGACGGCGGCGGCGGCGGCGGCGGCGGCTTCGGCGGCGGCGGCGGCGGCCCCGGAGCCGGCGGCGTCACCGGCGGCTTCGGCGGCCGCGGCGGCTTCGGTGGTGGCGGCGGCGACCGAGGCGATGGCGGCTTCGGTGGCGGCTGGGGCATCAACAGTGACGTCGGCGGCGTCGGCGGCGGCGGCGGCCTTGGTGCGGGCGGGGACATATTCGTGGAAGCTGGCGCCTCCTTGACTATCAGCGGCACCGCCTCGGTTGCTGCCGGCACCGTCACGGGGGGCACGGGCGGGAACCCCGGACAAGCCTTTGCCAACGGCATCTATCTGCAAGGCAATAACACGCTGACCTTCGACCCGGCCGGCTTGCAGACCATCACCGGCGTGATCGGCGACGATTCGGGGTCCGCGGCGGCCGCCGGCTACAACCAGAATGTTACTGTATTTCCACCAGGCTTTCCTCAAGGCGAAATTATTCTAGGCAATTATAGCGAGGGCAGCATCGGCATTGTCGTTAACGGCACTGGCACGCTGCAACTTGAAGCAACCAACACCTATCAGGGCACCAGCACGATCGACAGCGGCACGCTGGAACTCTCCGCGCTCGGCGCCGCCGGCAGCGGGGCGATCGCTTTTGCGGCGAACGCCAATGCGAAGCTGACCATCGACAATGCCGCGCTCGCGAACGACACCTTCAACGGCAATACCATCAAAGGTTTTGCCATCGGCGATACCATCGATCTCTCCGGCGCTACTTTCAGTTCCGCCGCCAATCCGCCGACGCTTTTAGCCGGCAATCAACTGCAGTTCACCGAGAACGGCACGACCTACCAAGTCCAGTTCGATTCAGGCCAGTCGTTTTCGAATGAGGTATTCAAACTGATACGTGACGGCGGCACCGGCACCGACATCGAACTTGAGGGTCCGCCGAAGATCGGCAGCACTGGCAACACCGTCCGGTTCTATCAGAGCCAGGCGACGGCGACGACGCTCGACGGCGGTATCACGGTGACCGATCCGGCAGGCGCGGACATTACCAGCGCGACGGTGACGATAAACAGCCCGCTGGCTGGCGACACGCTGTCGATACTGGATGCCGATCTGAGTGGCACCGGCATTTCTCTCACCGGTAACAACTCGACGACCCTGTCGCTTAGCGGCGATGCCAGTGCAAGCTCGTATCAATCCGTGTTGAGCGACGTCACCTATAGCTTCAGCGGCGATCCGAGCAATGGTGGGGCCGACAAGACGCGCACGATCACCTGGTCGATGGCTGACGCGGACGGCCTCACCAGCGCGGCCGGCAGCACCACGCTCGACGTCTATATGACGCCGGTGCTTGACGGCAGTTCCCCTACGACCCCGACGGTCACTTCGACGAGCGGCGCGGTCGCCGCCGACTCCGGCCTGACCGTCACTGATCACAACACGCTCGGCGCTGCACCGGCGGCTACGGTGTCGATCAGCAACGGAGCGCTCGCCGGTGATGAACTTTTCATCCCGACTGCCGATCTGACCGCTGGCAAGATTACCGGAACGACCATCAGCGTCTCGGGCAACGACAGCTCAGCGCTGACGCTGACCGGCACCAGCAGCACCACGCCTGCGCAGCTCCAAAATGCACTCCACGACGTCCAGTTCGACGCCACGAGTCCCAACAACGGCACGCGTACGCTGACCTGGGTGTTCAATGACGACGCCGGTGGCAACGTCAACGACAGCAATTCGATCACGACCAATGTCGGTGCTGTATTCGGGCCAGCGATTACCGCGTTGGCCAGGCAACCGGTCAACGGCAGCACGGTGGAGCTTCAGGGCACCGGCATCACCGTGGGTGACACGATCGATCTGTATGCCGACGGCAATGCCAATATGATTGTCGGCACCGGCACGGTCCTCGCCGGCGGCACCTTCGACATCACCACGGCGGGGAACTTTGCGGACGCCGTTCACACCTTCGTCGCGCAGGAGACCAACGATCCGAACCTGCCCGAATCGCAGCCGTTCACAGTCGATGTCGATCCGAACGCGCCTTCGATCACCGCCCTGCTGGGCCAGCCGGTCAACGGCGACAAGATCGAACTGCAAGGCACCGGCGAGACGCAGGGCGACACCATCGATCTGTATGTCGACGGCAACACCCACACGATTGTCGGCATCAGCACGGTCAAGGCGGACGGCAGCTTCGACATTATCACCTCAGCAACCTTCGCCGACGGCGTGCACACGTTCACCGCGACGGAGACGGATTCGTCCAATCTGACCAGCGCGCAATCGTCGCCGGCTCTCACGGTGGATGTCGATCCGAGTGTGCCTGCGATCAAGACGCTGGTCGGCCAGCCGCTCAATGGCGGCACGGTCGAGCTGCAAGGCACCGGCGAGACGCAGGGCGACACCATCGATCTTTATGCCGACGGCACGAGCACGATTGTCGGCAGCAGCACGGTCAAAGCGGACGGCAGCTTCGACATCATCAGCACGGCAACGTTCGCCGACGGCGTGCACACCTTCACGGCGACCGAGACGGATGGATCGAGCCTGACCAGCGCGGCGTCATCGCCGGCCTTCACGGTCGATGTCGATCCGACCGCACCGTCGATCACCACGCTGGTCGGACAGCCGCTGACCGGGCAGACGGTCGAATTGCAAGGCACTGGCGAGGTTGGAGACACGGTCGATCTTTATGCCGACAACACCAACACGATTGTTGGCAGCGGCATTGTCGGCGCGGGCGGCACCTTCGATATCACCACCATGGCGACGTTCGACACCGGAACGCACACCTTCACGGCGACCGAGATCGATGCGGCCCCCCTGACCAGCGCGGTCTCGACGCCGGCATTCCCGGTGACGGTCGTGCATCAGGCGCCTGCCATAACCGCCGGCGGCACCGCGACGTTCGGCGGCGCCGGCCCGGTCGTGCTCGATGCTGGGGTGACGGTGAGCGATGTTGACAGCGGTAACTCTTTGAGCGGAGCCACCGTGACGATCAGCTCCGGCTTCACCGCTGGCGATACGCTGGAGATTGGCGGCCAGACCAGTGGGGCGATCACCGACAGCGGCGGCACGATCAACTACGCGTTCGCGGGCATGACGCTGACGCTCTCGGGCACCGACACGCTGGCCGATTACCGGGCCGCGCTTGATAAGGTGACGTACAGCTTCAACCCAAGCAACGGCGACGCTACCGCGGCCGGCACTGACACGTCACGCACCATCAGCTGGCAGGTCAATGACGGCTCCGCCAGCAATGGCTTGAGCAATGTCGACACGACCACACTGTCGGTGCCGACCACGCCGGTGGTGACCGCCGTGACCACGACCGTCAACGCCAGCGCCAGCCAGAGATTCACAGCGGGGCAGCTGTTCTCGGCAAGCGACGCCGAAGGCACGCCGATTCTCGGCTACGAGGTGGACGACGAGAGCACCAATCAGGACAACGGCTTCTGGGTGCTCAATGGAGCGGTGCTGCCCAATGGTCAGATCACCACGCTAACGGCGGCGCAGTTGTCGCAACTGAGTTTCGTGGCCGGCTCGGCCAGCACTCCGGTGTCGGACACGCTGGAAGTGGCGGCCTCGGATGCGGCAGGTCTGGGCGCCTTCACGACCTTCACGGTCACCGCCTCGGCGCACGCGTCGACATCTGCGCCGACAGTGACGGCCGCGAACGAGCTGCAAGCTCCCAGCCTGGCGCTGGCGGGATCGAGCCTGTTTTCGGGGACTGCGTTCGGCAACAACACGATCACGAGCTATGAGGTCGAAGACACCACCGCCGACAGCGGCCATTGGATGTTCAACGGCGTTGTCGAACCCACCAACCAGCTCATCGACGTGACTGCCGCGCAGCTTTCCGAACTGACCTTCGACACCGGCTATGGCACCGACAACTTGATGGTGCGCGCCAACGACGGCAGCCAGTGGAGCAACGTCGCCTCGTTCACGGTTACGCCGCCGCCCAATGCGGCGCCGCCGGCCGGCACCGATGATACGCTGGTGATGCTGCGCAATGCCGATGGGGCCTACGAGTTCTACGACATCGGGCAGAACGCCATCCTGCTCGACGGCCCGCTCGGCCAGATCAACCCGGCGCTGCAGGTGGCGGGCGTCGGCGGCTTTGACGGCAGCGACACCGCCGACCTGCTGATGCGCGATCCGGCGACCGGGGCGTTCACGCTCTATGGCGTGAGCAACAACAACATCACCGGCAATGTGGCGCTGGGACAGGTCGGGCCGGAATGGACGGTTTCGGGCGTCGGCGATTTCTCGACCCGGTTCGGCGAGACCGACATGCTGATGCGCAACTCGAATTCCGGCGCGTTCGAAGTCTACGACATCAGCAACAACACGATCACGTCGGCACAGCCGATGGGCCAAGTGGGCCCGGAGTGGACGGTCGCGGGCTTTGGCGATTTCTCGACCCGCGCCGACGAAACCGACATGCTGATGCGCAACTCGAATACCGGCGCATTCGAGGTCTACGATATCAGCAATAACACCATCACGGCGGCCCAGCCGATGGGCCAGGTCGGGCTGGAGTGGCAGATCGCGGGCTTCGGCGATTTCTCGACCCGCCCCGGCGAGACCGACATGCTGCTGCGCAACAGCAACAACGGTGATTTCGAAGTCTACGACATCGTCAACAACACGATCACGTCGGCACAGCCGATGGGCCAGGTCGGGCTGGAGTGGACGATTGCGGGCTTCGGCAACTTCTCCGGCAATGCCAACGAAACCGACATGCTGATGCGCAACAGCAATAGCGGCGCATTTGAACTCTACGACATCAGCAACAACACAATCGCCGCGACAACCCCGATGGGCCAGGTCGGCCTCGAATGGTCGCTTGGCGGGGTGTCGGCCAATCCTGTGATCGCGCCGCCAAGCGCACAGCTCAGCGGCCCCGCAGTCGATCCAGCGGCCGCGTCGCTCGGTCAGCTTTCCCAGGCGATGGCGTCGTTTGCTCCGATTGGTGCCGCGCCCGGGATGTCATCGCCAATCGGTCAAGCTCCATCGCCAGCGGCAATCGGTGCCAACCTGCTGACGACGCCGAACCACGCGTAGGGCCTGATCGGCGCGGCGCGCTGACGGCTATGCG
>Ga0265339_10002304_pt1 | contig 13770 bp, 19 predicted proteins | sample 4CB219metaG_FD_202085 | JGI IMG/M metagenome (GOLD analysis project Ga0265339, IMG submission 202085) | Rhizosphere microbial communities from Carex aquatilis grown in University of Washington, Seatle, WA, United States - 4-CB2-19 metaG | ecosystem: Host-associated > Plants > Roots >...
TTTCATAAGCATCTTTGTCGATTGCGCCGTCAATCAACACATCGGTCAATCGGGACAACCGGTCCTCACATTTGGCTATCTGAAGATCGAGAGCGGCGGAACGCTCTTCACGCTTCGTCGTGTCGACCCCCCGTATGTCGTCCACAACGTCCCTGATGTCCTGAACGTCACCCGCCTCAAAGCGCAGTTTGGCGAGAATGTCCGTGATGGCATCTTCGACGGCTTCTTCCTTGAGGCATACCGGTCCGCATGCTGGTTTGTGGCAGCGGTAATAGACGTAGCGACCCTTGGCCCGCTCGCCGATGAGATGCGCGCCGCATTTGGCACAGCGGATCATCCGCCGGAAGCGGAAATCGTTCTTGTATCCGGAGGCCAGTGGCCGGTAGCCACGCAGCACGGCTTGGGCCTGGTCGAACAGCACTTTGGAAATCAGTGGCTGGTGCACACCCTGGAAGCTCTGGCCGCTGCGTTTGATATGGATCAGGCCGATATAGAACGGATTGTTCAGGATGGCGGTGAAGCTGTTCATGGAGACGGTACAGCCGAAGCGGCCACGTAGGCCCCGGCGGTGCATCTCGGCGCGAAGCCGGTCGAAGTTGTATTCGCCCGAGGCGTAAAGTTCGAAAGCCTGCTTCACCAGGGGGCCTTGGATGGGGTCGATTTCTTTCGGCTTGCCCTTGCCCATATTGCGGTAGCCGATGGGCGCTTCGAAGGGATAAAGCCCCTGCTTGAGGCGCCCATTGATGCCCTTGATCACCTCCTGGCGCAGGTTGCGGATGAAATCTGCCGCCACCACGGCCTGGATGTCGGCGGAGAGCCGCCCGCCGCGAGAATGCAGGTCCAGGGTCTCATGGGCAAAATGTACTTCCACCCCGCGGTCGATCAGATCGCCCAAATCGGCCCAGTCCCTCAAATTGCGGGCGCTGCGGTCGATCTTGTGGATGACAACGCCGCTGGCTTTTCCAGCTTCCAGCCCTTGCAGCATCTCGCGGAATTTGGGGCGACCGCCTTTTGCGGCGGTCTCCCGCTCTTCGAACCACTCGGCAATGGTGAGGCGGTTGTTGACCGCAAATCGGGCGATAGCCTCGCGCTGTTCTTGGAGTGACGAACCCTGGACACCCTGCTTTTGTGTCGAAACGCGAACGTAGGCGTAGACGGTTTTCATAAGGTGGAATTGGTAGACTCCGACTCTACCTTGCCCCCGCCATTCGCGCGAATCGCCTGTTCGGCCTCTTCTGTCGCTTCCCGCGTGGCGATCCGCAGAAGCACGGCCACAAAGCCGTATAGATTGGTCCGGGCGGCCTCACGCTCTTCCGGCGTGGCGTCCGGCATGTAACGGTCGAGAATGACATCGCCGGGACGGCGTTTGGAGGAAGATTTCGGCATGCGCTCAGAGTCGCTCAAATCCTGCCATCCGCATAGAAGGTACTGTTTGACGGTTCGTCAAATTGTCCCTGCTATTCAGAACACAGCCGATACCGCATCATCTGGGAATGGATAATCCAACACCCAACAAGACCGATGGCACCCCGACCATCGCCTCTGTCGCGAACGACACCATCATCGAATTGGTGTACGACCCTGACCACCACAAGACCGGCCTTGCCGCCTCGCGCTTCGGCGGCCTTTGGAACATTGAGCAATCCGTCCGCATCCACACTGGCGAAACGCTGATACCGTATTCGCCAAAGAACAACCTGATCGCCTCGGGGTGCGTCCTGTTCCCGTCAGTTCCGGAACACTATGGTGACAAGACAGAACTCGTTGCCGACATCGCCGCGTTCCTGCATCGCTATGTGGACCTCTCGCCATTGTTCGAGCAGATCGCAGCTTACTATATCCTCTTGTCCTGGGTGCACGACGCCTTCAACGAGCTGCCGTATCTCCGGCTGCGGGGTGATTACGGAACCGGCAAGACACGCGGTCTCCTCACCATCGGCTCACTCTGTTACCGCCCGATCTTTGCCAGCGGCGCGTCCACCGTATCCCCGATCTTCCACACCCTCGACCGCTTCGGCGGAACACTCATTCTCGACGAGGCGGACTTCCGCTTCAGCGATGCAGCGAGCGACTTGGTCAAAATCCTCAACAACGGCAACATGAAGGGCCTGCCGGTCCTCCGGACTATCCAGAACCGGGACAAGGAGTTCAATCCGCGTGCCTTCAAGGTGTATGGCCCAAAGATCATCGCCATGCGCGGGGGCTATGACGACCCAGCCCTTGAAAGCCGCTTTATCACCGAAGACACAGACGCCCGGCAGATGCGGGCCGATATCCCCATATCGCTTCCGCCGGAGTTTGCCGCGGAAGCGCTCAAGCTCCGCAACCGCTTGCTTCACTATCGCTTCTGCCACCTCTTCGAGACCAAGTTGAACCCGGACATGGCGCTAACCGGCGTTGAGCCGCGGGTAAACCAGATCGCATTGCCCCTTCTGAGCTTGGTGGACGATCTGGACGTTCGAGCAGAGATCGGCGACCTATTGAAGCGGAACCAATCGGAGCGGATTGAGCAGCGGCAATCAACGACCGAAGCCCGTGTCGTCGCCGTTCTCACCGCACGGACGGCGCAAGACAACGGGTTTCCAGTCACGATTGGCGCGATCACAAACGCCTTCAACGACAAATTCGCCACCGAATATCCCAAGCCCGTATCGGACCGCTGGATCGGTCATATCCTGCGCAAGGTTTTGCGAATTTCCGCGCACCGGTCAAACGGCGTTTTTGTCATACCCGCTTCAGAAATCCCCAAGATCAAAGCGCTATCGGCACGATACAGTGGAGGAAGCTCGCGTCGAAATTGATGATCTTTACCAACCATGACCACCAAAACACCGCGTATATGAAGCCTGAAAACAACATTGACACCGTGTCAAAAAGTCCCTCCGTTACGGGACTTCTTTTGTTTGAGAGCATCGGGAAAGGTCCTTGCGGACCATCATAACTTCCCGAATCATGTCACATCGACTACCAAGTTATCTGCACACCCTGCGCAAACAGTGGGGCCTGTCGCAGCCCGAGCTTGCCGCCCTATTGAACGTGACGGGCAGCGCACTTTGCCGTTTCGAGAACCGCTCCCGCCGACCGACGGCGGAGCTACTTGTCGGCGCGGAGGTGCTCTTCGGTCACGGAGCGAAAGAAGTCTTCCCTGGTTTCTATCGTGGGGTGGAGCACGCCATTGTTGAGCGCGCCAGTGCCGAGTTGATCCAGCTGAAATCAGCAGCTGATTCGAGCGCGAGTCAGAAACGCCGGTTTTTGACAGAGATTGTCGAGCGTTCGAGTCAACCAACCCTTGGCCTATGACCCGCCCGCACGATTCCGGACTTGTTCTGGCCGTTCGCCCAACTGCAAGAGGGTTCGGCTGGGTATTGTTCGAGGGGCCGCTTGCACCTGCCGATTGGGGCCTCGTTAGCGCCCGAGGCGATACGAGCGCCCGTGCTATGCGCCGCTTCGAAAAGCTGCTCAACCAGTATCAACCTGCGACCGTTGTTCTCGAAAATCCTAGCGACGAACGCAAAGGTGTTTCAAATCGTGTCCGCATACTTGCAGAGAGCATGTGCGGCTTCGCCGCAAACCGAGACATTGACGTCCCGGGCTATACGCGGCCGGAAGTGTCCATGGTTGTGACCGGAGATGAAGAATCGACACGGCACGCCGTGGCTCAAGCTGTAGCAGCGCAACTGCCGATCCTGCGCCATCGCATGCCGCCAAAGCGCAAACCGTGGCTTCCCGAGGACGACCGCCAATCACTCTATGACGCCGCCGCACTCGGCATCACACACTACACGCTCACGCATCAATCCTGACCTTGCATCGATGCGCCTCCCGCCCATCCGGGAGCACCGGAATGGTCCGGTGTTCCCGCTGTGCACGGGAGGTATCAATGGCAAGTGATGTTCTTTCAAAGCCTAGGTCTGACTTATATCGAGCAATCACAGAAAAGATTGTGGCCTCAATCGAAGCAGGAGCCGGTTCATTCACGATGCCCTGGCATGGCGGCATCATTCCGCCGACGTTCCCGGTGAATGCGGCAACGGACGCGCCGTATCGCGGCGTCAATATCCTTGCGCTGTGGGTCGATGCGACTGTTAAGCGATACATCTCGGGGTATTGGGCGAGCTACCGCCAGTGGCAGACGCTCGGTGCCCAGGTCCGCAACGGCGAACGTGGCTCGCAAATCGTCTTCTACAAAAAGCTAGAAGCTAAAGAAGACGGCGGGAATGACGAAACCAATGAAGATGCCCCGCGTTTCGTCGCCCGCGTGTCGCACGTCTTCAATGCGGAGCAAGTGGACGGCTGGCAACACCCCGCAGCAAATCCGTGGTCTGACGTTGCAGTCAATGAGCAGGTCGCGGCCTTCATACAGGCGACCGGCGCTGATGTTCGTCACGGCGTGCTAGTAGCAAAGTATCGGCGCGATCAGGATTGCATCGAGATGCCCAGTCCCGAACTCTTCATCGGGACAGGCACGAGTTCTCCTACCGAGAGCTATCATGCAGTTCTCTGTCACGAATTGATTCACTGGGTAGGAGCCCCGCACCGTCTTGACCGGCAGTTCGGCAAACGCTTTGGAGATAAGGCGTACGCGTTCGAAGAAATCATCGCGGAATTAGGAGCCGCGTTTCTGTGTTCCGCGTTCCGAATAGCGATTGAGCCACGTCTCGATCACGCTGCCTATGTTGCGTCTTGGCTCGAAATTCTGAACCACGACACCAAGGCGATCTTCACTGCCGCGAGCAAGGCGCAGGAGGCCGTTGAATACCTCATGCACCTAGCAGCGGGGAAAGCCAGTCAATGAGAATCGGCATACTTTCTTTCTTCGGCCTCGGTGTGAACCGGGGCCGTTCTTTATCTTGTCAGTTTCGGATCGTGAGTTGTTCATTCGGCAATGGTCGTTGCAGCCGGAAACTTCGCTCGCCGCCCGCAAGCCATTCCGCCTGCTTCTCAGGGTCAATTAGGATGACCGGGCTCGCCTTGTCATGGACGGGCCGCACCACGTCGTTCGCGTCAGTAGTGAGGAATGCGAACAGAGTCCAATCACGCTCCTCTTTCTCTCGGCGTTTTTTGCCGGGCTGCTCCGCAAGCCGCAGCCCACGCCACGTCTGCCAGACGCCCGCGAAATATGCGATCTCAACACCGGGACATATGAACCACGTCGAATTCCGCACCGGTTCCGCAAACGCCGTGAACGGTACGAGGCAGCGGTGCATCGGGTGTGTCATGAGCACGCGGTTGGAATTGCGCCACCACGAGCTATTGAGATTCCTGATGTTGGTGATTGGTACCGTCTGTCTAGGGATCGGCGGCAGGCCCCATCGGGCCATCATAAGTTCAAGCCCGTCCCCTTTGTTTCTGACAATGGCCGCGTCCTGATCGGGATAGATGTCTGCCTGCGGGGGCAGATTGTCGGTCGCGGGGGTGGTAGAGAGGTCGCGGGCAAGGCGCTCGGCCAAGCGCCTGATTTGGCTTGCTGAGCCTCGATTTTCATAGCGATTGCACATAGCGCTTCACTCTGCTTGCTTGACTCTATTGTTCTCTAATTGTTCTCATCCCCGGCCCGGAGGATTGGGCACCATGCGGAAGCCGGAAACAATCGAAAAACTCTATCTAGATTTCGACGGCTTCTTCGCGTCCGTGATGCAGCAAGCCTATCCCGCCCTGCGGGGAAAACCTGTGGGCGTGATCCCGTTCGAGACTTCGGCTGCCAACTCGACGGTCGTCATTGCCTGCTCCAAGGAAGCGAAAGCTGCAGGCTGCAAGAACGTCATGCGCGTGCCGGAGGCGCGCGAGCTATGCCCCGATATCGTGCTCGTCATGCAGCGACCAGACTTGTTCCGTCGCGCACATCACGCGCTCCTCAATGAAATCAGTTGCGAGACACCGATTGAGACGGTGAAGTCCATTGATGAGATGACGTGTGCACTCGACACCGCATCGATTGCAGCACCCCAAGACCTCGCTGCTCGCATTAAGAAGCGCCTCGCCAAGAACATCGGCAGTCAGATTACGTGCTCCATCGGTTTCGCTGCGAACCGGCTTCTCGCGAAGATCGCGTGCAAGGTGGACAAACCGAACGGGGTCACCATCTGGCACCCCAAAGATATGCCCTGGCCGTTGGTTATGCGACCGCTCAACGACATACCTGGTGTTGGCACTCGGATGGAGCAACGCCTGAACGCAGCAGGGATCATGACCATTCTTGACCTCTGGCACACGCAACCCAAACACCTACGTGCGCTCTGGAAAAGCGTGAATGGCGAGCGGATGTGGTATGCGGTGCATGGGTATGCGCTTCATGCGCTGCCAACTTCACGCGGCATGTTCGGACATGGCCGTGTTCTGCCGCCCGAGTGGCGCACCGTACCATACGCCCGATCCTGTTCCCGCCTGCTGCTCACCAAAGCCGCCCGGCGTATGCGCCGCGACGGATTCTATGCGGGCATGCTCTGGCTGTGGCTTGATATACGAAACGGCGCATGGTTCGGGCAGCGAGAGCTGCCGTCGGTACAGGACGACCACGCAGTCCTCGAAGCGCTTGATGTTCTTTGGGAGAAGGCCAAGCGTGAGATTAAGCACCGGGCCGTGATTGTGCGCGTCGGCGTGACGCTCTTGAAGCTGACACCGGCCAGCGAACGCCAATTCGACCTCTTTTTTAATGACGACAAGAAACGCCAGCGGTGCGAACTCATCACCAACACCATCGACCGGCTGAATAAGAAATTCGGGAAGCGGGTCGTGACGGTCGGTCCATGGACGCCACCGCCTGGCGGCTATGCGGGTGGGAAGATCGCATACAACCGCATCCCGTCTGCGGAGGATTTCTGGTGACGTGGCTGGAGGACATGGCACTGCGGGACTTGGACGACTCCGTTGTCATCGAAGCCACTTGCATGCGCTGTCAGCATGTGTGGATGCAGAGTCCATTGCAGCTTTTGTTGAAGGTCTGTCATCGCGACGTGTATCTCGATGAAGTCGCAAAGGACCTTGCGTGTCCGAGGCAGGGGTGCAGGCATGTGGGCGTGCGGCTAACGCTGATTAAGAAAGAAGATACGAGCGGATTCGTGGGTGGGATGCCGTGAGGACAGATGCATGCGCCCGCTACGACGCTAAATCTCTATAAGTGGCGAGCTAGCAAAATACGCTCGCATCGCCGGTTTATCGAGATACCTGCCCACTGCCGACAGGCCGAGTATGTTCGCTCCATTGAACAGCACTTGCGTCACATCTTTCGCTCCTTATGTCGTGACACCTAGGAGGAAGAGCGCCCCAGCGAAGGCGGCAATCACCGTCAGGCGGTGCGCCCAGGGACGAACACGAGCGATGCCGTATGTGCACCGGAAGCCAGTCCTCGCGACTATCATACATCTCGCTGAGACCGCAAATAATGTGATCGCGCTGTTCGACTAGCGAAGTAATCTGGCGATACCGCCAGAAACTGAGCGATGGGTTGCTCTGGGAAGTAAGCAGAAATGGAAGAAGCGGCCACATTGCTGGGGGTTTTGTGGCGTCCCTAGATACCTGAAGTTACGGCCCGTGCAGCGCCATCACAGCCATTAGGATGTTGTTGGCGTTATTGAAATTTGCGAGTTGACCGTGAATACCATAACTCCATTTGACCCCGTGGAACAAATTATTCCTCAAGCGCATCACGATGATGAGTATTGCGGAGAGGATTTCTGCGTCATCAGTTGATTGTCCTTTGATTACCTTCTCAACGAGAGGTTTGTGGTCAGGGGTTCGAAGAAGAAGGCCATTGAACTCACTGGTTAGGTTTGTTCCGTCGTAGTACCGATTAGAAAAATAGGTGACGGCGATACCGAATGGTTTAAGGGTTAGTCTTCCTTGGCCCTTCAGCGCATCAATGGTCCGAATGATTGCGGCGGCATTCGCGTTGGTATTTAGAATGGTACCTTCAAAGAGACTCCACAGCATAGAGAAGTCCTTTATCGCCTTCCGCTCCTGCGCGGAAAGCTGGTCGAATCCCGGGGCAAATTTCTTAAGCCAGCTATTAGGGTCCATAGAGGCAGTTTATCCGATTCGGGGGCCTCTTGGTTGGAACGTGCGTGTTCGCGTTAGGAAATACCCTTCCGCATCCGCTTCGCCAGCGCCCGTTCTTCGTCGCCCACCGCATTGGCGTAGATCGCAGTCGTCTCGATCCGGGAATGCCCCATCCATCGCTGAATGAGATTGAGCGGTACACCGGCCATCGTTCCTCCGACGCCGAATGTGTGGCGTAGAGCTTTGGGCATCGCTTGCTTCTTCGGAATTCCGGCGGCGGCCATGATGGTCTTCACGTATCCCCATGCGGACGTGCGACTCCACAGCCAGAGGTGCTGCTCTGATAGGCGTGGATCCGCTTGAGTATGGGTGAGGTCATGACAGACCGTGAGCTTTCTCAATAGGTCATCGGGTACGGGGACAGCCCGGAAAACGCCGGTACGCCGCGGTTGTTAGAGAGCACCATCAACACAGCAATCGCCCGTGCATCGCGAATGCCGAGTTCATCGGTATTCTGTCTCTTTTCAATCGCCCTCAGCGTGTTCCGGGCGTCACCCGTTTATGTGCGGTCCGCCCTCGACGATCACCGAGGCGGCACCGGCGGCCTTGAAGAAATCGGTCCAAAATCGAATATGCCGCTCGGTTTGAAGGGCAAGTGTCTTCGGTCGTTCCAGGTAGTGGATGACGACCTCGACGCCGGTAAGATCAGGAAGGTTCAGCTGTCCGAAGCTTGAATGCCGGAATGTCGCGAAGCTCTCAACGCCCCTGTACTGTGAGAACTCCGGCATATTCTGGAGCAGATCGCTTTCGATCACGAGCCTGCGCTGCTTCACGCCGCTGCCGAAGTCGTGGAGGCGCGAGATGGCCCAAATCGTTTCGATGATAGGAGACCTGTCCTCGCCATTCTTCACTATTTGCGCATTGATGGCTACGTCGAGCGGCGCACGGAAGCGGTGCTTCCAGATTGCCTCATACAGTCGGGGATTCTCCGAGATGCCCTCGGCATCGGACGCTCGCTTAGGCGCGCAGGCCGTGAACAGTTCGACGGGACTATAAGGGTCCGCCCCGTTGATCGCGTATATAGTTACGCGTTCATATGGTTGCGCGGCCGCCGCCTCCCCGTCCACCACTTCGCGTGTCAGCATACGCTCGTCGGGTGACAAAAGGTCCGTCGTATCGAGCAAGATAATCCGATGTGCAACGTGCGCATGGTCGGTACGGCAGAGTTCGGTATCAAGTGTGCCGACGCGTTCTGCCCCGGGCCGGTCTATTAGGTAGTACGCGCCGGTGCTGGTGCCGACGATGAGCGCGGCGGTTAGGCCGCCATAGATAAGATTGCCCATTGTGTCCTCCATTGTTTGCTCCGCCAACTATTCGGCCGCAAGCGGAACCCGATCCGTCTCAACCTGTCGGGCCACTTCGGTCTCAACGTCATCGATGTAGCGGATGAAGTCTTCGACCGCCGACTTGGCGACTTCATTAAGATGGTGCCCGATTTCGTTCGCCGCTTTCCGGTTGGAATCGAGCTTCGCGACCGCTTCCTCGTACCGGGTGGCGATGATCGTCGACTCCGGCAGTTCGACGGCAAAGACAGGGTAGGTCTTGAAGTATGCCGGGGCCGGGGTCGTCCGCACGAAGCTATTGGTTTCGCGATAGGTCTGGAGCGACGCCGTGCAGGCACGGACGAGGTCGGCAGCGCTGTCCGCGATTTCGCGGTGGAATGCCTCCGAGGCGTTCAGGAGCTTGCGCGCTCTAGCGACCTTGCGGGCATCGTCGTCGATCCTGCGCTTAAGCTGCTTCGTTATCTTGTCGATCTCGGCCTCGACAGCCTTCACCAACTTCGCTTTGGCGGTTTCATAGGCGCGTAGGGCGTTCTTGTACGAGCGGTCGGTGTGGCCGTACCTCGGATACACGTCGTCTGCCCGGTACCCCTCCTTTGCCATCACCAAGAATATCGCGACGCCCAAGACGAACAATACGACGGCCTGCCACGACGCCAAGTCGAACGGGTGGTCGCGCATGTGCGAGAAGGCGTCGAGGTACGAGCCATCGGCAAGCGCATCGATTTTGTCGAGCGGTACCGTTTCGAGGAGCGCGCGATAGTGCGCCACATAGCCGTTCCACATCGCGCCCGCGAAGAGTGCGAATACGATTCCGGCGATACCAGCATAGCGCTTCCAAGGCTTGACGTGGTTCGCGTACCGCGCGGCGATCAGCCCGAGCAGCACGCAACCGAGCAGGATGTTCACGACGCTGAAACCGAGGGCTTGGAAGACGCCACCCTGCCAATACTCCGGACTGCGTTCCGCGAAGAATGCACCGTTGAGAATTGATTCGACGACGACGCCGAGGATAACGAAGAACAAGGGCTTCATGGGCCACGGCAACGGATAGCTCGCGCTGCGATGTTTCAGATCATTCGCGACCTGAAATCCTCTGCGTTCGCTTTGGCGGTCGCGCTCATACTTTCGGAGCGCGATCAGCCCGGCACGTGCACGGTCGCGGATGCGGTTAATCGCGATTTCGGTGGCGTCCGCGATGGCCTTGAAGTCGAGGCTTTCGGGGATGCATCGAATAATGCGGTCAAGGTATCCTTTTTGACCGCGAAAGAGCGCCTGTTTCAGGGCGTCGCTGTTGGTATCGAAGCGATTTTTGATCTGATGCTCAATGACACTCGGCTCGGTGTCGTCCGTCGCGGGTAGATTGTTGCGTCCGTCATCGGCGGCGCGCTTTTTGATTTGGAGGCCACGCTCGATGTCCGCGCAATACCGCCGGTACGTTGCACCGGCCGGGAGAAACCATTTGCGCCAGAACAGCGTGTCAATATCGGGCAAATCAGTCAGCTTGAACAGTTTCATCGCGCGCTCCTTCAAAGAATTGAGGGGTTAGTCTTCGACGGGGTCCTCCGTCGGCGGGATCGGGCGACCGTGACGGCGGCCCGAAATTCGGTCGATAGTGCGAAGGGTGAGGACGGCGGCCACATGTCCGGCGGCACGCTCGCCAAAGAGAAGACGGACGATGCCGGAGAGGCACTGAAGGCCAAGGACGGCCGTCACGAGCGGCGCCAACAAGAAGATAATTACGAGTATCCACCAAGGCGGCGCGGGCATGCCGGTCAGCGCCGTCGAGATAGAAGACAGCGCATATAAGAAGACGGCACCGATGATGGCGGGGATGGCGACGTACCCGACGAAAAGCCGGCCCGCGAGGCGACGGGCGCCGGGGAACACGGCGCCAATGACAACCAGCAGGCCGACCGCCGTGATCGTCAAAGTCGTAAAGTCCGTGACAAACTGTTCCATTCAGTTCCTCGATCAAGCCGCCCGGCGATTATTCGCGACAGGAAGCGGTGCCCCCGGCGGGTACAGGCCGACGACCTCGTCTGCGGCGGGGAAAAGCGCCGGGTCTGCCGACGGCATCGCGTGAAGTTCGACGCGCGCGCCCATGTATTTCATCTCGCGTATGAGCGGCAGATACCCCGCATCTGCCACGACCAGGGTCACTACATCGAACTGCTCGGCGAGCCGTAGTGCTTTAACCGTGGTGAGGGCTTCAGTGCGTAGGCCGTTCGATTTGTGAATCGTGGCGCCAGCGCGGATAAACTGAGTCCGGAGGTTGTCCGGCATGCCCTCCGAGTCGGTAATGACGTGAACTTGCCGCACGACTTGCTCAAGGTCATTTCGCTGTCTGCGCAGTTCGGCAAAAAGCCGCGGCACCGCCAATTCATCACCGTCAAGGTCGGCGATGCATTTCGCAATGTCCGTGTAGTTGATGAGTTCGGCTTTGGTTGAGATTTGCTTAGTCTGCACTGGTGATCTCCTCGTCGTTGTGGGTTGGATTCAACGGTTCCCGGCGTGATTGGACTTGCAAGCGATCCCCGGGTGACCTCGCTGTGCGAATACGTGCGTGGATTGACGATTCATGCCCGCGGCCAAAGAGCGGTCATGTACGCGAAGCGGTTCGGTGGCTGCGGCGAGCATCGGGGATTCAAACCAGTTCTTTCCGAACGTGGTTTCTTGGCGGCGTCGCCATTTCGCGACTTGATCTTGGTTACGGCACCAGCGCTCCAGAAGGAGCACGATGCCGTTTGCTTTTTGGTAGCCACCGTTGCGTTGGATGAAGCGAAGAATTTGGGGGTTCATTGCTTCGCTCCCGAAGTCCGCGCGGATCGTACAAACGGAAGACGCAAAATCCGGCGAATGACAAGCTGGAGACTTTCCATCGCCTCCTGGTTGACTTGTGCCGTACCATTCAGGGTTTCGATTTCTTGGATGATCGCATCGAGACGATTAAGCGCCTCGGTCCAGGCAATCGCTTGGGAGATATTGACATCGACATCTTCGGAGCCGACCTCACGGAACGCACGGATTGCGTCGTCGTACATGACGTTTTCCTGACCTTGGGGGCTTCCGGCGAAGCGCGCCGGGCGCTCGTGATTTGCGGAGGAGGTGCGGAAGGAAAGGCGCAAAGACTGGCTTGCAACCGCCCCAGACAATTTGTTCCCCATATGTTTCATATTGTCCTCGCAGACCAACGAAACGACTATTTTGTACACCGGACAGAATGAATAAGTAAAGTGGGAAGTTTGCCCAAGAAATGACGCGTTTTGGTAGCATTTGGTTTGAAGACGGGCCTATACCGGCCCAAAGTTCTAGGAAATAATAAATTCAGGTTCAGTTACAATTTCCGGGCGTCACGGGACAAAGCGAACATCCAATGCAGAACACAGCACTTCGCGACTACCTCAACGCCTATTTTGCATCGCTAGGTCGCAAGTATGGTGGCCGGAGATATTCCTATAAAGACCTACTCGAGAAATCGGACGTCTCGCGGACCGCGTTATACAACTGGCTCGGAGGAGCGCCGGCCACACCCGAAAGCGCATCGAACTTAGCTGAAGCACTCTTCACGCTGGCGCAGAAGTCGACAGAAGCGTCGTCGGAACTGAAGGCGAAGACACACGAGACGTTCAATAGCGAACTGCTCAGCCGACTCAAAAATCCCACAGCAGAAACCTGGGCCGACTTTAAGGCATTTGCCTATCCTCCGATCAGTGGCGCCTATCCGCTAGCAGCCGACCAGCCGTGGACTTTTTTGGGTAACGTCGTTGGGAAATTTCTCCAATCCAGCGGCGTCAGTCCCGAAGATGTAAGTATACCTGAATGCGACATCACAGAATTGCGACTGGCGACGGAAGATTCGGTGCTGGTCGGATTCTTTGCCATGCCAGACCGTATGGCTGAATGGGACTGCATCCGAACCCCGATAGGTATTCCTCTCAATGGCGTCTTTCTTGAGCGGGATCTCGAAATCGTCCTTGCCGCCATTCGGAGAAAATCTAGCACCGCACATACCATACAGAACTTAGAGGAAGACTATCTATCCAGCCTACAAGCTGCGCTTTGGCTCAGTGCGGCAGCCGGGTCGAACGGTGACCCGCCTCCAATCGTGGGTGAGTTAGCGCCGATTACGGCGCATGAAGAAGCCGGTCGCAGATATCTGGTACAGTCGCTCGGCTTTTCTGAGAAAGCGCTCGCAGATGATCAGCCGCAGGAACCCAACGCGAACGGGTTCCTCGAAAAGCTGTCGGAGATGTCAGTGGCGCTTGAAGTGGCGAGCAGAAGTGGCGCAACCAATGGCACGCGAACCTCAAAACTGCCGATCTGCGTTGTTGACGAACTTACATGTTTTCGCATTCGCCAGGCGTACCCACAAACCAAATTGTCGAAGCATACGAGGGCAAGGCTGTTGTCGGACCCTGTGGCCGAGACGCGT
>Ga0265339_10002305_pt1 | contig 13744 bp, 15 predicted proteins | sample 4CB219metaG_FD_202085 | JGI IMG/M metagenome (GOLD analysis project Ga0265339, IMG submission 202085) | Rhizosphere microbial communities from Carex aquatilis grown in University of Washington, Seatle, WA, United States - 4-CB2-19 metaG | ecosystem: Host-associated > Plants > Roots >...
GAGCTGATAGCCTAGCCCGGCAGCATAAGTCTGGAGGTCGATATGCTTGAAGCTTTCCAGTTCCGTATCCATCACGATCTCTTCTTTCCTACCGCCCCCGTTTATCGTTTGAGGGACCGATGATATTAGTCATCCTCGGTTTCGCGGCCAAGCCCCTAAAGAACCCGGTTCCTCCGGTTTGGAGAGAACCGGGGTTCTCAGTTGAAGGTGAGCGGGCAGGCGCTTTCAGCCTTTACTCCCCTCGACGCGCATAGGTAGTCGAGGACAATGTTTTTGTCAGGGTAGATCTTCTTCTTGTCCTTCTCGATCCCGAGTTTGAGCCTGCCGCGTCTGCTTTTGAATTCGGCCCCTGACAATTTGCCCGTGTTGTACCTGTCGAGAAGCCCGCAGGCTTCCGCCGCGTGGCGCAGTTTCTCCGGCGTCTCCGCCAGAAGGTAATCGGTGATGGCGCGCCGTTGCCCGTTACCGTTCGATAGTTTCAGTTTCAACTCGATCATGGGTTTGCCCGAGGTCTTGCTGGTTTTGTCCAAACCGTCAAGGATCTCGAATTCGTAGTCTCCCTTTGACCAGAGCCGGTTTTCGATTAGTTGCTGTTCTGTCTGTGGTTCAAAATTCATCGCTTTGTCCTTCCTCTCTTTTTGCCGCTCATCTTTCTGGTTGTTTGCCCAGTGGAGCAGGGAGCATCAGGAGGCTTCCCCGCAATTGCCGCGCCTCTGCCGTGACAGGTTGCGCGACCTGTTTCACTCCCTCATGACCCGCCGCCGAGAACGCCGCCACGGTCGAAAGCAACTCACGGAGGATTGGACCGGAATCCGGCCTGAACTCCGTGTATACGCCGCCGCTCAGCTCCGCCATGTCTTCGAACAGCGGCCCTGCTTCCAACGCCATCTGATCGTGATCGACGACCTCGTGGAAGATGAAAAGGGGCAGGGACCGTTTGCCGAGCGTTTCCGCGAGGTCGAGCAATTCGTCGGGATCGTCCTCGCAATGGTCGCCGACGAACACCACGCATGAGACCTTCTCTTTCTCCGCGAGCACCAGCCGCAGCATCCGGGCTATCTGCGTTTCGCCAGCTTTACAGGACAGTTCCAGCATCGACCGGCTTACGACGCCCGCATCATCGTGCCAAGCACCGGCCCGGCATTCGCAGAGGCCGCGATAGTAGATCATTTTCACGGCGACCGACCCAATGGCCCTGATGGCCTGAAACATCGCCGCCGTTGCTTTCTGCGCCTGCCTGAGACTTTCCGCCCGGCTGCTGGTTAAATCGAGGGCGACGATCAAACGTCCAGAGCGCTTCGCCGGTAATGGCTTCGCAGGTAATGGCTTCGCCAGGCCGAGCCGTTCCAGCGCCGCATTCATCAAGCGCCATTCCTCATCCAGCGACCCTGCTTTGCCTGGGCTTAGCAGGGCACGCTCATTTTCGTTCTTTCGCCCAATCAGTTTGTTATTCATATGCATTCACCTCGACCTTCCACCCCATGAACCGCCTGACCATTCCGACCGGCCTTCTCTTTCGAGATTTCGTTGATAGGTGTCGGGAGCGCGTTCCTTCTCGGCCTGCGGTCTCGTCTCGCGTTGCGGCTGTACCTGATGGCTCACGCCTTCGCTTTCGACGTTGCGCGAAAAATCAATTCGTTGATCCGCCATTACGTCACCCCCCACTGGCAGCAGTGATAGAGCCAGCCGATATAGGCGACAGGCCCGACCGGGCCTCCCGCGACGACGCAGCAGGCGAGGTAAGCCAACGCGTTCAGGCCGAAATAGACATGAGCGGCCCACCAGCACCAGAGAATGAGCTTTTCCCTTATGATTTGCAGGTAATCCATAAGTCCCTTTCAAGCTTTGTCGATTGAAACAACCATCCAGGTAAAAACCAAAAGCACCCCACACGCAGCGCCAGCCAACCCTCCAAACTTCGCCAGAACCACGGTAGAAATTCCCGCAATCCCGAGAGCCAGAGAGGCAATATCAACGAACTCCTTCCTCTCCTTCGCCAGGGCATCCGTGACCTCACGCAGCTTCGGCACGACGAACGCCAGCTTGCCGCGTAGATCCTCAAGCTCCGCCTGCATTGCCGCGACATCGGGGACAGCCTGGCGTACGGGCTGCATCTGATCGTCGAGCGCCTGCCTGATTTCGGGCAGTTCGAGCGCATCGATGATACGGAGGTTCTTTTCGTCCACCATGCGGCGCATAACGCGGCCCTTGCCCAGCGCTTCGGGTTCGGACGGATTGCCGGTATCGAAGCCCGCCCAGAGCGCCGCAATAAGTGCAGACTCTTTCGCGTCGAATACCATCGGTTGTTGTTGCGCCGTTGCCATAGATCACCTCAACAAATCCCTTTACTTGAAAAGCCAATGGAACAGCCCGCCGCGTTTGTTCCCGACGTAAGGGTTATCGCGGTATTTGCCGCGAAATTCTTTCAGCAAAAAATAGAGCTTTCTTTTTGCACGCACCGTCAATCGGCCCTCGACGAATGCGATCATTTCGTCCGGTGCGATTTCGCCGACCTCATGGGGAAGGAGCAGGGGCCTGCCGTATTGCGAGGCGCTGTCGCTCACGACAGGCTCGCCAGTCATGCGGTCAACGCTGACCGAGCGCGAATGCGTCAGCACTTCGCATGTCCCGCTGAGCTTCGACACATACTCGCGCGTGCTTTGGTCACGAGCGCCGAACCACATGGTCACGCCGCAGTTCTGGATGAAGGTCTCCCATGTGTTCGGGAACATGCCCTTCAACTGCGAAATATCCTGAAGCACGGACCACAACTGAATGCCAGCCGCGCCCGCTGCCATGCCCATGCAGTTTTCGAGTATCTTCATATGCGCCCCGAGCTGGGCCATTTCATCGACGATGACGAGGACAGGCTTGGGTTTCATTTCCCACCTCGCCCTTCGTTGAGAAGGTCAGAGAGGGCGGTTTCAAGAATGAGCCGGAAGTACTTGTCGCAAATGTCGAGCATCGACAGCGGCAGGCAGATAAACACGGTTGTACCTGGCCTGCGTTTCAGATCCGAAAACCGGAAGTCCGAACCGCTCAGGCTGTCGGCTATCGCGGCGTTTCCGATGAAGCCAAGTTGCGTGATAGCGGTGCTTATGACCCCCTCGATTTCTTTGACTCCTTCCGCACCGGGAACCGCGAAGCGCCCGAGCTTTTGAATAATGAACGGATCTTTCGATTGCATGGCGTTCCGGCAGAAGGTGAACACATCGCCGCTGCTGATAACCCGCGCGACTTCGACAAGCGTTCTTTTGTCAGGAGCGCCATGACGTATCAGGGCCGCGATGATGCCGGAGATGAGCATTCGCGCCGCCGTGGTCCAGTGCTTGCCCTCGCTGTTTCCTTCGTCCCATACGAGCGCTGCCGCGAGTTTGTCACACAAAGCATGAAACGACAGAGACGACGCCGAGATGATGCCCATCGGGTTGAATTTTGCCTGCATACTCCCCAATTCCCTGGGAAACATCTTGAACGGATTCAGGATGTGGACTTTCCCGAACCGCCGTCGAAAAAAGGCCGTGACAAGGGCGTTTTCGCATTTCGGGTCGATGATGATGCAGGACTGACGCCATGACAGCAGGGCGTTCACCAGCAGCGTTGCGCCCTTGCCGGTACGTGCAGCGGCCACCGTCAGCAGATGCCCGAAGCCCGGATAATGCAGCGCATGGCGACCGTCCGGGGAATAGCCGATAGGGACGCCCTTGCCACCGAACAGGCCAGTCTTTTTCAGGATGCTGTTGCTCGTGGTTTCCCGCGCCGCCCCGTGGGAATTTTCGGGATTGAATTTGTAAGCCTGCTTCCACCGTGCACTCTTCGAGTTATTCCCCATGAAGATCATCACGATTACGTACAAGACCCCGATTGCATTCCATGGCCATACCCCGAATTCACTTGTTGCACCCATCACAATGTGTTCCATATGACTCCTCCTTTTCCTACTGCCCCGCTTACTTTCCTTGCGCCGACAGCCAATCAACGCCGCGCCGGACATCGCGTACGACGACGCCCGTAACGTGATCGAATGCGGCTTCGAACTCCCTGGCATTTTCAAGAGGCCGATGCCTGTTCAGTGACCCGGCGAGATAGACACAAGCCGCGACCAGCAACACCACGCCGCCGACCGTTTTCCATACATCCCATGCGCGCTGCATCATTCAATGTCCTCCTGCCAACACGAGAGTTGCGATGAATAGGTAGCCAACCAGGATGACGCCGCAGACGGCCATCGTCGTGCTGAAAATCCAGCCGAGAAGATTTCCCAAGCCGAATTTTCTGGCGATGACACATGCGGCGACGCCACAAATGAGGCTGACTAAAATCCCCGTTGCCATCGACGGCGCTTTCACCCTGGAGAAGAGGAGCAGCCCCACAAAGGCGAAAGCGGGGATGGCAAGGAAGGCCAGGCACGCGAATTCCATGACGGTCTGGAAACCCCACCTGCGACAGGCGCGAATGAACACCCAGAGCGCCAGAACGCCTATGACGATTGCGGGTATCATTGTGGGCATCCTCCCGCGTAGATAGCGCTCATTAGCTGACTGAAAACGTGATCGAGGACCACCCGGAACTCAGTCCAGCTCAGAAGATGGCCGGGCGGCACACGGTATGAGGCCCAAAGATAGAAGGAGCCGAGGATCAACGAGAGCGTCTGTGCGTAGGCTTTTACGGCGCACCATAGTGAATGCCGGACAATCCGCCCCAGCTCCTTAGTAAAACTCCAAAGCTCTGCCATAAGCCGTCGTGTCGTCACAACCACCCCCGACCGGCGAGAAATTTGCGCGAGGCGTCATCGCAAACAGCAGCAACAGCCACCGGCAGCACTTGCCGAAGCATGGTTTTGAAGTCCGGCGATTGCGCTGCGTATTTGCAAAGAGCTTCGCCGACCTCGGCGAATTCGCGGGCCGCAAGTTTCGCTTTGGCTTTTTGTTGTTTAACCAGTTCCGCAGCGAGCGCCGCCTTGAGAGCAGCTTCACGCTTTCGGAGGGCCTCAATCTTTCCGTTGCCGTTCGTTTCCATTCATCACCTCACTCGAAAAATCCGTCCGCCTGATTTCGCCATCGGTACGTTCCATCCGGGCCGGTTCCCCATAGATCGTGGTTGTGTCTCGCGAGCCAGATTTCCAGCCAGAGGATTTCAGCCGCCAGGTACAGAGCGCCGTCTATGGTGGGTTCGATTGGAATGGGGGACGCGGTAACGTCCCCCGGAATGGCCGCGTCCGGTAAGGCGCAGCCGTTTGTGACCGGGACCGCCGCTTTCGGCTTTCCCGTTTCTCGATGGATCGTGTTTGGAAGGGTTGTCATAGCATAATGATCGTTAACACTCTAACGAGTAGTAACGATAATTAAGCGTACAGCCGTTTCATTCCATTTGCAAGAGTTTTTGAGGGATAATGATAATTAGATGGTTTCTCACCGAACTGCCGCATCCCGGAAACGGTCACCTGAACTCCTTGAGAGCGAGCAGAACGCGAAGGTCGCCGAAGTCGCGCAGAAGCTCTTTGACGAAGTGGTCCTTCGCCCTGCGGTCAGAGGTCGGGTTGAATCACCCGCCATTGCAAAGAGTTTTCTGCGGATAGAAGTTTTGGGTATTCAAGAGACTCTACGGCGAAACATGCCGCTCGCGCTCAAGTCGTGGCCGAAGGTATCCATCCCGCATTTCGAACCGCACTACGAACCACTCCTGTTGGAGGCGGTGCGCGGTTTCAGCCCCGAAGAACTGGCGTTATTACTAGAAGCCCTCACCGAGAAGGGAAAAGACTGGATCGCATCGAAGTTCTTTACACCCCCGGCCCTGGTACCTAAGATCGACCCGTCCGAAACGAAAACTCAGGGCCGTAAGATGCTCGAACAGGCCGAGAAGGCTTTTGTCCAAGACGGTATTACCTATTTCCCGCTGTCCACTGCCGCGCCGCGAGCACAAACGCACAGAACAACTCTTCTGAACTGGATCAAGAACAAAACTGAATTTGCCGGGCGGCCACTCCAGAGCTACCACTTTGCGCCCTTGGACAGCTACTTTGTCAGTGAAGAGTCCATTGAAAGAGCGGCGAACCGCTTTGTTAAATGGCCTTCGCAGGAGCCAGCCGGACCCGTCACAATTGGGGAAACGAAGGACCAGAGCGGCTTTCTTCCAATGCCCGATGCCGCCCGTATCATTCGCGTATCACCTCGAACGATGTGGCTTTGGGCGAGCCAAGGAAAAGCGCCGACAGACAAGCCGCTCGACATCATAAAGTGCACGGCATCGGACTATTTTTACATCCGGGAAACAGACGTGCACCGCCTCAAGACGTTCATTCCGCGATCCGGCCTGCAACGCGGGCGACGACCGCAACTCAACTCTCATCCTTCATAGCCGCGTCGTTTTATCGGCGGTACTCATATCGAGTACTTGTGATAATATTGACCCGTGGGATTATCGAAACGAAATCCACTCTCGCTTCTTTTTCCCGACTGTCCGGGCAGATTGCCCCTGATCCCGGCTTGTGTCCCCCGTGCGCGATATCGAACCTGTCAGTGGGCAAACATCGAACCTCGTGCGACGCCTGATCGTTTTCCCGGCATTGGTTCTTCTCGGTGCATGCCGTTGTGTGTCCGTGGCTCAGCGTTCTCTCCCTCGTTATTGCAAGGCCACATAGTCGCAGCATGGCCGATGGCGATCCTGGCACGCGCGACGCGTCAGTCCAAAGGTGGGTCGGCGGAATTTTCTTGCGTTTCGGGTCCCCGCCCAAAACGAAGAGAAAATTCCCCCGATCCCGCTTCGCGCTTTGGACAGCCACGCCTCAATCGCGTGCCCGGAATTCGCATCGGCAGCGATTATGCGGCTGAGCAACAAAGGAGAGAACACCATGAGCAGCAAACAACCATCACACCGGGCATTCGTCGTGACCCAGCCCAAGGAAGGCACCGACCAGAAAGGCTTCTGGCACCAAATCGGAATTGTCTGGCCGCACTCGAAAGGCAAGGGCTTCGATCTCATGATCTACGAGGGCGTCAGTGTCAGCGGTCGCATCGTCTGCACCGAGCCGAAGAAGAACGACGACGAGTAACATCCTTGCCGCCCGTCGGAACTTCGGTTTCGGCGGGCGGTTCTTTCCAGCCAACGGGGCAACACAATGAAAAAGTCACAGACAAAGAAACGGGTCTCCCGCAAGCAAAAGCTTCTTGCGCTACAGGTCCAGGAATACACCGAGCGTTATCACCCGGAACTCAGGCATTGCGTGGTCGATATCAGTCCCTGCGGTACGTTTGCGAGCGTGCGGGCAGCTCCGAAGACCGATCAGGAGTAGCTCGTTTCATTACTTGCCGCCTGCCTGGATTCAAACTCCGGGCAGGCGGCTTTGATGATCGGCTTCCGACATACGATGGTATGCGCATCAAGCTCAGCGCTCCAACAGATACAAACCCACCCAGACATCTTCTTTCCTATCGCCCACCTTACGTTTGCTCCGTAGTTTACGCGGCGAGTACGAAAGCCAGTCCGCGAAGCGGACTGACTTTCTCATGCTTCGGCCCCGGATTGTTCCGCGAGCGGAACACAAATTTATTTGCGGCGAATCAAATTCTTGATTCCACTCGCCGGATGATTACAGCGGATAAGCCGGGCAGCAAGTTGTCCGCGTCAATGACGCGGCAACAGGAGAGGCGCGTAGTCGCCTTCCCTGTTGAACAACTTGGCAAGGGGGTAGAACCCCCATTGCATCCCCCGTGCCGCTTTGCGCGGCATGCGGAAACCGTGCCCGTTTCCGCGCCATTCGGCTTGCGCGGTGCCGTGCCGTTGTCATCGCATTGCGAGGTTCGCCGATGACACCGCACGACCATGCCGCGCATTCGCAGCCGCTCAACAGGCGCAGCGGCAGCCAGAACCGGCAGCGCACGGAATCGCTGCAAATCGCCTTGACCCCGGACGAACTTGCCGACGTCAAAGCAATGGCTACCGCCACAGGCTTGTCGCCTTCCAGCTATGGCCGCGCCTCTGTCTTAGGAACGCCCGGCCCGCGTGCGAGGCGCGCGCCGACCGTTCACGCTCAGCTCTTCGGCCACGGCATCGCCGCGCTCAACCGGGCGGGGAACGTCGTTAATCAGTTTGCCCACCGTCTCAACGCGGGCGGCGCTGTCACGCTGGGGCGTGAATGCGACGCAGCACTAGCCGAAATCCGGGAAGCCGCCCGCGCCATCCGCGAGGCCGTGGGCCGTAAGGATCGCGATGATCATTAAAGGGAATAGGCATAACAACGGAGCCAAGCTCGCTTCGTATATGATGAACGGCTTTCGGAAAAATGGCGAGCGCGCCGAGCTGGGCGAACTACGCGGATTCGGCGAGGCTGAAAATATCATGGACGCGTTCCGCGATGTCGAAGTCATGGCCGAGGGCACCAAAGCGGATAATGCGCTGTTCCATGTGCAGGTGCGCTTGCCCGACTATGAGCGCCTCTTGCCCGAGCGGTGGCTGGAGACCGCCGACCGCATCGAAAAACGCCTGGGCCTGACCGGTCAGCCCCGTGCTGTGTACCTCCACATCAATGACAAGACCGGCGAGAGACACATGCATATCGGCTTCAGCCTGATCGATGCCGAGACCATGACGGCGAAGCCCCTGCCGTATTTTAAATTTAGGCTCAAAAGCCTCGCCCGCCAACTGGAAGTAGAGTTCGATTTGACGCGCGTCCCGAACCAGCGGGAAGGGCCAATCAAATTCGCGGCGACCAAAGCGCAGGATGAACAGGCGCGCCGTCTCGGCGTCGATATTCACGCTATCCGGAACACAATCCGCGCGTGCTGGGATCGTTCCGATTGCGGGCGCAGCTTCGATGGCGCGCTGGCCGATGAAGGCTTGATCCTCGCGCAGGGCACCCGCCGCGATTACGTCGTTATCGACCATGCGGGCGGGTTACACGCGCTCGGCAAACGCACACTCGACGTAACGGCGGCGCAGGTCCGCGCGAGGCTGGGCGATCTTGACCGCGACCACATGCCGACCATTGAGCAGGCGCGCGAATTTATGCTCGACCTGCCGCACGACCGGACGGACAAGCTTGCGCGGGAATTGACGGAAGTTCAAAAGCAAATCGCAGCGGAACAGGAATATGCCCGACGCGATCCTGTCCGCGATGAAATCCAGTGGGAAGAAGCGTTAGCCCAGGCGGCGATAGCGAAGGAGAAAACAGAGCGGCAATTCGTGGAGCCGAAAGACCGCGAGAAAGAAATCAGGGCAGGGCGCGAACAGGCACACACGGGCGGTAGGGAGGAAAAACACTGTCCGGTTAATCCGCCGCAACATCAATCCTGGCCGGGTTTCGAGAACGCCACGCCCGAAGCGATCCGCGACAACCGGACGGAGAGCTTGAAAGGTCCAGCCGCGCAAGTGTGGGCCGCATGGCAGCAGATTGACAACGATAAAGTGAGCGCCGCCGCGCTTGCCGGTGAGAGCATTCCTTTTCCAGCGCGGGAAGTGTTTGCGGCAGCATTAGATGAGAAAGGAATTGCGTTTGCCGCTGTGACCGGCGAAGAGGCGTACCGGAGCCAGAGGGAGGCCGACTTCGCCAAGGCAGTTGGCAACCGTGCGCCGCGCTTTACGGCAGGCGAGATCGTCATCGTGACAGAACCGCGCCCGGAATACCGGCGCAACGGTGCCATCATCGAGACGTCTCGCATCCAGAAGCTTGACCAGTCCCTGGCCGAGAAATTTGTGAAGCATCTTGGCACGCGTAGCAAGTTGCAGGGCATCGACGCCACGCTCAAGCTATCCGATGAACGCGCACGGCTACGCCGCTCCGACCGGGAAACGACCCGGCTTGAGAGAGCAGGGGACATCAAGCATTTTTCGCGCATCGTCACGAACAAGATCAAGACACCGGCAGTGGTCATTGGGAGAGCCGCAGGCGTCGGCGTTCCTGCCATCGGCAAAGCGCTTGACGTTCTCGGCGGGCTGGTGGAATCGCTCGCCGCGCCGACACTGACGCCGCAACAGCAACATGAGGGAGAGAGAGCCAAGGACCGCCGCGAGGCCGAGGCGGATAACATGATCGACTTTTCACGCGTCACCGCCGAGGCAGCGCAGCAGCGCCAGCAGCACGAGAGCGAACGGGAATCCGAGCGACAGCGTGACGGAGGCGGGCGAGAACGATGAAAGCCGAGGGTATCGGGAACCCCGAGGCGAGAACCAAAGCTCCCCGACAACGAACCGGAAGACCAGCGGCTTTGGCCAGGCGATACGCGCGTTATTCCTGAACGTTGCAATAGCACTTACTTGCACGGCCCCGGCCCCGGCCCCGCAGCCGACAAAACGCCGCCGACGCGAAGAAGAAACGCGCGGAGGCTTCATGCTGGCCGCTATGCCAATTGTGCGCCCGCGTGTACGGTCGATCTTTCATCCGGACAACTTTACATGGGATGCCCCCGACGAGCTGGACGAGGCGCAACGCCTGCAACTCTGGCAGTGGAACAATCAGGCCAGCATGTATCAGTCCGAGCAGTTCCATTACACAGAGCAAAATCATCTTTCCCAACACCTCTGACCGTGGTACGCGATTCCTATGCTCGATCCGAAAAAACCGATGACCCATGTTGCATGGGCACAGTATTACGAAGGCGGAAGATTCCGCGAATGGGTTGAAATCGGCAAGGGCCGGATCGACAATGACGGCAGCGGCAACGTCATTGCCCATGTCCATACGAACCGCATTCCAAGAGGCGATAGCGGAAACACTTATCTCTTCCCCATTGGCGTCAGACCGCCCGACCCGCAGCCGCAGGCGAAGCGCCCGCAATCCGAGGGCGAGCCGGGTGATTTCTAAAGGCTGTAGCGCTTTTCCGTCCCGTTCGTTCTTATCGCATTTGACGGTGTCACCCAAAACTGGTAGCAGTCCGAGATCAGGTTTCTCGGTTGGGAGCGATTCGATGGCGTGGTTGCATGAAGACGACATCGGAAGCCACTCTAATTTCCAGCAGTTTACCCAACCCCGCTTTCTAACGGTTCCAGGTTTGCTACGCGCCGCGTTTCTGGCGTTCATCGTCTGCACGGTGATGGCACCGCAAACTTCATTCGCATCGGATGTGGATATAACGCTGACGGGAACGGTGACGTCGGGCACGGACACGAGCGGCATGTTCGGCGCGGCGGGCGCGAACCTGGCGGGAGACAGCTACACGCTGACCTTCACCTTCGACGATACGAAAGGAACGCAGGCGTTCACGTCCGGCAGTTCCTATATCCAGAATACAACTACATCGAATCCGGGAACAGGCGCGCTGCAGATCGCGAACGGCAGTTTTGTGTTTGGCCGTTCAGCCGGGCCGTACACGTCGAAAGCCAACGTGACCGCTGACGGCAATCCGAATGACAGCGTTTATGGGGTGCTGGCTGGCGACGGCGGCTTTCCGGGCGGCAGCAGCGTTTCGGGAAGCGTTTTTCCCACGACAGGTACGCAGCTCACGACCAATCCCAACTGGGAAAACGCCTTCACCAATTCGAGCATTCTGAGCACCGCTTCCCTTACGGTGCGGATCAACGAAAACACCGCGCAATCGGCTACCGCCGTCCTCAAACCCACCAGCATCACGGTAAGCGGCCCCTACACGCCGGGATCAACGGTGCCATCGGCAGCGTCATCGGTATCAGCGAAGAACGAGGGATGCCCGACCTGTCCGACTGCTTCCGTCGGCGCTCCGATCAATACCGGCACCGGGAATATGTACGAGGTGGAGAAGGACTTCGCAGCCGCTCCGCAGATGCAGCTTTTGCTCAACCGGACCTATAACAGCTTCGACGGAACTACCGGGAGGTTCGGCACGGGCTGGCATGACACATGGAGCCGTTCGGTCAGCGGGCCGGTGGCGGGCGTCGTGAGCGTGACGCGCGAAGACGGGCGGGTGGATACATTCACGCAAAGCGGCAGCGTCTATGTCGCCGATGCGGACGTGACGAGCGTTTTGACTGCGGTGATGAGCGGCATGACGCAGATCGGCTGGAAACTGGTGCGCGCAGACGACAGCGCCGAAGCCTACAACATGAGCGGGCAACTTACGTCCGTGACGACGCGTTCGGGGCTGGTCACGAGCCTTACCTATACCAGCGGCAATCTCACGACGGTAACAGGGCCGTTCGCCCAGACGCTGACGTTTACCTACGACACGTCGAACCGCGTGGCGACGATGACGGTGCCGGATACCGGGGTCTTCCACTACGCCTACGATCCGTACAACAACCTCAGCACCGTGACCTATCCGGACAGCAAGAAGCATATTTATATGTATAACGTCCTTGCCTATCCGAACCTGCTTACCCAAATCGTCGATGAGCTCGGTAACCTTTATGCCGGATGGACGTATGACACGACGGGAAGGGCGACGTCGTCCCAGCGCGCGTCCGGCGCGGGCCTGATGACAGTCTCTTACGGCACCGGCGCGGCGACGGCGACCGATGCACTCGGCAACGCGCATACATATGCGCTAGGCACTTTCTTCAGCCTCATCAAACCGACGGGCGTCACAGGCGATCCGTTCCCGGCGGCGGGCGGCTCGGCTTTCACCTATGACAGCAACGGCTTCATCGCCTCGCGCACGGATTTCAACGGCAATGTCACGAATTATGTCCATAACGCGAAAGGCGAGGAAACCTCGCGCACAGAGGCCTATGGCACGGCGCTCGCTCGCACGATCACGACGACATGGCACGCGACCTTCCATCTGCCGCTCACGATCACGGAGCCGTTGCGCACCACGACGTTTACGTATGACGCGAACGGCAACATGCTTACGAAGAGCGTCACCGACGGCACCCACACGCGCACATGGACCTACACCTACAACGCGAATGGGCAGGTGCTCACATCGGAAGACCCGGATACCAACGTGACCACGCTCACCTACGATACGCACGGCAACGTCGCAACGTCGGTGGACGCGCTGAGCCACACGACGAGCTTCACGAGCTATAACGCCGACGGCTATCTGCTCAGCATGACGGACCCGAACGGCCTCGTGACCACGCATACTTACGATGCGCGGGAAAGGATGCTCACGAGCTACGCGGGCGGGTATCACACCACTTACGTCTATGACGCCGCCGGGAACCTGACGAAGGTGACGGTGCCGAACGGATCGTTCCTGAGTTACGCCTACGATGCGGCGCACCGGCTCATCAAGGTCACCGACGCGCTCAACAACTATACGACTTATACGCTCGACGCGATGGGGAACCGGACGGCGATGAACGTGTATGACAGTTCGAGCAACCTCAAGCGCACGCATAGCTACACCTATGACAACGTCAACCGGCTGGCGACCGATACGGGCGCGGTGACCGGCGAGGTGACGAGCTACACCTATGACGACCAGAGCAATCTCCTCACCATGACGGACCCGCTTTCGCACGTCACGACCTACACCTATGACGCGCTGAACCGGCGCTCGACGGCGGAGGACGCCCTCAGCCACACAACCACCACCGCCTATGATGCGAACGACAACCCGACCTCGGTCACCGATCCGCTTGGCCTCGTTACGACCTACACCTATAACGGCATCGGCGATTTGACGGGCATCAGCAGCCCGGATACGGGCAGCACGACGCGGACCTTCGACGCGGCGGGGAACCTGCTGACCTCGACCGACGCGCGCAGCGATGTCACCACATACACCTACGACGCGCTGAACCGGCCATTGACCGTGAGCTACACGAGCGGCACGGGCATCACCTACACCTATGACGCTGGCACCAACGGCAAGGGGCATCGGACATC
>Ga0265339_10002306_pt1 | contig 13741 bp, 8 predicted proteins | sample 4CB219metaG_FD_202085 | JGI IMG/M metagenome (GOLD analysis project Ga0265339, IMG submission 202085) | Rhizosphere microbial communities from Carex aquatilis grown in University of Washington, Seatle, WA, United States - 4-CB2-19 metaG | ecosystem: Host-associated > Plants > Roots > Rhizosphere...
CCCTTGCGTAAGGGCCGAGTGCAGGAATATTACGTGCGGCATGACGGTCGCGCCCAGGATGCCGGCGGCCAGGTACGCCGCCTCGGGCGTGGGCAGGCTGGGTCGCACCGCTCCGCCCAGGACCTCGCGCCACGGCGGCTGGACCATCACGATCTCGGCAAGGTAACAGGCCGCGATTACACCCACCAGCAGCGTGATGACCGCCTCCAGCGGGCGAAATCCATATCGCTCTAACGCAAGTATGCCAAACGTGACAACGGCGGTTAGTAGCCCGGCGACCCACATGGGCAGACCCAGCAGGAGGTAGAACCCCAGGGCAGCGCCGAGGAATTCCGCCAGGTCGGTGGCCATTGCCACCAGCTCGGTGATGACCCACATTCCCCATACGACGCGCGGCCGCATCTCCTGGCGGCAGAGTTCGGCGAGGTTCTTGCCGGTCGCAATGCCAAGCTTGGCCGACAGGGTCTGCACGAGCATGGCCATGAGATTGCTGGCGAAGACCACCCACAGCAAGGTGTAGCCGAGTTTTGCGCCGCCCTCGATGTTGGTGGCGTAGTTGCCCGGGTCCATGTAGGCGACCGAGGCAATGAACGCCGGGCCCAGAAATGGCAGCAGACGCCGCAAACTGCGGCGCCGCGAACCGCCGGACAGCACCTCGACGGCCGCTGCCACGGTCCCTACGTCAGCCGCCTTTGGAGCGGGCTGCATCGCGGGTGAGTTTCCTGTGGTTGATCTTTCCATAGTTGCGACAGGCTACTACACAGTAGCCAGCCACCAGTTGGAGACAAGGACAAATGCGGAATGCGAGTGCGGAATGAGGAATCTCTGGTTCCGGAAGATTTGGAATTACCGAAAGGCTCGTCGCTGGCATGTCATTTCGCAGAGATGGCATGCAGGTAATGCCGAAGATCCAGCCGCCCTCGCCAACGGCTGCAAAAGCCGCAGCCGTGCCACCCGAAAGACGCCCCCGCCTCGCGGAGCCTCACCTCTAACCTCTCACCTCTAACCTCACCTCTAACCTTGCTCATGCTACCCCTATGCCCCCACTCTAATTTCGTGTACAATGCGGTGCTATGAGTCTTCCAGTTGTCGCTATTGTGGGCCGGCCTAACGTCGGCAAGAGCAGCCTGCTGAATTGCATGGTAGGCAAGAGAATTTCCATCGTTGACCCCACGCCGGGCGTCACGCGGGACCGCATATCCGCGCTTTGTGCCCTCGGCGCCGACTCCGACATGGAGAACGGTTCCGGGTTCATCGATCTGGTGGATACCGGCGGCATCGGCATCGTCGATAGCGACCAGCTATCCGACCACGTCGAGGAGCAGATCGCATTTGCCATTGAGCAGGCGGTCATCATCCTGTTCGTCGTCGACGCCCGCGAGGGCATCACGCCGCTGGACAAGGTCGTCGCCCAGCGGCTCAGGCGGCAGAACAAGCCCGTCATCCTCGTAGCCAATAAGCTCGACGAGCAGACCATGACCGCCGAGATCAGCGAGCTGCACGCCCTTGGTTTCGGCGAGCCGCTCAGGTTCAGCGCAAACGCGGGCCTGGGTCGCCAGGACCTGCTGGAACGCGTGGCCGCCGAGCTCACCCAGGCCGGCCATGTGCCCGCCAACGAGCCCTCCGAGCCGGTGATGAAGCTGGCGATCGTCGGCAAGCGTAACGCGGGTAAGAGCACGCTTATCAACGCCCTGGCCGGCGAGCCGCGGGTCATCGTCAGCGAGGTGCCCGGCACGACGCGCGACAGCGTGGACGTCCGCGTCGAGCTGGATGGTCGGACCTTCATGGTCATCGACACCGCCGGCGTCCGTAAGCGAAAGAGCTTCGAGGGCGACCTGGAGTACTACAGCTACCACCGCGCCATGCGATCCGTCCGCCGGGCCGACGTCGTCGCACTGATCATCGATGCCTCCCTGCCGGTATCGCAGGTGGACAAGGACCTGGCCGGCCTGATCGCCAAGGAATTCAAGCCCGTCGTGCTTGTGGTCAACAAGTGGGACTTGGCCACCGGCGACGTCGCCGCCGAGGACTACCAGGATTATTTCGATAAGGTCTTCCCCGAGCTGACCTTCGCCCCCATCAGCCTGACCAGCGCCATACAAGGCCAGAACGTCAACCAGACCATTCACCTGGCCGAGCAGCTCTACAAGCAAAGCCGCATGCGACTGACGACGGCGGACATCAACAACGCCATCCAGGAAATCCAGCGGCTTCGCGGGCCAAGTCACAAGTCAGGCACCAAGCCGCCCAAGATCCTCTACGCCTCGCAGGTCGGCACCGAGCCGCCGACGATCGTCTGCTTCGTCAACGACATCCGCAGCTTCGACACCGGCTACCAGCGGTTCCTGCTCAACCAGCTCCGCCTCCGCATGCCGTTCAGCGAGGTCCCGGTCCGCCTGTTCTTCAACCAACGCAAGCGCCGCGGCGACGCACCGGAGAAGGAATAAGAACGGCGGGACTCGGTTTTCGGGACTCGGGACTCGTAAGGCCGAGCGCCTGGATGTGAATCGGGCTCTGGCTTTTTGCTCTTTTCGTTGGCGAAAAAAGGAGCAAAAAGGCAGAGCCCGCTCCGCGTCAAGTGAATCTACGAATCCCGAGTCCCGAAAACCAAGTCCCGCCGTTTCTTCTACGGCTCAACTATCAGATCGTACCCGTCGCTGCCGGTGACCTTGGCCTGTACCACTCGCCCGGCCTGACGCTTCTTGGTGAGGATGCACACGCTGTCGATATCCGGGGCCTGCCCGGCGTGTCGGCCCACGCATCGACCGGCGGCGTCCACGCCGTCGACAAGCACCTCCAGAGTCTTTCCCACGCGGCGGCGATTTGCGGCGAAGACGATCTTCTGCTGGGCGAGCATGACCTGCTCTGCGCGATGGGCCTTCACCTCGGCGGGCAATTGGCCCTTGAGCCTTGCCGCGGGCGTGCCCTCCTCCGGCGAGAATTCGAACACGCCCAGGGCGTCGAACTTGAACTGCTTGACGAACTCCAGCAACTCGCCAAACTCCGCTTCGCTCTCGCCGGGAAAGCCCACAATGAACGTCGTGCGTATGGTCATCCCCTTAACTTCACGAAGGCGGTGCAGCAGGTCCTCGGTCCGGCCCCTGGTCACGCGGCGACCCATGCGGCGCAGCACGCCGTCGGCGATGTGCTGCAGCGGGATGTCCACGTACTTGACGATGTTGTCCCGCTCGGCCATCACGTCGATAAGCTCCTGCGAGAACCGCATCGGGTACGCGTACAGCAGGCGGATCCACCTCGCGGCATCCAGATCGGAGATGGACCGCATGAGCTGCGCGAGGTCCACAGTGTTCCCAACTACGTCATGGCTCCCAATTACGTCATGTTTCCCAACGGCATCACGGCGTCCAACGCCCACGGAACGCTTTCCGTGGGCTTTCTGAAGATCCATCCCATAACTGGTGGTGTCCTGTCCAATGACGTTGATCTCAAACGCCCCGTCGGCGATGAGCTCGCGCGCCTCGGCCAGCACATCCTGTGGGAGCTTGGACCTGAACGGCCCGCGGATCGAGGGGATCGTGCAGAATGTGCACCGCTGGCTGCACCCCTCGGAGACACGCAAGTAAGCGGTGTGTCGCGGTGTCAGGCGGAACCGCCCGGCATCTGAGACGATGGACGGCGTGGCCAAGGGAGCCTGCGGCGTACTCGCTTTCGCTTCAGCGAGCATGGTCACATTCTTACGCTTGCCCGTCACGGCCTTGAGCAGCTTGTCGCGGTCGTTGACGCCGACGATGGCGTCGATGCCGGGCACGAGGTCGAAGAGCTTATCGGCGTCGCGGTTGACCAGGCAGCCGGCTACCACTACGCGTCGGGCGGTGCCGTCGGCCTTGTGGGTAAGCGCCTCGCGGATGACGGCCAAGGACTCATCCCTGGCCGCGGATAGGAACCCGCATGTATTGACGACCACGACGTCGGCCTGGTCCATGGGCGCGCCGACAACGCACCCGCCCTCGGCCAACTGTGCCATCATCTTTTCGCTGTCGACGAGGTTCTTAGGGCAGCCCAGGGAGACCAAGGCAACGCGGGGGGAGTCACTTTTCTTGCTCATGCTTACTCTTGCGTCCAGGACGCAGTGTATGGTTTCGTTAACTCGTTAACTGGTGGACTCGAAGTCCTTCACAACCCGCGGGGTTGCCCTCGAGTTAACGAATTCACGAGTTAACGAAAGCATCAACATTCAATCATGCACGCCAGTAACAAAAGATGGCCACGCCATCCAAGGAACCTTTATACTGTGCGTATGCCTTTTTCGTTAAGACCTTTTTCGATCGGACCGATCCAGGTTGCCTCACCTGTGGTGCTGGCAGCCTTGGCGGGTTATAGCGACCTGGCCTACCGGCACATCTGTCGGCGGCTTGGATGCCCCTACTCCACCACCGAGGCTATGCTCGACAAGCAGATGCTCATGGACGGCCGCCTGCGGCGACGCCTGGTCAAGCAAAGCGCTACCGACCACCCGGTGGCGGCACAGATCATGGGCTGCAAGGCCGAAACTATGGCCCCCGCCGCCCTTGTGCTGGAAGAGATGGGATTTGACGTGATCGACCTGAACTTCGCCTGCCCCGTGCGGAAGGTCGTCGGTCGCCGCCGTGGCGGCTGGATGATGGATCACCCAGACGAGGTCATCGAGATCATCGACGCGGTGCTGGCGGCTGTGAAGACAAAGCCCGTCACCATCAAGCTCCGCCGGGCCTTCCACGAGAGCGACACCGAGTACGCCGCGTTCTACAAGATCGCCCGCCACGCCTACGACGCCGGTGTCGCCGCCATCTGCGTACACGCGCGCAGCGTGACGCAAAAGTACACCGGCCATGCCGATTGGGATTTCATCAAGGCCGCCCGCGCGGCCTTCCCCGGCCGCACGCTCCTGGGCAGCGGCGACATCATGACGCCCGCCGACGCGATCCGCATGATTCAGTACACCGGCGTGGACGGCGTGACGGCCGCCCGGGGCGCAATCGGCAACCCATGGTTCTTCCGCCAGGTCCAGGATATCGCTGAAGGCCGAGAGCCCTACCGCCCCACCGTGCCGGAACTTCGCGAGGTGCTCGACGAGCATTTCAAGATGGGCTGCGAACTCTATGGCCCCCGCCGCGGGCCCAAGATCATGCGGAAATTCGGCATCAAGTACGCCCGCATGCACCCGCACCCCTCAAAGGTCCGCGCCGCGTTCATCAACGTAAAGAAGGCGTCAGATTGGAAAGCGGTGATTGACGAGTTCTTTACGGAGAAGAATTTCGCGGACCACGGATTACACGGATTGGCAGCGGATTACACGGATTGACAAGAATTTCAATGCGAGTTTGCTGTTGTCGAACGACGCTGAAAGGCAAGCTGACGCCAACATCCTTGCAGATTTGATTGCCGGCTTGCCTTTCAGCGTCGTTCGAGCACAGGTGGACCTTCGGCGCTCCACAACTCTGCCGATCAGTGTAATCCGCCGTCAATCCGTGGAATCCGTGGTCACGCAAACTCCAGCGGGTCACGGTCCGCCTTGCTCAGGACCACCTTGAGCTTTGGCAACTGCTCCTGAATACGGGCGGACAACATCTTCAGCGTTAGCCGCTCGGAGTTGGAATGCCCAACGCAGACACAGGTCATGCCCGCCTGCGTGGCCGCCAGCAGGTCGTGGTGACGCATCTCGCCGGTGAGGTAGAACGTCGCCCCGGCGCGAATGGCTTCTTTGAACATCGACCCGCACGATCCCGCGGCGACGGCAGCGAGTACATGGCGACTGGACACGCGAGCAGGCTTGCCTGTCGGCGCTGTTTCTTTCCGCGTAGCTTCCCCACGCGCGATCAGCACGTTCTTCAAGCCAATCGCCTTCTTCACGCGTCGCACCAGTTCATCCACGCTCGCAGGTTTGGGCAGTTGACCGACGCGTCCCGCGCCCTGGCCTTGCGGCACATCGGTCAGCGGATAAACATCCACGGCGGGCTCTTCATACGAGTGCGCATTTCGCATAGCCGCCACCACCGCGGGCGCGGCTGTGAGTGGCGCGATCATCTCCAGGCAGACCTCTTCGGTGATCTCATCCTTGCCGGTGACGCCAATCGTCGGGTTCGTCCCGGCCAGCCCGCGAAATGTGCCCTGGCCGCGGATCTGGAACGAGCAGCGGTCGTAGTTGCCGATATGCCCGCCGCCGGCGGCCCAGGCTGCCTCTGCCACCGCCTGCAGGTTGTCCGGCTGAACAAACGCGGCGATCTTGCACAGCCCGCTCTGCGTGACTGGCTCCAGCGGCGCGGCGTCCTTGAGGCCCAGGACGCTAGCCAGCACATCGTTGGTGCCGCCGATGACTGCATCCAGCGCGGTATGCGGCGAGTACACCGCCAGCCCACTCCGCACGGCCTGGTACACGACGGGCGTGGCCTGGGCGGTTACCCTGGCCAGCGGCTTAAAGATCGGCGGGTGGTACGCAACGACCATATCAGCCTTGGCGGCCCGCGCCTCCGCAAGCACCGCCGGCGTGAGGTCAATGCACAACATCGCCGTCCGCAGCGTAGCGTCGCGGTCTCCGATCAACAGACCAATATTGTCCCACTCCGCAGCTAGCTTCGGCGGGGCGATCTGGTTCAAGGCGACTTCTAAGTCTTCGACTTTCACGAGCGTCTCCTCACGAATAATGCGGAATGCGGAGTGCGGAATCACCATACAAACGGCTGCACGTAGGCCGCCCCTCAACGACAATTTATTGAACTCAATTACTCTTGCTATGAACCCACTTCATCACAATAACATTTACTCGGCACTCCCCACATCTCGGAACGCGTGATTCCACATTCCGCACTCCGCATTCCGCATTTCATTGCATTCACTTCGTCTCCCGCTCCACCAACTCCCTATACGCGTCCATCAGGCGGCGCGTGATCGGCCCGGGCTTTTCCTCGGCCACCGCGTGGCGCTCTATCCGCGCCACCGGGCGGATGCCTGTGGTCGAGCCGGTCAGGAAGACCTCGTCAGCCAGGAGCATCTCCTTGACCGTCAATGGCATCTGATCGTTTGAGGGGATGTCCAGTTGAGAGCAGAGTTCCAGCACGGCCTCGCGAACGATGCCCGGCAGGACCGGCGTGTCGCGGGGCGGGGTGTACACGGTGCCCTTGAAGACCAGGAATACATTGTTAAAGCACGCCTCGGCCAGGTGGTTTTCCGTGGTGAACCACAGGGCCTCCTCGGCGCCCTTGTGGGCGGCCTCCTGGCGGGCAAGGATTCGCGGCAGGTAGCAGCCGGTCTTGTTGCCGAAGATCGGGTCGGCCGGCGACTCCTTGAACGAACTGACGATGACCGTCACGCCCTTTTCGTACCAGGCGGCCGGGTATGGCGGCAAAGGCTCAGCGGTCACCAGCGTGGTCGGCACGCCGCCGTGCACGCTGCCCGGAGTAATCGTCAGCCGCATGCGGGCGTCGCCCAGGGGCTTGCCGGCGTCATCGCCGGCCGGGGCGTCGGTGAGGAATTCGTCAACAGGCGGCAGTTCTTCGGGCATCTCAGCCACGGCCGCAAACTCCGCAGCCGTGCCACCCGTGCTACCCTTTGGCGGCACGAAGCGGCTCATGCCGTTGGCCCGCAGCAGGCGATACACCGCCTGCGTCAGCGAAGCCTCGGTGGCGTCGGTGCGGAGTTCCAACGTCTTGACAGTGTCCATCAGCCGCGCCAGGTGGCGATCCAGGCGGAAGACCTTGCCGTTATGGGCGTACATAGTCGTGAACGTGGAGGCCCCATGCAGAAAGCCGGCGTCAAACACACTGACGGCCGCCTGATCGGACGGGGCGAGATTGCCGTTGAGGTAAACGTAAGTGCTCATGACGAAAGTCTATGACGCCCTGGCGATATTGACAAGACCGGACCACGGATTACACGGATTGAACAGCGGATTACACGAATGAGATACTTTCCCGATCTCGATCTCTCGATCCGTGAAATCCGTCTGTTAATCAGTGGAATTCGTGGTTAGACACAACGTAGCGGGCAAGACTACAGCAAGTTCACCGGATCCACATCCGCCACTACCTCGGCCTCTATATCTTTGCAGATCACTCCGAGCTTCGGCGAGACCAGTTGCTGGATCTGGCCGGGCTTGGGGGACGTGAGGATCACCTGGTAACGGAAAAGGTTGCGGATCTTCTGCACGCCGGCGGGCATGGGGCCGAACATGCGGACCTCCGGCGGCAGCAGGCGGGCCAGGCCGCTGGCAAGTTGGCGGCTGCCCTCGTCGGTCTTGCCCACGTTCTCGTGCCGCACGATGAACCGCACCATTCGTGCAAAGGGCGGCATCATCGCCTCCTTGCGGAGCGGCATCTCGATGGCGGCAAATCCATCCACGTCGTGCCGCGAGGCGAACTGGATCGCCGGCTCGTCCTCGTGCAGCGTCTGCACAATCACCTCGCCGGGGGTATCGGACCGCCCGGCGCGGCCGGCAACCTGCACCACAAGTTGGAACGTTCTCTCGGCGGCGCGGAAGTCCGGGATCGTCAGCGAGGTGTCCGCCGACACGACGCCCACCAGCGAAACCCGCGGAAAATCCAGCCCCTTGGCCACCATCTGCGTGCCCAACAGCAGGTCTATCTCGCCGCGACCGAACTCGTCGAACACCTTCTGAAACTGGGCCGGCGTGGTCATAGTGTCGCTGTCCACGCGGGCAACGCGCACCGTCGGGAACTTCCGCGCCAGCTCGCCCTCGATCCGCTGAATGCCAAAGCCAAACAGCAGTATCTTGCCCTTGCAGGCCGGGCATATCTGCGGCAACAGGGCGGAGCTCTGGCAGTAGTGACACGTCACAAGTTGCGTCGCCTGGTGGAAGACCATCGCTCGCGTGCAGTGGTCGCAGGTGAGCTGCCAATCACACTTGGGGCAAAAGACGTAGCTGGCGTAGCCGCGGCGGTTCATCAGCAGGATCACCTGCTCACGGCGGTCCAAGGCAGAGGCAATCTTGTGCGTCAGCGTCGCGCCGATCAGCTCGATCTTGCCAGGCACGAGCTCCTTGCGGAGGTGCACGATCTGCAGCTTGGGCATGGGCAGGTCGCGCACGCGACGCGTCAGCTTGATCGACGCGTAACGCCCCTGCTGCACGTTGTTGAGGCTCTCAAGGCTCGGCGTGGCCGTGCCCAGCACGATCGGCACCCCGCTGAGGTTGGCCCGCATGACGGCGACATCCCGGCCGTGGTACCGCGGGGCGGTGTCCTGCTTGTAGGAGGGCTCGTGCTCCTCGTCAACGATGATCAGGCCGAGATTGGGCACCGGGGCGAAGATCGCGCTACGCGGCCCTACCACCACCGACGCCTCGCCGGCGGAGATCTTGTGCCAGTAAAACGCCCGCTGGGCGCCGGTCAGGCCGCTGTGAAGCACCGCCACCCGAGGCAGTCGCGTCAGCAGCCGCTGCAGCGTCTGCGTGGCCAGTGCGATCTCCGGCACCAGCAGGATGGCCTGCCGCCCGGCGGCGATCACCTTGCGAACCGCCCGCACGTACACCTCAGTCTTGCCGCTGCCGGTCACGCCCTGGAGGAGAGTGACGGAGAAACCTGGAGGAGAAACCGCGGGACTGGGGACTTGGGACTCGGGGTTTGGCGAGTCGGAGTTCGTGGGCGCGGAACCCACGCACCCCGTGTGCGAGCTTTCGGGAATTCCGCATTCCGCATTCCGCACTCCGCATTTCTCTTCGATGGCCGCCAGCGCTGCCGCCTGCTCGTCGTTGAGCGCGAACGAGTCCGCGGGCGTGACGTCTACGAGTTCGGGCAGTTGGACCGGGCGGGTCTCCAGGCGGATGAGCTTGCGGGTCTCGATCGTGCGGGCGGTTTGGCGGTTGCCGCCTGAGTGGTTAAGCAACTGCTCCAGCGGCACCGGCTCGATGCCCTGCTTGCGGGCCTCGTATAGTTCGTCGAGAATGCTCTTTTGCCGCAGCCCAAGGTTCGAAGGCCATTCCTTCCGCTCGCTGGTGAGAAAGGCCACCGTCTCATTCTTGGGAGCGTGCCGGCCGACCGACGACGGCACCATCGCCGCCAGCACCATGCCCAGCGGCGTCATGTAATAGTGGCTCATCCACTGCCCCAGCCGCATCATCACGGCGTCAAGGGCGGGGCGGTCGTCCAGTACCGCAGCCACCGCCTTCAGGGCCAGCGCGGGCATCGGCCTATTGATCTCGACGACGAATGCGACGTTGGTCTTATTCCCCCGTCCAAACGGCACCTGCACCCGCTGCCCGACCTGAGGAGCCCCCAGCACCGCCGGCCACAGGTAGTCAAACACCTGCCACAGGTTGGCGTTAATGGCAACGCCCACCACCCCGGCAACACCCGCCGGCGCGGTCCCTGCGTCCGAACTGTTGAAAAGCGGATCCATGTACGCAGAGTGTACCCGACCACACCACATGACCGGAAGACTTACCACGGATTACACGGATTGAAGAAGGATTTCACGGAGAGGAAGGGAAAGGACAATGAGTGATGAGTGACGCGAGACCGCTTGCGGTTTAGCGGGTGTGACTCGCGGCATATCCGCTAAACCGCAAGCGGGCTTCTAAGAACAGGGAGATTCATGCGTGGTCACTCCGGCAGCTTGTGCTTGCCTTCGGCGTAGTAGTACGGCAGGTCTTTGGGTGGCGTGCCGTTTTGCCATAGGCCGCGTTTGTCGTGCATTGCCTTGGCCTGCAGGCGGGCGAATTCTTTGTCGAGGTGGTGTGCGAACCGGGGGTCAGCGTAGCCGTAGCCTTGGGCGATTAGCTCCTGGTTAAGCAGCCGGCCGTCCTCCAGGTACACCCACGCCAGCAGACGGCCGTACTTATCGCGGGTATCCTTGCCCTTCTCCAGCTCAATGCGGACCTTCTTGCCTTCGACCAGCCCACTGGTAAATTCCGACGCCTCGTGCCCGTACCATTGCACAGGGGTATTGGGCTTCTTGGTCTCGGGGGTGTCCACGCCCCACAGCCGCACGATGGTGAATACCTTGCCGCGGTCGGGCATATCCAGGTGAATGGTGTCGCCGTCGACGTCCCGGGAGACGAGGATGGTCTTGCCGTCGTACTTCTCCCAGTCGGGCGTGGGCTTGGAACCAAACAGCCCCACGCGATCGGCGGCGATCAGGCCCCCCACCGTCATTCCAGTGAGCAGGGTGATGACGGCAATCTGTCGCGCCCGTCGCCACGTCCGCCCGGAGGTGGGGGTCTTGTAGCTGGTAGAATTCATGCTGGGATTATGGCACAGTTGACCGTCCCAGCCAATAGGCTGCGATTGCTGGCCCAGATGACTCCTATAGACAACGTTGAGAGGCAAGCCGCGACCTAGGCCCTCTGTATGCGGGCATCGGCTTGCCTCTCAGCGTCTGTTAACCGTGGTCTGTTCCACGCGGCCGGATGCAATCTTTTATCAGCCTGCTCCGGGTGCCCTACTTGGGCATATTTGTCGCGTTATTCGCGACGTTCATCGCTTTGTTCACGGCGTTCGACGCGGTGTTCATTGCGTTCATCACCGCATTGTTAGCCGTGTTCATGGCGGCATTCGCAGCGTTCGCAGCGTTGTTCATCGCCGCGTTATTCATCTCGGCATTATTCATCATGGCATTGTTCATGGCCGCGTTGTTCATCTCGGCATTATTCATCTCGGCGTTGTTCATGGCCATGTTGGCGGCATTGTTCATAGCGGCGTTGTTCTTGGCGGCGTTATTGCCGGCCTTGTTGTCTGACTTTTCGCAGGCGGCCAGTGTCACGACCAGTGCCATCACCATAATCCCCGAGACGGTCATCTTCAGGAAGCTCATCGAGTTCTCCTTTTGCGGGGTTTCCACCGGAAGCCCGCCCAGAAACGACGCCGGCACGACGGCACAGTGCCGCCGACCACCAAGCCGGCACGATAACTCCATAGTCTAGGCCGCTATCCGGGGGTTTCCAAATCGACAAGAACAGAGGCTTTAGACCGGAGGCTGGAGGCTGTAGGAAAACAGAGACCAGCATCTGGGCGCCTCCAGTCTCCAGCCTCCAGCCTCAAGCCTCTTTTCCGCCATTGCCAAAAAGGGCCACAAACGCGATAATGCCCGATCTTTGACCCAGAAAGGTTACACCATGAACGCTGACAATAAGTTTTACGTGATCTCCAATACACACTGGGACCGCGAGTGGCGGTTCCCCTTCGAACGCACGCGCGCAATGCTCACCGAGCTGTTCGATAACCTGCTGGAGCTATTCCGCACGCAGGAGAATTTCCGCGTCTATCACATGGACGCCCACACCATACCTATCGAGGACTACCTCGAGGTCAAGCCAGAGAAACGCGCCGAGATCGAGCAGTATGTCCGCGAAGGGCGCCTCCTGGTCGGCCCGTGGTACACACTGCCCGACGGCTGTTCCGTCAGCGGCGAGGCCTTGGTGCGTAACCTGCTAAAGGGCCGCAAGCAAGCCCTGGCCCTTGGCAAGTGCATGCAGGTCGGCTACACGCCCAACGGCTTTGGCCAGCCCTCGCAGTTGCCGCAGTTGTATGCGGGGTTCGGCATCGACTCGGTGCTGTTCTATCGCGGCGTAGACCGCAAGAACACCACGCAGGAGTTCATCTGGGAAGGCCCCGACGGCACCAGGGCGCTTGGATTCCGCTTCGGCATGTACGCCAGGTACAACTTCTTCTTCCTGGTGTACCGCCCCACCGTCCACGGGCGAAAGGCCTTTGAGTGCTGGTACAAGTGGGACGAGGGCGGCCTGCCGTTCCACGTCTGCCGCGACCTGTCATACGAGCCGTACTACTTGCTGGACTTCAAGCCGATCTTCGACAAGTCCAAGATCCTCCCCGGCCTGGAGGAGGTCGTCAAGGTCGACTCCGAGGGCATGACCACTCCCTTCGTGGCCGCCATGCAGGGTTGCGACAGCACGGCCCCCGACGAAGTGGAGGCCAATATCGTCGATGAGGCCAATCGCCAGTTCGGCGAGACCCGCATCTACCACGCCAGCCTCGAGGAGTATGTCAAGCAGGTCAAGGGCTTCCTTGCCGACAAGCAGGATCGCCTGACGGTGGCCAAGGGCGAGATGCGTCACACGCTGCAGGGCGGCGGGCAGACGTACCTGCACTACGATATCACCGGCGCGCGGACCTACCTCCGCCAGGCCAACCACGTCAGCGAGATCAAGCTGGAGCAGGTTGCCGAGCCGATTTCCGCAGTGGCGGCGCTGGTTGGCGAGGAGTATCCCGCGGGCCTGTTGGGCCTGGCGTGGAAGCTCATGCATCAGAACCATGCACACGATTCCATCGGCGGCTGTGCGATGGACCGCGTACACGAGGACGTGATGAACCGTTTCGCCCGTGCGAACGACATCACGGAGGAAGTGGCCCGCATGGGCCTGGCGCGGATCCTGCCGCACATCAACACGTCTGCCCTACCCAAGGACGCGACACTGCTGTGGGTGTTTAACCCGCTGCCCTACGCCCGCAAGGGCCAGGTGCTCGACGCCACCGTGGACTTCCAGCGCGAGCTGAACACTACCGGCATGGAACTGTTCGACATTGACGGCAACCGAGTGGACTGCCAGATCCGTAGCGAGGAGCTCTGGCGCCCGACCGTGCAGAAGCCCAATGACATCCCCTCGCCGTTCTGGGCCAAGCGGTATCACGTCCAGATCGACGCCGGCAGCGTGCCCGCGATGGGCTACAAGATGCTCATCGCCAAGCCCGTGTTCACGCAGGATGGCGCCCAACGCCCAGGCAACGCTTTGCCTGGGCAGAGCACGGACAACCTGACCACGGCGCCAAACGCCGTA
>Ga0265339_10002321_pt1 | contig 13694 bp, 12 predicted proteins | sample 4CB219metaG_FD_202085 | JGI IMG/M metagenome (GOLD analysis project Ga0265339, IMG submission 202085) | Rhizosphere microbial communities from Carex aquatilis grown in University of Washington, Seatle, WA, United States - 4-CB2-19 metaG | ecosystem: Host-associated > Plants > Roots >...
GTGTCCTGCCGTGGAAACGAAGCCCACCGTCCTCATCACCGGCGCGTCGACCGGAATTGGCGCCGTCTACGCCGACCGTTTCGCCAAGCGCGGCCATGACCTTGTCCTCGTGGCGCGTGACGCCGCCCGCCTCCAGGCACTGGCGGCGCGGCTCAGCACCGAGCGTGGGATCAAGGTCGACGTCCTCGTCGCCGACCTGACCAAGCCGGCCGACCTCGCTGCGGTCGAAACGCGGCTGAGTGACGATGCGCGGATCGGCATCCTGGTGAACAATGCTGGCGCGATACCCCACGGTGGGTTCCTAGACCAGCCGGCCGACGTCATCGCCGACATCATCAGCCTCAATGTGACGGCGTTGGCTCGGCTCGCCAGCGCGATTGCGCCGCGTCTCGCGAAAGCCGGCAATGGCGCCATCATCAATCTCGGCTCGATCGTTGGGCTCGCGCCCGAGTTCGGCATGGCTCTCTACGCCGCAACGAAAGCCTTTGTCCTGCTATTGACCCAAGGCCTCAACGTCGAACTCGGTCCCAAGGGCGTTTACGTCCAGGCCGTGCTTCCAGCCGCCACTCGCACCGAATTTTGGGAGCGTTCCGGGCGTGACGTGAATGCATTTCCGACCGCCATGGCGACTGGGGAATTGGTGGACGCTGCTTTGGTCAGTTTCGACCGACGTGAGACTGTGACGATCCCATCGCTGCCCGACGCCGGCCAATGGGCCGCCTTCGAAGCGGCCCGGCATGCGATGCTTCCCAATCTCATGCAGAACCACGCCGCGGAGCGCTATCGCGTGGCGGCGTGAGCCGCCGGGCGACGGGGGCCTTTTGTCGTCGGAGGCGGGCCGGGTGCGCAAAGCGTCTGATTCCGGCGGCGGGCTGTTCGCTTTTCCCTCACGAACAATTGCGCCCAAGGCGCGGACGAAAAATCCGCGCTTCGGCCCGCGGCGGCTCCGAAATCGCCGCATATCTACCGTGCGCCAAACGCGGCGAGGTCGCGTTACGTTGGCCGGCGACCCGGCGAAGAGAGCATCGAGCATAACGCTCGACACTGAAACTTCGACTGAGGAGTTGGTCATGCATTGGATGAAAATGGCGGCTGCGGCGGGTGTCCTAGCCGGCGTAGCCGGCGCGACGCCGGCTCGCGCCGAGGCGGCGCCGGTAGAAGCGCGCAACGTCGTGCTGGTTCACGGCGCCTGGGCGGACGGATCGAGTTGGGACAGGGTCATTCCCATCCTTCAGGCGGCCGGCCTCCATGTCACCTCGGTCCAGAATCCGCTGACCTCGCTCGCCGACTCTGAGGGCGCTACACGACGCGCCCTGGCGTTGCAGAACGGCCCAACGGTGTTGGTCGGCCATTCGTGGAGCGGCACCGTGGTCAGCGACGTCGGCGTCGACCCGAAAGTCTCGGCGCTGGTCTACGTAGCGGCTCGCGCGCCCGATGCCGGCGAGGACTTCGTCGCCCTATCAGGCAAGTTTCCAACCATGCCGGCGCGCGCCGGCGTGGAGAACCACGACGGCTTCACGCGGCTATCCCAAGACGCCTTCGTCGACGACTTCGCCAACGGCCTGCCGCGCCAACAAGCGCTGACTCTCTACGCCGAGCAGGAGCCGACGGCGGCGTCCCTGTTCGCCGACCGAACCAGCGCGGCGGCGTGGCGCTCAAAACCCAGCTTCTATGCGGTCTCCCGGGACGACCTGACGATCTCGCCGGACCTTGAGCGCTTTCTGGCGAAGCGGATGAACGCCACGACGATCGAGGTCGACGCCGGCCACTTGTCGATGGTTTCCGCTCCGCAGCAGATCGCCGATCTGATCCTCACGGCCGCCGGCCGGAAGAAGTAGCCCCAGCTGCACGCAAGGCTTGGTGCGCGGGCTTGCCCTGCGCATCAACCGCCCGGGGCCGCGATTGGGCCGCCCCGCAAATTGACTTATGATCGCACCCGAGCGGAAAGGAGCGGGCGATGGCCGGGTTCGATGATGAGGTTTTCGGCGCCCCGCCGACCAAGCCGCCAGTCCATGCGATCGGTCAACCGATCGACGACCTCTCGGCCCCGGAACTTGCCGAGCGCATAGCGGTGCTCAAACTCGAGATCGAGCGACTTGAGCGCGCCATCGTTCAGCGTAATGCGACGCGCAACGCCGCAGCCGCATTCTTCAAATCTTAAATGCCGCCCGTCTCGCTGCGGGACGCCCCGCGTCGGCGCGGAAACAGTAACGGGTCATTAACGATTATCATCTATGAATGAAGTCGATCCATTTTCCTTGGGTCCTGTTCGAGCCTCCCATCCTACCGACCTCCGCGGCCGCCTTCGGGCGGCTGCTTTTTTGCGTTCTCCCCTCTGTTCGGCTTATGCTGTCGTTAACCTTAGCGAAAGGTAAACAACCGAACGACAGTCCGCGGCGTTAATCTTGCGCTGCGCTGAGTCGCGGCGTCGAGCGTCCAGAATTGGCACGCCAGCCGTCGGTCAGGAATGGTTAGGAGAGGGAGTCATGGGGCGTAGCGACGGATCGGCGCAGAGCGCGACGCTAGACGACTCCGCGGCCAATACGGTCTGGTTCTATCCCAAGCTCGCGGCATCGGCGGCGTTCAAGACGCTGTTCCGCGAAGGCATGAGCCTGGTCGAGGACACCGCCGCCTATCTCGACGGACCGGGCCGCGAAGAATCGCGCAGCCTGCCCCGCCCGGTGGCGATCGCTTATGCGACCGAAAGCATGCGCCTGACGACTCGCCTGATGCAGGTCGCCTCGTGGCTACTGCTCCAGCGCGCCGTCAGCGAAGGCGAACTGACCGCGGATCAAGCACAATCGGAAAAGCACCGCGTGCGGCTGTCAGATCAGAACGTCGCCTGCCCGCCCGAGACATACGAGCAACTGCCCGAGATGTTACGCGCGTTCAGCGCGAAATCGCTGCGGCTGCAGGCGCGTGTCGCTCATCTCGACCGCGCGCTGTCCGAGGCCGAAACCCTCCAGCCGCCGCCGCGAGGCGCCGTGGCCGAGCAGTTCGATCGCCTGCAGGCCGCGTTCGCTCGCTAGGCGCAGCGCCTGACGGAGCGGCGCGGGTCTTGCGTCGCCGCACTTTTGGCTGCATTGCTCGGCAAATAATCTCCTTGCCGAAGTCAAAGCCGCGCTTCATGGCCGACAAACCCTCTTGCCGCCTCTATCTCATCACGCCGCCGTTGGGGCTTGGCGACATCGCCGCATTCGCGCCGCGGTTTGTCGCCGCGTTGTCAGCCGGCGATGTCGCCAGCGCGTTGGTGCGCGTCGCGCCTGAGGCGCTGGGCGACGCCAGGCAAATCGGCGAGCGCATGGTCGAGGCCGCAGCGCCTCATGACGCTGCGATCCTGGTCGAAGGCGAACCCCGACTGGCGGCGCGCCTCGGCGCCGACGGCGCGCACGTGACCGGAGCCGGCGAGCTGCTGTCCGACGCTTTGGCGAGCCTGCACCCGGCGAGGATCGTCGGCGTGGGCGGTTTGCGCGGCCGCGACGACGCAATGGCCGCCGGCGAGGCGGGCGCCGACTACGTGATGTTCGGCGAACCGCACCGCGACGGATGGACGCCGCCGCTCGCCGAGACCGTCGAGAGGGTCGCTTGGTGGGCGGAGATCTTTGAGACGCCATGCGTCGCCTATGCGGCGCATCTCAACGACGTCGCCGCGCTCGCCACGGCCGGCGCAGACTTTGTCGCTCTCGGCGACGCCGTATGGTCGGCGACTTCGGTAGAACAGGCGATCGCCGCGGCGGACGGCGCCGCGCGCAAAGCCGCTGCGGCGCGAGCGGAGACGCACGCATGAAATTCGCCGCGTCGCTGTGTCTGGCGATCGGCCTCGCAGCGGCCGCGCCGGTCGACGCCCAGACGTTCACGCCGACCTTCGCCCCGCCGACCGGCCAACCGACTCCGGCTGGGCGACCAGCCGACGTCGCCTTCGGCGATTACCAGCGCGGCTATTTCCTCACCGCGTTGCAGGAAGCGCTGAAGCGCGTCAGCGACAATCCCAAAGACGCGGCGGCGATGACGCTGATCGGCGAAATCTACCGCGACGGCTACGCCGTGCCGCGCAGCGAGTCGGAGGCGGCGCACTGGTATCGAATCGCCAGCGGACTTGGCGATCGCGAGGCGGCGTTCGCCCTTGGCATGCTGCTGCTCAATGGCGCGAACGGCGTTCCGGCGGATCGCGCCGGCGCCAAGGCGCAATTCGAGATCGCGGCGGCGAAAGGCCAGGCGGGGGCGCTCTACAACCTTGGCGTCATGGCGCTTAGCGACAAGGTCGGCGGCTTTCCCGATTTCGCGACCGCCGCGGTCGATTTTCGCCGCGCCGCCGAGGCGGGCTACGCCGACGGCGCCTACTCCTACGGAGTGCTGTTGCGCGAGGGCAAAGGCGTGCCGCTCGACATCGGCGAAAGCGCGCGCTGGCTCAAGCGGGCCGCCGACGCCGGCGTCGTCGCCGGTCAGGTCGAATACGCAATCATGTTGTTCAATGGCGTCGGCGTCGCCAAGGACGAAGCTGGCGCGGCGAAACTGCTGTTGCGCGCCGCGGCGCGCAACAACCCGATCGCCGAGAATCGCCTCGCGCATCTTTATGTCAGCGGTCGCGGCGTGGCCAAGGACCTCGTCGAGGCGGCGACCTGGAACCGCTTCGCCAAGGCGGCCGGCATCGACGACCCCGAACTCGACGCCGCGACCGCGAGCCTGACGCCAGAAGAAAACAAGCGCGTCGACGAGCTGATCAGGCGGCAGGCGGCGTTTTAGTTTCGTCGGCGCGGCGAGGCCCCCGCCGCGCCTCGACCAACGCCCGAGTAAGATCGCCGGCAAATGCCGCCTTTTCGTCGGGACCAAGGAAGGACGCGATTTCGTGCCGACGACCGTGGCTTCGCAGCGCCAGTCGCGCTGCCATCGGCCCCGATTCGCCACGCTCGAGCGCCACCCACGCCGGATTGAAGCGCCACTCGCGTCGCGCGCCGCGCGCGCTCACCCGCGCGAACTCGAGCTCGAGGTAGGTGAGACGGTAATCCTCGTAGGCGCGGGCGGCGCGGAAACTCATGCGGAAGGCGAGCCACAACAGCGCGACATCGAGGCCGAGAAAGCCGACGATCGGCCACGCCCCAGCGAGATAGAAAGGCAGGCTGAACAGCGCGCTGGCGACAAACGTCGCCGCGAGCAGCCGGCGCGCCGCCGCCGGGGTGAACGAACGACGCGGAAAGAGGCGCGCGGCAAACAGCGCGACATGGTCGGCGTCAGGGCTGGGGTCCACAGCAACCTCCCTGGCGAAGCCGCCGCTTGGCGGTCCGGTCGACGCCGATTATAAGGCGCGCATGGCGCGAGGCAATCCAGCCGCATCCCCTGTCGTTCGCCGCCCGCCAGGCGCTGCGAAAGCGGCGGAGTTGGCGCGCGCCGAGGAGATCTTCGCTCGATTGGCCGCCGCCAACCCGGAGCCGAAGAGCGAGCTCGAATACGTCAATCCGTTCACACTGCTGGTCGCTGTCGTGTTGTCAGCGCAAGCGACCGACGCGGGGGTCAACAAGGCGACGCGCGCCTTGTTCGCCATCGCCGACACGCCGGCCAAGATGGCGGCGCTTGGCGAAGACGAACTCGCCGAGCGGATCAAGACGATCGGCCTCTATCGCACCAAAGCGAAGAACGTTCTCGCGTTGTCGAAGTTGCTGGTCAGCCGTTACGGCGGTCAGGTTCCCCCTGATCGCGACGCGCTGGAAGCGTTGCCGGGCGTCGGCCGCAAGACCGCCAACGTGGTGCTCAACGTCGCCTTCGGCGCGTCGACGCTGGCGGTCGACACTCACGTTTTCCGCGTCGCCAATCGCATTCCGCTCGCCCGAGGCAAGACGCCGCGCGAAGTCGAGGACGGGCTGCTGAAGGTCATTCCGGCGCGGTTCATGCGCCACGCCCACCACTGGCTGATCCTGCACGGCCGCTACGTCTGCAAGGCGCGCACGCCAGAATGCCCGCGCTGCGCAATCGCCGACCTCTGCCGCTACAAGGACAAGACGGCTTAAACCAGGCGTCAGGCGACCTTCGTTCCAGTCGTTGCGTAGATCGAGACGTTGTCAGCGGCGAGCTGCGCGATCGTGTCGGTGAAACTCATTTGCAGCGACCCGGAATAAGCAGTGTTCCAGGGGTTCTGGATCGAGATCGTACCGGCGGCGGCGTTAACGCCGGTGACCATGTACATGTGGTCGCCGACCAGGTTGCCGTTGTCGGCGTTAGGGGTCGATAGAATGATCTCGTCGCCGGCCGCCCAATCGGTTGAAAGCGTCGACATCAGCGAATTCAGCGTCGAGTTCGACTCGCCCGAATAGAGGTTGTAGGTGTTGAACGTCTGATCGGTGATTTCGCTCAACGTGATCGCCGTGCCGCCATTGACGTTCTGGTAGGCGTTTCCGACCTGATGGCCGCCGTAGTTGGCGGCGGAAGTCTGGGCGTTAAGCTCCACGAAGGCCTTCTCCACGAGCGCTACCCAATCGACGGAACCGTTGGCGAATTCCAGCTTCGAGCCGTTAGCCCATTGATAGCCGCCGCCCATCACCGGCAACTGGCTGTTGACGGTGACGTAATCGGGCTGGCCGTTGACGTAGAACAGGACAGAGTAGGCGCCGTTGCCGTCCGCAGTGATCATGTTCCGGATCAGGTTCGGATTCTTCAACGCCGTTTCGCCGAGCGCCGCGACGAAGTAGCAATCGCCGAGGTAGCCCTGGTTGACGTCCAAGTAACTCGGCGTCCCCCCTGAGCCGAACAGCGGCAGGGTCGAGGTCTGATAGGTCGGACTGAGATTCTGCTCACCGATGCCAGACACGTTGAGACTGGGCAGGTCGGTCCCGAGGAACCACTTACCGATCAACTCGTTGACCTGAGCCTGGGTGGACGTGGCGCTGAGATTGCCGAGCGTCGTCGCGGTCGAGGAGCCGCCATTCCAATATGCGTTGGCCGAGTTGCCGAGGATCACGTCGTCGGCGATTTGCTGGACGTAGGCCGACGTCGTCAGGCCGCCCGTCTTATTGAGCAATGAGGCGAGCGTCTTCAGAGCGTTGAACTTGGTCGTGGTCATGCCGCCGACTGCGGCGTCCTGCAGGATGGTCAACATCCCGTTGTAGGTCAGCGAATTATTGACCGTCAGTTGCTGGGCGACGGTGGAGGAAACGCCGAGTTGCCCAAGCAGCGTGACGATGTTGGTCGAGCCCCCGGATGGGGCTGTCGTCTTTGCCGTCGTCGAATAGGCAGACGACCATTGGACTCCGTCGTAGGCCTTGATGCTGATCGTCTCGCTGCCGACGCCGGAACCGGCTACGTATTTGAGCTGGGCGAATTGCGCGGCGGTCAGCGTATGCCACGCGCCATTTGAGAGCTTGACTCCATTGAGGAGGAAATATCCGCCGTCGGCGCCGCTGTCATAGACGGAATATTGCGTAATCGCGCGACGCAGGCTGTCGGTGACCGAACTGACGAACGAAGAGCCATTGACCGTCTGACCTTCCGAAAGCGTCTCGGCGTTGAGCATCAGGTTGATCGTCATCGTCGCACCACTGCAAACGTTAGAGAAATCCAGAGCTCCGGCGGCCGCTCCACTCCACTTTCCGGCGGCGAACACAGTCCGCGCGGCGGATCTGAATTGGAATCAGTCTCGCGACAATATACCGAGCGAGTCTTGAGAAGAGATTGGCGTGGACCCTTAAAATAGTTTGAATAAGTCTGCGCCAGGGGGTTGCTTGCCCGACTCCGGAAAGGACTTGGCAACCCTTTATCGGCAATTTGAGCAACGAGCTTTACGCCGCGCGTCCTGGGGCGGTTGGCGCTCGATGAACTGTTCTGCTTCCACTCTGGCCACGCCATGCGCGCCGCGCTCAAACTGAATCACCTCGCTGCGCATCCAATGGCGGATGCCGCGAACGCCGATCCGGCCGCGACTGAGCGACCCGATCCGGCCGGCGCGCCCTCCTCGCTCGCAACGCCTGAGGATTCCGGTCTCGCCGCCTTGGCGATGGTGGCTGGCTTTTATCGCATCGCCGCCGACCCAGCTCAATTGCGCCACGAACTCGCGCTCGGCGCCCAGGCAGCCGGACCGGAAGATCTTGTCCGCGCCGCCAAGCGGCTCAACCTGAAGGCGCGGCTGCTGACCGGGAACCGCGCTCGGCGGCTCGACGCTGTTCCCTACCCTGCGCTGGTCGCGCTCGCCGCCGGCGGCTTTGCCATTCTCGCCGCAGCGCCGGCCAAGGGATCGGTGAGACTGATCGATCCGCTGGCGCGGACTGCGCGCGATCTGCCGCTGGCCGAAGCGGCGGCGTTGACCGGCGGCGCAATCGTGCTGGTCACCCGCCGCTTCGCCGGCGCCGGGGTCGACCCGACGACGTTCGGCTTCCGCTGGTTCCTGCCTTCCGTCGCGCGCTATCGCAAGCCGCTGGCCGAGGTTCTGGTCGCCTCGCTGTTTGTCCAGGCGTTCGCCCTGGTGACGCCGATCTTCTTCCAGCTCATCGTCGACAAGGCGCTGGTGCACAAGAGCTACGCGACGCTGACAGTCATCGTCGTCGGCATGCTGGTCGTCGGCCTGTTCGACACGCTGCTGCAGTTCCTGCGCTCCTATACCCTTAGTCACACGACGAATCGCATCGACGTCGAGCTGGGCCGGCGCCTTTTTCATCATCTCTTCCGCCTGCCGCTCGCCTATTTCGAGACGCGCGCCGCCGGCCAGACGGTCGCCAGGGTGCGCGAGCTCGAGACGATCCGCAGCTTCCTGACCGGTCAAGGCCTCACTTCGCTGCTCGATCTCGTCTTCACGGTCGTGTTCTTCGCTGTGATGTTCCTCTATTCGGCCAAGCTGACGCTGGTCGTGCTCGCTTCGATTCCAATCTACGTCATTGTCGCCGTGCTGATCCGGCCGCCGCTGCGCGAGCGGATCAACGAGAAGTTCGACGCCGGGGCGCGCTCGCAGCAATTCCTGGTCGAGTCGATCGTCGGCGCACAGACGCTCAAGGCGGCCAGCGTCGAGCCAATGATGCAGGCGCAGTGGGAGGAACGGCTCGCCGCCTACGTCCGCGCCTCATTCGACGCCGGCGTGCTTGGGACGCTCGGTCAGAACCTGATCCAGTATGTCAGCAAGGCAACCACGGCGCTGATCCTGCTGTTGGGCGCCGAGTCGGTGATCGAAGGCGGGATGACGATCGGCGAGCTGATCGCCTTCAACATGATCGCCGCCCAGGTGGTGCAGCCGATCTTGCGCCTATCGCAACTTTGGCAGGACTTCCAGCAGGTGCAGGTCTCGGTCGCCCGGCTTGGCGACATTCTCAACGCAGCGCCCGAGCCGGTTCCGCGCAATCTGCTGACCTTACCGCCGCCAGCCGGCGCGATCGAGCTGCGCGGCGTCACGCTGCGCTACCGCCCCAATTCGCCCGACGCGCTGCGCAATGTCTCGCTGGCGATCACGCCCGGCGAAGTGATCGGAATCGTCGGCGCTTCGGGTTCTGGCAAGTCGACGCTGACCAAAGCAATCCAGCGCCTCTACAGCCCGCACTCTGGCCAAGTGATGCTCGACGGGGTCGACATCGCCCAGCTCGACCCCTCCTGGCTGCGTCGCCAGATCGGCGTCGTCCTGCAAGAGAACGTGCTGTTTAATCGTTCGATCCACGAAAACATCGCGCTATCCGATCCAGCCGCGCCACGCGCGCTGGTGATGCAGGCGGCGCGACTCGCCGGCGCGGAAGAGTTCATTTCCCAGTTGCCGCAGGGCTACGACACGATCATCGAGGAGCGCGGCGCCAATCTGTCTGGCGGTCAGCGCCAACGCATCGCCATCGCCCGCGCGTTGGTCGTCAATCCGCGCATCCTCATTCTCGACGAAGCGACGTCGGCGCTCGACTACGAGAGCGAGCGCGTCATCCAGCGCAACATGCGCGCGATCGTGCGCGGCCGCACGGTGATTATTATCGCCCATCGCCTCGCCGCGGTGCGCGACTGCGACCGCATCGTCGGCATGCGCGGCGGCGAGATCGTCGAGGTCGGCACACATGAGCAACTGCTGGCGCGTCCCGACGGTCTCTATGCGCGCCTGTGGCAACTCCAATCCGAGCCAGAGGGGAGGCAGCGATGAGCGCCGCTCGCCGCGCCACGTCGGCCGTCTCCAGTCGCAATCGGGAGTTCCTTCCGGCGGCGCTGGAGATCCTCGAGACGCCGCCTTCGCCGCTGCCGGTTGTTACCATGCTGACGATCTGCGCCGTCTTCGCGGCGGCCTTCGCCTGGTCGTTCTTCGGCCGACTTGACGTCAACGCGGTCGCGCCTGGCAAGCTCGAGCCGACCGGACGGGTCAAGGTCATCCAGGCGCTCGATCCTGGCAAAGTCGCCGCCATCCGAGTCGAAAACGGCCAACCGGTCAAGGCGGGCGACCTGCTGATCGAGTTCGACCCTGCCGAGGCCGCCGCCGACGAGCGTGAGGCGCATGAGACGCTGCAGGCGGGTCTAGGCGAGATCGCCCGGCGCCAGTCGGCGATCAACGCCGCGCGCGCTGCACAACGGCGAGCGACCGAGAATGGCGGCTCATTGCCGGCGCTCGAAGCGCTCGCCGCCAATCCGCAAGGCAAGATCGACTGGGGTGAACGGCCGTCCGACGGCGCGCAGCCACGTGACAAGGCGGCGCCTCCGGCCGACACGAGCCAAGGCGTCGCATCGCTGCGCGGCAAATTTGATAACGGCGAGGCGCTGCCAGACAGCGTGCGGGCGCGTGAAGAAGCGGTGTTGTCGGCCGACCTCAGCCAACTCGCCGACACATTGCGGGCGCTCGATAAGCAGATCGCCCAGAAGCAGGCGACGCTGCAGCGGCTGCGCATGAGCATCGCCTACCAGACGACACTGATTGAAACGCTGACCGAGCACGTCGCCACCCGGCAGCAAGCGATCGATCTCCGCGTCGGCACCAAGATCAATCTTTACGACGCCAAGGAAGAGCTACAGCGCTCGCAATCCTCGCTCGCCTCCGACCAGGGCCAGTTGATCGAGACCGACGCGGCGATCGGCGAATTGCAGAGCGAAAAGACCAAGGCGCTGTCGCAATTTATCGCTGAAAACGAGAACAAGGCGGAGGAGGCGTCGCGCAAGGCGGATGAGGCGCGCCAAGCGCTCGCGAAGGCGACCTCGCGCCTTGCGAGCACCAAGCTCTACGCGCCGATTGACGGGCTCGTGCAGCAATTGTCGGTGACGACCTTCGGTCAGGTCGTCGGCGCCGGCCAGCAATTGGCGACCGTGACGCCAACCGACGGCGCGCTGCAAGTCGAGGCGTTAGTCGCCAATATGGATATTGGTTTCGTCCGTATCGGCCAGGACGTTGCGGTCAAACTTGACGCCTTCCCATTTACCCGCTTCGGAACGTTGCATGGCAAGGTCGTCGCCATCGCCGCGGCCGCGATCGACGAGCAGCAGGCGAAGCGTTCGCTCGCCAACGCCACGACGCCCGGCAACGCCCCCGAATCCGCCGCGCCCGGCCAGGCGCAGACCTTCGTCTTTCCCGTCACTGTGGCGATCGACGAAACGGCGATGCGCGTCGACGGCGCAACGATCCCGCTGACGGCCGGGATGACGGCGTCGGTCGATATTAAGACCGAAAGCCGCAGAGTGATTGACTACCTGCTGTCGCCGCTCGCCAAGACCATGTCAGAGGCGATGACCGAGCGCTGAAGGCGACCGCCGCAGTTCAATCGGGCCGCCCCGGAGAGGATGGTACCGCCACCCCGGCTCGAACGGGGGACCTCTAGATCCACAATCTAGCGCTCTAACCAACTGAGCTATGGCGGCGACGGCCGGGAAACTAGTGTCAAAGCCCCGCGCATGCAAGCCGGCAAATGGCCTCCGGCGTCGCTCGCAACCTACCCGGGCCGCGCCAAGAGGGGCCCCGTCAGAGGGCGAGTTTGAAACTCCTGGCGACCTGCGCCTTGATTGGCTCGAGCGAGTCCACCGCCGTCTTCTCAGCCAACTCGCCGATCGCCTTAACCTGGCTGGCGACGGCTTCGAAACGCGCGCGGACAAACTCGCCTTGCAGCGCGGCAAAGTCGGCGAAGCCGCCGACGCTGAAAGCCGATTTGACGAAGCCGAGATTGGCTTCGACGTTGGCGGTCAACGATTCAAGCGCCTTGGCGTTGATCGCGACAACGCCGGCGCGGGCGGCGGCGTAGCTCGTCTCCAGTGCGTCAGCGGTCTCGCCGGCGGCGAGCTTGGCTTTGAGGCAGGCGGAGCGAGCCTCGGCGAAGCCGTTTTCGGCCACTGCGCGCAATCGTTCCTACAGTTCGTCAGGGTCGCCGGCGCCGAAGCGCTTGACGGCCGCGTCGCCGCAACCTCAGCCGGGAGAACGGTAGTCTCGGCCAGCGCGACGGACAGGGCAGTCTGGGGAGCGGTCGCCATGGTTAGGTTCCCCCTTCAGGCGGCAAATGATTGCGTTTCTGTGGCGCGTCGCCGATCACTTGGCGTCGGGCGTCGCGCTCTTCTGAATCAGGACGCCGATCTCCTTGGCCTGGGCCTGGAGGGCGGCGAGCTGAGTCTTGAGGAACTCGCTTTGCAGGGAAAACGCTTCCTGCGGATCCTTGGCCTGGACCAGCTTATGCGCGAGATCGAGGGCGGCGTTGATATTCTGCTCGGTGTAGCTCAGCGTCTGCGCGCCGACCGACTTGACGTTCTTCTGTGCGGTCTCGGCGGCCTCGTCGGCTGCGCCGATGGTCTTCTGGGCGACGGAAACGAAGCCCTCGAACGCCTTGCGCGCCTGATCGACGCTCCGTTCGGCGAAGTCGCGAAGCTCGTTGGGAATCTCAAAGGGGGAGCTGGTCATGGCGGTCTCGCCTGTGGCGTCCTCTCATTGGCGGTTCTCGTTGGCGCCCTTATAACTCGGTCTTTGCTGCACTGCAACATAGTTTTTGCGACGCGATATGCATTAACCGTCTTGCAGGGCCGCGGTGGACGGCCGGCACGAAAGATGAGCGAAGCCATTAAGTTTTTGGTAAGCATGCCTTTGCCGCGCGCCTTTTGCCGCGCCAGCGCCCGCAACTGCATTCTCGCCGATGGACGCCGATAGAGCCGTGATCAACGCCGAGGAGACCGCCGACCTGCTGGCGGGGTCGCCGTTTGCCGAGCGGCTGGCGCGCGGTGCGGCGACGATTCTGGCTGCCCGCCAGCCGCCGCGGATCCTGTTCGCCAATCCGGCGGCTTTGAGCCTTTTCGCCGCTCCCGACATCGCCACGCTGGAGGCGCATCTCTTTTCGCCTTCGAGCCCTGGCGGGCGACGTTTGGCCGTCCTTGCCGGAGTCGCCGCGGCCGGTCCGCCGCGAGTCGAGTCGCTCCGCTTCTGGTTCGGCCGGCAGCCGCTGCCGCTCGCCTTGCTGTGCGGGCGGATCGGCGACCGGTTAGTCCTCGCGACGCCGCCGGGGCCCGACGAAATTCGCCCCGCCGCGCCCGCGCCCCTACGCGCGCCGCCGCCGCGGCGCTTCCTGTGGCGTCTCGACGGCGAAGAGCGTTTCGCCGCCGTCGACCCGGCGCTGGCGGCTGCGTTTGGCGACCGGGCGCCGCAGACTGGCGAAACGCTGGCGGAATTCAGCGCCCGCACCGGGTTCGACCGCGACGGCAAACTTGCCAAAACACTGGCGGCGCGTCGCACGTTCGCCGCGCTGCCGATGAATTGGGATGACGGGGACTGCGCACGCGTCTCTCTGATGTCGGGCGCGCCG
>Ga0265339_10002322_pt1 | contig 13693 bp, 16 predicted proteins | sample 4CB219metaG_FD_202085 | JGI IMG/M metagenome (GOLD analysis project Ga0265339, IMG submission 202085) | Rhizosphere microbial communities from Carex aquatilis grown in University of Washington, Seatle, WA, United States - 4-CB2-19 metaG | ecosystem: Host-associated > Plants > Roots >...
GCCAGATCGCGGTCTATGGCCCGCAGTGCGGCGGCGATGGCGTCCTGCACATCCCTTTCGGACCAATTCAGAATGCTGGCCGTCTCCGGAATGGAAAAGCCCTCGACGGCGGTCAGCAACAATGCCTCGCGATTGGTCGGTTCCAGTGCCTGGATACGTTGTGCGACGGCAGACTTGTCTGCGCCCTCTCCGGCTGGGGAAATATGGCTCGCCGTCGACCAAAGCTCGTGAAACACGCGATATAGTGCGAGGCGCGGCGGAACGCCTTCCATCAGTTTGACGTTGCCTTCAAGAAGAGCTTCCAGCGAAGCCCGGACATACGCGTCTCCACTAGCCTGCGAACCGGTCAACGCACGGGCGTACCGTCGCAAGTACGGGAGATGGGGCCCTAATGTGGCGGTCATTGTCATCGTCATGTCCCTTCCCGAACCCGCTTTCCGAACCCGCTTTGCCTATAGCCTCACAACGCCTCAGCAAAAATCTTTGTTCCCGACCGGGAACAAAAAAGCTCGGGGTCAGTTATCATCCCGCCAACGCCTGGGATGGACCTACCCCGCGTTAACTGTTTGCTGTGGCCCGCTTTTCCGGCTTAGAGGCGAGAATGAACGAGAAAGACCGCGAAGGTTCCGTTGGGGCAATATCGGAACATGCTGTCAAAGACTTGGAAGGCGACAGGCAAAAGGCTGCTCCTTCCAAGGCAGATGCACGCGGCCAAATGCCGGATTCCCGCAACCAGCGGGCGCATCAAAAAGCCATCACCCAAGGGCTGCGCACGTTCTTCGACGCTGTGGCGTCCGAGCCGGTTCCCGATGAGTTCTTCGAGCTCCTGAAGAAGATGGACGACCGCAAGAAGGACCCGGATGCATGACGCACTCGCAAGAGGGCACAGGCAAGCCGGCGGCCGCTCGTCCTAGCTCCGACGCGGACATGGAGTCGTTTCGTGACGGTTTGGTGGAGATGATCCCCGCTCTGCGCGCTTTCGCCCGCTCGCTGTGCGGACACCGCGACATGGCGGACGATTTGGCGCAAGAAGCGCTAGCGAAGGCATGGCAGGCGCGCGACCGCTTCCAACCTGGGACCAACCTGAAGGCGTGGCTGTTCGTCATTTTGCGTAACGAATTCTATTCGAACCATCGACGGGCAAAAACCGCCGCAGACTATACGGCTGCCTACGCGCACAACGGAGAAGGCGTCGAGGCGGAACAGCACGCCAAGCTCGATCTCACGGATCTGATGCGCGCGTTCAACTTGTTGGCGCCCGAGCAGAAAGAAGCGTTGATGTTGACGGCGAGCGAGTTTAGCTACGAGGAGGCTGCGGCGATCTGCGGCTGCGCGGTAGGGACGATCAAGAGCCGTGTTTCACGCGCTCGCAAGCAGCTTCAGCTCCTCGTAGAAGGCGAAGGAGCTAGACTGCCCGAACGCACCGATCAGGCAAACGATTTGGTGGATGCCTTGTTCACAAAACTAGGCCGGCCGGGCACGGAGAAACCGCTTGAATAGGATGGAACGCACAACGCGGGGGGCTTACGGGTGCGGTTGCCAAATTCACTTCGACCGAGACTTCTCCTGATCGTCGCCGTGGCGCTAGCCCCGCTGGTGCTCGTGGCCATCATTCAGACAAACCTGAATTACCGCGCGCGCGAGCAAGAAGTCGACCGCATATTGCGTGACACCGCGCTGTACGCGACGCGTAGTGAACAGAGCCTCTTCGTCCGCTCCGAACAGTTTCTAAGTGCCGTTGCCAGCCGGCCGGAATTGCGGCAAGGCACCGACGAATGCTCGCGAATGCTGTTCACCGCGAAAATCGGGGCGATTGCATTCCGCGATATAACGCTTCTGGACGCGGAAGGCCGTGTCGTCTGCACGGCTGTTTCATCGTCACGGCCGAGCGATAATTCCCGGTTTTCATGGTGGCCGACCGTTCACGCGCACCATGGTATCGTTATTGGCAATCAATTCATCAGCCCTGCCGACCATCGGGCGGTTCTGCCGGTCGCGCTTCCGCTCCATGACCGCTCCGGCGCTTTCGCGGGCGCTCTCACCGCCTCTTTGGATGCAGAGTGGCTCAGACGGACTATGCAAAACGGGAGGCTGCCGCCGGAAGCTCTGATGCTTGTCTTCGACCGTTCCGGGCATATCATTGCCTCAAGCCAAGCCGTACCGCCTGGGCTCGTGCGGAGCATCTTGACCCATGCCCTAAACCGCGAGCGGATCTTCGCAACCACAGCCGACGGCGGCAAGAAATGGCGCTGGGCCGCGGAAACCCTCGGTGGCGCCGACGCGTTCATCGCATTCGGCATGCCCGAGCCGCGCCTCGTCGGGCTTTCTCGTGTCCATTATCTCGCCAATGTCATCCTGCCGATCTTGATGGTCATCCTGGCGTCGATTGCGATCTGGTTGGGAACTGAGTGGCACGTCATCCGTTGGACAACATATCTGAAACGAGTCTCCGCGGCCTATGCCAGGACGCATTTCTCGCTGAGATTGGAAGCACTTGACGAAGCCCCGGATGAATTCCGTGTGCTTGGACATGAGATGAAAAATATGGCCAGTGCCATCCGGGACCGCGATTATACGCTGAGCTATGCCCTTGAACAAAAATCGGCGATGGCGCGAGAGATACACCATCGAGTTAGAAACAATCTTCAGATTGTCTCGAGCCTGATTAACATCTACTCACGAAATATCTTCGATCACGAGGCCGAGACCGCGTTCAAGCAGATTGTTGCGCGTGTCGACGCGCTGACACTTATCCAGCGTCTTATCGAGAAAAACGACACAGATCCGACCGTCGACATGAAAGTGCTATTTACACAGCTGGCCGATCAAATTCGGGTGCTTGCTGCAGATAGCGGGCAGCCTTACCGCCTCACGCTTGCCGCCGATGACATGCAGTTGCCGCCCGACGTTGCGACACCCATTGTTCTTTTTGCGATCGAAGGGCTGCTGTTCGAATTGTTCCCGGACGGCCCCGGTGCCAAACAGCGAAACGTCATGCTCTCCTTCTCGGGAGACGGCGACGGACATTTGATGCTCACGATCGAAGACGAAGTCCTGGCCGCCGACGCGTTGCGCACCGGGACGCCTTCATCGGACAGGATCTTCAGCACCCTGGCGGAACAACTGAAGGGTCAATACCGGATCGATAAATCACCGGATGGCGGGTGCCGGTTGTCGTTGCTTGTCCCTTTCCGTCCAAAGAGTGACGGAGAAGACGGCCGCGAAATTGACAACCAAAGCGCAGGCGACCCACAGGGCTTCAAGGCGGCTGGCAAGGGATTTTGCTAGACCGAGTTAAGCCCAAATTAGGATGCCGGCTGTCCTAGCCGATCGACCGGCATGCGTACGGTGATGACAACACCTTCGCGCGCCCAATCATGTTTGATGGTGCCGCCCAGTTGACCATCAATCGATTTGCTGGCCAACAGGCTGCCGAACCCCTGCTTGCTCGGAGGGCCCTCCACTGGGGGGCCGTCGCGTTCCTGCCATTTGAGCTCGAACACACCGTCCTGGGCGCGGCAATCAATTTGGACACGTCCACCGGGAGCCGATAACGCGCCATACTTCGCCGCGTTCGTCGTGAACTCGTGTAAGATGAGCGCGAGACTGGTGGTGGCGTTTCCATCCACCAAGACATCCGCGCCGTTGATCGTGATGTTTGTATGGCCATCTTCCGTCACGGGATCGATGTAGGGCGCGACAATCGTCCAAATCAGGGTGTGCAGCATCGTCTGATGGCCGACGTCGAATTCGCCGGCAATCAAACCGGGCCGCGTCAGATCATGAGCCCGGGAGTATGCCGCAAGCCGCTCCTGGATAGCGTTTGCCATGTCTTTGGGTGTCTTCGCAGCACGGGCATGGAGCGCGACTAGGCCACCCGCGACAGCGAGCACATTCTTGACGCGATGGCTCATCTCGCCGAGCAGCAACTTTTGTTGTTCTTGGGCACGTTTTCGCTCCGTGATGTCTCTCGCAATTTTCGACACGCCGACGATTCTGCCCCAGGCGTTCCGAACCGGCGATACGGTCAGCGAAATATCGACCAGGGTGCCATCTTTGCGCTGTCGCACCGTTTCATAATGGGTAACAGGCTCCCCGCGCCGAATTCGTTCCAGGATAGTCTGTTCCTCATCGGGCCGATCCTCGGGGATCAAGACCGCGACCGGCTTACCGATGATTTCGGCCGCCGAATAGCCATAGAGACGCTCTGCAGCGTCGTTCCATGTCGTGATAATGCCGTTCAGGTCTTTGCTGATGATCGCATCGTGAGAGGACTCCACGATCGAGGCGAGGCGTTGTTCGGAATAGTTGGCGCGGTCGCGCTCGGTGATATCGATCAGCATATTGATCGCGCCGATCAGTCCGTTCGATGCGTCATATGTTGGTGTCGGATAGGCAAGAAAATGGACCTGTGTGCCGTCGGGCCTTTCCGCGATAGCCTCTGCGCCTCTTATCGCACGCCGTTCTTTCAGCGCGATAGCCATTGGGCATTCGTCGTGCCGCATCGGACTTCCATCGGGCCAAAATAATTTCCAGGAACCACACCACTCGCTGGCGCCGAGGACGGGTTCGCGGCCCCAAAGCTCCGCTGCCTGGCTGTTGTAGAATACGATATGGCCCGCTGCATCGGTCGCATAGACGGCCGTCGGCAGCGCTTCGAGCATCGCCGTTATTGGTTTCCATTCTTGAGGAAGATGACTGGTCGAGCCGCCGTGCATCGAGTCCGAAGCTGAGTCGCTCGGAGGCGGCTGACCGGTCACGACTTTCAATTCGACTGTGTCCCGACTCACGGTGTCGTCCTCAAATGGGTTGCCAGTGACAAATGGGTTGCCAGTGACAAAACCCGTCTCACCAAGACTTCGATATCAACCAATAGCAGCCAAATGTGGGCGTCCTGTGCAAACTATTATAATGGATTATCGCTTGTTTGTGCGCTAAGCGACATTGGTGACGCGGGAGTCACGCTAGGGGATGGGATTGGGAGGCCGCAAGCGCCGGCAATGCCGTTCCGCGGCATCGTAACATTCGCATGACAACGTCCGCAGACGTGCTCGATCGACAATAGCAAAACGGGTCAGGCCAAATCGAGTTCACTGCATGGAACCTCGCACCACGACAGAGCGTTAGGTCATGTGGCATTTGCCCCGAGGACGGGATGCAGGAACGACGCTACGACCTGGCAAAGGGCGATGTTTCGAAGGTCTTCGAGAACCCGCGCGCTATTTTGGAGGCCCAAGACCTTTCCCAGCATGAGAAGGTAGAGTTGCTGTGGAATTGGGAATTGGATTTGCGCCAGATTTTGGTCGCATCCGAGGAAGGAATGAACCGGGATCAACCCGGCCGCGCAGGCGAAACCTTGCGCGAAGTGCAGTCTGCCCTCGACGCTCTTGGAGTGTCAAAGGAAGACGCCGGCGCGCCAAACAAAGCCGGCGGCAACTCGGAAGCACGAGGATAGCAAGTACACCTGAACTCACGGCAAGAGAGAGCCGATCCGCACGACCGGCTCTCATCTCGTTACGGGTAATCGCCATTAACGCGCCGGCGCGCTTTTTCCTTGCGACGGATTTCCGTTTTGCGAACTCCGCCCCTTCTCCTGGGGCTGCCGGTTGCGATCAGCCTGACCGAGCACCTTGTCGTGGCCCCTGTTCCGAACTTCCTGGTCGCGGTCCGTAATCCGTTGTTGGGACCCGGATTGTCCCTTGTCGTCGCGCGATTGCCTGTCCGTGTTGCGGTTCTGATTATTCATCTTCGATCCTCATGTTATCGCAAGAACATGCCTTTGCATGTCCACCTAGATAACGGTCCACGACCGACACAGTTCGTCCATGACTCAATTTACACATTCGGCGGCAGCGGACGCTACGGCCGGGAACTTCTTCTCCCGCTAAGGGTTTTCCAAAAGGCAACTCGGAGGACCACGTCATGCTTGGTTGGGCACTGACATTCTTCATTCTGGCCTTGATCGCAGGTTTCCTTGGGTTTTTCGGCCTGGCGGGCTTGGCGGCCGAAATCGCCAAAATCTTGCTAATCGCATTCGTCGTTCTGTTCCTCATAAGCGCTTTGTCGGGAGCGGTACGCGGGCGGGTACCGCCCGTCTGACCGCGGAACCGGCGAACGGGTAAGGCGTTGTTAATAAGCGAGCGGGAACTCGATACGGGCTTTACGGGCGTCCCCAGCCCCCTTCCCCAAGACCGTAAGGGTTCCCGCCCGTTCCCTCCTTCGCCCCTTAGGGAGTTCCGGCGAAATGAACATCGAAAGACCCTTCGGCGACAATCGGCCGCTCGCAAACGTGGACGCCGCAAAGCGCTTCGCCCGACTCACCGCGCGCGAACGTCAAGTCCTGGAACTCGTGCTCGACGGACAGCCGAGCAAGAACATCGCCGCCGATCTCGGCATCAGCCAGCGTACGGTCGAGAACCATCGTGCCGCGGTGATGTCCAAAACGGGGTCAAAATCCATTCCTGCGTTGGTGCGACTGGCACTTTTCGCTGCGTGGAACGGTCTACCTCAGGCAGGAACCGTTGTTTCCCCTCAATCGGTTACCCGAGGTGAACCTGCCTTTACGGCGTGAACTGCCCGAGTGTTCGCGCCGTGTCGGCGGCCGGCAACTCGCCAGGGACCTCCGCACACCATTGAGAGGCGCGGGATGCGGAAGTCAAAAAGCCAAGCCGCCTGGCTTTCCTATTCTTCGGCTTCGCGGTCGTCCTCAATGCGGGCAAACACTGCGGCCGTCATGGCGACGCCGGCACCGAACAGAAGAGAAAGCGCGATCCACAGGCTACTGTAACTGGCGACCTTGCGCGCGACGTTCGTGGCGCTGCGGATATCGGATTCAACGCTAATCACGCGATCTTCCGCGACTGCGTGAGAAACGCCGGCCATGTCGACCGTAAGCACGATCAGCCTCGCCTGATCGTCGGCACTCCACTGTTCGCCGTGTGCAATCCCCGCCTCCAGCAAGCTGCTCGCTTCAGCGCGTGCCCTGATGTCACCGGATGTGTCCGCGGACAAACCCGAGGAACGATACAGTTTGTCGACCCAATATCCGATGGGGAGTGCGGAGGAGCTCTTCGACACGATGTTGCCATATAGCGAGGTTGTCGCCGTCCCGCTGGTGGCAGCGGTTAGTCCCACTACCATTACCATCAGCAATGCGGCGCACACTGTCACCGCCCAAGCGGCAAAGCCATGCGTGGCAGCTCGAAAATCCTCTTGAACTCTGCTCTCGAGGAGAGGTCCCAGCAAGCGGCCGGCCAGATGACCGCCCACCGCGAACCCAAATGCCTGGGCAACAAAGAAATATATGGCCCCTAGCGTAAGAAAGGCGGGCGCCGATGGCCCACCCTGAGAAACCGGATTGACCAGCAACAGGCCAAACCCGGCACCCAAGCACAGCAGAAAGGATGTGACGGCCGTTGCTGCTATGCCACCAAGAAACGCTAGGCCCCAGGAAAAGCGATAGCCCGCATTCTCATCGGTGTCTATCAGTGAAGACGACAGGTTCGGCCATGGCGTGAGCCCCTTGTTGGACTGTGGACGTCGAACCGCACCTAAGCGTGGCCTGTCAGCAGCCAGAGAATGATGATGATAGGGATCGGAATGCCGATCAACCAAAGCAATATGGAGCGCATGACGTTCCCCTCAATATCTCGATGGACAATTCACAGGTTGCAGAAACGTTCCCTCTCTTCCCTAGATGCCACGGAGCTGGGGGGTGACGATCTTCAGGCGACGCGCACCTTCTTCTTCGCTGACTCGAACTTGCGATTCATCGCGATGCGATCGTCCCTGGAAAAATTCGCGCGAACATCCGCCCAGATGCTGCGTTCTTCCTCTTCGATGTGATGCTCCAGCAGTTCTTTCAAAACTTTGGCCGCAGCCGAATATTCCGGCGACTTCGCATTCTGCATCTTGCCGAGCTTGCCCAGCATGCGATCCGCCAACTCGTGCTCGAAATAACCTTCGGCGCCGTCCTGCTTGGGCTTTTCCTTCTTCAGTGCGATCACCGCGTCGTAGACCACCGTCTCCTCGGCCCGAGAATGGGGCACGAGTGCGGCCTTAATCTTACGCGTCAAGGCCTTGCGTTCGGTCGAACTCTCGCTATTGACCAGCTTGCCGACCAGTTCTTTGACCTCTTGATGTTCCTGGTGGAGCTTGTCGAGAATATCCACGTCTTCCCCAATGGCGGCCTTGCGCCTCGGCGTGCCTTTGATTGCGCCGCCAGCATTCTTAATCGTCTCCATCAGCCTCATCGTCATTCGCGCCTTCTTGAATGGAAAGTGAGGGCAAGACCGTCGCGATCTGCGACGGTCTCCATGCCCACCGTAGCGCTTAGGTTTTGGTCGCGTCCCTGACCGCGTCTTTGGCGCCGCCGATCGCGTTTTCTACCTTGCCCTTCAGCTTGTCGGACTTGCCTTCTGCCTTGAGCTTGGCATCTCCGGTGAGCTTGCCGGCGGTTTCCTTGATGGCGCCCTTTGTCTGGTCCGCCGATCCCTTGATCCGATCCTTATCCATGGTTCAGTCCTTTTAGTTGAGTTGAACGTAATTTCAGTTTCACAGATCTCAAACAGTGATGCCCACTATGACCGACGTAAGATCGCCATCGGCAGGTTCGGGAACTACTCAGGTCGGGCGGCGCGGCCAAAAAGAGCGGAGCAGGAGGTTTCGTTCATCATGTACGAACCCGCCTCCGGATATCTTCACTATGTCGCCACTACGTGGTGTCCTGAGGGTTCATTCCTCAAAGACCTTCTGATTAAAAATACGTTATGGACGCGAGCGTGAAGGTGACAATTGCCAATACGCTGGCGACGGCCAGCATAAAGCGCAATCCATCCGGGCGTACGTCGCCATCCGCAATCCGGCGATACACGACGTCCGCCGGGAGACGTCGGCTGTAGCCCTGACTAATGTCCACCATGACAGCCTCCAAAGCCGATCCACTTATGGAACGGCCCACGCTGGTCGTAGTTCCGTCGAAAAAAGCTATGTGGCTTTATTTGTTGCGCTTACGCGTCGCTGCCGCCTTCTTGGCTGACCCCGAACGCGCCGCCGCCGGGCGCTTGGCAGACGCGCGACCACCGAGCTTTCCACCCTTGCGGGAGGGAGCAGTATTGACCTTTTGGCCACGGCCGGAGCCGCTTTTCTTGCCACCGTGAGTTTCCTTGTTGACCGTGGCCCAGGCATGCCGTTCGGCCTCGTTCTTGCCGATGCCGCGATCCTCGTAACCTTCCTCGATGTGCTCGGCCTGACGTTTCTGCTTGTCGGTGTCGCTGGATTTATCGCCACGCGGCATGTGGGCTCTCCTGAAACGTTTTCAACAAAGCAGCGACGTGCAACGCGTGAGACCACTAAACGGTTCCGACCACATTCGCCGGTCCGATTAGGCCCTATCCAGGGGGCGATCCATGATTTTTTCGACGAGGGAGGAAAGTTCATCAAAATTGAAGGGCTTGTAGAGGATTTTAATCGAGGCGCGCCCTAGTGCCTCGGGAATCGCTTCGCTGGCATATCCCGTCATTAATACGATTTTCATCTCGGGTCGTAATTTCAAACCCGCCTCCGCCAGCTGGTATCCGGTCAGCCCCGGCATCTTCACGTCGGTGATCAGCAAATCGATCTTGGCATCCGACTTCAGAAGAGCCAACCCCGCTTCGCCGTTGCCTGCCTCCAAGATTCTGTACCCCGACTCTTGGAGCGTCTCGACGGCAACCAAACGCAGCAGAGCTTCATCCTCCGCGATCAGGATCGTGGGCGTCATGGATTCTTCCTCGGGGTTATCTGGCATTCACGCACCTGTTTGAGTTTGTTCCGAATCATGACGCGGCATAAGTATTGTGATCGTCGTTCCCCGCCCAACTTCGCTTTCGATTTTCATCTGGCCATTCGACTGGCGGACAAAGCCAAAAGCCATGCTAAGTCCCAAACCCGTGCCTTGGCCGGCCGGCTTTGTCGTGAAGAATGGATCGACAGCCTTCTTCAGTACATCTTCCGACATACCAGCGCCGGTATCGTTGACGCGCAATTGCACATAGTCGCCCGACATAACGGCATCCAATTCGTCGTATTCGCCATCAAGCCGGATATCATTCGTCGCGATCGAAAGGACACCGCCATTCGCCATGGCGTCGCGAGCGTTGATCGCCAGGTTGAGTACGACATTCTCCATTTGATTTTTGTCGCATTGGACCTGCCATTCAGAATTCAGTTGTGCCGCGATATGGATATGCTCGCCTACAGAGTGACCGATCAGATCGCTCATCTCCTCGACCAAGCGGCTCAGATTGACCGGTTTTGGTGACAGCGGTTGACGCCTGGAGAAGGCCAAGATGCGTTGCGTGACCGTCGAGGCGCGCGTTAAGGCCTCATTGGCAGCGTCGAGATAGCGTTGGACGTCTATATGCCCCTGAGCGAGCCGCTTGCGTAGAAGCTGGAGGTTTCCGCCTACAATCATCAGCAAATTGTTGAAATCGTGCGCGATACCCCCAGAAAGTTGACCGATGGCCTCCATCTTCTGACTTTGCCGGAGGGCGGCTTCGGCCTTTTCCCGTTCATGCATTTCGACTTGAAGCATGCGGTTTGCGTCTGAGAGGGCGGACGCACGCTCTTGAAGCTCCAGATTTATTTCCGTCAAGGTTTTCTGCGCGAGGCCAAGAACGCTAAGAAGCAAGGCGGCCATGACTGCAAGAAGCATGATGCCGCCATAACGCAGCAGTCGCCGCGCCAGCGACTCCGTGTAAGCGCGCAGATAGACAAACCCCACACGCGAGCCCCCTTGCATGACGGGCGTTATGATGGTGATGCGGTTGTTCTTTAACCCCGCTTGACGGATTTGAACGTGCCGGGGCACGGCGGCGGCCGTCAATCGTTCATAATGCGCTACCAACGTACCGCTCCCGTCATAAGCGCCCACCGTTTCAATTTGCGGATTGCGGCTGAGCCCGGTGACATATTCCTGAGTGGTCGCCTTGTCGTCGAAGACAAGCGCAGCCTCCACGCTCGCTGAGAGAATGTTCGCCTGCACAGTGATATCGTCAATTTCCTGCGAGACAAGGAGTCTATCTTCATACAGCGACATCGCAATGCCAAGGCAAAGCAGTATCGCGGCACCAAGCACCGCGAAGGACGGCCTGAACCAGGCTCGCGCGATCGATCTTGTCGCTTTGCTCACGGCCCACCGCCTGCCCGGCGCGGCTGCACTAATCGAGCGATGTCCAGAAGTTTCGAACTGATCGTCAAGTGATTTTGAGCGGCCGCGTTGTCGTCGATGTCGAACCGCACCCGATTATTCTGAATGATGAACTGGATTATCCCGTGTGCTTGAACTTTCGTGGCGGAGTCCGTCACCGTGAGCACCGAACTGCCGCGCACGGCATCCAGCATTTGCGCCACGGATTGCGCTTTTGAGCCCGCGACAAACATGATGTGGCAGCCTGACGACCCGTCCACCGTGCTCAAGTGGCGCACGACAATCGACCGGTCTGCGATGCGTTGACCGACAGTGGCTTGATCCACCAATCCGCCGAATGGGTCGTCGCCGATCAAGCATAGATTGAATGTGCTCGTCGGCGATGCGAATGCCGAGTCCGGCCACTCGACGAACGGCGCGAATTTGTAGAGAAACGTCGCTTTGACTGCGTATTCCAACGAACCATCGGCGGACACAACCGTTGCGTCGCACATAATCAACAGAGCAATCAGAACAGCATTCCAGGCCAGCCTCTGCGCCGCATTCCGAATATTGTGCTTCGACGGCTGCTCGCTGTTTGTTTCTCTGCCCGCGCTCGCGCCAAGTCCATCCAGTTTACGGCAACCGGACGTTCTGCAATCGAGATTGGCGGCAGAACCGCTTGGCATGGTTAAAATTTCCAGCGCGTGTCGATAAAGAAACTCCGCATTACTTCGTCGCTTGGAGATGCTGCAAACTCCTGATGATGCGCATGCAGGAGGTTAAATCCCGAAAGGGAAAGCTCAACATGATCGGAAATCGCCCAGCCCAGTCTGGCGTTGAGCTCCACATACGCAGGGACTTTCGGATTTGGAAGTGTTCCGACATACCGAACATCAGCATCGAAAATAACACGGTCGCTCAGTTCCATGGACGACCGCAAAGAGGCTTGGTGATGGGGATCATCGCCCGCTTGCGACAATCCGAGGAGGCCGCTCGCCCCCGGTTTGAATAGAAGGCTTTCGCTCTGAAGATTTAGACCGGTCGATAGCCGCCACCAATCCGCGGCGAGATAGTTACCCCATGCTTCTATGCCGAAGACTCTGCCCGCCATCATGTTGCCCCAATGTATGGGGAATTGGGGAAATCCACCGAGCGGCGAGAACTCAATGCTCTTCAGATCGTCATACTCACTGTCGAACGCGGAGATTGAAGCGGACACATGCGGCGACCACTGCCCCCTATATCCGATTTCGTACGCCGTGAGTTTTTCGGGCAAAAAGTCAGGGTTGCCAGTGAGAAGAACGTTCGGTCCAAGTTTCTCGACGACATCGGAGTCGAACGGTGTTGGTGAGCGAATGGCTCGCGATGCAGCGGCCCAGAACATGGTGCTGTCGCTGACGCGCCATGTCGCTCTTACATTGGGCATAGGCGTGATTCCCGAAAATGGATCGTTTTCCAGCTTAATGCCGACGATTAAGTTGAAATTTTCAGCGAGTGTGAGCTGGTCTTGGATAAAGGCGTTGGTCAGATTCAACTGGCGTCGGGCCGGTACAAATAGAAGAGATGAAACGGTCGATAGCTGATCCGTTATTCTGTAGTCGCTGATCCGTTCGCCCGCGCCCCAGATGATGTTGTTCCAAGACCCCAACGCGAAATTGTGCTGGACCTCCAAATTGTATGTGTTCAGCGCAAATCCACCATTGCCGTTATCGGGTCTGGGTTGCACCTGATCGAAATACGCCAAGACCTGCAAGGACGATCCGTTTCCAAGATCGTGCTGCCAATTGGCTTGCAGATTTCCGCCGGAAATCAGTTGGTCGGAGCCCCCCAAGGCGTGTACGCGCCCGTTGTATAGATCACCCTGCAGCGTCAGCTGCTCGCCCGGCAGAGTCCAATCGAGACGGAAGCCGCCCTGCGGTTTGGACCATCCATCATGCGTGGATGCGCCGCTCGAGGTTTCGAAGGAACTATCGCTGAACGTCTTGGCATAGATGCGATAAGCCAGTTCATTGCTCAATTTGCCGCCATATTGAAGACTGGCGCTGACGTGCTGATTGCCGGCCCCCAGTTCCAACGTTCCACCTTGGGTATCAGACGATTTCTTCGTCACAATATTGATGACGCCGTTTACGGCATTGGCACCCCAGAGTGTGGCGCCGGGTCCGCTGATGACTTCGATCCGTTCGATATTTTCGGGCAGCACATCCTGCATGTTCCAATACATGCCAGAGAAGAGCGGGTTGTAGACGCTGCGACCATCTATAAGCACGAGCAGCTTGTCGGAAAAATTCTGAGCGGCGCTATTTCCGCTGAACCCGCGCGCCGTGATGATGTAGCTGCTAGGACTGGTCTGAGCGACTTGGAGGTTGGGCGCCAAACGAAGCATTTCGGGAATGCTGGTCGCGCCGGATCGGCGGATATCCTCTCCGATGATAACATAGATTGCCGCAGCGGCATCGTTTAGCGGCTCCGGCGTTTTCAAGACCGACGTGACCTGTACATTGGCAAGGTCCTCAATCGATA
>Ga0265339_10002324_pt1 | contig 13691 bp, 11 predicted proteins | sample 4CB219metaG_FD_202085 | JGI IMG/M metagenome (GOLD analysis project Ga0265339, IMG submission 202085) | Rhizosphere microbial communities from Carex aquatilis grown in University of Washington, Seatle, WA, United States - 4-CB2-19 metaG | ecosystem: Host-associated > Plants > Roots >...
AGCAGCTGGTACGCGCCGACCAGCTGTGCGACCCCTTGCTGCGCTGCTGGATCGAGCCCGCGCACAGCCTCAGCGGTGACGTCATCGCCGCGGCGCGCACCCCGGCCGGCGTGCTGCACGTGCTGCTGGCCGACGGCACGGGACACGGCCTCGCCGCCTCGCTCAACGTGCTGCCGATCGTCGATCCGTTCTACGCGATGACGGCGAAGGGGCTGGGGGTCGGGACGATCGCCAGCGAGGTCAACGACAAGATGAAGCGCTGGCTGCCGGTCGGCCGCTTCGTGGCGGCCGCGCTGATCGCCTACGATCCCGGCCAGGGGATGATCGAGGTCTGGTGCGGCGGCGTTCCACCTCCGTTCCTCATCGACGGCAGCGGCGCCGTGATCCACGAGTTTGCCAGCCGGCACGTGGCTCTCGGCGTGCTGGCGCCGCGGGACTTCCGAGCGCAGACCGAAGTGATCGAGGTCTCCGGCGCCAGTCAGCTCATCATGTGCTCAGACGGTGCGACGGAGGCAGAAGGCCCGGATGGAACGCCGTTCGGGAAGGCGCTGCGCGACGCGCCCGCCGGCGCGCGCCTGGAGCGATTGAAGCAGGATCTGACCGTGCACTTCGGTGGCCGCCCCACCGTGGACGACATCTCGGTGGCGATCATCGACTGCGCGCGCGGCGCTCGAGCTCTGACCGAATAGGCGAGGAGCCCTTTCGTCCCCCACCCCTATCCCAGTTGGGCCCTACCGGCGGTGCAGGACAGCGCCGTCGCTGCCGACGACCCACACATCGTGCGGGCCGCTGGCCCAGACGCTGTCGAGCCCGAGGCTGGTTCCGCTCTCGAACAGGCTCCAGGCGCTGCCGTCGTAGTGGACGATGCGGCCGCTGCCGCCCGCGGCCCAGATGTCGTCAGGGGCGACGGCGAACACGCCCGAGAGCAGGTCGACCACCGGCGACGGCACGGGCGTCCAGGCGCCGCCCGTGAAGTGGAGCGCGGTCCCCTGGGCGCCGACCGTCCACGCCTCCCCGTTGCCCGAGCCGACCACGCTCGTGAGCTCGCGCTGCGTCCCGCTGAACACGGGCGTCCACGACGCGCCGTCGAAGTGGAAGGTGCTGCCGTCGGTGCCGACCGCCCAGACGTCGCGCGGGCCGTTGCCGCCGATCGACGTGATGAAGCCGTTGACGTTCAGGCTGGTCGCGAACGACCACGCGGTCCCGTCCCAGTGGTGAAGCTCCGGCGTGCCGCTCTGCGAGTTGGTGGCGGAACCCCAGGCGTCGTCGTCCGCCGCCGCCCAGATGGCGTCGAGGTAGCCGCCGGCGATGTCGGTCAAAGCGGTCCCGTTCCATAGCGCAACGTAGCCGCCCGCGATGAAGACATGCGCGGGATCGACGTCGAACACCCCGTTGACGGGCGACACCAGCACATTCGCGACCGCGGTGATGCGCGCGCTGGCGTCCCAGTGGGCCACGGCATCGAGGCCCCCGAACCAGACGTCGGCCGGTCCGCTCCCGCTCACCGACGCGAACACGGTGGTCGGCCCGCTCGACAGCGCGGACCAGTGCGCGCCGTCCCAGCGCAGGATCCGCCCGGCCGTCCCAACGGCGAGCGCGTGCGTCCCGCCGGTCCCGCGCACGTGCAGGAGGTCGGGGCCGTCGGTGCCGGTGATCGCGCTCCATGTCGAGCCGTTGTAATGGAGGGCCGTTCCCGATACGCCGACGGCCCACACGTCGCCCGCGCCGTTGCCGCCCAGCGATGACAGGTCCTGCCTGATCGGCGCCGTGGACGCAGTCATGGTGGTGCCGTTCCAGTGCGTGAGCTCGCCCATGTATCCCGAGATCCAGACGTCGTTGCTGGCGCTGCCCCACACCGCGAAGTAGTCGCCCGAGGCGTTGCCCGGCGGGTGCGTCCAGGCGCTGCCGTCCCAGTGCTCGACCCAGCCGGAGAAGCCGACCACCCAGGTGTCGCTCGGACCGTTGGTCCACAGCCCGAACGAGGCGATGCAATCCTGGCAGGCGACCGCGGCCCAGGCGGTGCCGTTCCAGCGCAGCGGCGGAAGGTCGGCGTTCGGGATGGTCCAGACGTTGTTCGCGGCGTTGCCCGTGACCTCCCACAGCGCGAGCGACTCCGGGTGCGCGATCGGCATCCACGCCGTCCCGTTCCAGTGGAGGATCACGCTCATGGGGTCGACCACGCCGGGCACATCGCGCCGGCCCACCGCCCAGACGTCGTTGGCGGCGCTGCCCCAGACGCCGTGGAGTGAGATCGCCGGGTCGACGCTCTGCTTCGCCGACCAGGCCGTGCCGTCCCAGTGCAGGATCGTGCCGTGGTCGCCGACCGCCCAGATGTCGTTGTCCGATGACGACCACACGGAGTTGAGCGGGTTCCCCTGCGGCAGCGGGTTCTCCCAGCACCAGTGATCGCTGCTGCAGATCAGCCCCTGCTCGGAGCCGATGGGACCCGGACGCTCGCCCGCTGGCCCGTCCTGCCCGCCGTCGCCGTCGGGCGCGCCCGCGGCGTCACGATCCACGCCCCCGTCGGCATCGGGCGCGCCGGCGCCGTCACGGGCGGCGTCTGGCGCGTGGTCGGCGGCGGCGTCCGTTCCCCCGTCGGCGGCACCGTGCCCATCGCCCGCGTCGGCGCCGCCCGGCCCCGTGCCCGCGTCCGACGCGGCGCCGTCGCGCGACGTGGCCTTGCCGCCGCCGCACGACGCGAGCGCGAGGCAGGCGGCGGCCGCCGCGACCACCGAGATCGTCGAGACGTTCCGCATCACATCCCTCCGCGCCGGCGCAGGATCATGCCGAAGTCGCCCACCGCCCAGATGTCGCTCGGGCTCGAGCCCCAGATGCCGGTGAAGCTGGCGCCGGCGCCGCTCTCCGACAACGACCAGGCCTTGCCGTCGAAGTGGCGGAGGGCGCCGATCTGTCCGGCCGCCCAGACGTCGCTCGATCCGCTCGCCCACACACGGGTGAGGTACTGGACGCCGACCGCGGGTGACAGCGCCCAGCCGGTGCCGTTCCAGTGCACGACCGTCGCCATGTCACCGACCGCCCAGGCGTCGTTCGGCGCGAGCACGACGATGTCGTTCAGCGTCGCGCTGGTGGGGCTGTTGACGATCGTCCACGCCCCGTTCGTCAGCCGCGAGATGCGGCCGTACAGGCCGACGCCCCAGGTTGTGCCCGCGCTGTCGACGCCGATCGCGTTGAGCTCGGGGCAATCGGTCTGGGTGAGCATGGTCCAGGTGCTGCCGTCGTAGTGCATGGTGCCGCAGCCGCCCGTCATCCAGATGTCGTTGGCCGCCCGGCCCCACAAGTGAATCGGCTGCCCGAACGTCGCCGGCGCCGTCGTGGTGGTGAACGCCCAGGCGCTGCCGTCGAAGTGCGCGAGCGCCCCCGGCAAGGTGGCGGCCCACACGTCCGTGGGGCCGCTGCCCCACACCACCTTGAACTCCCGCTTGCCGAGGTGCGTGCGCGTCCAGGTGGTGCCGTCGAAGTGGGTCAGGCTGCCGTTGACGGCATCGAAGCCGCCCACGGTCCAGATGTCGCTCGGCCCGCTCGCCCACATGTCCGCGATCGGCTCGATGACGTCGAAGGAGACCGGGTACGGCGTCGTCCAGGAGTTGCTCCGCCACACGGCCAGGCACCCCTGCTGGCCACCGACCAGGGCGCCCGTCGGATCGGCGAGCACCGCCGTCCCCGAGCAGGAGCTCGGGTTCGCGTGCGTCGTCCAGGCGGAGCCGTCGAAATGGCTCGTCGACGACGTGCCCGTGACCCAGACGTCGGTCGCGCTGGTGCCGTGGATCCCGAGCATGAACGCCGGCGCGCCGGCGATCGACGTCCACGTGCTGCCGTCGAAGCGACGGATGCCCCCGTCCGTCAACACCCAGATGTCGTTCGGATTGCTGCTCCACAGCCCGCGCACCGGGCCCGAGACGCCTGCGCCGGCAACTTCTTTCCAGACCTGCCCGTCCCAGTGCAGGACCAGGCCGTTGCCGCCCACCCAGACGGAGGTCGGCGACGTCGCCCACACGGCGAACAGATCCGTTACGACATCCACGCCTGGACCACCGTCGGCGCCGCTGATCTTGGCCTCGACGGGGCTCCAGCTGTGGCCGTCATAGTGGGCCATCGCGCCGCCGTAGCCGACCGTCCAGATGTCGTCCGGACCGGTGCCGAAGATCCCGTTCCCTTGCGCCGCGCTCGCGCTCGGGATCGGCGACAGGCGCATGCCGTCCCAGTGATAAGCCGAGCCGACGCCGATCACCCAGACGTCGTCGGGCGCGGCGCCCCAGACGCCCTTGAAATCGTCGGGATCGGGGCCAGTCAGCCCGCTCCACGTCTGTCCGTCGAAGTGCAGTGCGGTCCCGTTGGCGCCCACCGCCCAGATGTCCGACGACGAGAACGCCCAGAACCCGGCCAGGTCGTTCCCCTGAGGCAGCGCGTTCTGCCAGCACCAACCGTCGCCACTGCAGATCGGCGCGCCGGCCGCGCCGAGTGGCCGCCCTTCGCCGGCCAGCGGCCCGTCACCGGCCCCATCGTGTGTCCCGTCGCCCGCCACGTCGGGTGCCCCGCCCTCGGCGGGGGCGTCCGCGCCGCCGATCGCGTCGAGCGCCGCGTCCGCATCGCCAGCGCCGTGATCCGTCGCTCCGCCGTCGTTGCCCGCGACACCGCTCCCGCCTGCGCCGCCGGTTCCCGACCCACCCTGGCCGGCCGCCCCATCCGTGGTCCCCGCGCCACCGCCTCCCTTCCCGCCGCACCCCGCGAGCGACGCGAGAGCCACGAGACAGGCTCCCCACCGGGCTCGCCCTGACGTCCCCGCCGTCCCCATCGTCCCCATCGTCGGGGCGCGATTGTAACAAATTGTTCCGCCGGCGGACGTGACTCCATCGTCACCGCCGCGAATACCCGTCGGCGCAGCGTTCACGATATTTCGACGGCGGTGCACGAGCCATTCACATTCGTGAAGCGCCAAGAGGACCGTCCGAGGGTTTCCACTACCAACGATAGGACACGTTGATGAATGGCAGGCCGAGCACGAAGGAAGAGTCGTCGCCGCTCGCCACCGGCTTCATGAGACCGATGTCGCTGGCGCGGCGCGGCCAGTCACAAGTGAATCGGCGGCACGGTGGAGCGCGGCCGGATTGCGCCGGCGGCCGAGTCAGCCACTCGCGTCGGGTGGCTCGGATCCCGTTCGATGCACGGCTCGCGCGGCGTCGGCGACGTCGGCCAGAATGGCGCGCGCTCGCAGAAGCAACGTGGCGCCGGGTGGCAGAAGGCGCACGCCACGCGAGGTTCGCTCGAACAGTTGCACACCGAGCTCGTCCTCGAGCGAGCGCATCTGGCGACTGAGGGGCGGCTGTGACAGGTGCAAGCGAGCTGCCGCGCGGCCCACGTTGCCCTCCTCCGCGACGGCGACGAAATACTCCAGCTGCGCCAAGCTCACGGGCACCGAGTCTAGCATGCAGGCAGGGCCCCCCTGCCAGATCGAAAAGGTATTGGATCGCGGGAGGTGCGCGCCTGCAGAGTCGAGCGATGGCGATCGAGATCCTCGGGGCCGCCGAAGTTGCGGCGATGCGGCGGGCTGGGCGAGCGGCGGCGGCCACGCTGGCGATGATCGGGACGCGAATCTCTCCAGGCATATCGACCGCCGACATCGACGCCTGGGTACGAGCGGACACATCCCGGCGTGGCGGACGGCCGAGCCAGCTTGGGTTCCACGGGTTCCCGGCGGCGGTGTGCACGAGCCGCAACGCCGTGGTGTGCCACGGAATCCCGAGCCCGCAAGAACACCTCGCGCCAGGCGACATCATCAACGTCGACGTCACGACCGAGCTCGGCGGTTTTCACGGCGATACGTCGGCGACCCTCTTCGTCGGCGCGCCCGGGACAGAGGCGCGACACATCGTGGAGACCGCGCGCCGCTGTCGCGACGCCGGAATCGCCGAAGTCCGCGCCGGGGCCCGCCTGGGTGACATCGGCGCCGCCATCGAGGAGCTGGCCGCGCGCGAGGGCTGCAGCGTGGTGCGCGAACTTGGTGGGCACGGCATCGGCCGCCTCATGCACGCACCGCCGACAATCGTCCACGTCGGGCCACGCGGGTTGGGCCTGCGCCTGCGCGAGGGCATGGCCATCACGATCGAGCCGATGATCAACCTCGGCGGCCCCGATGTACGGCAACTCGACGACGGGTGGACAATCGTCACCGCCGACGGCTCACTGTCCGCGCAGTTCGAGCACACCGTCCTCGTCACACGCAATGGCTGCGAGATCCTCACGGTCCCGCCGACGCTCTGACCCGGCAGCGGATCGGTCGCGTTCGAGAAGCTCACTGCCTATCGTGTGGCCGTGAAGGATTCTTTCTCGAGGGCGTCCTGAAGGACACGCAGGCTCTCGTCGCAGGCGGCGGTCATGGCCGGTTTTCCTCGAAGCGACAACTCCAGCGAGCGGACATTGGTGTTGCGCCGCGAAAGCTTCACGATCTCTGTGGAGATCCCCTGGAATCGCTCCAGCGCCGAAACCGCCGCTGCCACCTGCGGCCGCGCCCTGGGTTCGACCAGTCCGGTGAGCGAATTCGCAGCGTCCCGCGCCGCGGTCCCCAGGGTCGCCATCTCCTTCTCGAGGCGCGTCATCACCGAGTCGTCGGACTCGGCAATGTGGGGAGCCTGAAGCACCTGGATCTCGCGCACGGCCAGCACGGCCTTGGCGACGATCGACTCGACCCGGCAGCGGTCCTTTGACGGTGTGTTTGCGGGAAGAGTCGCGAGCGCATCTCGGAAGGCGTCGGACGCCTCGCGCGCAGGGCCGAACGAGAGCCGCTGAGCCTTCAGGTTGGTGTTCTCGACGGCCAATTCGAGAATGCTGCGATCGAGCTTGTCGTACTCGGCAAAATGATTGCCGAACTCCTCCAGCGCCTTGATCTCGACCGCGTAGCCGAGATGTCGAAGACGGGGAGACAGCGTCGCCACGTCGGCCGCGACGAGTCCCTTTGTCTCTTTGGCCTCACGCGCGAACGCGACGGATGCCTCGTCGGTATCGGCCATCACGGCGCGATTCGAGGCATCGGATGATTTGTTGAATTGAACGCGGAGATCAGCCGCCAATCGGCGCGCCTCCGTCAGCTCCGTGAGCACGGCGTTCGGCTCTCCTCGGCAGCCCAGGGAAAGCGCCAAGGCAATCGCAGTGACGGGGAGTCCCGGTGGCCCAGACCTCCCCAGCGTCGAGACGAGTCCGGCTGAGTTCTTCACGACGCAGACCGTAGCATGACCGACTCGGAGGATGACCTCCGCCCCGTGGATGTCGCGGTCCCGGATCGCCGGCGCCGGACGCCCCACGCCTCCGGCTCTAGCTGGCGGGGGGTTCCTCGTGGCTGGCGGGCGGAGCCTTCGGCGTCTTCGTGTCCACCACGAACATGTGTTTGTTCACGCACTCCCAGAACTCCACCTGGGCGTTGACGGGCCGAACGAACTCCGCCGCGCTCTTGCACGTGGGACAGGTTGGATCAGGCGGTGGAGGCTTTTCCATGCTGTCATTCTACGCCCGCCCGGGGATGGTCGCCCCAAGACATCGCGGGGAGATTCCGATTCCCGGTGATGAGCGGCCAATCATCACACAAGCATCTCCGACTCCACGGTCGCAGTCGGCTATGCTCAGGGGGTGAACATCCCTACCGTCGTGGAACATACGCATCGCGGAGAGCGCAGCTGGGACATCTTCTCGCGGCTCCTCAAGGATCGCATCATCTTCATCGGCAGCGAGATCGACGACGACTTGACCAGCATCGTCATCGCGCAGCTGCTGGTGCTGGAGAGCGAAGATCCCGACAAGGACATGATGGTGTACATCAACTCGTCCGGGGGCCTGGTGTCGGCCGGCCTGGCCATCTACGACGCCATGGAATATGTCCGGCCCGACGTGGCCACGTTCTGCATGGGCGAGGCGACGTCAATGGCGGCGTTCATCCTGGCCGCCGGCGCGAAGGGGAAGCGCTACGCGCTCCCGCACGCGCGCATCCTGCTCCATCAGCCGATGAGCGAGTTCTGGGGACAGACCTCGGATGTCGACGTCCACGCCAGGGAGATCATGCGCTCGCGCGACGAGCTGGCCAGGCTCATGGCCAAGCACACCGGGCAGCCTCTCGATCGGGTCCGGAAAGACACCGAGCGCGACTACTTCATGACCGCGACCGCAGCCGAGGCCTATGGTCTCATCGACGAGGTCATCGTCGCGAGCGACAAGGGCGCGCCATCGCGCGCGATCGACGCGTTGCCCTCGCCCAAGAAGCGGGGGGATTGAGCATCGAATCGAGCCTCAGTGAGGCGTCGATCGAGCCCGCAGAGAGCTCGAAAGATCGCTGGCGATGATCCTGAACCGACGAGCGCGCGCTACCAGCGCCGGCTGCCGCCCCCGCCGCCGCCGCCTCGGGCGCCGCCGCCGCCGGAGCGCTCCTGCGCCTCGTTGACGTTGAGGGCTCGACCGCCCAGCTCGCGCCCGTTCAGCTCCGCGATCGACGCCTGAGCCTCCTGGTCGCTGCTCATCTCGACGAAGGCGAAGCCGCGGGGCCGCCCGGTCTCGCGCTCCATGACCACCTTGGCATCGGCGACCGTGCCGTACTTGCCAAAGAGCTCCCTCAGCTCCAGCTCGGTCGTCTCGTACGAAAGATTCCCAACATAAAGACGTCTACCCATTTGATTTCTCCTTGTGTCACACCGACGAGAACTGCCGTCGTTCAGAAGCCTCAAGCTAGCCGACGATCGACCTCGAGCGGACGGCAGGCGAAGCTGCGACGCAGAGACGAAATCCGGGACAAGAAAGGGACTTGATCAGCTCTTAGCACGTGCGGCGATGCAGCGCCATCTTCATCGCCACGACGGCCGGGAATCCCGCACGCGGTCGCGTTCTGACGATCATGCTTCGTGGCTAGCGGATCAGGTCGAGCACGTCCGGAGAGCGCTTCGGCTGACCGTGACTCAGCGTGCTCCGATAGATCTCGAGCTCGCCGCCGCGCCCTGGCTCACACGTGAGCCAGGACCGCGGCGGGAGAGGGAGGCAGACGCAGCAGAGGCTCAGCTGCCTCGTGCGGGCGATGGGTTCGAGGTCGTCGAGCACCTTCGCGAGGCGGGCGCCGCTGAACGGACAGTTGAAGAAGAAGATCGAGCCGACGGCCATGAACGCCGACATGGCCGCGGCGTCGCCTTCGATGCACCTGACGCGAGACAAGCCGAGTCGTGCCGTGAGGCCGTGGCCCGCGCTGACGAGCTCTGGTTGGATTTCGAGGCCGATCGCTCCGGCGCCCGTGAGCAGGTGCACGAGCGCGATCGCCCTCCCCGGCCCGGCGCCGACATCGACGAACACGTCGTTCGATCGGACGGGCGCCTCGTCGACGATCCGCAAGAGGACCTCGACCGAGCACGGAAGATAGGGGACGCCGCCTGCCGGGAGCGCGGGACCGTCGCTGGGCAGGTCGTCGAGTCCGAGCACCCGATCGACCCAGGCGTCCCGCTCGCCCCCGGGAACGCCCAGCAGGGCGGCGCGGAACACCGACGGATCGTGGAGCCCGCGCTCGATCGATCGACGAGCGGCGTCGGCGGATGTCAGGTGACGCGCTTCCATCGCAAAGCTACGGCGCCCCATGAACGCAGTGACCCATCGCTCGCGTCCTTGCGCAGCAGCGGCTAGCTGTCGTTCTCGCCCATGGCATCGTTCGGCGAGCGCGGTGCGCCCTGGTACTCGTGCAGCTTGTACTGAATCTTGCGGACGCTCATTCCCAGGATCTCCGCCGCGCGCGCGGTCGAGCCGCCAGTGGACTCCAGCGTCTTCGTGATCGCGTATCGCTCGACAGCGTCCATCGTCGCGCCGGGGATCTGGATGCCGTCACCGGCTCCAGCCGGAATCAAGTTGGGCGGAAGATCCGCGCCGGTGATCTCGGATCCGCGGCACAGGACGATCGCCCGCTCAACCACGTTCTCGAGCTCGCGCACGTTCCCCGGCCAGCCGTATCCTCCCAGCCGCGGCAGCACCTCGTCCGAGAAGCCAGTGATGGTCTTGCCATTCTCGGTGGCGAACTTGCGCAGGAAATGCCCGGCCAGCAGCAAGATGTCCGCCCCACGCCCACGCAGCGGCGGCATCTCGATGTTGATCACGTTCAGGCGATAGTAGAGATCCTCACGGAACAGCCCATCCTCGACCCGTTGTTTGAGCTTCCGATTCGTCGCGGCGATGATCCGCACATCCACCTTGATCGTCTGGTTTCCCCCGACGCGCTCGAACTCGCGCTCCTGCAGAAACCGCAGCAGCTTGACCTGGATGGCGGGGGAGATCTCTCCGATCTCGTCGAGGAACAGCGTGCCGCCGTTGGCCTGGAAGAAACGCCCGTCGCGCCGAGCGGCCGCCCCGGTGAACGCCCCGCGCTCGTGTCCGAAGAGCTCGCTCTCCAGGATCGATTCGGCCAGCGCCGCGCAGTGCAGCTTGACGAAGGGGCCTTTGGCGCGAGGACTGTTCTCGTGGATCGCGGCCGCGACCAGCTCCTTGCCCGTGCCCGACTCTCCGGTGATGAGCACGCTCGCGCGCGCGCTCGCCACCTGATCGACCACCTTGAAGACCTCCTGCATCGGCGCCGAGTCGCCGATCATGTTCTTGAGGCCGTACCGCTCGGCGAGCCGCGCGCGCAGCGTGCCGGCCTCGGCCCGCACGCGCTGCTGCGCCATTTCACGTCCCACGACCAGCGACAGCTCCGTCACGTTCACCGGCTTGGTCAGGTAGTCGCTGGCGCCCGCCCGCATCGCGGCGACCGCCGTCTCCACGGCGCTGAAGGCGGTCATCACCACCACGACGGTGTTTCGATCGTGCTCCTGAATCTTCTTCAGCAGCTCGAGGCCGTCCATGCCCGGCATCTTGAGGTCGGTGAGAACGAGATCAGGCGCGAACTCGGCCAGCTTTCCGAGAGCCTTGAACCCGTCGGCCGCTCCCTCGACCGAGTAACCCTCTTCGCGCAGAAGCTCCACCAGCGCGGCCCGGGCGTCGGCCTCATCGTCGACGACCAGGATCCGTCCGTTCGTGTCCATCGAGCCACCTTGCGCAAATCGTGCGTCAAAAGGACGATACTGGGAATTTGGCAGTTAACCCAGTCCGTTCGACAGAACCTTTGAAACGGTCCGCAGCATCGGTCTTGCAGACGTTTCGCGGATCCGTGACCCTGCTCGCGACGCGCCGCTTCGGAACGTTCTGGTTCGCCAATCTCCTCTCGAGCATCGGCACCTGGGCTCAGCAGGTGGCTGAGCCCTGGCTGTTGCTCACGCTCGGCGCGCCTGCGTTCCTCATCGGGCTCGACTCGTTCATGTTGAACGCGCCCGTCTGGCTCCTGACCTTGGTCGGCGGCGCGCTGGCCGACCGCTCCGATCGGCGCCGCGTCATCACGACGTTCCAGTCCATCCAGATGCTGTGCCCGGTGGCGATCGTGGCGTTGCTCATGACGCACGGGATTCACCCGTGGATCATCGTCGCCCTGTCGGCGATCGTCGGAGTGACCGACGCGCTGTCGATGCCGTCGTTCCAGTCGATCGTCCCCTCGATCGTCGAGCGCGACCAGATCGGCACCGGCCTGGCGCTGAACTCCACGCAGTTCAACCTCTCGCGCGTGCTCGGGCCGTCGATCGCGGGGTTGCTCATATCCAGCGTCGGCGTGACGGCCTGCTTCGTCGTGAGCGCGGTTTCGTACCTCCCCTTCATCGGGGTGGCCCTCTGGATTCTGCCGCGCCGGATACGAGACGCGCCGAACGCCGCCGACTCGGCGCAGCACGGTCTCCTCGATGGAGTGCGGGACGTCCTTCGTGAGCCGCAGCTCCGGGGCGCCCTGCTCACGGTGCTCGTGACGAGCCTGTTCTGCGCGCCGTTCATGACCTTCATCGCCGTGCTGGTCAAGGAGGTGTTCCACGGAGGAGCGGGGCACTTCTCGTCGTCGGTCGCGGCGTTCGGAGTGGGAGGGTTGATCGGGGCGCTCATCCTGCTCGGGCTGGGACCCCGCGTAGACCGCAGGCGGCTGAGCTCGGGATTCGCAATCGCCTACGCCGCCGTCGTGGCCTTGAGCGCCGTGTCGCCCTGGTTCTGGGTCATTCCCCCTTTGCTGGTGCTCGGCGGCGCGTCGATGACGATCAGCAACACCCTCGCGAACTCGGTTCTTCAGGCGACCGCAGACCCGCGCCGGCTCGGGCAGACAGTGAGCCTCTACATGCTCGCGATGCGCGGCGGAATTTCTCTGGGGGCCCTGCTGACCGGAGCCATCGCGAGCTTGGTGGGTGTGCAGCGCGCGCTGCTCATCAATGGCCTGATGGCAGCCACAGCTCAACTCTTGCTCGCACGGGCATGGGCGCGGGCGCCCGCAGCGCCCGCGACCGGCGGAAGCGCTGGAGGCTGATCGCCCTCGTAGCCATGGCCATCCGCCGGGCGTACCGCCGGCCCACGACGCGCCGGCGCCGCCGCAGGCGTGCCCCCGAGACCTCGGGTCCAGGCGGCGGCGCCGGAGGAATGTGAGCGGGCCGCGCGAACCAGTCGAGCCCGTAGCCGACGATCGCCTTCACCGTGAGCCCGTTGCTGGCCGGCGTGAGCCCCTCACCGACGCCCAGGTTGACCTCGAGGCCGCGCACCGCGAGCAGGTTCACGACCTGGTAGAGGATCTGCTGCTGGTCGTGGAGCGCGGCCGGCGCGTCGAGGGGGCCGAAGCCTGCGTAGTATTCGAGCCCGAGCGAGAGCTCGTCGCGGATCTTCACGACCGCCATTGCCGCCGGCTCGAAAGAAGGGATGCCGCCGGTCAGCGAAATGTCGAGGATCGGATTGAACGCGAACAGGAACCTATGGTTCTCCCAGGCGACGATGGGGCGTAGCTCACCGCCCCAGCGGTCCGCTTCGTAGCGCGCGGGCAGGTAGCTGACCTCCGTGTTGATCCCGAGGCGCAGCGAGGGACGCCAGCCGGAGGGCGTGACCAGCTTGGACCGCAGCTTGACGCCGGCAAAGTCGTAGCTGCCGTCGGGCCGCAGCGCGGTCTGCAGGTAAGCCCCGAGCTCCCAGTAGGCGCGCACGCCGTAAGAGGGCTCCAGCGTGAAGTGGACGGTGTGGTTCGGCGGGACCTCGGGCGGCGGTGCCGCGCGCAAGCCATCGACGACGCCGTTGACGTGCGCCTCGACGCCAGCGGCGCCAGCGGCGTCGGCAGTCCCGTCGTAGACCTGAATCTCGAAGGGATCGAGAGCGCGCGCGGCCCGGGCCGGCAGCAGCGCCGCCAGCACAGTCGTCGCTTGAATCGCAAGGCTCGGAAGCGCGCGCATGAAGCGACTGAATTATGCCCGAGCGCGGCGTCACGAGCAGATCCCACGAAGTCGGCGGCGGCGCACGACCGCCCCGCGACGTCAGACCGAGCCCTCGCGAGCGTTCGACTCAGGCGCGGTTCATTGCTTGTAGCCGCCCGCTTCGCTAGCGCCCGGTAGAGGCCCGGCGCCGACGCAGAAAGAGAGTCAGGAGCAAGAGACCCATTCCCCCGGCGCTCGCGTCGAGACCACCACCAAGCGCGCAGCTACAACCACCGCCGCCGGTGCTGTGCCCTCCATCGGGCGCGTCGCCCGCGCCGTCGACAGGTCCGCTCCGGGCGTCGATGCTGCCATCCGCGGCGTCGGCCATGCTGGCGCCGGCGTCTGGCGTCTCGTCACCGGCGTCGGGGATGC
>Ga0265339_10002325_pt1 | contig 13689 bp, 9 predicted proteins | sample 4CB219metaG_FD_202085 | JGI IMG/M metagenome (GOLD analysis project Ga0265339, IMG submission 202085) | Rhizosphere microbial communities from Carex aquatilis grown in University of Washington, Seatle, WA, United States - 4-CB2-19 metaG | ecosystem: Host-associated > Plants > Roots > Rhizosphere...
ACAGACCTGGTCCGACGCGTTGAAGTCGATCGACGACAAGGCCACCGCCGAACAGGGCGACATCATCGTCACCGAAGAGAGCGCCAAGCGAATGCAGCGCCCCGTGGTGAAGCCGGCCAATGCCAGGAAAGGCTCGACACAACCGGCAACGGCCGCAAGCGCGCCGGCACCTGGATCTCAAACCGCCGCCCCCGCACCTGCCGATACGGGCGCCTCCGACAACAAGCAGATTCGTGTGGTGGGACCGACCTTTATCCCGGCGCGCTAAATCTCCTTGTTCGGCTGATCCTAACCCTCGAACGCTTCCGCCGACGCACGGCCCGAGCGTGATACCAGCGACTGGTCCGGCTCCGGCAGCGGCCTGCCGGCATCGCGAAACCGGTTGGTGATAGGATAACGGCGGTCGCGGCCGAAATTCCGGCTGGTCACCTTGACGCCGGGCGCAGCCTGCCGCCGCTTGTATTCGGCAACGTTGAGGAGCCGATCGATCCGCGCCACCACCTCGCGGTCGAAGCCGGCGGCGACGATCGAGGCCAGCGGCTCCTCGCGCTCGACCAGCCGCTCCAGAATCGCATCGAGCAGGTCATAGGGCGGCAGCGAATCCTGGTCGGTCTGGTTTTCGCGCAGCTCCGCCGTCGGCGGCCGGGTGATGATATTGACCGGAATGACCTCGCCGGACGGACCGAGGGCTGCCTGCGGCTTCCACGAATTTCGCAGGGCCGCGAGCCGAAACACCTCGGTCTTGTAAATATCCTTGATCGGATTGAAGCCGCCGTTCATGTCGCCGTAGAGCGTGGCGTAGCCCACCGACATTTCCGACTTGTTTCCGGTCGTCACCACCATCGCGCCGGTCTTGTTGGAGATCGCCATCAACAGCGTGCCGCGGGTGCGCGCCTGCAGGTTCTCTTCGGTGATGTCGCGCGGCAGTCCTGCGAACGCGTCCGCCAGGATCGCTTCGAAGCCTTCCACCGCCTGTGCGATCGGCAGCACCTCGTAGCGGATGCCGAGCTGGCCCGCGAGCTTCGCTGCGTCATCGAGCGATACCTGCGCGGTGTAGCGGTACGGCAGCATGACGCCGCGCACCTGCTCGGCACCCAGCGCGTCGACCGCGATGGCGGCGCACAGCGCCGAATCGATGCCGCCGGAAATGCCGAGCAGCACGCCGGGAAATCCGTTCTTGCGGACGTAATCGCGCAGGCCCAGCACGCAAGCCGCATAATCGGCCTTGTCGCCCTCGAGCTCGGGCGTGATCGGCCCGCTGCAGCGCCAGCCGTCCTCGCTCCTGCTCCAGCGCAACGTGGTGATATTCTCCACAAAGGCCGGCAATTGCGCGGCCACCGAAAGATCGGCGTTCAGCGCAAACGAGGCGCCATCGAACACCAATTCGTCCTGGCCGCCGACCTGATTGAGATAGATCAGCGGCAGCCCGCTCTCGGTGACCCGGGCGACCGCAATCGACAGCCGCGCGTCGTCCTTGTCGCGCGCGTAAGGCGAGCCGTTCGGCACGACCAGGATTTCGGCGCCGGTCTCGGCGAGGCATTCGACGACGTTTTCGTAGTCCCCGGATTCTTCGAGCCAGATATCCTCGCAAATGGGAACGCCGACCCGGACGCCCTTGACGGTCACGGGTCCCGCCGCGGGTCCGCGTGCGAACAGCCGCTTCTCGTCGAACACGCCGTAATTCGGCAGGTTCGCCTTGAAGCGAAGGGAGGCAACGCGCCCGCCATCCAAAAGGGCACAGGCATTGTAGAGCTTGCCGTCCTCGAGCCAGGGGCTGCCGATCAGCATCGCAGGGCCACCGTCGGCGGTTTCCCGCGCCAGCGTCTCGATCATCGCACGGCATGCCGATTGGAACGCCGGTTTTTGCACCAGGTCTTCCGGCGGGTAGCCGGCAATGAAGAGTTCGGGCAGCACGACAAGATCGGCGCCGTCGGCAAAAGCCCGCACACGCGCCGCGCGGGCTTTGGCGGCGTTGCCTTCGACATCGCCTACCGTCGGATTCAGCTGGGCAAGCGTAATAGTGAACTGGGCGGCACGTTCGGTCATGCTGCAATGGTGCCCTGCGGGCGCATAAACTGCAAATCTCCGCTTCAGGTCACGCCCATGCGCTCGGCGAGGGCGAACAGCCAGAACAGGCCGGCGATCGCCAGGGTCACGCCGACCGCGGCCGAGCCCATATCCTTGACCCTGCCGATGCGCGGGTCCGGATCGGTCGTCAGGCGGTCGGCCAGCTTCTCGATCGCGGTGTTCAAGAGTTCCACGGCCAGCACCAGCGCAACCGTGGCGACCAGTTCGAAACGGCGCATCATGGTCGCGCCGATCAGCCACGCCAGGGGCACGGCAAGCGCCAGCGCCGCCACTTCCTCGCGGACCGCCTGCTCCGAGCGGATCGCAAAGATCAGGCCGTTACGCGAGTTGATCGTGGCCCGCCAGAATCGCAGCACTCAAAATCCCGCGGCCGCCGGGATCGGCTTGACCTTGCCGCCGCGTTCCTGCTTGAGCAGCTCCGCGATCAGGAAAGCCATATCGATCGACTGTTCGGCATTGAGACGGGGATCGCAGACCGTGTGGTAGCGGTCGTTGAGATCCTCCTCCGTAATCGCACGTGCCCCACCGATGCATTCGGTTACGTCCTTGCCGGTCATCTCCAGGTGGACGCCGCCGGGATGCGTCCCCTCCGCCGCATGGATCGCAAAGAAGCTCTTCACCTCCGACAGGATACGGTCGAACGGGCGGGTCTTGTAGCCCGCGCTCGAGGTGACGGTGTTGCCGTGCATCGGATCGCAGCTCCACACCACCACGCGACCCTCGCGCTGCACCGCGCGGATCAATCCCGACAGGTGATCGTCGATCTTGTCGGCGCCGAAGCGGCTGATCAGCGTCAGACGTCCCGGCTCGTTCTCCGGATTGAGCACGTCGATCAACCGCAACAGCTCATCCGGTTTCAGCGAAGGACCGCATTTCAGGCCGATCGGATTCCTGATGCCGCGGAAATATTCGACATGGCCGTGATCGAGCTGGCGCGTGCGGTCGCCGATCCAGATGAAGTGGCCCGAAGTCGCGTACCAGTCGCCGGTCGTGGAATCCACCCGGGTGAAAGCCTGCTCGTAGCCGAGCAGGAGCGCCTCGTGGCTGGTGTAGAAGTCGGTGGCGCGCAGCTCGGGGTGGCTTTCCAGATCGAGCCCGCAGGCGCGCATGAAGTTCAGTGCATCCGAGATGCGGTCGGCCAGCTCCCGGTAGCGGCGCGATTGCGGTGAATCCTTGAGAAAACCCAGCATCCACTGGTGGACGCTGGCCAGATTGGCGAAACCGCCGGTGGCGAAGGCGCGCAACAGGTTCAGCGTCGCCGCCGACTGCCGATAGGCCATCAGCTGGCGCTGCGGATCGGGGGTGCGCGCCTGCGCCGTGAAAGCGATGTCGTTGACGATGTCGCCGCGATAACTCGGCAATTCGACGCCGTTCAGCTTCTCGGTCGGCGAGGAGCGCGGCTTGGCGAACTGGCCGGCGATGCGGCCGACCTTCACCACCGGGACCGCGCCGGCATAGGTCAAAACCACCGCCATCTGCAGCAGCACGCGGAAGAAGTCGCGGATATTGTTGGCGCCATGTTCGGCGAAGCTCTCGGCGCAGTCGCCGCCCTGCAGCAGGAAGGCATTACCGGCGGCGACGCGCGCCAGGGCCTTCTTCAGGTTGCGGGCCTCGCCTGCAAAAACCAGCGGAGGAAACGTGGCAAGCTGCGCCTCGACATCCGCCAGCGCTTTCGCGTCGGGATATTCGGGGATCTGCAACACCGGCCTGGTGCGCCAGCTGTCGGGTGTCCACCGCTCGGACATGACGTTAACTCCTGAGCAAAAACCGTTATTTATGCGGTTGCGACGGGAGCCGCGTTATACACAGGCTGTTCCGCCACCGCCACCGGGATTTCCGCTTCCAGGACAAGCCCTTGCAGCAAAAGCCGAATTCGCCTTTGGTGGAGCAAGACGACGAACGTGCAGGAAAATCGCGGTGAGTGGTGAGCAGCTTGACGACGTCTTTAGCGACGACATCAGCATCCCTGCCGCCGACGGATATCTTCTCGCGGCAACGCTGTTCCTGCCGCGCGGCGCCAAGCGCCATGCCGTCCTGATCAGTTCGGCGACCGCGACCCCTCGTAAAATCTATCGTCCTTTCGCAAGCTACCTGGCGGGCCGGGGCTTTGCGGTCCTCACCTTTGACTACCGCGGCATCGGCGACTCCAGGCAACGGGCGGTCAAAGGCTACAACAAGCCGAAATCGCTCGTCGGCTTCAACGTCTCGATGGCCGACTGGGCCTCACTCGACATCGCCGCGGCAGTCGCCTGGATGCGCGAGCGTTACCACAACCTTCCGCTTGGCTATGTCGGCCATTCCTTCGGCGGCCAGGCGCTCGGGCTCCTCGCCAACAACCATGAAGTCTCGCGCGCGCTGCTGATCGCGGCACAGGCCGGCTACTGGAAGCTGATGACCTCGCCGGAACGCTATCGTGTCTATGCGCTGTTGAGCCTCGTGGGGATCCCGCTGACCCACCTGCTCGGTTACGCGCCGGGATGGAGCGGTCTCGGCGAGGACCTGCCGAAGGATGCGTTTCTGCAATGGGTCAGATGGATCAGCAGCCCGCGCTATCTGTTCGACGATCCCATGCTTATCGCTTTGCAGAATTTTTCGAACTACAAGGGCGCGATGTGCGCGCTCTGCTTTTCCGACGACCCCTGGGCCACGCAGCCGGCGGTCGAACTGCTCTGTTCGGGCTACACGTCGACCAAGCCGGAAATTCTCACCGTTCACCCCGCCGATGTCGGAGTGGACAGGATCGGGCATTTCGGATTCTTCCGTCCCGAACACCGGAACGCGCTGTGGCGGGGTGCCGCCGAATGGCTCGAGGCCGGAGGGTAGCGCACCGGTCGCACGCCTCAAGAAGTGCGGGAATAAAGTAGCCGCCGGAACCAATTCGTCCTCGTGCGCGGAGCCAGGTCATTGCGAGCGAAGCGAAGCAATCCAGGATCTCATTGTAGAAGCTGTCTGGATGGCTTCGTCGCTTGCGCTCCTCGCCATGACGGTGTCAAACAGCATGGAACGCGGCTTCGCCTTCCCGCGGCAGGATTTGCCCGAGTTTTGCCGTCAACGTGTCCCTCGACAGTCCGAGGGCGCAGGGAAGACCGGGTGCCAGCCGCACCCATGGCCTCGCGTGCAACAAAAAGCACGCGAGTAGTGACCACAGGTACCGCCGGATCAGCCCGGCCTTCCCTGCACAATGGTTTTAACGGCTGCTTCGTGCTCTTCCCGGTGAACCAGACTTTGTTGTCACCGTCATCGGCGCGATGCGCAAGCATCGTCGCCAACTTGACACCAGCCTTGGGGTGCCAGAACCACACGACTTCGCCGTCCGCGTCAGTGCTGTTCGTCTCACAACACCGTCGCGTCCATCGCATCCCGCACCCAACGTTCGTGACGATCGCGAAGCGCCCCTCGTTTCGGGAGCGGGACGGGGCAAAGGAACCACACATTTCTGAAAAACAGAAGTAAAATATTTTTGGCGTCAGGACTGGACAACCCAAATCAGCTTGAATCGCCTCACGAAATCAGTTTTTGCGCGCACGCGATTTTACCGGTCCTTCGGCCGGCGAGCGAAGCGATGGTCAAAACAATCCGCCTAAAACTGCCTGGTCGGGCGAATCAGCGTCCAGCGATCGTCGTTAAGGAGAGGCGCCAGACGGACCCGCGTGTGCGACCGCCTCGTTCGCGAGGCGCGCCCGGAGCACATGCGGAGCCGCAGTTCGCCCCTCGGTTCGGCATGCGTTGATCTAGATCAACAAGGTCCTCGCTGGTCTCCTTCCTCTACTCCCGGCGTCCATGAACGCTTCGGAGCCGATCTCGCTTTCATAACGTTGGAATGAGTCCGACGCGGCTTCGGCCCCATCATCCGAACAATCACGTCGCACAACGCGCGAGCCCGTGTCTGCGTCAGGTCGGCATCGCAAGGGAGGGAGTGACATGAGCGAGACCGATAAGAAGTCCAATGGCCTTTCCATCGCAGGCAAGATGCGGATCAGCCGGCGCGGCTTGCTCGGCTCGACGTCCCTGCTTGCGGCCTCGGCGCTTGCGTCGACCGCTCTCCCGCGCACCGCAGAAGCCGCCACCGACCCGATATTGCCGCAGCCGGAACCTCCATTTCAGGGAAAGATCGAACGCACCCTGAAGGGTTCGGTTCCGGACTTTCCCAAGGGCGTCGAGGCTCCTGCCGGAGCGCCCAATGTGCTGTTAATCCTGACTGACGACGTCGGCTTCGGCGCGAGCAGCACGTTTGGTGGGCCAATCCAGACCCCCAATTTCCAGCGGGTCGCCGACGCAGGCCTTCGCTACAACATGTATCACACGACCGCGCTTTGCTCGCCGACGCGGGCGGCGCTGATCACCGGACGCAACCACCACTCCGTTGCCAGTGGAGACATTACTGAGTTTGCCACCGGCTACCCCGGGTACAATTCGCTGGTGCCCAAGAGCGCGGGCTCGGTCGGAACCGTGCTCAAGGACAACGGCTACAACACCGCATGGTTCGGCAAGATGCACAATGTGCCGGACTGGATGTCGAGCCAAGCAGGTCCGTTTGACCTGTGGCCGAACGGACTGGGTTTCGAACATTTCTACGGCTTCCTCGGCGGCGACAGCGACCAATGGCACCCGGCGCTTTACGAAAACATGACGCCGATCGAGCCATATGTCGGCAACCCCAACTACATTCTGGACGTCGATCTTGCAGACAAGGCGATCACGTGGATGCGAATGCAGCACGCGCTTGCACCAAACAAGCCGTGGCTCCTGTACTACGCGACCGGGACTGCACACGCACCACATCACGCGCCCAAGGACTGGATCGCGAAATACAAAGGCCAGTTCGACCAGGGCTGGGACAAGGTCCGCGAGGAGACGCTCGCCAGGCAGAAAAAGCTAGGCGTCGTCCCGGAGAATGCCCAGTTGACCAGGCGGCCCGAACAGATTCCGTCGTGGGACTCCTTGTCAGCGGATCAGAAACGTCTCTACGCGCGGATGATGGAAGTGTATGCGGGCGCTCTCTCGCACGCCGACTTCAACATCGGCCGGCTGCTCGATGCGGTGGAGCAATCGGGGCAAATGGACAATACGCTGATCATTTTCATGATGGGCGATAACGGCGCAAGCGCCGAGGGCAGCCTGCAGGGAACCACCAACGAAGTCGCGGTGAACGCAAACAGCGTCAAGGAGGATCTGCCGTTCCTGCTGTCGATGATCGACGAGCTGGGCGGACCGCGAACCTACAACCACTATCCGGTCGGTTGGGCGCACGCCATGGACACACCGATGCAATGGACCAAACAGGTTGCGTCGCACTTCGGCGGGACCCGCAACGGCATGGTCATTGCGTGGCCGGCCCGCATCAAGGATAAGGGCGGCCTGCGGTCGCAATTCTGTCATGTGATCGACATCGTGCCGACCGTCTATGAGGCCACCGGCATCACGCCGCCGGAGATGCTGGACGGCGTCAAGCAGAAGCCGATCGAGGGCGTGAGCCTCGTCTACACCTTCGACAACGCCTCGGCGCCGACGCGGCACGGCACTCAATATTTCGAAATGATGGGCAACAGGGCAATCTACAAAGACGGCTGGATGGCGAGCACGACACCGCTTCGCCTGCCTTGGATCAACACCGGATACGAGCCCAACCCCGACGACTTCAAATGGGAATTGTACAACATCAACGAGGATTTCAGCCAGGCGAACAACCTCGTCGACGGCAATCCGGACAAGCTCAAGGAGCTCCAGGACGCGTTCGATGTCGAAGCGAAGAAGTATAATGTCTACCCGCTCGACTCCAGCATGGCGTCGCGGGCCGATCCGGCGATCCGGCCAAGCCTCACGCGCGGCCGCAACGAGTTCACCTACTTCCCCGGGATGATCCGCATCCCCGAGGGCTCGTCACCGGACTTCAAGAACAAGTCATGGACCATCGCCGCCCAGGTGACGGTCCCGCAAGGCGGCGCGAATGGTGTGCTCGGGACAATCGGGGGCCGCTATGGCGGCTGGGCCCTGCTGTTGATGGACGGCAAGCCGATGTTTGCCTATGCCTTGTCGAACCAGCCACAGCATAAACATCGAGTGGCTTCTGATCAGCCGCTTACGCCGGGCAATCACGTTATTCGTGTCAAATTCGCCTATGACGGTGCCGGCATCGGCAAGGGAGCCACCGCGACACTGCTGGTCGACGAGAAGCCGGTTGCCGAAACCAGGATTCCGCAGACAATCGGAGTTCGGTTCTCTCTCGATGAAACCTTCGACATCGGAGAAGACACCGGAACGCCGGTGCTGGACGAGTACGAGGCTCAAATGCCGTTCCGTTTTACCGGGACGCTCACGAAATTCGTCGTTGTCCTTGAGCCACAGAAGCTCAGCGACGAGGAGCAGCACCGGTTGCACGAGGAGCTGGCGAAGGCATTGATGGCGGTTCAATGAACGGCAGGCCCCCTGTCGGGCAACCGTCGTTGCCAAGTCCGCATGGGCGGCCGCGACCGCGCCGGTCAGTGCCGATTGCGGTTCTTGCTGGCGCCTCTCAAGCCCTGCGACGGCGGGTTGGAATTCGAGACCTCGCTGGCCATTTCCAGGCACGTCAGCAAATCGACGTAGCTGGCATTTCCGGCGGCAACGGCTTCCTTTTCGCAGGAGTCTCGAACCGAGCTCGAAGACTTTGCCCAGATCGGGCCCAACTGCTCTCTCGCGGTGTTTTCATCGCGCATGCAGTTTTCGAAGGATTCCGTGAGTGCCATGTTCTTGTCGGCCTCCACCGATGCTCTGCATGTCGCTTCGACCGGAAGCCTCGGGACGTCGTCTGCAACCCTTATCACCGCCGGATGTCCGGGGTGAGTCAGGAGCGGACCTACGATTGCCATCGACAACAGCGATATCTTCATTGCCGGCTCCTTTCGCTTGCTCGACACAAGGGGTCGAGAACCCCAGCGAAAATTCTTTGTCGTCATGGCCGGGCTTGACCCGGCCATCCACGTCTTTGCACAATAACGAAAGCAAGACGTGGATACCCGGCACAAGGCCGGGCATGACGACGCTGGTATTTCAGTCCGACCTGCACCCTCCACTGAACGCGGCCCTCCGGGCCCGGATCACGCGCCGTTAAAGGCGTGCAGCGTGCACCTCGCGGCAGCTGTCCCGACCCGCCGTTGATCCATGTCAAGGCAAATCGGCCGCATGAACGGGAGCCCGCATCAGCGGAAAGCCGCTCGCCATTTTCAGGTTCCTGGCGGCGGGTTGAAAATGGATCACTTTCCGACGACTTCAAACACCCATGCCCGGTCTTGTTGATCGCTCTCGGGCCAGGCTCTCAGGATAAGGTCCGCGCGAACCGGCTTGGCTCCAGACCCCTCATAGGCTAGCGTCGTTTCGCGCTTTTGTCGTCAAAGACAACCACGAGCAGCATCAAAAGCTGCCGCAGGGAGTGAACATCATGAAATCGCCGATCTGCGAGGTGCTGGGCATCGAGTTTCCGCTGCTCGCCTTCAGCCATTGCCGCGACGTGGTCGCCGCCGTCAGCCGCGCCGGCGGCTTTGGCGTGCTGGGCGCCACCGTGCATTCGCCCGAAACCATCGAGCGGGAATTGACATGGATCGACGATCACGTCGACGGCAAGCCCTATCGCGTCGACGTGCTGATCCCGGAGAACATGTCGACCGCCGGCGAAGGAAATGTCACCTGGAAGAGCCTGGAAGCGCGCATCCCGCGGGAGCATCGCGACTTCACCCGCGAGCTGTTGAAGAAGAACGGTATCGAGCTGACGACAACCAGCGTCGCCGACAACCAGCCGCAGCCGTTCGACGCAAAGACGGCGCTGGAGTTGCTCGAGGTGTCATTCCGCCATCCCATCCGTTTGATCGCGAACGCGCTCGGCGTGCCGCCGAAGGAAATGATCGAGATGGGCAAGACGCACGGCGTGCCCGTCGCGGCGCTGGTCGGCGCCAGGGAACATGCGCTGCGCCAGGTCGCGGCCGGCGTCGACATTCTGGTGGTGCAGGGAACGGAAGCCGGCGGGCATTGCGGCGAAGTGTCCACCATGGTGCTGGTGCCCGAGGTGATCAAGGCGATCAGGCCGATCCGCGACGTGCCGGTGCTCGCCGCGGGCGGCATCATGACCGGGCGCCAGATGGCGGCCTGCATGGCGATGGGCGCGGCCGGCGCCTGGACCGGCTCGATCTGGCTCGCGACGGTGGAATCGGAGACCACGGAAATCTTTCGCGAAAAGATGATCGCGGCCTCCTCGCGCGACGCCGTCCGTTACAGGGGCCGCACCGGCAAGCCGGCGCGGCAGTTGCGCTCGGTATGGACCGACGCATGGGACCGCGGCCCCGACAGCCCCGGCGCGCTGCCGATGCCGTTGCAGAGCATCATCAGCCGCGACGCCTTCAACTCGATCGACCGCGCCGCCGCCGGCGGCAACGCCAAGGCACGCGACCTCGTCAGCTATTTCGTGGGCCAGGGCGTCGGCCTGATCGACAGCGTGAAATCCGCCGGCGCCGTGGTGCAGGAATTCAAGGAAGATTTTATCGAGGCGGTCGAGCACATGAACGCGCTGGTCGCGGAGTAGTCCCTCGCCGTCATCGCGAGCGAAGCAATCCAGAGCCAAAGCAAGGCTGGATTGCTTCGTCGCTTGCGCTCCTCGCAAAGACGCAAATTGTAAATCCAAGAGCAACGTTGCCCAGCGTGGAGCCCCATGACTAGCAACTCCACTCCCGAAGACCGCATTCCCGTCATCGTCGGCATCGGCGAAATCGTCGATCGCCCGAAGGAGATCACCGCAGGGCTGGAGCCTCTTGCGCTGCTGGAGCAGGCGCTTTCGCGGGCCGAAGCGGATTCGGGCGCGAGACTGCTCGGCGACATCGGCTCGCTCGATATCGTGAACTTCCTGAGCTGGCGCTACCGCGATCCGGAAAAACTGCTGGCCAAGCGCCTCGGCATCGCGCCTGCGCACTGCTATTACGGCCCGGTCGGCGGCGAAAGCCCGATCCGCTACCTGCATGAAGCAGCGCAGCGCATCGCGCGCGGCGAATGCACAGTGGCCGCGGTCTGCGGCGCGGAAGCGCAATCGAGCGCGACCAAGGCCGAACGCGCCGGCGTCAGTCTGCCCTGGACGCCGTTCGCCCATGACGTGCCGGAGCCGAAGCGGGGTGCTGCGTTCCAGAAGGCCGCCGCCGTGAAGCTCGGCGTCTTCCGCCCGGTGAGCGTCTACCCCTTCTACGAAGCCGCGAGCGCCGCGCATTGGGGCCAGTCGCCGCGCGAGGCCATGGCCGAATCCGGCAAGCTGTGGTCGCGCTATTCGCAAGTTGCCTCGCACAATCCCAATGCGTGGCTGAAGCGGTATTTTGAGCCCCGAGAGATCACGACGCCGAGCCCGGACAACCGGCTGATCGCCTGGCCTTATACGAAACTGATGGTGGCCAATCCCACCGTCAACATGGGCGCGGCGGTGCTGCTGACGAGCCTTGCCAAAGCGCGCGCCGCCGGGATTGCCGAGGACCGCCTGATCTATCCCGTTGGTGGCGCGTCCGCGGAAGAGTCGCGCGACTATCTGCTCCGCGACCAGTTCTTCGAGAGCCATCCGCAGAATGCGGTGCTTGAGTCTGTCAGGGATCTGGCCGGCGGCGACGGCAAGGCGTTCGACGCGATCGAACTCTATAGCTGCTTTCCCTGCGTGCCGAAGATGGCGCGGCGCACGCTGGGCCTTCCCGGCGACGTGCAGCCGACGGTCACCGGCGGTCTCACCTTCTTCGGCGCGCCGCTCAACACCTATATGACGCATGCGGCCTGCGCGATGGTGCGACGCTTGCGCAACGGCGCAAAGCTCGGCCTGCTCTATGGACAGGGCGGGTTCGTCACCAAGCACCACGGCCTGGTATTGTCGCGCCAGATGCCGCACCAACCGCTCGCACAGGATAGCAGCGTGCAGGCGGACGCCGATCGCCGACGCCGCAACGTGCCCGATTTCGTCACCGAGGCGCGCGGCAGGGGTTGTGTCGAAAGCTTCACCATCCTGTTCGGCCGCAACGGCGACGTCGAGCACGGCGTGGTGATGCTGCGCACCGAGCAGGATGCGCGGGCACTGGCGCGCGTGCCGGCGCGGTATACCCCGACGCTGTCGCATCTGATGAACATGGACCGCAGCCCGGTCGGCTCATCGGGCGACATCGCCGCGGCCGAGGATGGCGTGCTGGAGTGGCGGGTGGGATAGCTGAAAGCTCGTCCCTACCCCTTCGCGTCCTACTTTTCCGAGATCTTGCCAGGCTTGCCCTTGTCATTGCCTTTGGCGGCGTCGCCGGCAATGCGGACCTCGTCGCCGTCGGCGATGCCATCGGGCGGCGCGACGATGACGCGATCGTCCGTCGCAAGCCCGGAGGACAGCTCGATGTCGCGCCCAAGGTCGCGCGCAATCGTCACCGTCTTGAACAGCACCCGATCGTCGGGCCCGACGGTGGCGACCCGCAAGCCGTTCTGGTTGAAGATCAGGGCGCTGGCGGGAATATGCAGTGGCTCCTTGTCACGCTGCAGGCTGAGCCGCACGCTGGCATAGCCGCCCGGCATCAACTCGCCGCCTGTATTGTCCAGGACGAGCTGCATTCGCGTGGTGCCCGAATTGACGTCGACCGATTGCGAGGAGGCCTCGACCGTCGCCGGAAAGGTCCGGTTCGGATATTCCGGCACCGAGATCACGGCCTTGGCGCCGATCCTGATCTGCGGCACGTAATTCTGGGGAACGTTGACGTAAACCCGCAGCTTGGAGATGTCCGAGATCACGAACATCGGCGGACCGCTGCCGCCGCCGGCATTGATCAGGGCGCCGACGTCGGTGTCGCGCGCGGTGACGACGCCGTCGAACGGCGCGGTGATCTTCTTGTAGCCGGCCAGGGCTTCCAGCCGCTCGACATTGGCCTGGCTGGCGTTGACCGCGGCCTTCTTGTTGGACAGGTCCGCGGTGCGCTCGTCGATTTCCTGCATCGAGACGAAATTCGAGGCGAGCAGCGTCCTGCGGCGGGCCAGGGTTGCTTCCGACAGCTTCGCGCTCGCCTCCTGGCTCGCAAGATCGGCGCGCGCCTGCAACAGCTGCTGGTCGAGGTCCGGCGCCTCGATTTCGGCGATCACCTGGCCGGCCTTGACGTGCGCACCGATATCGGCGCTCCAGCTCTTGAGATAGCCGTTGACGCGGGCAAAGATCGGCGCACGGTAATAGGCCTCCAGCCGACCCGGCAGGTCGATGGTGGGGCGAAGCGCGCGGGCATCGGGCAGCACGACGGCCACCGTCGGAACGGCCTGATCGTCGGTCCATTGGCGCAAGCGGGCGTTGGTGTCTTCGCGCGCCCGGATGCCCGTCACCACGACCAGAATGGCGGCGACGCCGGCCGCCGCGGCGAGGACGCCGAGCTTGCGGCCAGAGACCGGCTTATCCTGTTCAGTGGGCATGCGGGGTCTCCGGGGACTGGGCGGCTCTCGCAGCGTGCTTCTTGTGGACCATGCTGAATACCACGGGAACGAACATCAGCGTCGCCATCGTTGCAAAGATCAGGCCACCGACGACCGCGCGGCCGAGCGGCGCATTCTGTTCGCCGCCCTCGCCCAGGCCCAGCGCCATCGGCGTCATGCCGA
>Ga0265339_10002329_pt1 | contig 13674 bp, 11 predicted proteins | sample 4CB219metaG_FD_202085 | JGI IMG/M metagenome (GOLD analysis project Ga0265339, IMG submission 202085) | Rhizosphere microbial communities from Carex aquatilis grown in University of Washington, Seatle, WA, United States - 4-CB2-19 metaG | ecosystem: Host-associated > Plants > Roots >...
CCCAGCGACAAGCTGAACCACCTGAACCAGATCCAGTGGTGGAACAACGATCTCAGCTCGCTCGAGGGCCTGCCCGGCTGCGAGGGCAGCGTCACGGACCCGATGACCGGCACGATGTCGTCGAGGTGCCCCGTCAACCCCTTCTACTCTACGGGCGGCTTCGGCCAGATCACGAAGTACACGGGCAACCGCTGGTCGGGTGAGCTGAAGTCGACGCACCTCTTCGAGGGCGGCGGCCGCCACGAGCTCAAGTACGGCGACCAGTTCAGCCTGTCGACCTTCGATCTGAACCGCAACTACTCGGGCCCGATGGGCGGTCACGGCCTCGTGAACTTCTTCCCCGACGGCATGGGCGGTTACACCCTCCAGTCGCAGAACACCTACAAGCTCAACCCGGGCCAGTACATCACCGACTACCCGGCCCGCACCCCGTTCTCCGACCTGGCCAACCCGGCGGGCACGAACTACGTCGACAACCTCCACGCCAACGTGAAGGGCATCCTCAATTCGCTCTACCTGCAGGACAGCTACAGCCCCGCCCCGCTGCGCAACCTCTCGATCAACGTGGGCGCGCGCTACGAGCTGCAGAACCTCTACGACGCGAACGCCGTGTCGTTCATGAGCACGAACAACATCGCGCCGCGCGTGGGCGCCGTCTACGACCCGTTCAACGACGGCCGCACGAAGATCTCCGCCGCCTACGGCCAGTTCTACGAGGCCGTTCCGATGGACATCGCAGCCCGCTACTTCGGCGGCGAGAACTTCATCGCGCGCGCGGGCGTTCCGCTGTCGGCCTGCAACAACACGAACCCCTTCAGCTGGACGGGCAACGGCGAGTGGGCCAACTGCACGTTCCCCAAGCTCGGGTCGTCCGCGGGCGACGCGGCGGGCGGATTCAACCCCGCGAACGGCTACAGCAACACGTACAACACGCCGGTCGCGCAGTCGCACATCCAGGGCCAGTACCACAACGAGGTCGTGGCCACGCTCGAGCGCGAGATCATGGAGGACACGACGGCGCGCATCGACTACACGCACCGGTGGATCGGGCGCGTCATCGAGGACGGCTACGGCGACCCGAGCTTCTTCGACGTCCTCGCGAACCCTGGCGACGTGCCCCAGCAGTCGCTCAACGACGTCAAGAACGCGGCCACGAAGGCGCAGGCCGACGCCGACAAGGCCGCGATGCAGGCGGCGGCCTCTCCGAAGGATCAGATGCTCGCGACCCAGGCCGCCTCCGCGCAGGCGAAGGCGGACTTCGCCAAGGCGAACGTCACGACGCTGCAGACGCTCGCGGGCGCGCCCAAGCCCGAGCGCACCTACGACGCCATCAGCCTCACGGTCGCCAAGCGCTTCTCGAAGAACTGGTTCGCGCGCGGCTCGTACACGTACTCGCGCCTCGTCGGCAACTACGAGGGCCTCTACCAGTCGGAGAACAACTACACCGCGCCGAACGGCTCGAACGCCTACGACACGCCCGACCTCTACCTGAACAACCGCGGCTTGCTGTCGAACGACCACCCGCACAACGCGAAGCTCGACGGCTTCTACTCGCACCCGGTCGGCCCCGGCAAGATCACGGTCGGCCTCTCGTTCTTCGCGCGGTCGGGCATGCCGCGCAACTACATGGGTAACCTCATCCCGGGCTCGACCAACCAGATCGTCTTCGTTCTGCCGCGAGGCACGGCGGGCCGCACGCCGACGGAGACGCAGTTCGACGGCCACCTCTCCTACTCGCAGAAGATGCAGCGGAACATGACGCTCGAGGCGTACGTCGACCTCTTCAACATCTTCGACCAGCAGGCGACGCTCACGACCGACGACAACTGGACCTTCGACGCCGTGGCGCCCATCGTCAACGGCACGAAGAAGGACCTCGCCTACGCGAAGAGCGCGATCGGCGGCCCGGCCACCCCCAACGCGAACTTCGGCCACGCCACGTCTTACCAGGCGCCGTTCTACAGCCGCCTGGGCCTCCGCCTCATGTTCTAACCGCCTCCCGGCGGGGCCCGACCGGGCGCCGCCAAGTCCGACCGAAACAAGAACACGGCGGCCGGCTCCCGGCCGCCGTTTTCGCATCTGGGGCCGGGCGCGCGCGGGCGGCGCGTTGGCACCGCCTTCGCTTTAGCGGCGGCCATGCTCGCGCGCGTCGCCTCCGCCGCCGTCATCGGCATCGAAGCCGCTGCCATCGACGTCGAGGTGGACGTCTCGGCGGGCCTGCCGGGCTGCCACATCGTCGGGCTCGCCGACGCGGGCGTGCGCGAGGGGCGGGTCCGCATCCGCGGCGCGCTCGAGAACAGCGGGTTCCACCTCCCGCCGCGCAAGATCACCGTCAACCTGGCGCCCGCCGACCTGCGCAAGGACGGCGCGGCCTTCGACGTCCCCATCGCCGTGGGCATGCTCTGCGCCGCGGGCGTGCTCGAGCCGGCGGCGACGGCCGAGACGCTCTTCGTGGGCGAGCTGGCGCTCGACGGCTCGCTGCGGCCCGTGCGCGGCGTGCTCCCCATCGCGGCCTGGGCGCGCGCGCACGGCGTGCGGCGCCTCGTCGTGCCACCCGAGAACGTCGGCGAGGCAGCGGTCGCGGGCGGCTGCGAGGTGCGCTCGGCGCGAAGGCTCGACGAGCTCGTCGCGCTGCTCAAGGGTGAAGGCGGCGCCGAGCCCCCGATCGCCGCCCCGCTCGCCGCGGCCGACCCCAACCTGTGCGACCTCTCGGAGGTGCGAGGGCAGGAGGTGCCACGGCGGGCGCTCGAGGTCGCGGCGGCGGGCGGCCACAACCTGCTGTTCGTCGGACCGCCCGGCTCCGGCAAGACGATGCTCGCGCGCCGCCTGCCCGGCATCCTGCCGCCGCTGACCTTCGACGAGGCCCTCGAGACGACGATGGTGTACTCGATCGCGGGCCAGCTCGGCGGCGCGCCGCTCGTGCGCGCGCGCCCGTTCCGCGCCCCGCACCACACGGTGACGACGGCGGGCCTCGTGGGCGGCGGCCCCGTCGTGCGGCCCGGTGAGATCTCGCTCGCGCACAACGGCGTGCTCTTCCTCGACGAGCTGCTCGAGTTCGCGCGGCCCGCGCTCGAGGCGCTGCGCGAACCGCTCGAGGAGCGCCGCGTGTCGCTCGTGCGCGCGCGCCGCGCCGTCGCGTACCCCGCCGACTTCATGCTCGTGACCGCCCTCAACCCGTGCCCGTGCGGCCACCTCGGCAGCACCCTGCGGACCTGCCGCTGCTCGGAGGCGGGCGTCGCCGCCTACCGCGCGCGCCTCTCGGGGCCGCTCCTCGACCGCATCGACCTGCACGTCGAGGTGCCGGCGCTGCCGTACCGGGCGCTCGCCGAGACGGCGGACGGCTCCGGCGGCGAGCCGAGCGCCGCCGTGCGCGCGCGCGTCGTCGCGGCGCGGGGGCGGCAGCAGGCGCGCGGCCCCCGCTGGAACGCCCGCCTCGGCTCGGCGGAGCTGCGCGCGTTCGCGCCGCTCGACCCCGAGGGCCACCGCCTCCTCGAGGCGGCCGTCGCGCGCCTCGGCCTCTCGGCGCGCGCGCTCACGCGAGCGAGGCGCGTCGCGCGCACGATCGCCGACCTCGACGGTCGCGACGACGTCGCCACCAAGCACCTCGCCGAGGCGCTGCAATACCGCCTGCTCGACCGCACCCCGTAACGACCACACCGCACGCAAAGGAGTCCGTCATGTCCACGATCAAAGAGAAGATGAAGGCCGTCTCGAGCGCCATCGCGGCCATCGAGAAGCAGTTCGGCAAGGGCGCCATCATGCCGCTCACGGGCGGCGACGTCGCCGAGATCGCCGTCGTGCCCACCGGCTCGGTCGGCCTCGACCTCGCGCTCGGCGTGGGCGGCCTGCCGCGCGGGCGCGTCATCGAGATCTACGGCCCCGAGTCCTCGGGCAAGACGACGCTCACGCTCCAGGCGATCGCGCAGGCCCAGCGCGCCGGCGGCGTGTGCGCCTTCATCGACGCCGAGCACGCGCTCGACGTCGGCTACGCGCGCAAGCTCGGCGTGAAGACCGAGGACCTGCTCGTCTCGCAGCCCGACTACGGCGAGCAGGCGCTCGAGATCGCCGACAAGCTCGTGGGCACCGGCGCCATCGACCTCATCGTCGTCGACTCCGTGGCGGCGCTCGTGCCCAAGGCCGAGATCGAGGGCGAGATGGGCGACGCGCACATGGGCCTGCAGGCGCGCCTCATGAGCCAGGCGCTGCGCAAGCTCACGGCCGCGACGGCGCGCAACAACACGGCGGTCATCTTCATCAACCAGCTGCGCCAGAAGATCGGCGTCGTCTACGGGAACCCCGAGACGACCACGGGCGGCAACGCGCTGAAGTTCTACGCCAGCGTGCGCCTCGACATCCGCAAGATCGGCGTCGTGAAGAACGGCGACGTCGTCATGGGCACGAAGACGCGCGTCAAGGTCGTGAAGAACAAGATGGCGCCGCCCTTCCGCGAGGCCGAGTTCGAGATCCTCTACGGCACGGGCGTGAACTGGGCGGGCGAGATCGTCGACCTCGGCAGCGAGGCCGGCCTCCTCGAGAAGTCCGGCGCCTACTACTCCTTCGGCGGCGAGCGCGTCGCCCAGGGCCGCGACAACGCCTGCGCCTACATGGTCGAGAACCCGAAGGTCGCCGAGATCATCCGCGCCCACCTCATCCAGAAGCGCAAGGCCGAGAACGCCGGCACGGCCGCGCCGGCGGCGGCGAACGACGTCGCGGCATGAGCGAGGAGGAACCGACCGAGCCGCCTTCACCGACGCGAGCGATCGTCCTGGGGACGTTCGCCGATTTCTGGTGCGAGGCGGCCGTGCTCGTCGGCGTGTTCGGCATGCTCGACAAGATCCTCAAGTCCGAGGGGCTGACCTTCGCATGGACCGTCAAGTCGCTCGGCTGTGCTATCGTGTTCTTGTCGCTGGGAACGATCCTCAAGTTGTGGATTAGGCCCTGATGTCGCCGGCAGATTTCACCCTGGACGCACTCCTCGTTTTGGCGCTCCTCACGTTCGTGGGCGGGTGGATTTGGACGCGCGCGGACCGGCGCAAGCGGGCCTTGGGCAGAGGTCCTTCCAAGTCCTGACCCGAGCGTGACGGCGCGCGCGGCCCGAAGTATGCTGCCGCGCCGTGATCGACATCCGACTGCTCCGTGAGAATCCCGACGAGGTGCGCGCAGGCTACGCGCGCCTCGGGGGGGACATCGACCTCGGGCCCGTGATCCTGCAGGACGCGCTGCTGCGCGACCTCAAGAACGAGTCGCAGACGATGCAGGCGGAGCAGAACCGCCTCTCGAAGGAGATCGGGCGGGCGGCGCCCGGCGAGGCCCGCGAGCAGGCGAAGGCCGCCAGCACGACCCTCAAGCAGAAGATCGAGCAGCTCCAGGGCGATCTCACCGCGGCGGAGGCGAAGCTCGACGAGCTGCTGCTCGACCTGCCGAACCTGCCGCATCCATCCGTGCCCGTGGGCAAGGACGACTCGGAGAACAAGGTCGTGCGCGAGGAGGGCAAGAAGCGCGCGTACGACTTCCAGCCGCAGCCGCACTGGGACCTCGGCACGAAGCTCGGCATCATCGACTTCGAGCGCGGCGTGAAGATCTCGGGCTCGCGCTTCTACGTGCTCAAGAGCTGGGGCGCGCGGCTGCAGCGCGCGCTCATCACGTACATGCTCGACCTGCACACGCAGAAGCATGGATACGTGGAGATCTACCCGCCGTACATGGTGCGCCGCGAGTGCCTCGTCGGGACCGGCAACCTGCCGAAGTTCGGCGAGAACCTCTACCACGACGCCATCGAGGACTTCTGGTGGGTCCCGACCGCCGAGGTCCCCGTCACCAACCTTTATAGAGAAGAGATCCTCGACGGCGCGACGTTACCGATCCGACACGTCGCCTTCACGGCGTGCTTTCGCCGCGAGCAGATGGCCGCGGGCCGCGACACCCGCGGCATTAAGCGCGGCCACCAGTTCGACAAGGTCGAGCTCGTGAAGTTCGTGCGCCCCGAGGGCTCGATGGACGAGCTGACGGCGCTGCTGTCGGACGCCGAGGACGTGCTCCGCGGCCTCGAGCTGCCCTATCGCGTGGTGCAGATGTGCACGGGCGATCTGTCGTTCTCGGCGATGGCGAAGTTCGACCTCGAGCTCTGGGCGCCGGGCTGCAACGAGTGGCTCGAGGTCAGCTCGTGCTCCAACTTCGGCGACTTCCAGGCGCGGCGCGCGAAGATCCGCTTCAAGGACGGTAAGGAAAAGACCCGTTTCGTTCACACGTTGAACGGCTCGGGCCTCGCGCTGCCGCGGACGCTCATCGGCATCCTCGAGACGTACCAGCGCGCCGACGGCAAGATCGACGTCCCCGCCGCGCTGCGCCCCTATTTGGGCGGCGAAACCGTGCTCGGCTGACCCCGTTTTCGGCCATCCGGGAGCCCCATCCCGCCGCTCCGCTGTAACCTACCGTAAACGTTGCCTTCCCGGGGCGTTGGGAGTACAGTGGCTCTCGTCCCGAGATGACCAAGGCCGATCTCATCGACGTCGTCGCCGAACGAACGAAGTTGCCGCGTGGCCGCGCCGAGCTCCTCGTGGGGCAGATGTTCGACTGCATGGTCGACGCGCTCCAGAAGGGCGAAGGCATCGAAATCCGTGGCTTCGGCAGCTTCTCGATCCGCTCGTACCGCGAGTACCAGGGGCGGAACCCGCGCACGGGCGAGGCGGTGCACGTCAAGCCGAAGCGGCTGGCTTTCTTCAAGGTCGGCAAGGAGCTGCGCGATCGGGTCAACGCCGCGCGGAACGGCCAGCCGGCCCCGCAGTCGGCCACCGGCACCAGCTCGGGCTGAAGTTCAACCCACGCGCCAGGTCGTGCCCGACGGCGTGTCCATCAGCTCGACCCTTGCGTCCTTGAGCTCCTTGCGGATCTCGTCCGCGCGCGTGAAATCCTTGGCGGTCCGTGCCGCGGCGCGCTCGGCGAGCTTGGCCTCGACCCAGGCCGGATCGATGCCGAACCGTACGCACTGACGGCCGCGTCGCGCGAGCAGGAACTCCGCGGGCGGGCGGCGGAAGATGCCCAGCGTCTCGCCACAGGCGGCGAGGTCGCGCCGCAGCCGAGCGAGCGTGCGCCGGCGGACGTCCTTGGGCGCCGACTTCGGCTCGTCGAGCAACTTGTTGGCGAGCACGAACGAGTCGTAGAGGTGGCCCACCGCGGCGGCCGTGTTGAAGTCGTCGTCCATCGCCTCGCGGAACGCTGCCAGCGTGCGGTCGGCCGGCGGTACGACCTCTCCGGCCAGCTCGGCCTCGGGCACGGACGCGACGCCGGCCTGGTCGAGCCGCTCGAGCACGCCGTAGAAATACTCGAGCCGCTTCTCGGCGTCGTCGAGGTCGGGGAAGGTCTCGTTGCCCTTTTCGTCCTTGCCGATCGTGAAGCCGACGGGGCTGCGGTAGTGGTTGCTCACGAAGAGCAACCGCAGCGCCTCGAGGTCGTTCGTCGCCTGCACCTTGCGGATGTTGACGACGTTGCCGAGCGACTTCGACATCTTCTCGCCGCCGAAGTTCACCATGCCCGAGTGGATCCAGTGGCGTGCGAACTGGCCCTCGCCGAAGGCGCCCTCGGACTGCGCGATCTCGTTGGTGTGGTGCGGGAAGATGAGGTCGGCGCCGCCGCCGTGGATGTCGAAAGGCTCGCCGAGGTACCGGTGCGCCATCGCCGAGCACTCGATGTGCCACCCGGGGCGACCCGGGCCCCACGGGCTCTCCCACGACGGCTCGCCGGGCTTCGCGCCCTTCCACAGCGCGAAGTCGAGCGGGCTCTTCTTGTGCTCGTCGACCTCGATGCGCACGCCCGCCTTGAGATCGTCGATGTGCTGCCCCGAGAGCGTGCCGTAGGACGGTCCGAAGCCCTCGACGTGGTAGTAGACGTCGCCGCCCGCGTGATACGCGAGGCCCTTCTCCTCGAGGCGGCGCGTGATGTCGAGCACCTCGCCGATGTGCTCGGTGGCGCGCGGCTCGTGGTCGGCGGGCGCGAGCCCGAGCGCCGCCATGTCCTCGTGCATGAGGCGCGTGTAGCGCTCGGCGATCTCGTGGGACGCGACGCCCTCGGCGTTCGCCTTGCGGATGATCTTGTCGTCGACGTCGGTGACGTTGCGGACGTAGGTGACCGCGAGGCCGGAGGCGCGCAGGTGGCGCGCGATGACGTCCCACGCGACGAGCATGCGCGCGTGGCCGACGTGGCAGAGGTCGTAGACGGTGATGCCGCACGCGTACATGCCGACCTTGCCGGGCACGAGCGGCTCGAACGGGACCTTGCGACGGAGGCGAGTGTCGTAGAGACGGAGGCTCATCGGGAGTGGCCTGGGGTTTTACCTTCTCAGCCCGCGGGCGAGGGCGCTCAGGTTGACGACGCCGAAGACGGCGACGGCGAGCGCGAGGAACAGCGTCGGCAGGTGGTCGCGCGGGCGATCGCCCTCGACCAGCAGGTAGGCGTCCTCGGCGGGATGCACGATCGCGTCCGTGTGTACGGCGGCGATGGCCCGGCCCGGCAGCGCGCGCCCGCCGACCGTGAGGCCATCGTCATGGCCCACCATCAACTCCGAGACTCGAGCCTTGAGCGTCTCGCGGGCGTCGCGGATCTCGACGCGGCGATCGAGGTCACCGAGCGCGCTCAACGCCGCCTGGCGCCCCTCGGGGTCGAAGTGGACCACGAACGTCCATCGCTCGAGGGGCGGCGCGTCGCTGCCCGCCGAGAGCGGACCGGCCGCGACGGCGCCCTTGGCCTCGACGCGCACGAGCCCCTTGTCGGCCACGATCTTGCCGCCGCGGCGCTCGATCTCCGCGCGCGCGGCGGCGGCGTCGACGAAGCGATCGCGCGGCAAGCCGATGAGCACCTCGTCCGGCTGGACGACGTCGATGGCCACGACGTCGTCGGGCGCGAGCGTCACGGGATCGCCCGCGAGATCGCGCAGCGGGAGCGGCTGGCCGGCGGTCCCCTTCGCGAGCGCCTTCGAGAGGTCGGGGAGCGCGAAGAAGTGACTCGCGACGACGTGCTTCGCGAAGTAAGCGCGCACGGCGTCCTCGAACGGCAGGTCGCCGAAGCGAACGAGGCGGCCCTCGAACACGTCGTCCTCGGCGCTCTCGGCCGGCAGCGGGCTGTCGTGGCGGTGCACGAAGAGCCGATCCCCCGTCCCGAGCACGCGGAAGAACTGGCTGAAGGTCCACGAGCCCTTGGTGTCGACGTCGAGGCCGCTCTCGCGATCGGGCGTGCCGCGCACCCGCACGAAGCGGTTGTCGATGTCGCTCACCGTGAGGTTCGGCGCGAACGTCACGCGCGCGTCGCCGAGATCGAGCGGCTGGCCCGACGTGAGCGCGTAGCGCAGCTCGTGTCGCACGTGCCAGACCAAGAAGAAGGCGAGCGCCGCGGCGGCCACGGCCAGCACGGGGTGGCGCGTGCGCGAGCGCGGGATGTGGGCGAACTCGTCGCCCTGATCTTTGCCGTCTGCCCCTTGGCGTCCCCGCGCGCTCGCCGGGGCCGGCGCGGGGTCGGTCGTCTTGGCCCGATCGGTCATGGTGGCGGCAAAAAAAAGGCTGGCGGAGCCTACCACAACGCCGACGCCCGCCAGCCCAGAACCCCCTAACATCTTAGGCGCTTGCTCTCCCGGGTTCTTTCCGCTATCTGCGGGGGGTGCGTGGGATGAGGCGGCTCGTTCTCGTCGTCTTCGTGACCAGCTTGGCGGCAGGCACGCTCGCCGGCTGCCGGCACCGCGCCAAGACGCCGGCGGAGGCCTACCAGCGCTTCTCGGCGGCGGTCAGCGCGGGCGACGGCGGTGCGCTCTTCGACGCCCTCGATCAGGCGACACGCTGGGCGTGGATGACGACCCAGAAGTACCACCGCGAGGCCTACGACATCGTCCTCAGCAACTACCCCGACGGGCCCGAGAAGGAGCGCGAGTCGCACCGCTTCCAGGGTGGCGCGACCGCGACGAGCGCGAAGGAGATGTTCCGCGCCGAGGCGGCGCCCGGCGTCCTTCCGATGCTGGTGCCGCTCGTCGCGGCCGACGCGAAGATCGAAGGCGCGGCGGATGCGCCCGACGGCAAGGCGGCGGCCGTGCTCGCCTCCGGCGTGCGCGTGCCGCTCGCGCGCGGCGAGGACGGCAGCTGGGGCTTCGCCGGCCTCGCGAAGGACGCCAAGGATCTCGAGACGCGTGCCTTCCACGACCTCGAGGTCGTGCGCTCGTCGGCGGCCGACTACGAGCGCGCCGCGACGCGCGCCGGGAAGTAGGCGATGGGCCCGAAGGGCAAGAACGACGACCCTCAGCTCTCGTTCGAGTCGCGGCTGACCGTCCCGGCGGCGCCGGTGGCGGCGCGGACGGTCTCCACGCCCGAGTCCGCGAGCGGCGGTCCGCCTTCGGCGGACCCTCGGGACGGACAGCCCACCCTGCCACCCCCGCCGCCTTCGGCGGCGCCCTCGGAGCCGAAGATCTGGCTCGTCTCGGACCTGCTGCGCGCGGCTCGCGTCGCGATCGAGAGCCGGTTCGCGGACATCCGCGTCGAGGGAGAAGTGTCGGGCCTCAAGCGCTCGGGGGGCGGGCACATCTACTTCTGCCTCAAGGACGCGCAGGGCCAGCTCGACTGCGTGCTCTACGCGCGCGAGGCGTCGCGCCTCAAGTTCCAGCTCAACGAGGGCATGGCGGTGCGCTGCCGCGGGCGCCTCACGCTCTATGAGCAGCGCGGCCGCTTCCAGATGACGGTGGCGGACGTCGAGCCGACGGGCGCGGGCGCGCTCGCGCTCGCGTTCGAGCAGCTCAAGAGCAAGCTCTCCGCCGAGGGCCTCTTCGACACCGCCCGCAAGCGCGCGCTGCCGTTCCTGCCGCGGCGCCTCGGCGTCGTGACCTCGGCCACCGGCGCCGTCATCCGCGACATCGTGCGCGTCGCGCACCGTCGCTGCCCGGTGCCGATCCTGCTCGCGCCGACGCCCGTGCAGGGCGAGGGCGCGTCGATCGCCATCGCGGCGGCGCTGCGCCGGCTCGCCGCCGTCCCCGACGTCGACGTCATCATCGTCGCGCGCGGCGGCGGCTCGCTCGAGGACCTGTGGGCCTTCAACGAGGAGCCTGTGGCGCGCGCGATCTTCGCCTGCCGCGTGCCGGTCATCTCGGCCGTCGGCCACGAGACCGACTTCACCATCGCGGACTTCGTCGCCGACGTGCGCGCCCCGACACCGTCGGCCGCCGCCGAGCGCGCGGTTCCCGTGCTGGCCGATCTCCGCGCCGAGCTCGCGCTGCTGGGGCGCCGCGCGGGCCGGGCCACGGCCGAGCGCGTGCGCGAGCGCCGCCACATGCTCGAGCGCGGCCGGGCGCGGCTCGGCGATCCGCGGCGCCTGCTCGACGTCCGCCGCCAGACGCTCGACGAGGCGGCCGAGCGCGCGCGACGCCTGCTCGCGCGCCGGCTCGCCACCTCGGGCGCCGAGCTGCGCGCGCTCGAGACGCGGCTCTACCGCGCGCACCCGCACCGCCGCATCCTCGAGCAGCGCAACGTGCTCGCGGCCCTCCGGCACCGGCTCGAGGCGGTGCCGCGGGGCGAGCTCCCCCGCCGCCGTCACACCGTCGACGCCCTCCGCGGCAAGCTCGAGGCGCTCTCGCCCCTCCGCGTGCTCGAGCGCGGCTTCAGCCTCGCGCAGCTCGCCGACGGACGGCTCCTGACGAACGCCGCCGACGTGCGCCCCGGCCAGGAGATCCGCGTGCGCCTGCGCCGCGGCGAGCTCCACGCCGACGTCAAGGACGTCCAAGACGGCGAGCCCAAGGGCGAGCCGTGATCCGCGCCGCCGTCCTCGGCGCCGACGTCTCGAAGAGCCGCTCGCCCGCCATCCACCGCGCCGCCTTCCGCGCGCTCGGCGTGCGCGGGACGTACGAGGCCATGAGCGTGGACCCCGCCGGCTTCGACGCCCTCGTGGCCACGCTCCGCGCAAAAGGCTTTCGCTATCTGAACGTCACGATCCCTCACAAGCACGCCGCCGACGCCCTCGCCGACGCGCGCGGGCCCGAGGTCCGCGCCGCGGGCGCCGCGAACACGCTGCTCTTCGAGCCCGCGGCGCGCGGGCGCCGCGCCCGCATTCGCGCCGAGAACACCGACGGGGCCGGCCTGCTGGCCGCGCTCGCGGACCTCGGCGTCCTGCCGCGCGGCGCGCGCATCGTCATGGTGGGCGCGGGTGGCGCCGCCGCCGGGGCCCTCGAGGCCCTGACCCGCCGGGGCGCGACGGTGGCTCTGCTCGCCCGCCGCCCCGCCGTCGCGCGGACCGTGCGCGCCAAGCTCCCCGCGCGCCAGCGCGCCCGGGTCAGGGTCCGTGACCTGGACGAGCTGGGCGAGGCGCTGGCGGGCGCGTCGGCCCTCATCTCCGCCGTGCCGGCCGCCGCCTGGGACGCGGCTGCCCGCCGCCCCCTGCGGGTGCTCGGCCGCGAGACGGCCGTCCTCGAGATGGCCTACGGAGGCCTCACCCCCCTCGGCGCGGAGGTCCGCATCAGGACCAGCAGGTACGCCGACGGCCTCGGCATGCTCGTCCACCAGGCCGCTCGCGCCGTCGAGCTGGCCCTCGGCGAGGCGCCCCCCCTGCCCCCTCTCTTCCGCGCCGCCCGCCGCGGCTGATCCAGCCACGCCGTCTCGGGCGACTTGCACGACCGTCCTCGCGTTGCGCATGACGTGTCGCACCATGGAGGTGCCGCGGCAAAACGTCGCGCCATCAAACCGCCGAGCCAAACGAAGCCGACGCGGCCATATGAAGTTTGGATGACTGGGCCAAACGCGGCCGCTGGACCAATCGAATCCGGGAATTGTTGTGATATGGTCCAACCTCGTGATCGAACCCTGTCGAGGAGCGCATCGCTCTCCAGGGCCGGTGCAGAAAGAGACTACCTAGTTATGCGATTCGGCCGGGAGCTCGTTCTTGGTTGGACCCTCGCGCTCGTCGTCTCCGTCGGATGCGCGAAGGTCGGTGAGCAGCCGACGGGAACAGGCGGTTCGGGCGGCGGCACGCCGCTCGGCTTCGCCGGTGCGAGCGGCGGCAGCGGCGGCGACGACGGCGGCGCCGCGGGCCAGTTCTCGATCTTCGACGGCTCGTTCGTCGATCACGAGCAGGTCGTCTGCGGCGACAGCGTGATCCAGTCGATCGAGAACTGCGACGACGGGAACAACCTCAGCGGCGACGGCTGTTCGAGCTCGTGCGTGCGCGAGCCGCACTGGACTTGCCCGACGGTCGGCAAGCCCTGCGTCCACGACGTCCAGTGCGGCGACGGGATGATCGAGGGCACCGAGGCCTGCGACGACGGCAACACCAACGGCGGCGACGGCTGCGCGGCCGACTGCACGCTCGAGTGCGGCTGGGAGTGCCCGGGGGGCAAGGACTGCCGCGCCGCCATGTGCGGCGACGGCAAGGTCGCGGGGAAGGAGCAGTGCGACGACGGCAACACGACCGCCGGCGACGGCTGCAGCCCCACCTGCACGCTCGAGGGCAAGCCCGTCGGCGTGCCCGAGGGCTGGATCTGCACGTCGCCCTCCGCGGGCGGCGGCGACGGCGGCGCCGGGACCTGCAAGGGCCCGACGACCTGCACGACCACGACGTGCGGGAACGGGAAGACGGAAGGCTCCGAGCAGTGCGACGACGGCAATCAGGCCACGGGCGACGGCTGCTCGCCCTTCTGCCGGCTCGAGCCCATCTGTCCCA
>Ga0265339_10002336_pt1 | contig 13644 bp, 11 predicted proteins | sample 4CB219metaG_FD_202085 | JGI IMG/M metagenome (GOLD analysis project Ga0265339, IMG submission 202085) | Rhizosphere microbial communities from Carex aquatilis grown in University of Washington, Seatle, WA, United States - 4-CB2-19 metaG | ecosystem: Host-associated > Plants > Roots >...
CATGATCTTTCTCATCTACGCGATGGATCATCCGCTGCAGGGAGCCGTCAGCGTTGGTCCCGATCCATTTCAATCCGTCTACGATCTGGAAATGAAATGGGAGGACGTCAGCGCCAAGGCAAAGACCGTGTCGCTCGGCACCGGAGAATTGAGCGGCGTCTACTATCCGGTGGGCCAAGCCATCTGTGAGATCGTCAATCGGGATGCGGACAAGGATGGCGTGCGGTGTTCGGCCGAAGGAACGGCGGGTTCCGCTTACAACCTTGACGCGATCCGCAGCGGTGACCTTGAATTTGGCATCGTGCAGTCCGACGTCGCCTATGACGCCTATCATGGCGAGGGCGCGTATGCGGGCAAACCGTTCGATGAACTGCGGTCCGTCCTGATCCTCTATCCCGAGCTGGTCACCATCATGGTGCGCGCCGATTCCGGTATTCACGGGATCGCCGAGTTGGCAGGCAGGCGCATCAATGTGGGTCAAGTGGGCAGCGGCACATTCGCAACCTGGGATGCCATCGAAACAGCGCTTGGCTGGAAGAACGGGAAGAAGCCGGAGATCACCGACTTGCCGGCCGATGCGGCGTCGCGCGCGCTCTGCGACGGCAAGATCGACGCCGACGTGCTGGTTATTGGTCATCCGTCCGGCACGGTCCGCAAGCAGCTCTCCGCATGTGCGACAGATTTTGTCACGATCAGCGGACCCGAGATCGATGCTCTCGTGTCAGGCGCTCCCTACCTCAAGCGGGAGTCTATTCCAGGTGCCGTGTACGGACGAACCGTGGACACGCCGACGATCGGCATCCATGCCGTCGTGATAACCTCGGAGAACGAGAATGCAAACGCCGTCGCCGCGTTCGCCCGAGCCCTGATTGCGCGGATCAGCGACTTGAGGACCAAGCATCCGGCACTCGCGAACTTGAACGTTGAAGGGATGACCGAGGGCGTTCTTCCTGTCCCGCTCCATCCGGCCGCCAGCCAGGTCTACAAGAAGCTCGGACTGTTGAAGTAGCCGGTCCGGCGGCTGAGTTGGCGGCCCTCCAATCACGTTCTCACGGAGTCGCTCTCTCATCCTCGCTCTGCTGGCCTCCGGCGCTCTATCCAGTGGACGCGCTGCAAGTCCCGTCACTTCTGCCTGGTCAACCGATCGACGAGATCAAGGTGATCCTTGGCCAGTTCATTGGCTTCCTCGATCAGAAGCGTCGCGCGGTACCTTTCTTCAAACGGAAGATTCTCGTCGGCTTGACGTTTACGCAGTGCACTGGCCGCATCAAACATTTGTTCAGCTTTGCTACGCAACCGATTGACGACCTCGGATATTCGTTGCGCTCTGGCGAAGTAATATTCTGGAGATGCGATCACCCGTCCATCCGTTCTTGAGCTGTGTTGGGCCGCGAGGCGATCTGCCATCCGGAACCAACAACATGGTCCAGTTGTTCATACGACTCGTTCAGATATTACACAATTATGATAATCCAAGTGCTCCTTCCTCGGTTCTAAATCTTGCCAATTTTTAAGACACCATCATTCCCAGTGGTTCTACGGAAGTTTTTAAAATGTGGGGCTTGCATGCACGAGCGCATGCTCAAGCGTTGGCATTCAACCTAACGCCTGCTTCAGATCGAGACGTACGAGCCGGGCTGTGCCCGGTGCCCCGCTGTCATAAGGGCGAAGAAATAGCGCGGCGGCTCGTAATGCTCTTCGGCAGTGGGCGGATCAAGGAAATGATCGGCAGCCAGCGCCTCTTGCACGAAGAAGGCATTCGCACCGCTTATGCTGCACCCCACGAGACGATATCCCTTTTCGCGTCCAAGCCGCACCAGGGCTTCAAGGCTGGCCCCGAAGTAATTGGATCCGTTCCACGTTCGCGCGGGATCGTAGGGGACGACCAGCGACAGCGGCGGCCGCAGCGTCGCGTTGTATTCAATCACGACGACCCGCGGTTTAACGACCTCGATCGCCTTCCAAACCCAATAATCGTTGCAATCGATGTCGATGCTCAGCAAGTCGATGTCGCCGGCGGCCCCACCCTGCTGAAGCAGGGAATTGATGTTCTCGGCCGTGATGAAGGACTGGACCACCCCCAGCCGGCCGTCATTGAGGAATGCAGCGAAATTGTTCCGTATTTGCGCAACATGCCCCGCCGACCCGTCCAGCCAAAGGCCGCGCCAGCCTTCGATCAAGAGCTTGACGGAATTACATTCCGTTCCCGCCTCGACGCCGAACTCGACGAAAACCCGGTTTCCGACGCCGATCCGCCTGAATATCTCCTGGATAATTCCGTCTTCGTCGCATTGCGAGTAGACCTTGAAACCGTAGCGCAACAACCGCTTTGGATCGGCGTGACGCGGCTTGGCCAGTTCGTCGGCCCTAACCCGCATCAGGTCCATCTGCAGGGTGTGCTCTGACCGGATTGCGCTGTAGCCAGCGAGCTGGATGAGCGGCTGAAGGGGATTGGTGTCGGACATAGGCTGAGATCGCTCAAACAAGCGCGTTTCGAATGCAAAAAAGCCTAGGTTATCGGCCCGATTCGGACAACAACCCCGCGCGGCTCCGGGGCAAGCTCACGACGGCCGCTTGCGCTTGTGGGCGAAAGGATTGGCCTTCTCGCGCAGGGTGATCCGCACCGGCGTGCCCGGCAGGCCGAACACCTCGCGCAGCGAGTTGATGAGATAACGCAGATAGGATTGCGGCACCGCGTCTGCGCGCGAACAGAACAGGACAAAGCTTGGCGGCCGCGTCTTGGTCTGGGTGATGTAGTTCAATTTCGACCGCCGGCCCGAGACCGCCGGCGGCGGATTGGCGTCGACGGCTCGTTCGAACCAGCGATTGAGCGAGGAGGTCGGCACGCGCTTGTTCCAGATCGCATAAGCGCCGACGACCGCCTCCATCAAGCGGTCGACGCCCTCGCCCGTCAGGCCGCTGACAGCCACGATCGGCACGCCCGCAACCTGCGGCAGCCAGTGATCGGCGTCGGTGCGCAGCGCGGAAATCTGTCCCGGCTTGCCGTCCATCAGGTCCCATTTGTTGACGGCGATCACGATCGCCCGTCCCTCGCGCTCGATCAGGTCGGCGATGCGCAGATCCTGCTCCTCGAACCGGTGCTGCGCATCCATCATCAGTACCGCGACTTCCGCGAAGCGCACCGCGCGCAACGCGTCCGCGACCGACAGCTTCTCCAGCTTTTCCTCGATGCGCGACCGCCGCCTCAGCCCGGCGGTGTCGAACAGGCGAAAACGGCGGCCGTTCCGGTTGATATCGACCGCGATCGAATCGCGCGTGGTGCCGGCTTCCGGGCTGGTCAGCAATCGCTCCTCGCCGAGGAGATGATTGATGAGCGTGGATTTGCCGGCATTGGGGCGGCCGACGATGGCGACCCTGATCGGCCGCTTCGACAAATCCTCTTCGGTGTCTTCCTCGCCGTCGGCTCCCTGCTCCGGCGGCTCAGGCATCAACGGGCGCAAGGCGTCGTACAAATCGCCAAGCCCCTCGCCATGCTCGGCCGAGACGCGGATCGGTTCGCCCAGCCCCAGCGCGTAGGCCTCCATCGCGCCGGCGTCTCCTTGCCTGCCTTCGCTCTTGTTGGCGAGCAAAAGCACTGGCTTGTCGGCGCGGCGAGCGACATCGGCAAAGGCGCGATCGGTCGGCGTCAGTCCGGCGCGGGCATCGATCACGAACATCAGGGCATCGGCGAGCTCGATCGCGGTCTCCGTCTGCTCCTGCATCCGCGCCGTCAGCGAGCCCTTCGGCCCGGAATCGAGACCGGCGGTGTCGATGACAGCGAATTCGAGGTCGCCAAGCCGCGCGTTGCCTTCCCTGCGGTCGCGGGTGACGCCGGGCTCGTCATCGACGAGCGCGAGCTTCTGCCCGACCAAGCGGTTGAACAGCGTCGATTTTCCGACATTGGGCCGGCCGATAATGGCGATGGTGAAGGACATGGACGATCCGTGCGCTCATCATCAGGCGCATGTCAAATGGTGCGAGCGAAAAAACTCGTGGAGCTCAAATCCCGACATTCGCAAACGCGCCCCAAACAGGATGCGAATGTCAGAACCGGGACACTAGCGCGAAAAGCTGCCGCTGGGCAGCGGCGCGGGGAATGGCGGCGGGGTTTGCTGCGCCGATTGCGCCATTGGCGGCGGCGTTTGCGCAGGCTGCGCCGTTTGCGCGGTCGACTGATCGTCAGGCGGCGGCGTGGTGGTGCGCTTGTGGGCGAGCTTCTTGTGCTTGGGCGGCGGAGGCGCAGCGGCGGTTGTGCTCTCCTCGGGCGTGGCTTCACCGTCGGCCGGAGCGGCGCTTGCGGTGGCCGGCTGCCTGCTCTTTGCCTTGGCCTGCTTTGGCTTCGACGCTTCCGGAGGCGCCGACTCAGCAGGCGGAGGGGCGACAGGTGCGGCCGCCGCCGCAGCCTGCTGGTCCTGTTGCTGCTGCTGTTCCACCGCGCCCTTGTAGAGCTCCTTCGGCACGCCCTGTTCGAGGCCGGGCACGCCGTCGGGGAACACCGGCTTGCGATCACCCGGCAGCTTCTTCTTGGTATCGAGCCAATCGAGCAGATCGCTCGGATCCCAGCCGGCACCGAAGCCGCTGGAGCAACCGGCCAGCGCGCCCGACAGGGCGATCAACACGGCGGCTGCGATCAGACGTTGCGAGCGGCGCATGGTCGATCTCTGGGTCAATCTCTCTCCTGCCCGTCAGCTTTTGGCAATCGGCGGCAGCAGGGCCTGCAGCGCTTCGGCGCGCTGGCGCACGCCCTGCGGCGTCTCGCCATCCAGCGCAATCATGTCCAGCCACTTCCGTGTCGCAGTGGTATCGTTGGCGCGCCAGGCCGACAGCGCCAGAAGCTCGCGCGCGGCGTGACGGAAGGGGACCCCCGGCGCGGTGTCGGGCTCAAGCCGCTTCAGCATGTCCGGATAGCTTGCGCTGTCCACGAGCAGGCCGGCGGCGCGAATCCGGGCCAGCGCCTGCAGATCCGGTCCGACGCTGCTGTCAGCGGCAATCCCGTCAAACGTCTTGGCGGCGGCCGCCGGATCGCGATTGGCTTGTTCCGCGGCGGCGCGGAAACGCGCCAGCATGCGGTAACCTGACGGCGCCCGCGTCGCGAGATCGGCAAAGGCCGCTTCCGCCTCGGCATGCTTGTTCTGCTCGGACAGTTCGACCGCCTTGTTGAAGGCAGCGCCGATCTCGGCCGCCTTCTTGCCTTCCAGGTATTGGTAGCCGCGCCACCCGGCGACGGCTGCGACGACCAGGATCGCTGCGGCGATGATGTAGAGCGAATACTTGTCCCACAGCTTCTTGAGCTGTTCGCGGCGGACCTCCTCGTCTACTTCATCAAATAATTCAGACACTTAGCGATTTCCCATCATGGCCGCGTGCAAGACATGGGCAAGCCCGCGGCATCCATTCCACCCGCGTGGCGGCGGGGTACCCTATCGATATGGCGCTGGCAAGGCACAGCGAGCGGGATCAAAACGTTAACGGTGGAAGCGACGAAGCCCCTCAGGGAACCCCGGGGGCTCGTGGAGAACCTCAAATCCGCTCCGCCAGCGCCTCGCGCAGTTGTCGTTTTAGCACTTTGCCGTTGGCATTGCGAGGCAGCGGCTCCGAACTCAGCATGATGGTCTCCGGAACCTTGTAATCGGAAAGCCGCTCGGCACACCAGGCGCGCAAAATCTCGCTCGTAACGCCGTCGCGCGTCACGACGACGGCATGCACGCGCTCACCGAGCACCGGGCAGGGTTTGGCGATAATGGCGCTCTCGACCACGCTGTCGTGGCTGGCGAGTACGGATTCGACCTCGGCCGAATAGATCTTCAGGCCGCCGCGGTTGATCATGTCCTTCTGGCGATCGAACACGCGCACGAGATCATCGGCGTCGATCGAGCCGAGGTCGCCGGAATGCCAGTATCCGCCGGTGAAACTCTCCGCCGTCGCCTTCGGGTTGTTCCAGTAGCCCTTGATTACCGAGCCGCCGGAAATCCAGATCTCGCCGACCTCGCCGCGCGGCAGCTCGCGTCCCTCGCCGTCCATCACCACGATGCTCGCGCCGGGACAGGGCAGCCCGACGCTGTCGGCGTGGCGAGCGGTCAACTCGCCGGGCAGGATCGTCGAAGGCGACGTCGTCTCAGTGGCGCCGTAGGCGTTGATCAGCTTCAGACCCGGGATCTTGGTGGCGAGCCGTTCGATGGTCGCGATCGGCATCGGCGCGCCGCCATAGCCGCCGATGCGCCAGGACGAGAGATCGTAGCTGTCGAAATCAGCCTGCAAGAGGCAAAGATTGTACATCGCCGGCACCATCACCGTGTAGGTGATGCGCTCGCGCGCGGCCATCTTCAGATAGTCCGCCGCCTTGAACTCGGACATGATGATCAGCGCGCCTGCGCAACGCACCATGGTCGTGATGTTGGCCACGACTCCGGTGACATGCGCGAGCGGTACGGCGGCGATCGAACGGTCCGCCGACGTCAGTTCCATGCAGGATGCGAAAATCATCGACGAATGGATGATGTTGCAATGCGCGAGCATCGCGCCCTTCGGCCGCCCGGTGGTGCCTGAGGTGTAGAGGATCATCGCGGTGTCCTCTTCGCCGACCTCGGCGGTTTCCGAGAGCGGCGGATGATCCGCGAGAGCAGAAAACTGCGACAGGTCCTTGTCATCGTCGACGGCGATGCGATGGAGGAGATCGGGGACGTCGCGCGGATCGGGCACGCGCGAACCGAGCGCGGCCTCGTGGATCAGGAGCTTCGCGCCGCAGTCGCCAAGCACGTAGGCGATTTCCGGTTTCTGCTGGCGGGTGCCGAGCAGCACAGTTATCAGGCCGAGTTTTGCCGCAGCAAACATCAGAAGCGGAAATTCGATGCGGTTGCCGAGCAACAACGCGACGCGATCGCCGCGCTCCAGGCCCAGCTTGCGAAATCCGGCCGCGATCTGCGCGGCGTGACGGGCAACCTCGCGCCAGCTCAGCCGGCTGTCGCCGCAGATAAGCGCCTCGCCATCGCCGTTCTTCGCTACGGCCTGTTCCAGCATCGCCCAGATGCTGTTCGGACGCTCGCAAAAGACCGGCACCACGCGGTCGCCGAACCGCGCCTCGCGCCGCATGGGGGGAATTGGAAAGCTCGACCAATCCATTGCCGTCCTACCTTCAACTCTTCTTCATTTCGTAGACATGCTCTGCACCAGGAAAGGCTCGCGAACGCACGTCGCTCGCGTAGGATTCGATCGCCGCTTCGATCGCGGGTCCGAGATTCCCGTAGCGGCGGACGAATTTCGGCGTGCGGGGCGACAGGCCGAGCATGTCCTCCAGCACCAGCACCTGGCCGTCACACGCGGCGCTCGCACCGATGCCGATGGTCGGGATCGCAACGCTTTCCGTGATCTTGCGCGCAAGCGGCTCCGCCACGGCCTCGATGACAAGCGAAAACGCGCCGGCGTCCGCGACCGCCTTCGCGTCGCTTTCGATCTTGGCCCGGCTCGCTTCATCACGGCCCTGCGCGCGAAACGAGCCGAGCGCGTTGACCGCTTGCGGCGTCAGCCCGATATGGCCCATCACGGGGATGCCGCGCTCGACCAGGAACGCAATTGTCTCCGCCATCCGCGTCCCGCCTTCGAGCTTCACTGCTCCGCATTGGGTTTCTTTCAGGATGCGCGCCGCGGAATGAAACGCCTGCTCTTTCGACGCCTCGTAAGAGCCGAAGGGCATGTCAACCACGACCAGTGCATGGCGCGAGCCGCGCATGACCGCCGCCCCTTGCAAGATCATCATGTCGAGCGTCACCGGCACCGTGGTCTCGAAGCCGTGCATGACATTTCCCAGGGAGTCGCCGACCAGGATGACGTCACAATGGCGGTCGACCAGCGCCGCAGTATGGGCATGATAGGACGTCAGCATCACGATCGGCTCGCCGCCCTTGCGGGCTCGAATCTCCGGGGCGGTCTTCCGTCTGATGGCGGTTTGAACAGACATGGCTCAACTCCCCATGACGGGAACGCCGATGACGACCGGATGGAATACGAAGGCAAGCGCCAGATAGGCGACAACGCCGACCACAACCGCGATCAGGTCGTTGCCGACGCCGCCGACCGGGATCGGCGGCGCGCCCGCGTCGCTGCGACGCTTGAGCGAAATCCGGTCATAGACCGCCCAGACCAGGAACGAGCCGAACAGGATGATGCCGCCCAGATCGCCGTTGGCGAGGAGGTGTCCGAACGCCCACAATTTCACGCCGGCCAGCATCGGATGTTTCACCGCCGTGTAGATACGTCCGCGGATATAGGCCGCGACCACCAGAATCACGGCCGGCAGCATCAGCGCGAGATTGATGTGTTTCATGGCCTTCGGCGGAGACCAGATCTCGATCCAGCCGGTCGAACGGTAGTGCGCAAAGCCCCAGACGATCAGCACAAGCCCCAGAAGCGACACCAGCGAATAGGCGATCTTGTAGCCGCCCTCACCTGCTGAAGCGATCAACTGCGCGCGCAGGTCGCGCCGCGTCGTCACCGTGTGGCCTCCCAGAAGAAGCACGAGGCCCAGGATCATCACCAGCAGTCCCACAGCATCCCCCCTTTTGCGGCTCTCTCCACACGGGTATCACTGCTTGGGCTGCCTGCGCAATGTCATCAACCTGAAGTGCGAAACGCATGACGCCGGCGCTCTGTCTTTCCAGGCTCGCTGCGAGGGCGGCTCGCACCCGACGATGACGCCCCTCACTTGTTTTCGGAGGGCGGCTGCCCCAGTTCGCGGTTGTCCACATAGCGGATCGCGATCGGCCGCCCGGCCAGCGCGCCGCCAAGGTTGCCGGTGAACCTGAGCGGCAGGCAGGCATCGAGCGAAGCGTTGATGGCCTTGAGGTAGGTCTCGCGGATATCGGCCGGCACGCCCGCGGTGGCAAAGGTCATGCGCGGCGGACCGATCAACTCGCCGGACTTCTTGAAGCTGAAGCGCACCGACATCTGCATACCCTCGTGCGCCTCGTCCGCCGGCGGCGGCTCCCAGCAGGAGCGCAGCTTGGCGAAGAGATCGCCGATGGTGTCGAGATCGTGGTCCGGCTGCTGGTATTTTGCCTCGTCATCCTTTGTCGGCACGGTCTGGACCGTCAGCTGCAGGTTTTCGCCGTAGGGGTAAAAAATCTCGGGAATGCAGGGCCCGTGATTGAACACACTGCAAAACGTGGGCGTGCAGGGCCTGCGACTGAACACGCTGCAGGGCTCGTGCGAGAACGGAGTGGCATTGATCTGGTGGCGCCGCCGCGCCTGCGCGGAGCTCGCGATGCCGATCGCGAGAACAACGCCGACCAACAAGACTGCGATGCGCTGCTGCATGCAACGACACCCCGACAAGCGCCCCCGACAGAAACATGGCGGACGCAGAGTACCGTATCAAGCCGGCGGCCCTTCACATCCGCGCGTTTCAAATCACGCCGCCGTTCCGGCAGGCGGCAAGAAAGAACGCAACAGCGCGCGCCACATGCGCGTCGATCTCGGCTTCCAGCGACTTGAGGTTCACCTCGAACAGCGCGCGGAGCAACATGGGCACGGCGACGAGATCGAGGAAGAGCCGCGCCGTCGTTGCGAGGCGCTCCGGGGCGAAGGCCGGCAGCGACCCGATCTCGTCAAATTGCGTCAGATCGCTCAGCAGGTGGACCCCGAGTTCGGTACTGAGTTCGCGCGCCCTCCGGCCGACCGTGCTCGCCAGATCGGGGAACCGGCGCGCTTCCGCTACGGCCAACCGCATCAGCGCGCTCCGATCGGTATCCAAACCCCAATGCAGAAGGGCGCTCGCCGCATTCGTGAGGCGCTCCTCGATCGTTGCGCCGGTCGGCACCTCAGCCTTGAACTCTGTGATGCGACAAAGGATGTCCCGCGTCACCATTTCGGTGAACAGCGCCCGCTTGTCGCGGAAACGCGCATAAATCGTCGGCTTTCCCGAGCGCGCGACATCGGCGATCTCGTCGATGCTCGCGCCTTCGAACCCGCGCTCCAGAAAGACCTTGCGCGCCGCATCGAGGATGCGCGCGTCAACCTGCCCGGCAAGCTCCTTCGGCGGGCGCCCACAGCGCACGGCGGCGCGCTTTGCCTTTGCCGCGGGGATCTTCTTCAAACTGCTGGTTTTCATGGCGAATGACCGAGGTTCCGTGCCGCCGGCGTCGGCGACAACCGCAATGTATGCATTTCACTTTTGTTTGTAAATAGAACGGAACAGTTTCGTTCCTATTGACGGACGCCCTCGGCCGGATTATTTAGCCAATCGAAACGGCACAGTTTCGTTTTTTAAGGCGAGACCCTCGCTGTAATAGCAGGAGCGGCAATCATGTTCGAAGACAAGGTCCTGGAACGGGACGACCAGATGCTCGAGGGCTTCGAAAACCCGCAATCTGTTCCAGCCTCGCACGAGCCCGGCATCAGGTCCGACAAGCCGGACGTCGTGGCGCGGGCTCCCTCCCCGCACCAAAGCCCGGCTGCCAGACAGCCTGCTCCATCCGAGCGGCCGGAAGCTCCCCCGCAGGCCGCCGGCAAAGGAAGCCGGATCGGTTTCCTGCGTCGCCGCCCCGTGGTCTCCGCTATCGGCGCCCTGCTTCTCGCCTCCGCGATCGCCGGCGGTTATCTCTACCTGGACGACGCCAGTCATTTTGAGTCCACTGACGACGCCTTCATCGCGGCGCGGCAGTCCACCCTCGCCCCCAAGGTGTCCGGCTACATCACCGCCGTCCCCGTCACCGACAACGAGCACGTCGCCGCCGGCGCCGTGATCGCCCGTATCGATGATCGCGACTATCGTACGGCGCTTGCTCAGGCCGACGCACAGGTCGCGGCCGCACACGCCAGCATCGAGAACATCGACGCGCAGCTTGACGTGCAGCAGGCGCAGATTACCGCCAACCAGGCGCAGGTGGATCAGGCGCAGGCGGCGCTGGTGTTCGCACAGCAGCAGGCCGCGCGCTACCAGCACCTGGAGCAAACCGGCTTCGGCACCGTTCAGAACTCCGAACAGTACACCTCGCAACTGCATCAGCAGCAGGCCGGGCTTCTGAGCGCGCAAGCGACCCTGAACCTGGCGCAGCGGCAAGTCGAGGCGTTGAAGGCGCAACGCAAGAGCGCCGAGGCGAGCCTCGCACAGGCCCAGGCCCAGCACGACCAGGCGCAACTCAATCTGTCCTATACGACGGTCACGGCCGCTCAGCCGGGCCGTGTCGTCAATCTGTCGGCCGCCGTCGGCCAATTCGCACAACCGGGCACCAACCTCACGATGTTTGTGCCCGATCAAATCTGGGTCACGGCGAACTTCAAGGAGATCCAGCTCGACCGCATGCGGCCCGGCGATCCGGTGACGCTCAGGATCGACGCCTACCCGGGACGCACGATCCGCGGCCATGTCGAGAGCGTTCAACCCGGCTCCGGCACCGCATTCTCGCTGCTGCCGGCGCAGAATGCCACCGGCAACTACGTCAAGATCGTTCAACGCGTGCCGGTCAAGATCGTCATGGACAATCCACCGGCCGACGTCGCGCTCGGCCCCGGCATGTCGGTGGTCCCGACGGTGCGGATCGATGCCTCGCCGTCGCTGCTCGATCGGCTCGGGAGGTTCCTGTGAGTGCCGCCGCGATCAAGGCCAACGATTTCGCCGCTCCGACCATTGCCGGCGCCAACCCGTGGCTGATCGCCGTTGTAGTCGCGCTCGCGAGTTTCATGGAGGTGCTCGACACCACCATCGCCAACGTCGCCTTGCCCTATATCGCCGGCGGAATGGGGGTGAGCGAGGACGAAGCATCGTGGGTGGTCACCACCTATCTCGTCTCCAACGCCATCATTCTGACCGCCTCCAGCTTCCTGGCCCGGATGCTCGGCCGCAAGACCTTCTTCCTGATCTGTCTTGCACTGTTCACACTGAGTTCGGCGCTGTGCGGGTTTGCGTCGAACCTGCAGGCGCTGTTGCTGTTCCGCATCCTGCAAGGCCTCGGCGGCGGCGGCATGGTGCCGGTCGCGCAGTCGATCCTGGCGGACGCGTTCCCGCCGGCGAAGCGCGGCCAGGCCTTTGCGGTGTTCGGCGTTGCCGTGGTGGTTGCGCCGGTGGTCGGGCCGACGCTTGGCGGCTGGCTGTCCGACAATCTCTCCTGGCAGTGGTGCTTTCTGATCAACGCTCCCGTCGGCGTGATCGCGATCGCCCTGATCGCGCTGATCCTGCACGAGCCCGCCCGCGCGAAGGGCCTGCGGCAGCAAGGGAACGAATTTGACTTCGTCGGCTTCGTGCTGGTTGCGACGTTCCTCGGCGCGCTCGAGATGGTGCTTGACCGCGGCCTGGAGGACGACTGGTTTGCCTCGCCCTTCATCGTCACCTTCGCGGTCATCTGCGCGCTGGCGTTCGTGCTGATGATCCCCTGGGAGATGACCCGCCGCAATCCGATGATCGACCTGCGGATGGTGGCAAGCCGCCAGTTCGGCGCCAGCTTCCTGGTGATGCTGGCGACCGGCGCCATCCTGCTCGCGACCACCCAGTTCCTGCCGCAACTCGTGCAGCAGGATTTCGGCTATACCGCCACCTGGGCCGGCCTCGTCCTCTCGCCGGGCGGCGTCGTCACCATGGCGATGATGTTCGTCGTCGGCCGCTTGGCGGCCAAGGTGCAGCCCAAATACCTGATCATGACCGGCGCCGTCATCATCGCGATCTCGATGTACAGCATGACCAACGTCTACGGCGATCTCGGCTTCTGGTTCATGGCGCGGTCGCGCATGCTGATCGGCGTCGGCCTGCCGCTGATCTTCGTGCCGATCATGGCGGCGTCCTACGACGGCATTCCGCCTTCCAAAACCGACCAGGCCTCCGCACTGATCAACGCGGCGCGCAACACCGGCGGCTCGATCGGCGTCTCCATCGTGTCCAACGTGCTGACGCATCGCGAGCAGTTCCATCAGAGCCGGCTTGTCGAGCAGGTGATCCCGTCGGGCACGCAATATCAGGACACGCTGCAGCAGATCACGAATTTCTTCACCTCCCATGGCAACTCGCTGGCGCAGGCCCATGATCAGGCAATCCAGTGGATCGGACAGCAGGTGCAGGCGCAGGCGTCGTTCCTGGCCTACTCCGATGCGTTCTGGGTGCTGATGCTGATTTCGCTTTCGGCCGTGCCGCTCGCGCTGACCCTGCGCAGGGTCAAGCTCGGTGGCCCCGTCCACGCCGGCCACTGAGCCTCATACTCATCGAAGGCATGGACGCACACCGCACGCCGGCGCTTCCGGTTCAGCCCGGAGGCGAAAGCGCGCGCAGCACGTCCTTGAAAACGCCGTACTGCACTTGAAACGCTCGCGCACTGTAGTCCTGATAGTATCCGGCGGTCACCACGACAACGAGATCGAGTTCCGGCACAATGCGTATCGATTGCCCGCCTCGACCAAGCGCGCCGGCCCAGTGGACCTCACGTCCATTGAGCAGCGAGCGGCCGAGCCACCATAGGTATCCATAAGATAGACCGCCCGTGGCCTTGATCTTCGGTGCCGTCGAGGTCTCGATCCATGCTTTCGAAACAACCTGGCGGTCGTTCCAGCGGCCGCCCGCGAGGACGAGCTGGCCGATTTTTGCCATATCGCGCGGTCGCAAGCGCAATCCCCCTCCGGCATCGGCATCGCCCTTGTACCGATCCCACTCGACGCGAGTAATCCCCA
>Ga0265339_10002341_pt1 | contig 13620 bp, 11 predicted proteins | sample 4CB219metaG_FD_202085 | JGI IMG/M metagenome (GOLD analysis project Ga0265339, IMG submission 202085) | Rhizosphere microbial communities from Carex aquatilis grown in University of Washington, Seatle, WA, United States - 4-CB2-19 metaG | ecosystem: Host-associated > Plants > Roots >...
CAGAAAGCCGAGCTTTCCCATCTCGCGCAGCGCCTGGCGTGGAAACGTCGCAGTGCGCTCCCACTCGGCCGCGTGCGGAGCAAGCTGCGCCCTGGCAAAATCCCGCGCCGTCGCACGGATCATCTCTTGTTCTTCGGTCAGGATCATGGGTTTAATTTGGCTGAATGAACAATCATTCACCGATGATTGCGGTTTCCGGAGAGGCTGTCAAGCAGCCGGGCGCGCGCGGGAACCGCCTGGCTCCCGCAGCGGAACGTCGGCCCGGCGCCTGATGGCGCCATAGCCCGTCAAAGGACGGTTGCTAGAAGCAGCGTTCCAGCCAGCGCCCGACTTTGTCGAGGTCCTCCGGCAGTTCTATCGCGAATCCACCAGCAAAATCTCGCCAGCCCTCGAGGCTCTGGCGGGGCACGCCGATGACCACCGGAATGCCGCGGCAGATGGCGGCCCCGATAAGATCACGCAGCCCGCCGCCTTCGCACTCGGCCTTGCCGAATTTGTTGAGCACGAGAATGTCCGGCACCTGCTCCAGACTTCCCTCGACCCTTGCCGTCGCCTCCGCCAACGCCGCCTGGTCCAGACGACATCCGCTCGCGCCGGCGCCGCGGTTTTCGAGCAGCGTCGTGCGATGTCCCGAGTTCATATCTTCCAACAATACGTTGGGGCGCTGATCGGAGCCCTCGAAGACCTGGTGCTGCAGCACTCCGGCCACCGCCAGTCCCGCCGCGCGGCATCGGCCGACCAGCGCCCTGAAGAACGCGTCGGGGTAGGCGTCGTCGGCGTAGACGATCGCAGCGACCGACCAGCTCTGCTCGGACGATTGCTCACCCGCCGGGTCGGAAGGCGACGCAGACATCGGGGTTCACCTCAATGCGACGGGCACCGATCAGGTCGAGGCAGTACGGAATTGCAGGAAACACCGCATTCAGGCATGTCTCGATCGACGACGGGCGACCCGGCAGATTGACGATCAGGCAACGTCCACGCGTGCCGGCGGTCTGGCGCGACAGAATCGCCGTCGGGACCTGCTCCAGGCTGATGCGGCGCATCAATTCGCCAAACCCCTCAAGTTCGCGCGTGATGACCATCCGCGTTCCTTCCGGCGTAAGGTCTCGCGGCGCCGGCCCGGTGCCGCCGGTCGTCAGGACGAGGTCGCAATCTTCGCGGTCGGACATCTCGACGAGCGCTTCCGCCACGCTTTCCGCGCCATCTGGAACGATCCTGAAGATCGCGATCCAGTCCGAGCGGACCGCTCTCTTGAGAAAACCGTTGATCGCCTCGCCGCTCTTGTCCTCATATTCGCCGCGACTGGCGCGGTCGGAGATCACCAGGATGCCGATCCTTGCGAGGTCGGGTGCTGCCGCGGGTCGGTTCATCACGGACGGCCTCCACCCTCTCCGTATCCTTCAAGCCCAAACGTCTCCAGTGCAGCCTCCATCATGTGCCGGGTCCACAAACTGACAGTGTGTGGCCAAAGCCCGCCCGTTGTCCACCCGACTCGTTCGTTCGCGAGCCCTCTCGCTCTTGCGGGCACAAATCGGCCTGCCATTCCAACCTTAGCTTGGAATGGCAGGCCAAGTCTCGGGAGTGACTAACCGGAAGGTCCGGCATCGCCGGCCCTCACGGGCGGCGAGCGGAGACAGCGAGGCTCGCCGATCCGCGTTCGTCACGATCAACTTTAACGGCTTCAGGGACGGCCGAGATGACTTCGGTCAAGTATCGGCATCGATTTTTGTATTCCAATAATCGTATTTTGTGACGTAGCGTTGGCCGGCACCGGCGACGAGGAGCAATGGTCATGGCGGAACGCTCGTTCAAAAGGGAAGTGGAACTGTTGCGGCTCGGCGCCGGGCAGGAGTTCAAGGGCGAAGGCATCCTCGCCGTCACCAAGGCATTGCTGCAGTCGGGCGTCAACTACGTCGCCGGCTATCAAGGCGCACCGATCTCGCATCTCGTCGACGTCTTGTCGGACGCCACCGACATCCTCGACGAACTCGGTATCCGTTTCGAGATGAGCGCCAACGAGGCGACGGCGGCCGCAACATTGGCAGCATCGGTGAACTACCCGCTGCGCGGCGCGGTCACGTTCAAGGGCGTTGTTGGCGTCAATGTCGCATCCGACGCGCTGGCCAATTTGTCGTCCTGCGGCGTGACCGGCGGCGCGTTGATCATTCTGGGCGAAGATTACGGCGAAGGCTCCTCGATCATGCAGGAGCGAAGCCACGCCTTCGCGATGAAATCGCAACTCTGGCTGCTCGATCCACGCCCGAACCTACCCTCGATCGTGAGAGCCGTCGAAATGGGTTTCGGCCTTTCCGAGGCTTCGCACACGCCGGTGATGCTGGAACTGCGCATCCGCGCCTGCCACGTCTACGGTAGCTTCAAGGCCAAGGACAATGTCCGGCCGTCCTTCACACTACAGGATGCACGCACCTCGCCGCGGCGCGCCACCGACCGCATCGTATTGCCGCCGGCCAGCTACCAGCATGAGCGGGAGAAGATCGAACAGCGCTGGCCTGCAGCCGTCAAATTCATCGAAGATCACAAGCTCAACGAAATTTTCGACGGCGACGCCGACGACATCGGAATCATCGTTCAGGGCGGCATTTACAACACCGTGATGCGGGCGCTGCAAACGATCGGTCTTGCCGATGCTTTCGGCGAGACGCGCGTGCCGGTCTATGTCTTGAACGTCACCTATCCCCTGGTGGATGCGGAGGTCGTCGGATTCTGCAACGGCAAGCGTGCCGTTCTTCTCGTGGAGGAAGGCCAGCCGGAATTCATCGAGCACTCGATCAACACGATTCTGCGCCGCGCCGCCGTACCAACGCGGTGCGAAGGAAAAGGCATGCTGCCCTTGGCAGGAGAGTATACCGGCGCGGTGGTCAAGGAAGGGCTGGTACGATTTCTTCGGCTTTATCGCCCCGATCTCCTGTCGGCGTCTGAACCGGCGGCAAACGGGGGCACAGAAGCCGCGATGTCCCTGGTTGCGCCGAATGTGCAGGGCCGGCCGCCCTCATTCTGCACGGGATGTCCCGAGCGCCCGATCTTCGCAGCCATCAAGCTTACCGAACGGGAGCTGGGTCAGCATCACATCAGCAGCGATATCGGATGCCATCTGTTCTCGGCGCTACCGCCGTTCGAGATCGGCAACACCGTCATGGGGTACGGTCTCGGCGGCGCCGGAGCATCGGCGCTCGGCTCCGCCGAGGGCAAGCGCGCGATCGCAATCGTGGGCGACGGCGGCTTCTGGCATAACGGATTGGTCTCTTCGGTCGGCAACGCCGTGTTCAACAAGAACGACGGCGTCCAGATCGTTGTCGACAACGGCTATTCGGCGGCGACCGGCGGTCAGGACATCATGTCCTCGGAAGCGGACAATCGCCAACGCGCGACGCGCAACACGATTGAGCGCGCCGTGAAAGGCGTGGGGGTGGGCTGGGTTCGCACGATCTCGCGCACCTACGATGTGACGCGGATGCGCGATACGCTGAAGGAAGCGCTGCTGACGGCAACGAGGGGCCCCAAAGTGATCGTCGCCCGCTCCGAATGCATGCTGAACCGTCAGCGTCGCGAGCGGCCGCGCCTGCAGGCACAAATGAAGGCGGGCCTGCGCACGGTGCAGGAGCGATTCGGCGTCGACCACGACACCTGCACGGGCGATCATTCCTGCATTCGTCTTTCGGGCTGCCCGTCGCTGACGATCGCGCCAAATCCAGACCCGTTGAGGCGGGAACCCGTAACCAAAGTCCTCCAATCCTGCGTGGGTTGCGGACTTTGCGGCGAAGTCGCCCATGCGGCGGTGCTGTGCCCGTCCTTCTATCGCGCCTCGATCGTCAGCAATCCGTCGATATGGGAGCGCGCTTGGGCGTCCGTTCGGCGTGCCCTGATATCCACCTTGCAGCGGCGACTGGCCAGAACAAGCGAGGCTGGAGTCCGGACATGAAGACCGCCGAGAAGATCGCCAAGTCGATCAATATCGCAATCCTCGCAATGGGCGGCGAAGGTGGCGGAGTGCTGGCTGACTGGTTGGTACAGGTCGGCGAAACCAACGGCTATCTCGCCCAGACGACGTCGGTGCCGGGCGTCTCGCAGCGGACCGGCGCAACGATCTACTATCTCGAACTGTTTCCCAAGAGCGCCCTGCACGGCGAGGTGCGGTCGCCGGTGCTTGGTCTGACGCCGATGCCGGGCGACATCGATCTGGTCGTCGCATCGGAACTGATGGAAGCCGGCCGCGCAATTCAACGCGGCCTGGTCACGCCGGACCGCACTCATCTGGTGGCTTCGACGCATCGCGTCTACTCGATGACCGAGAGAACCGCGCTGGGGGACGGACGGGTCGATGCGGAGGCCATCCTGGAAGGCTGCAAGACCGCCGCCCGGAAGCTCACGGGATTCGACATGGCAAAGCTGGCGGAAGCCAACAGGAGCGTGATCAGCGCCGCACTGTTCGGCGCCATCGCCGGGTCGCAGGCGCTTCCGTTCGCGCGCGAGGCCTATGAAGCGGCGATTCGCAGTGACGGCGTTGGTGTCGGCCCGAGCCTTGCCGCGTTCTCGGCCGCCTATGCCGCGGCTGAACGGCCGACGGCTGCGGAGATGGCTGCGGATGCACGTCCGGAGCCAACGCCCGGCGAGTCTGATCCGGTTCTGCCGGCCATGAGGAACGGCGAAGCGCGGACGGTGGTCATGATGGGCATCGCGCGCACGACAGATTATCAGGACAAGTCCTACGCACGGGAATATATCGAGCGCCTCAGGCCGTTCATCGCGCTCACGGACTCCATGGGAGACGCCGGACAGCAACTTCTCTCGGAACTCGCGCGTCAGCTCGCTTTGGGAATGGCTTACGAGGATACGGTCAGGGTCGCCGAACTCAAGATCCGCGGCGACCGGTTCGAGCGCGTGCGCGCCGAGGTCGGCGCCAATCCCGGCCAGATTGTCGAGATCGTCGAATTCATGCATCCCCGCGTCGAAGAGATCGCCGATACCATGCCGGCGGCCGTCGGACGCTTTATGCTGCGCAACAAGCTTGTCAAATCCATCCTTGCGCGGCTGACATCGCGCGGACGCATAGTGCACACGACCTCATTGCGCGGCTTTCTGCTGCTCTATTGCGTTGCATCGCTCAAGCCGCTCCGGCGCGGCTCGCTGCGCTACGATCGCGAGATGCGCTTCCTGACCGAATGGCTGGAAACCGTCCGCCGCGCGGCCGGCATCGACGTCTCCCTTGCCATCGGGTTTGCCCGGCTGCGCAATCTCGTCAAGGGATACGGTGACACTTGCGGGCGCGGACATTCCAAATATCAGGAAATCTGCGCTTTCATCTCCAAGGAGCTCCACGACCCGTCGGCGGCAACGCACCTCAAAGCTCTCATCACCGCAGCCGAGAAGGACGAGGATGGCGCGGCGCTTCGTGCGGAAATGGACAGACTGCAGCGCGGCGCCGACCGCGGCCTGCAGGGCGATCAAGCCTTGCAGGCGGGATGAGGCCGCCCACGCGCCATCAATCGACGATGTAGGCCGCTGCACCAGTCGCGATCTGCTCACCGGTGTCATTGACGAGATCGGAATGGACCACCGCAACACGGCCGCCGAGCCTGACGACGCGACCGGTGGCCACGAAGTACTTGCCCCGGCCCGGCCGCAGGTAGTCGATGCGCAGGTCAATGGTGCCGATGTTCGGGAATTGCGCCGCGGTCAGCACCGCGGGCTTGTCAGACTTGGCGGCCAGGGACGCCAGGGCGATGGCGATGCCCCCGACGACATCCAGGGTCGCCGAGATGACGCCGCCATGCAGGATCTGGCGAACCGGATTGCCGACCAGTTCCGGCCGCATGTCAAACCTCAGCCGCGGCGCCTTGGGATCGAGCGAATCGACCTTCAGACCGAGCACGCGATTAAACGGAATCATCTGTTCGAAGGCGCGTCCGATTGCCGCTTCGATGCCTTCGACCTCGCCTCCGCTTCCCATATCGCTCATCCCATGCAAGGCTCTCACCTCTCCTTCCTTGAGGAAATGGCCAATGATCCGGAGGCGTGATACGCGGCGGCTGGCGTTCCGGTGAAGACAATGAGAATTCCGGCGGATGCAGGCTGCGATACCTCAAGCGAAGTTCGCTTGATCAAAATCAATCGCAACGACCGATCTTTCCATCATTTTGGATTTGCTGCGGCGCGCCCGGCCATCGTGCCGTGTCGATCCTGCGGCCCGGCGGCACGAAGACGGGGCATTTGCCAATGAATTTCGACTATAGCGAAAAGGTTGCGCGGTTACGGACGCAGCTTGAGGACTTCGTGCGCTTTTATGTCGAGCCGGCAAATCGGGAATGGCACGACGAGGTGTCAGCCGGTCGCTATCCGATTGCCCTGATAGAGCGTTTGAAGTCGCGCGCGTTTTCGGAAGATCTGTGGAACCTGTTTCTCCCCGGGCTGAATGGCGATCAGCCCGGCCAGCGGCTCAGCAACATCGAATACGCGCCCCTTGCCGAAATCATGGGCCGGATTCACTGGTCATCGGAAGTGTTCAATTGCAGCGCCCCCGATACCGGCAACATGGAGCTGCTCAACCTGTTTGCCACGCCGGCCCAGCGCGCCGAATGGCTCGATCCGTTGCTGATGGGCGAAATACGCTCCTGCTTTGCGATGAGCGAGCCGGACGCCGCGTCATCCGATGCCAGGAACATCCGTACCACGATCGTCCGCGACGGCGACAGTTATGTCGTCAATGGCCGCAAATGGTTCATAACCGGTCCACTTCACCCGAATTGCCGGCTCGCTGTCGTGATGGGGCTGACGGGCGAGGCCGCGGAATCCGGCTCCCATGCGCGGCATTCGATGGTCCTCGTGCCGATGGATACGCCGGGGCTGCGCATCATCCGCAACATTCCGATCATGAGCCATCATTCTCCCGAAGGGCACTGCGAGTTGTTGTTTCAGAATGTGCGGGTTCCTGCTTCGAATTTGCTCGGAGCAGAGGGCGAAGGCTTCAGACTGGCGCAGGAGCGGCTAGGTCCAGGCCGCGTGCACCATTGCATGCGTTCGATCGGCCAGTGCGAAGTCGCGCTCGAGCTGATGTGCGAACGCGCACTCGAACGCAAGACCTTCGGTAAGCATCTCGCGGAATTCGCCAACATCCAGGACTGGATCGCAGAATCGCGGCTTGAGATCGACCAGGCACGCCTGCTGGTGCTGAAGGCGGCGCACAGGATGGACCGCGACGGAAACGCGGCGGCTCGGGTGGACGTGTCTGCGATCAAGATCGTCGCGGCCCGGTTGCAGACCCGCATCCTCGACAGGGCGATGCAGGTGTTCGGGGCGATGGGGCTGACGCCGGATACCCCGCTCTCCTATCTCTGGACGTGGGGACGCGCGCTGCGCTTTCTCGACGGGCCGGATGAAGTTCATCTGCGGGTCGTGGCCAGGTCCGAGCTTTCCAGGGCCAGGGCCAACATCGGCAGAAATTCGGCCTATTTCATTCCTCCCGCTGCGCTAGTGGAGCGGATTTGACGTTCGCTACCTGCGAGCCGCAGGGTTCGTGAAGCGAACGTCAAATCCAAAGCTCCACTAGTTAATTGATTTTGCTAGTGGTCCTTCGATTCTAACATTCGCAAACGTGGCTCCCGGATGGGATGCGAATGTTAGGATCGGACCACTCGCGTGATCGCATCGGGCGCGCTTCGACGCCCGATGCGAATGGTGCCGTAAACGACGCCAATGTCGGCGCCGCCGTGAGCCCGCTCAGTTGCCCTGGAATACCGGCTTCTTCTTGGCCACAAAGGCCTCGTAGGCGCGTCCGTAGTCCAGCGTCTGCATGCAGATCGCCTGCGCCTGGGCCTCGGCCTCGATGGACTCGTCGATGCCCATGTTCCATTCCTGGTGAATGCACTTCTTGGTCATGGCGTTGGCGAAGGTAGGCCCTTCCGCGAGCGTCTTTGCCATCGCTTGCGCGTCGGCCAGTACGGCGTCGGGTTCCGACAGTTTGTTGTAGAAACCCCAGCGCTCGGCCTCGGTGCCGTCCATCGCCCGGCCCGTATACAGGAGCTCCGCGGCGCGGCCCGAACCGATGATGCGTGGAAGCATGTTGCACGCGCCCATGTCGGCGCCGGCAAGGCCGACCCGCACGAACAGGAACGCCACCTTGCTGCGGGCCGTGCCGAAACGCAGATCCGACGCCATCGCCAGGATCGCGCCGGCGCCGGCGCAGATGCCGTCGATCGCGGAGATGATCGGCTGCGGGCACGCCCGCATCGCCTTGACGAGATCACCGGTCATGCGGGTGAAAGCGAGCAGCCCCGCCATGTCATCCTTGCGCTGCATCTCGACCAGCGGGCCGATGATCTCGTGCACGTCGCCGCCGGAGCAGAAGTTGCCGCCGGCGCCGGTGATGACGATATTGGTGATGTCGCTGCAATAAACCAGATCGCGGAAGGTGTCGCGCAGCTCGGCGTAGGACTCGAGCGTCAGCGGATTCTTGCGCTCCGGGCGGTTCAAGGTGATGGTCGCGACCTTGCCGTCGCGCTGCCACTGGAAGTGCCGCGGCGTGAATTTCGAGAAATCAACCCGCGGCGGGTTGAAGCGAGCAGCTGTTGCTGTCATGCGGTGCATCCTTGTTTGATAAGCCCGGAACGCCTGGTCGTCCGGTCGGGAAGAGTCCTCGCGTCGCTCAGCCGGAGTAGGTGAGGCCGCCGCTGACGCTCAGTATCTGGGCGGTGACGTAGCTCGACTTCGGCCCGGCGAAGAAAACGATGGCGTCCGCGATTTCCTGCGGCTTGCCGAGCCGGCGGAAGGCGATCGCCCTGACAAAAGCGTCCTTGAGCTTGTCGGAACGGGTATCGAGCAACGGCGTGTCGGTCGGCCCCGGACACACGCAGTTGACGCAAATGCCCTGCCGCGCGACTTCACGGGCAAGAGATTTGGTGAAAGCGATCATTCCGCCCTTGGCCGCCGCGTAGGCAGTTTCGCCGGTCGAGCCGACACGACCTGCGTCGCTCGCCACGTTGACGATATGGGCATTGCCAGCGGCGATCATCGCCGGCAACAACGCCTGGGTCAGATGCAGCGCGCCGGTCAGATTGCCGGCAATGACCTTGTCGAAGTAGTCGGGCGGCGTCTCGAGGAAGGGGTAGAAGGAACTGAACCCGGCCGCATTGACAAGGACGTCGATCTTGGGATGGCGCGCCGTGACGGTCGCGGCGCAGCGGCGCACCGACGCGCTGTCGGTCATGTCGATCGGCTCGTACTCGACGTTGAGACTGCTCTGGCGCGCCTCCTCGACCAGCGCCCGACCTGTTGTCTCGTTGATGTCAGCGCAGATCACCCGCGCGCCGTTGCGCGCCAGTTCCAAGACCGTCGCCTTGCCGATCCCGGACGCCCCGCCGGTGACCAATGCAATCTTGCCCTCGAAATCCATGTCTTCATCGCTCCTATTTGGTCAGGCCTTCGCTTCGGCGATGAAAGCGCTGGTGCGCTCCCGCGTCTCGGCGTCAGTCCTAAAGATCGCCCGTCAATTCCAGTCCGCCGTAGCCGCTGCGCCCCCGACAAAATCCCGCGCCGGCGCAAGGATCATCTCTTGTTCTCCGGTCGGGATCATGGATAATGCGCCTGAATGAACAATCATTCAGTCAATGATTGCTGTTTCCGTAGAAGCTGTCAAGCAATCATGCGAGCATGGGTATGTCAGCCGGGCGGATCCCGCATGTCCCGGCATGGTGCCGTAACGAAGAAGGCGCAACAGGGAGGGGACAGGACATGAAATTTGATCCGATATTGCCGAAGCAGCGGGTCCAGGCGATGCTGCAGCAGGGGTATTGGGGCGACGAGATCCTCGTCGACCACCTCGACCGTTGCATCGCGCAGGCGCCGGACAAGACGGCGATCGTCGGCTTCAATTCGGTGCAGGGCGTCGGGCGCCGGCTGAGCTACCGGGAATTCGGCAGCCTCGTCGAGCGCATTGCGGTCGGTCTTGCCGAGCTCGGCATCGAGAAGAACGATGTGGTCTCCTGCCAACTGCCGAACTGGTGGCAGTTCGCCGCGCTGGCATTTGCCTGCTGGAGGATTGGCGCAGTCATCAATCCGATGATGCCGATTTTCCGCGAGCGCGAGGTCAAGTTCATGCTCGACTTCGCCGAAAGCAAGGTGTTCGTCGTCCCCAGGGAATTTCGCGGCTTCGATCACCGCGCCATGGTGCACGGCATGCGTCATCAGCTGCCGCATCTCCGGCACTTGCTGGTCGTCGGCGGGAGCGGCGAGGAGAGCTTCGAGAGCGTGCTGGTCGACACGCCGTGGGAGACGAAGCGCGACGCCGGGCGTCTGTTCGCCGAGCGGCGCCAGAGCGCCAACGACGTCGTGCAGCTGCTGTACACCTCGGGCACGACCGGTGAGCCCAAGGGGGTGATGCACACCTCCAACACCCTGCTGTCGCACCTGCGCCAATTCACGAAACGGCTCGGACTCACGGGGCAGGACGTGGTGTTGATGTCATCGCCCCAGGCCCACCAGACGGGCTTCCTCTACGGCCTGCTGATGCCGGTCGTGCTCCAGGCGATGGCCGTGCTGCAGGACGTCTGGGACCCGCGGAGGGCCGCCGAATTGATCGCGACGGAACAAGCCAGCTTCACGTTCGCGTCGACACCGTTTCTCTCCGACCTGACCGATACCGTCGGCCGCGGCGGTTGCGACGTTTCGAGCCTGCGCATGTTCGTCGCGGCCGGCGCTCCGATTCCGCGTGTGCTGGTCGAGCGGGCAACGACGACGCTGGGCGCCGCCATCGTGTCAGCCTGGGGCATGACTGAGAACGGTGCCGTCACCACGACGAAGCTCGATGACCCCGAAGAAAAGGCGTTCTTCACGGACGGCTGCGCCCTGCCCGGCATGGAGATCCAGGTGTTCGGGCCCGACAACAAGCCGCTACAGGCGAGCGAAGAAGGCTTCCTCAAGGTCCGCGGCTGTTCGAATTTCGTCGGCTATCTCAAGCGCCCGCAGCTCTACAACCATGACGACGAGGGTTGGTTCGATACCGGCGACCTCGCCCGCATCGATGCCGACGGCTACGTCCGCATCACGGGCCGGTCCAAGGACATCATTATCCGCGGCGGCGAAAACATTCCGGTGGTCGAGATCGAAGGCCTGATGTTCCGCCATCCGGCGGTGCAGGCGGTGGCGATTGTCGGCATTCCCGATCCGCGGCTCGGCGAGCGTGCCTGTGCGTTCGTGGTGCCCAAGGCCGGCCAACAGCTCTCCTTTGATCAGATGGCGCAGTTTCTGTCCGACCAGAAAATTGCGCGGCAATATCTGCCCGAACGGCTCGAGGTCGTGACCGAGCTGCCCATGACGCCGAGCGGCAAAGTCCAGAAATTCAAGCTGCGCGAGATCGCGAAGACCTTTCGTGTGTGACGGCATCGAGCCGCACGCCTTCCGCAACAAGCTCAAAGCATAAGGAGACTGCATGACTGTGGGGAGCGCATATACCGACCTCCTCTATGAGGAACGCGACGGTGTCGCGACAATCACCATCAATCGGCCGGACAAGCTCAACGCGTTCCGGGGCAAGACCTGTGACGAACTGATCGACGCCTTCAATCGCGCCGCCTGGAACACCGAGATCGGCGTGATCGTCCTGACCGGGGCCGGCAAGCGGGCATTTTGCACGGGCGGCGATCAGTCGGCGCATGACGGCAGCTATGACGGCCGCGGCACCGTCGGCCTGCCCATGGAGGCGCTGCACGCCATCATCCGGGTGGCGCCGAAGCCGGTCATCGCCAAGGTGCGCGGCTACGCGATCGGCGGCGGCAACGTGCTGGTGACCCTGTGCGATCTCGCGATCGCCGCGGAGAGCGCGCAGTTCGGCCAGGTCGGCCCGAAAGTCGGTTCCGTCGATCCGGGCTTCGGCACCGCCTATCTCGCCCGCGTCGTCGGAGAGAAGAAGGCGCGCGAGATCTGGTATCTCTGCCGCCGCTACGGCGCCGCCGAGGCGGCCGCAATGGGGCTCGTCAACAAGGTGGTGCCGGACGACCAGCTTGACGCCGAGGTCGAGAGCTGGTGCCGCGAGATCATGGATCGCAGTCCGACGGCAATCGCAATCGCCAAGCGTTCCTTCAATGCCGATAGCGATTCGATCGCGGGCATCGGGGCGCTCGGCATGCAGGCGCTGAAGATCTACTACGATACCGAGGAATCGAAGGAAGGCGTGCGCGCGTTCAACGAGAAGCGCAAACCTGAATTCCGCAAATACGCCAAGTGAATTGAGCGGTCGTCCGCTGCTCTTCACCTCCCCTTGAAAGGGAGGTCGCTTTGCTCCGTGAGGAGCAAAGCGGGAGGGGATCAGCCGTCGAGCTAGCTAGGTAGTCAATCCGACCCCCTCCCCGACCCTTCCCCTTTCAGGGGGAGGGAGCGATACCTCCGCCAGGGAGATCGGGCGCTCAGCCTGGATGCGGACCAGACGCTGCCTTGAGGCGGGCATCATGGGTCTCGAAATGACCGGAAAGCCAGCCGTCGAGCCGCGCCGCGAGATCCTCGCGGCCTGCCTCGTCGCAGCGATCGAATTCGTCGATCAAACTGTGTATCTCGTCGAGCAGGCGCTCGTAATCTTCTTTGTGTTGCGGCAACTGATCGTAGCCGTGCGCGCGCATGAACCGCTCTTCCCGAACGAAATGCGCCGTGATCGCCTTGATCAGATCCTCGAAGAACGTCGAAACCGCGAGAGGTTCATTTTCGGCCATCAGCTGATCGTAAAGCCGGTTGATCCGGTCGACGAGCGCCTTGTGCTCGCCATCGACCGACTCGGCCCCGACACTGTAGCAATCCCTCCACTGCACGAGGGTCATGACCATTCACCTCACATACGATTCACCGGTACCGACGGCCGGCAAGCAGTGCTGGTCAACCATAAAAAGATACTGGGCGAACGACGGCCGCGTCTTGACCAAAGTCAACGGGCGATCGCGGCACACCGTTGGATCAGATCAGGCGCTGGCCAGCTTTCCGGCCGTGGAAATGATGCCGCGTTCCGCATTCTCCGCTGTGTCCCGCTGCTTGCGGGCTCCCGGTCAGGGCGCGCTCGTCGTCGCCGGTCCTTCCATGCGGGAACGCAGCACGAAGCGCTGGATCTTTCCGGTGGCGGTCTTTGGCAATTCGGCCACGAAATTGACCTGCCGCGGATATTTGTAGGGGGCAAGACCTTTCCTGCAGAAGTCGACCAGCTCGGCGGCGAGCGCGGTGCTTCCAGCCTGCCCTTCCCTGAGAACGACAAAGGCCTCCGGCTTGACTAGGTCTTCCCGATCGGCCCGGCCCACAACCGCGGCCTCGGCGACCTCAGGATGCTCGACAAGCCTCGATTCGATCTCGAACGGCGAGCACCAGATGCCGCCGACCTTCATCATGTCGTCGCTACGGCCGCAGTAATAGAAGTAGCCTTCCGCGTCGCGGCGGTAGGTGTCGCCGGTATTGACCCAGCCATCGACCATCGTTGTCGCCGTTCGCTCGGCGTTGTTCCAATAGCAGCGCGCCGTCGACTCGCCGGCGATAAGCAATTGACCGGTCTCGCCGGCGGCCACCTCGACGCCCTGCTCGTCGAGGATACGCGCCGAATATCCGGGCACGAGGCGACCACTGGATCCAGGCCTG
>Ga0265339_10002349_pt1 | contig 13595 bp, 11 predicted proteins | sample 4CB219metaG_FD_202085 | JGI IMG/M metagenome (GOLD analysis project Ga0265339, IMG submission 202085) | Rhizosphere microbial communities from Carex aquatilis grown in University of Washington, Seatle, WA, United States - 4-CB2-19 metaG | ecosystem: Host-associated > Plants > Roots >...
CGTCCTGCTTCGCCGGCCGGCGCCCGAGGAAATAGCTCACCAGCAGCGCCACGTCCTCGGTGCGCTCGCGCAGCGGCGCCACCCGTATCGGAAGCACGTTGAGGCGGAAGTAGAGATCCTCGCGAAACTTTCCATCCTTGACCAGCGCGTGGAGGTTTCGCTGGGTCGCGGCGATGCAGCGGACGTTGACATGACGCGTATCCTCGCTCCCGACGGGCCGGATCTCGCCCGTCTGCAGGACCCGCAGGAACTTGGCCTGCAGCGCGAGCGGAAGATCGCCGACCTCGTCGAGAAACAGGGTTCCGCCATCCGCTTGCAGGAAGAGCCCTCGCCGGGGGCTCGTCGCGCCCGGGAAGGTGCCCTTGATGTGGCCGAAGAGCGCGCTGTCGAGCAGCATCTCGGGCAAGGCCGCGCAGTTCACCGCGACGAACGACGCCTCCCGGCGTTCGCTCTCGAGGTGGATCGCGCGCGCGACGGTCTCCTTGCCGGTGCCGGTCTCGCCGGCGATCAAGACGGCGCTCGGGGCGTCCGCGACCCGTTGAATCAGCGCCTTGAGCTCGGTGACGGCCGCGCCTTGCCCGACGAGGCCCATCGATTGAAAACGTTCCCTGAACGCGGCCCTGAGCTGGCGGTTCTCCTCGCGCTCGCGCCGCTCGTGTCCGGCGCGCTCCAGCAACATGCGGACGGTCGCCATCTTGAATGGCTTCGTGACGTAGTGATACGCGCCGCGCTGAATGGCGTCGACGGCGCTCTCGATGTTGCCGAAGGCCGTCATGATCACGACCGGCAGGTGCGGATCCACCTTCTGGATGGCCTCGAGCAGATCCAGGCCGTCGACGTCGGGCATGCGCAGGTCGGTCAGCACCACGTCGCAGCCGCCGCTCTCGAGACGTCGCAAGGCGAGCGCGCCGCTGGTGACCGGCTCGACCTCGAATCCGTTCCGGCCGAGGTACTCCGAGATGGTGTCGACCATGTCGGCGCTGTCGTCGACGACCATGACCGAAGCTTTCCGCATCCAGCAGCTACGAACCTAACGGCGCCAGGTTTACGTCGGGTTTCCATCCGGCGCGGACCGTGTAAATTCTGCCGGCGCCGGACGTGAGCAACGCAACGCGCTCGGAAGACCGAGGCATATTGATCGCTCGTGAGGACGCTGGCCGGCATCGCCGTCATCCTGGCCGCAGTGGCCGGGACACTCGGTCTGTCGATCTCGAGCTCGCTGCGCGAGCAAGAGCGGCTGATGGGCGAGTTCACGGACACGACGCGCCAGCAGGTCCACGCGTCCGTGGAGGCGTTGTCCGCGCGGCTCGACGCGCTCGACGAGGACACGCGCATGCTCGCCGATCTCCTCGAACGATCGCGCGGCAAGTCCGCCGCCGATCTGCAGTCGGAGCGCCGCGTCTGGGAGGCGGCGTTTCATGCGCTGGCGGTCGTGGTCGCGCAGTATCGCGCGATCACCTTCGTCGACGCGGGCGGTGCCATCCAGGTGCTGGCCGCCGATCCCACGGAGTCCGAGCAGACGATCGCATCGCTCATGAAGCCAACGCTCGAGCTGGCCGGCGAGGTGTCGGCCAGGCATCGCACGGCGCTGGGCGCGACGGCGCGTTTCGGCAACCGCTCGTTTCTCGTGTACGGCACCCCGATCCGCGGCGGTGGATCGATCGTCGTCGTCAGCGACGCCAAGATCTTCCTGGGCGCGGTGTCCTGGTCGCCCATTCCGATCGCGCGGTTGTTCGTGACCGATCCGGCCGGCGTCGTCTGGGCCGGATGCGAGACACCCAAGGGCTGTGAGGTTGCGTCGTCGCGCAACGTACCGAGCACATTGCCACGGCCGATGCCGAGCCTGGTCTCCGGCTCTCGCGGTTCGCGGGTCGGCGTGGTCGCGTCCGCGCCGGCGATTCAGGTCTCCGAGCGGCTCGACCGTCCCACCGGGGTCTGGATCGTCACCTGGCTGGCGTCGACCGAGACACTGGGAAAGCGCGAACGCTCGCTGGTGGCTCGCATCGTCCTCACCGCCCTGGCGGCCGCCATCGCGGTGGCCGGTGTCGGCGCCGCCATGTTTCGGCAGCACCGGAAGGCGGTGATGCTCGAGAGCCGCTTGCAAGTCGCGCAGGCGCTGGTCCGCGCGGAGAAGCTGATCACGGTCGGAGTGCTCTCGGCCGGCATCGCCCACGAGATCGGAAGCCCGCTCGCCGTCATTCGCGGCCGCGCCGAGAGCATCCTGGATCAATCGGGCTTCCCATCGGACGACCCATCGGACGACCGAGCAGACCCGCCAGCGGACGATCCGATCCATCCGCCCGCGCACGCCGAACACATGCGCGTCATCATCAAGCACACCGACAACATCTCGTCGAAGATCCGCCAGCTGCTCGACTTCTCGCGCCGCCAGACGGTCGCGCCCAGCCCGGTGGCGCTCGGTCTCGCGGTCGAGCGGGCGCGAGAGCTGGTGCAGTGGAAGCTCGCCGCCAAGCGTCTCTCCCTGGTCGTCCGCATCGCGGACGACTTGCCGTTGCTGGCGGCCGATCCGGAGCAGCTCCAGCAAGTACTGGTGAACCTCCTCCTCAACTCTTGCGACGCGTCTGCGAAAGGACAATCGGTGCTGCTCACCGCGGGCGAGATCAAAGACCAGTACGTCGAGCTCAAAGTCGTCGACCGGGGTTGCGGCATCGCCGCCGAGCACCTGAACGCCATCTTCGATCCGTTCTTCACGACCAAGAAGCGCGGCGAGGGGACGGGCCTCGGTCTGACGATCGTCGAGGGGGTCGTGCGCAACCACGGCGGACAAATCGCGCTCGCCAGCGACGCGGGTGAGGGGACGACGGTCACCGTGCGCTGGCCGACGATCGAACACCGCCAATCGGCGGTCAACGGCTAGAACGCAACCCATCAAACGCGCGCGGGAGCGCCGGAACCCTGTCAGCCTTCCGACGTGAAGAGACTCTTGCGCACGATCGCGTGCACGCCCCAGTTGCCGTCGACGACCTGGGTGATGCCGAAGTCGACGGCGATCGACATCAGCGACACGGCCTCGTCCTCGCTCAGGTGCTGCGTCGCCATCAGGAAGCGGCGCATCTTGCGGAACGCGTCGCGCAGCGCGAGATCCGTCGACGACTTCGAGTAGATCTCCGACTGCGCCTTGGCGCCGAGGTCGACCAGGTAGTTCGGGAAGCTGAAGCCGTGCACCACGAACTCGCCCGCCGTCTCGAGCAGCGGGTAGTCGAGACCGGCGAGCGGCGTGCCCTTGAGCGCGGCCTTCTTGTGCAGGATCAGCTGGAACGTGCCCGTGAGCGAGCACTCGATCGCCGTGCCGCACAGCTCGGAGTCGCCCTGCGAAGCGTGGGGATCGCCGACCGACAGCAGCGCCCCCGGCACGGACACCGGGTAGTACATCGTCGCGCCCTTGCCGATGCGCCAGTCGTCGATGTTGCCGCCGGTGTAGCTGGGCGGGATCGAATCGACGATGTCGGCTTCCCTGGGCGCGAGGCCCATCGTGCCGAAGTGCGGCCGGATCGGAACGCGCACGTTCTTCAGCACGCCGAAGTTCTCTTTCACCTTGCGGTGGTCGACCGGCACGCCCGGGTAGTCGATGATCTTGTGCACCTTGCCGAAGGGATCGGTCTGGGGCGTCCAGCGGAAGTTGTAGACCGCCTTGGCCCAGTCGCGCGCCAGCGCAGCATCGATCTCGTAGATCGTGATCACCTCGCGCGGCTTGGGATCCTCGATCAGGTCCTTGTAGTGGAATCCCCACCAGGCGGCGGCGTTGCTGCCGAACGTCTTGCCGGCGAACTTAGGATTGGCGCACGGGCGCGGGCGCACGTCGAGGATCCGCACCTCGAGGATGTCGCCTGGCTCGGCGCCCTTGACCGCGACGGGGCCCGTGCAGATGTGAACGCCCAGGCCCTCACCAGCGCCGCGGCCGAACAGCGAAGCGTCCATCGGCCCCGCGCCGCGGCGGTCGACGCCCTTGCGCTTGGCGTCCCAGTGGAAGATCGATTCGACGCCCGGATCGCCGGTCACCATGCGCTCGGCGTCGTCGTTGGCGTGGTGAGTGACGGTCTCGATGGTGACGAAGTCGCCGGAGTCGACCTCGACCAGCGGTTTGAGATTCTTGCTGAAGTAGCCCCAGTGCACGGTCTTGTCGGTGGCGGCGACGCGGAAGTGGTTGAACGTTGCGCGCGGCACCGTGGTCTCGGCATGCGCCAGCGCGGGCGCGCCGATCGCCGCCAGCGTGCCCGCGCCCACGGTGAGCAGGCCGCCCTGAAGAAAGCCCCGGCGAGACGGATCGCCGGTGGGCGCCGCGCTGAGCTCCGGCATCGGGGCGCTTCCGGGCGTGTCTGTGACAGTGGGTTCGCGGTCGCCGTCGTCCATGAGGCCTCCTCGGCCAGCGTCGATTTTGCTGGCTCGTCTGGCGCCAACGTACCCAATGGTCTCCCGCCGCGAGATTTCGGCGCGGACAAGAATTCGTAAACTGTGCAGGGCGCGCGCCCCGGCCGACTGACAGTCGCGGCGGTCAGGGCGAGCTTTCCGTCCTGGGCCGCGCGGTTTATAGTGGGCTATGCGAAGTCTGCGCCGCTTGCTCGCGACGTGCCTGGCTCTGGCTGCCGTCGTCGCCGGGCCGGCGATGGGCGAACGGCGCGCGCTGGCGGCGCCGGTGACCGAGGGACAGCGCCTGCGAGCCGCGCGGCAGCACTACGAGCAGGCCGTGTCGCACTTCAACCTCGACGAGTTCGAGGCGGCCCTGGCGGAGTTCCGCGAGGCCTACCGGATCAAGCCCGATCCATCGTTTCTGTTCAACATCGCTCAGTGCTACCGAAAGCTCGGGCTGCGGGACGCGGCGATCGATTTTTTCCACAAGTACGTTCGCGCCTCTCCGGATGCGAACAATCGAGCCGAGGCCGAGCGCTGGATTGCGGAGCTGAAGGCGCGCGGCGACGACCCGGCGGCGGCCGCCACCGCCGACGGCGCGCCGCCCGCTGCCTCATCCGCGACGACGACCGTTGCGCCGGCGGCAGCACCGGTCGACGTACCGACTTCCGCGCCCCTGGCGCTGTCCCCGCCCCCGGCGTCCACGACACCTGCCTCGACGCCGCTGGCGCTCGGCATCTCGGCGAGCGCCAGCGCCACGCCGGCCGAGACGACGCCCGTTTACCGTCGCTGGTGGTTCTGGACGGCCCTGGGCGCGGTGGCGGCGGGCGCCGCCGTCATCGCCTTCAGCCTGGGTTCGACGCCTGCCTCCCCCTATGCCGGAAACATTGCTCCCGGCACCATCCACGTCCCGACCAACTAGAACGTGACCGCGCGATCTCCGAACGCGAACGGGTGGCTGGCGCTGGGCGCGCTCTGGATCGCCGTGTCCGGCTGTCACGAGCCGGTGACCGAGATCCTGCTCGTCGTCGATTCGGATCTTGCCGTCCCCGCGGAGATCGACGGCCTGACGATCAACGGCGCGGGCGCGCCCATCCAGGTGGATCTGAACGCGGCCGGTGTCGCTCTCCCGGCGACGCTGGGCCTGCTGCCGACGGGAGACAATCCGCCGCCCTTCAGCGTGAGCGCGCAGGCCACGCGCCAGGGACAGGTCGTCGCCAGCCGGCACGCGACCAACGTCCAGTTCGTTCACGGCCAGCGTCGGGTGCTGCTGCTGTCGCTGGTGCGGGCGTGCGCCTGCCTCGCGCCACCCTGCGCCGCCAACACCGATCCGGCGTGCGCCGATCTCGACAGTCCAGCGTTGCCGGTTCTGGATCCCGGCCACCTGCCGATGGTCCCGCGCACGTTCGACGGCGGCTCCGACGCTCCGCCGGACGTTGCACCCGACGTCCCGCCCGACGTCCCGCCCGACGTCCCGCCCGATCTCCGCGCGACCGACGGCCCGGGCGCCGACGGCGCCGGCGATCGCGTGGACGCGCTCGACGGTGGCGGCGCCGATCAATCCCCTTCGGATGTCGCCCTCGGGCGTCCCTGCGATCGCAACGAGCAGTGCACGAGCCGCAACTGCGCGGACGGCGTCTGCTGTACCGACGCGTGCGTTTGCGGCCAGTGCAACGGTGCCACGCCCGGCACGTGCGTTCCGGCCGACGCGGACACCGATCCAAAGGGTAGCTGCGCCGCATACACCTGCGACGGCGCCGGCCGGTGCCGCAGCGGCTGCAGCGGCGGGTTCGGCTCTTGCTCGACCAGCTGCAAGACGGGCTATTTCTGCGACGGCACCGCCTGCATGCCCTCCAGCATCGGGGCGGGATTCTTCTGTGTCTCGGGTGGCTGCGAGTGTCAGGCGGGGTTGAGTTGCCAGCAACCCGACGCTGGCGGGGCCGGCGTGTGCCGATGAAGCGCGCTTCCCCATCGGGGCGGATTTCGCGGGAAGATCCGGCGCCGGGATCGTTTCATATAGGCACGGCTCGGTTCGAGAAAAGTCCCCGCGCCTCCCCACACCTTCTCCGCAAGACAGGAGCCCCTCTCGTGATTGACGCGCGGTTGTCTCGTATCCGGACGTGGGTGGTCCTGATCTCGGCGATCGCCGCTCCCTCCTGTGGTGGCGGGGACAGCGTCCCGCTCTCGCAGCTTGGCGCCCGGTTGCTCGACGTCTCGTGCGACGTGTCGGTCCGTTGCCAGCAAGACGCGGACAAAGCCAGCTGCATGGCCAGTCATCAGCCGGCCCTCGATCAGCTCATGGCGAGCGTCGCCGCCGGCAAGACCAAGTACGACGGCGCGTCAGCCCAGGCTTGCCTCGACGCCTTCGATTCGGGCCAGAGCATCGGCAGCTGCAGCTTGACCACGGAGCTCAACCCGGTCCCGCTCACGGCCTGCGACGCGACTTTCACCGGGACCCTGGGCACCGGGGCGTCGTGTCTGATCGATCAGGAGTGCGTCTCCGCCAGCTGCGACAAGAGCAACTGCACCGGCGTCACCACGTGCTGCCTCGGCGTCTGCGCGCCGAAAGTCTCGCCAGTCGGGATCGGCGGCGACTGTTCGGCATCGCCCACGTCCTGCGTCGCCGGCACGTACTGCAAGGACGCGGCCGGGGCGACGCCGACTTGCACCGCGAAGATCGCCGCGGGACAGCCTTGCGATTCCGTCAACGGTACGACCCAGTGCGCGATCGGCACGATCTGCATCTTCACCGAGCCGCCGGGCGCGACCGGGATCTGCGGGAAACTTCCCGCGGAGGGACAACCCTGCGTTCCGTCGGGCTTCGGCTGCGACGTCGTGGTGGATGTCTGCACGACCAGCGCGACCTCTGCTCTGTCGACTTGCACGCGTAGAGGGGCCGTCGGCAGCCCCTGTGACACGGACATCCAGTGCCTTCCCTACGCTCTCTGTGATGCGACGGCGGGATCGTGCGTGGCACGCGGAGGCGCGGGCGCCGTGTGCGCAACGAGTGTGGCGACGTCGTGCCTCGGCTCGCTCGCGTGCGTCGGGGGCGCGTGCACGCTGCCTCCGCCGGTCCCCGCCTGTCCTTGACCGAGGCTCAGCCGAGGCGCACTCGACGTCAGCGAGCCTCGTGGGGCGGCCCCACGTACGGAAACGCCGCCAGCAGATCGCGGTGGGGACCGACCTTGTCGCCCTTCACCTTTCCGTTGGTCAGGATCGGCAAGAAGACGTCGATGACGTCATCGGTGAGAAGCCGGCCGTTGGTCGGGTACGACGCGGGGCGCGTGGGATCGTACTTCAGAATGTCCGGCAGCAGCGTCCGGGCCACGCGCTTCGCGTCTTCGGGCGCGTACCCGCCCGCGTGCGCCAGCTCGTGCGCGAACACGTCGACGAAGCGGGCATCGTCCTTGGGCTCGGCGGCGAGATACGCGTCTCGCGCGTCGCCGGCCAGGAAGACCGTCTGCGTGGGCCGCGCGCCGCGCTCGACCTGAACCCAGCCGCCGCCCGCGCCGCCCGACGGCACGAGCACGCGCATCCACAGCCCCACCGGCCCCGCGCCGAGGGCGGCGTTGGGCAGATCCAGCACCAGGCTGTGCACGTTCTTGTCGGCGAAGTAATCAGCGCCGGTGAACTGCAGATCGTGCAGGGCGCCCAGCACGTCGAAGAAGAACGGATCGCTGCGCCGGCCCACGAACACACGGTGGTCGCCGGCTTCGGTCGCCCGCGCCTCGCGCCCGGTGGAGACCGGTATCCGTTCGGCGATGACGCGGCCCTCGTCGCCCATCTGCGCGGCCTGCGCGCCTTCGGATCGGCGCAGCGTCGCGGTCTGGGCGCCGCCCGGCGACGTCGAGACGCGCAGCCGGTAGCCGATGTCGGCCACGGCATCGCCGTTGGTGTCGATGCGCAGCTCGTACACCGCCTCGGGCGCGTACGGCTCGGTGGTGGTGGGCTGCGGCGGGTTCACGCCCGAGGATGGGTGCGCGTTCATGATCAGGATCGACCGGCCCGGGTCACCGGGCTTGGGGAAGGCGAACAGATCCGTCAGGTCCAGTCGCGCGTCCCCGCGCGGGAACCCGACGTGGGGACCCGAATAGTGATGCGACATGCGTGCTCTGTTGCGCACCGTGGTACATGCGCGCAACGGGGCGCCGGCTGATTCAGAGTCGGACCCGAGGCTTCGACAGCGGCGCATACTGGAGTGCGTTGACTCATCTCGAGGCACGACGGTCCGCTGTGTTGTTGATCGCGGTCGCCACCGCCGCGGCCGTCGCCGTCGCCGGTTGTCGGCGCGAGCCGCCGGCGCCGCCGTTGCCGTCGCCTGCACCCCCATCGCCGGGGACCGCGCCTGCGGCTGTGGCGAAATCACGGGACGACGCCGGCGATCTCGCGCCGCTCGAGCGAGCGTTGCCCGCCATCGCCGGCGCCTTTCGCGGCGGCCCGCTCGACCGTCACGATGGCTTCGTGCGCCGCCGCTACGCGCGCGGCGCGACGCGGATCGAGATCACCGTCGCGTATCGGCCTCAGCGCGGGGACGAATACCAGCAGTGGATGACGGCCGCGCGCGATTACCCGCTTGCGACGTTGGACCTGCCGCCCAGCGAGGCGAGCGGCTTCTTCACCTGCGCCGATTCCGGCGGCCGCGATGCCTGCGACCTGCACATCCAGCTGCGCGCCGGCTACCACGTCGAGGTGCTGGGCGGAGGCACCGCGACGCGTGCCGACCTGGAGCAGCTCATGTCCGCGGCGCCGATGGCGGCGCTGGTCACGACGCGGTGAGGCTGCCCGCCGACCGCGTTTCAGGATCTCCATGCCACTTTCGCGACGAATACCCTTGGCGCCGGGCCTTTGGGCGTGCGTGATTGATCCGAAGCCGTCACGCAACCATGACAGCGGGCTGACTCGTCCGTCGCCCGGGTCATGCTCAGGAGGTCTCGTTGAAGCGCGCTCTCGTTTTTGTCGGTCTCGCGTTCGCCTTTGGCCTGCCGGTCGGTCTATCGGGTCTGGGCTGCAACGGCACCGCGGGTTCCGGTAGCGGCGGCCTGGGCGGAGAACCGGGGGGAGCCGGCACCGGCGGCGCGGTGGGGACCGCGGGCGCGTCGGGGCAGGCCGGCGCCAGCGGCGTCGCCGGCGCGAGCGGATCGGGCGGGGCGTCGAACAGCGGCGGGACGACCGGCGCGGGCGGCGCGATCGGCGGCGGCGGCAGCGGCAGCGGCGGGACGACCGGCGGCACGGGCGGCGTCACCGGCTCGGGCGGCCTCACCGGTGGGGGCGGCGCGACGCCGCTCGGCGCGTCGTACTTCATCGGCGCCGACATCACCGACCAGGAGACGCAGGCCGTCGCGACGCGGGCCAATCTGCTCACGTTGATGAAGGCGCACGGCTTCAACTACGTGCGCTTGCGGACCTTCGTCGACCCCAAGGCCGCCGACGGCTACGACAAGACCAACGGCTTCGATGACATCGCCCACACCGTCGCGTTCGGCAAGCAGGTCAAGGATGCCGGCATGGGCCTGCTGGTCGACTTTCACTACAGCGACAACTGGGCCGACCCCGGCAAGCAATGCGTCCCGGTCGCGTGGCAGAGCATCACGACGATCGCGGGCCTGGCGACCATGGTCCACGATTACACCAAGGACGCGATCACGCAGCTGGTCGCGGGGGGCGCGCGGCCCGACATGGTCCAGATCGGCAACGAAGAGACGCCCGGGATCCTGATTCACCTGTGCGACAGCCGCGGCTTGCCGCTGGCGGGCATCGCCGGCTACAACGCGGTGAACGGCGCGCTCTATCTCTATTCGTCGACCGACAAGGGCGCGCCCCCGGCCGGTGGGCCGCCCGCCGGAGGCTGGAACAACCTGGGCCTGCTGCTGAACGCGGCGGCGCAAGGGATCAAGGACGTCGATACCGGGATCAAGATCGCCCTGCACCTCGATCGCGGCAACGACCTCGCGTCGAGCCGCAACTTCATTCAAAACGCCACGGCCAAGGGCGTGCCGTTCGACGTCTTCGCCGAGTCCTGCTACGTCAACGTGCAGGGGCAGCCCGCGGACTGGCAGGCCACGTTCAGCGCGCTGTCGACGCAGTTCCCGACCGTCAAGCTGATGATTGGCGAGTACAGCACGGCGCAGCGGGCGGCCAACGACGTGATCTTCGGGCTGCCCAATCAACAGGGGATCGGGACGTTCAACTGGCAGCCGACCGACCTGTGGACGCGCGCCGGCGCCAACTACACCGTGCAGCCCGACATGTCGATCTACGACACGATGAAGACCGACTACGCCGCCCGGCTCTGACCGCGTTCGTCCGCGGGCGTACGCCTTCCGGAGAAGAAGGTCGGGAAGAAGGCCCCCCGGCTTGCGTTGGGCAGGCAGATGGGTTGGGATGCCTGCCGGGAGACGCAGTCAGGTCCGGTCTCCAGGGGAGAACGGGTGTGAGCAATCAGGTCGGGCAGAGGGAGCGGTGAGGCCCGCCGGCGGCGGCGTTGCGGGCCGACTCGCGGTGACCGCGGCCCTGATGCTGGCGCTGCTGCCGGCGTGCGGCGAGTCCGAGCGGCTGGTGCTGATCTGGGTCACTCTCGCGGATGGCGTGAATCCTGACACCATTGCGTCGCTCCAGGCCCGCACGTCGCCGCATTTCAACCTCGAGCCGCCCGTCGATATACGCTGTGATGCGGGGCGTACGTGTTATCCGATGTTGCTGGGCATCTATCTGCACTCGCATTCGGGGCCTGTGGACGTGCACGTATTCGCGTACCCCTCTCACGGTGAGGCAGTGGCTTCGGGCAAGCTCGACGGAATAGACGGGTTCGGGCCCACGCCAACTCTTCTGCTGTATCCGTGCATCGCCCCGGAGTCGGACAAGACGATGCTGTGCCAGATGCCACCCACGCCCGACGCAGGAACCGACGCCGACGCGGGAGCAGATGTGAAGGACGCCGCGGATGCGGCCGATGGGAACACACGCTCGGAGGTCGGCGACGACCGCCCGCCCGACGAACGGCCGGAGACGGGCGACGCGCATCCAGACGAACGCCCGGACGTGATTGACGTCGCGATGGATACACCGGACGCGACGGACGCGGATGCATTGATCGATACCGGAGTCGATCAAAGCGAGACCGGCGACATAGTGGACGCGCCCCCGGAAACGAACCCCGACGGCGCTGATGCCGACGTCGCTCCGTCGGCTTGCACAACCTACTGCACCGGTATCGTCCGCGCGTGTTCAGCGCTGTTCTCGGGAGAGCCTCAGTGCGAACTCAGTTGCGCTGCCGCGAACCTCGATTCTGATTCCATGGCCTGCCGAATCGGCAACATCGAAGCCGCGGCCAACGATCCGACGAAATGCGCTGAGGCGAGCTTGGCCAGCCCCGACTGTCCTTCGGGGGGCTGCATCGTGTATTGCTTGCTCGGCGCATCCGTATGCGGTGACGCGCTCTTCTCACTGAGTGATTGCCTATCGATTGCGTGTGACCCTAATTTGCCATTCGGTGACGCCCAATCACCGCGCAGCACCGACTCTCTTCTCTGCCGCATGGCCTGGCTCCAGGACGCAATCGAGGACCCCGATCTCTGCCTCCGGGCACAACCGACAGGGCCCTGCCAGGCGCATTGAGTGCCACGGGCTCACTGCGCCTGGCGTGTGCGGAGCTTAGTTGCGGAAGACTTCAATCGAACCGATTATCGTATTCTGTTTGAGATCGCAGAAGAGCCGCATTCCCATTGGAGAGCCGCCAGGTGCCGTCGTCGGGAGCAGCAGTGGGCCAGTTGCTGTGGCTGTTCCCGATGGCATCGGAAACGTACTCGGCGAGGTCGGCAGCGATATGAAGTTCGTATCAGACTCTGTACGGACATCGCAGTAGGAAGCCGTTGAGGGCGAGAAAGGAACTTTGACTGACACGGTCAGCGATACGGGACCGGCCGAACTGTCGTCGTCGTCGGTGACGTGTTCCAAGGGACATAAAACGTCCAGTTCGGCGCCCACAACCATGACTCCCATGCTGCTGTAAGAAAGGCTCGGCCCCGCACCACCGCCAGCCCCCCCCACACCGCCGACTACCGATTCCTTCTGACAAATGCTGGGGTGGTAGTCGATCCGCTTGGGGCGCGCGCTGGCGCCGACTGTCCAAACGACGATCAAAGCGACCACTACAAGACCGAGAAAACGATAGGATCTCATTGCTTTTCCCTCCATGGGCTGGGTTCCCTTCGCTGTTCAGGCGGACGCAACTGGTTTGCCAAGATCCAGGTCGACAGAAACTTCTTGCCCCCTTTTTCGACCAGGACGCGCCCCGTGCGGTAACGGGGTCCTGGGAAACTCATGAAGGGGCTCGCCGGCTGGATGTCGATGACCGCTCGGTTGACCTTGATGAAGGTGTTCCAGTCGGGATACGTGACGTCAACGTAGCAGGCAGTCTTGGAATCCAGGCATTTGGGTTGGCCTACGTTGATCTGGTTACGAAGCGCATCAGGCAACTGTTGGAAGGTCTGGATTAGCTTCCCTTTTGCCTCCAGTTGGGACAAAGCAGCCGAGTCGGGCTGAAGCAAAGGTAGCGGTTCGCTGAACCTTGCCAGCAAGGCTGCCCGTCCCTGGCTTTCCTCGTCCGCGATCGGTGGTTCTGGAGGAATTGGCAACTCCGATGGTGGATAGTCATATGGCGGCGCACCTTGAGCGGCTTTGGAACTCTTGCAACCGGTCGCTGCTGCCGCGAGCAGAACGAACAGCCCCAATCTCCATTGGGGAAAAAGAAGTTGTTTCATGGTCGACCCCCTTTGGGCCCGCTCTAGACAGACGGCGGGCGTAGCGACAAGTCCGGTCCAGCGACACCACGTCGCTTCCGACCTTGTCGATCTTCAAACGGAGCGGGCCGAGGTTCTTCCTACATCGGAGACGTCAAACCACCCCTGGTCACCCGATATGCCCTGCTATAGGATGCCGAGCGGATGCGGTCGGGGATCTGGCGGATTGGAATCGTGGCGGCGCTGGCAGTCACGCCGAGTGGCCGCACGGCGTGGGCGCAGGCGGCGACCGCGCCACCACTCGGCAGTGCCGACGCCACTACCAACGAGGCCAAGGCGCGCGCGCAACAGTGTCTCGATCGCGGCAACCAGCTGCTGAACGAGCGCGCCTTCGAAAAGGCGCTCGCGGAGTTCCGCGCCGCGTACGGACTATTCCCGAGTCCGAAGATTCTCTTCAACGAAGCTGAGGCCGAGCGAGAGCTGGGAAAG
>Ga0265339_10002359_pt1 | contig 13561 bp, 10 predicted proteins | sample 4CB219metaG_FD_202085 | JGI IMG/M metagenome (GOLD analysis project Ga0265339, IMG submission 202085) | Rhizosphere microbial communities from Carex aquatilis grown in University of Washington, Seatle, WA, United States - 4-CB2-19 metaG | ecosystem: Host-associated > Plants > Roots >...
ATCGATATCGGTTACTACATCTTGTATAGCTACCCCACGAGTCTCATCTAGATAACGGCGGAATTGCGGGATGGACCCCCGTGGCGGCCAATAGATAAGGCCGAGCTGGTCCAGTCTTTCCAGCCGCTCCTGGACCGTTAGTTTCTTGATCTCTTCCTTGGTCAGATTCGGAATTGCGGGCACAGCCCAATGCCTTCCAGAGTCTGTTGGGTCAACATTTCGCCAAGGTCTTCCTGAATCTCCGGTACGTATTCCGGCCCCGGTGAGATCGCCTAATCTGAAGCGTCCTAGGTTATCTGAGTGCCTGTAAAAGTTTTCGATGTACGACTTATCGTACGCCTGATAGATGCGATTCCAGGTGTATTTATCGCTCTTCGTGTAGAAGAGAATCACATCGTGCACAGGTCCCCAGCGATTAGCGCTACTGTGACTTGAAGTCCTCTTCCATACTATCTCGTTCTGGAAGTGGTTATGACCGAAGATACCGTCCATCATGATTTTGATATAGTGGCTGGCAGTCGGATCGCAATGCAGGTAGATCGAGCCAGTGGGACGTAAGATGGTCTTCATATGCAGCAGACGCTGCACCATGTAAATCAAGTAGGCCAGGAGATGTGGCTGCGTGTTGCGCAATGCTCCCATCCATAGACGCCAGAATTCGACGTAGTAATCCTCGACCCCGTGCTCCCGCATCAATACCGGCATCGCCTTTGCGACCGCTTCCTTCTCTGCGTCCATTTCCCATGTATCGCAAAAAGCATCGGCCTGCTCCGGCACCGGCTTGCCAGTCATGTTCTTGTACATGAGGTTATAGTTCTTCTTGGAATTGAAGGGCGGGTCCAAATAAATGAGATCAATGCTGTTGGACGGCATCTGTTGCATTCGGGTGAGATTGTCACCGTAGTACAGATGGTTCATGCGCCCACCTCGCGACGGCGGGGCTTCCTGCCTGCGTAGGCTTCATCTGCTCCCGCGATTTCAAGTAGGAGTTTCCGTTGGAGCGTATCTTGTTCCATGGCATTACGAATGCGACGCATCATCCTCCACACTGTCGGGCGGCGCATATCAAGGTCACGCGCAATCCGATAAGAGCTACTAGCGGCCTTCGTTGACTTGATCATTAGGACAAGCACTAGGAACCAATTCCGCAGTGGGATGTGAGTACTCTGGAATATTGTGCCCACCGTAACTGAGAACGCTCGATGGCAGGCCCCGCACTGCCAGCGAATGTGCGCTCGATCACCACTTGCATGGCGGGAGACCTTCTGACTCTGGCAGTAGGGACAGGTCGCCCTGCCGGACCACCGGGCTCCCTCCAAAAACTCGATTGCCTGTTCCTGGGTCTGAATGCTCTGAAAGACTTTGAGCGCGTTCATTGCCCATCCCACCCTGAACAATAATCCCCACTGCCGTTCAACCTTGTCAAGTCCAAAAGCGTACTAGGTATCTGGCTATCAAAACTCGGGAAAATCTCGGAACGCATTCCGGAATTAGGAAAACAGAAGCATTTTCACTGTTGCGTGCCGACGGCGGCCTGGCCGCTGTCTTCCGCGCTCGCGCCGCCCTTGTCGCGCAGGGTTCCGGCGAGGATGTTCAGGTCGCCGTCGTTTTTGGCCGACGTCGGGCCGCAATTGCCACTCTGCCGCTCGATCGAGGATGTCCTGCTTGCTGATCATTGGCTAGGCCGCCTCTGACGCAACGGAAATAGCCGCATTAATCTTCAGATTCCAGCGACGCAGAAACTTACCGGGCTGTTTTAATTCCGGGTCGAGGAGTGAATAGCCGGCAGAGATGTTCTGTTTTGCCAATTGCTGAACCCTTTCAGATCCGTTCCACAGATGTTCCGACAAATAGCCGAGTCGCTTCCATGCAGCTCCATTCGCCGATGCGGTTGCTTCCTTCAGAAGCTTTTCGGTGTCCTTTTCAGGAAGCTCCCAATAGGCATTCATCATGTGGGCCAGTTGCCGAATGCCGCCGCATAATTGTGGGGTACGGAGACAGTCGACAATGGTACGTTCTCTTGACGAGACGAGTACTGTGGTTGAGCCTCGCCATATCGAGACGGTGCCGGATAGACGAGCACGCGGAACCTTGAACAGGCGGAATTCGTGATTGGCAAGCGTTACGGAGCTGCTGCGGACTGGCGCACTCGTAACGACCAATGTCGAACGGAATATCTGTTCAGTTAGACCCCAATGCTCTGCAGCACTCCACCCTCCGATATAGCAAGGAGAGAATGCCTGGGCCGCAAGAACCCAGGCGTCTTCAGGAGCTGACGCCTGTCCGGGCGCTACCTCAGAGGGCAAGATCATGTAAAGACCGCGTCGGATCCGTTTCGCCCACCCCCCGCGCATCAAAGAGGTCAGTCTGATGGCGGCCTCGCTAGGCGAAACGTTGAGCGCCTTGGCTGCATCGGGTACTGAAATCAATCCCGAATTGGCTGCACGTGACAGTTTCGCCAAGACGAGACGTCGATTGCTCGGGACTCTGCCTGAAACAGCCATGGTATATTTTATATGTCAATCTTGCATAATTTTCAATGTATATGCACAACTAATGTATCTAATCGGTATAATTTGTTCGCATAAACACCTGATTTTTTACAGTATAGTCGCTAATAATATATCGTTCAGACAAACCGACACAAAGCTAGCCGATATTGAAGTGAGAGCGAAGAGTGTCGAGAGTTCAGCAAAACCGCCCCCTCAGGGCGAAAGCCTAACCCCTTTGTTTGCGCGGTAGACGGCACGACTGAAGTCCTGCCCTTACGCGTTTTCGGGATGATTCGGGGGCCCTTCCCCACCCCTAAACGTCATGCCGTTGTTAAAAAGTGCTTCAGCTTGGAGCCAATGGCGCTGCCTGTCAGAGCCATTTTCACTGTTGCGTGGCGGCGGGGGGCTGGTCCTTGTCTTCCGCGCTCGCGCCGCCTTTGTCGCGCAGCGTTCCGGCCAGGATGTTCAGGTCGCCGTCGTTTTTGGCCGGCGCGAGGCCGAGGATGTGCGCCATCCAGGGGTAGAGGTTCACGTTCTCAAAGGGCTGCACCTGCTTGCCGGGCGCGATGTCTGGCCCCGCGGCAAAGAAAATGGCCTTCATCTCCGGCACCAGGCGCGGATCGAAGCCGTGCGCGCCCTTTGACGGCGGCTCGTCCGGCGTGCCCGCGGGCGGCTTGTGCGCGCGAATGGCGTACGGGCCTGTGGCCACGATGACCGGATCGCCCACGCGCGCGCTTGCGCTCGAGTGCAGGCCGGAAGGCACGTCCTTCCTGCGGTAGACCTTGAACTCCGCGGCCTGGTGCTTGAGCGCTTCGTAGAGCCGGGCGCGATCGTCTTCAGACTTCCCGTAAAGAAGCTGGCCGGCGGTTTCGAAATCCTTGAGGTCGGCGTAGTCGTCAAGCGTGATCCACGGCGGATCGATTTTGGCCATGCCGTGGTCGCTGACCACCACCAGATCGATGGGCAGCGCGGTTTTGTCGAGCGCGGCCTTGAGCCGGCCCACCATGGCATCGAGTTTCAGAACCGCGGCGCGGGTTTGAGGCGCGTCCGGGCCGTAGCGGTGGCCGGCATCGTCCGTGTCACTGAGGTAGATGGCGATAAAGTGCGGGCGCTGGGCGGCGGGTTCCTGAAGCAGCGCGACCGCCTCCTGGATACGCGCCTGTTCGGCGGCATCGGTAAACTCCGTTTTGGCGTCGTAGCGCAGGTACCAGGAGGGGCGGTGGCCGGCGATCTGGGCCTCCGAGCCAGGCCAGAGGAGGGCCGCGGTGCGCATGCCCTGACTCTCCGCCAGGCTCCAGAGCGGCACGCCGGAGTACCAGCTTCCGTCGGCAATGGTCGCGGGATCGTGCGGCGAGTAGCGTGCCTGGCGGTCCGGATCGTAGAAATCATTGGCGACAATACCGTGGTGCTCAGGATAGAGCCCTGTGACGATGCTGATGTGGTTGGGATAAGTGATCGAGGGAAAGCTGGGCAGCATGCCTTCCGGCGCCCACGCGCCTTCTCTGCCGAGGGCCAGCAGATGGCGCGCGCCATCGCGCTTCGCGTAGTCCCAGCGAAAACCGTCAAGCGAGACGAGCACCAGGTAATGCGCCTTCTGCGCAGCGGCGGAGTTGGCGCCGTTCTTGACATGCTCCAGGGGCAGGGCGGGATTGAGCGCCGGCTGCGCCCAGGCCGCCGCCGCCAGGCAAATTACGAATACGGCCACCGCCGCGCGCCGGAACACTCGCATTGGCATCGGCATACCTCCGGATCAGCTTATCGCAGAGACGCGCCACGGCCAGGGCCGGTAGCCACTCCATCGCCCAGCCGCACGCCGGCGTTGTCGATTCTCAAAAAAAAATGTGCTTGACGGCTCACCCCGGAGTTGTGTTACCGTCAGTAACACTATGACAGGTAACACTGAGTCCGGTCACGATCCCGCTGAGCTTGGTCAGCTGGAACGCGACATTCTCTCCATTGTGTGGCGGATGGGGAATGTCACCGCTGAACAGGTCCGCGAAGAACTTGATCGCCCGCTGAAGGATTCCACCATCCGCACGGTTCTGCGCCGCCTGGAAGAAAAGGGCTACCTGGCGCACGAGCTGGACAATCGCACCTTCGTCTACAGCCCTGCCGAATCGCGGCAGCTTGTGGCTGGGCGCGCCGTCAAGCGCATTTTGGACTGGTTCTGCGAGGGTTCTGTGGAAGCGCTGCTGGTGGGAATGGTCGATTCCAAGGTGCTGGGCCGCCAGGAACTGCGGCGCCTGGCCGAGCGCATTGCCGCGGCGCAGAAGACTCCGGTGAAGGAGGCAAAATGATCCCGGCTACATCCTTTCTTGCATCCCTTGCCAGTGCTGCGGCGCGCTCGCTGCTGCTTGCGGGAGCCGTGGGCTGCGGCCTGTGGGCCCTGCGCGTGCGCAACGTGCTCGCGCAAAAGACCGCATGGATCCTGGTGCTTGTCGCCAGCCTGGCCATGCCTCTGCTGGCAAGCTGGGGCGCCCGCATTGCGTGGCTGCCGGACAAGTACACGTTTCCTGTAACCGGCAGTTTGTGGTCACGCACCACCGTGGAAACGCAGACCCAGCCAGTCGCCCTCACTGCAAAAGCGTTTGTAGCTCGCTCGCCGGAGACAGAAGTGCAGCCGCCGATCGCGGTTGAGCCGGCGCCGCTGGCGCACACTTCGGATTTGTCCCGCTTCCCTGCCCCTGCCATCGCTCACTCCATGACTGACGCCCCAGCGGCCGCTCCTGCCGCCGCCCCAACGCCGTTCCTCGATCGCGCCCGCGCGCAAATGGCCCGGCTGAGCCCGGCGCGGGGGTTGCTGCTGCTTTACCTCGCCGTTGCCGGCATGCTTCTGCTTCGGCTTTGCTTTGGCGCATGGACCGCGCTGAGATTGTGGCGTCGCGCTGAGCCAATCCGGCTGGCGGCTCCCGGCAGCGCCCAGGTTCGCTGCAGCCGCGACCTTGCTTCGCCAGTCACGGTGGCCGCGGGCATTGTTCTGCCCGCCGATTATGCCGGTTGGGATACGGAGAAACTTGGCATCGTTCTGGCGCATGAGGGCTCGCATGTCCGCCAGCGCGACTTCTCACTTCAGCTCGCAGCCTCGCTGCACATCGCGCTGTTCTGGTTCAACCCGCTGGCGTGGTGGCTGAAACGCAAACTCACTGATCTGAGCGAAACCATCAGCGATGGCGCGGCGGTTCACCAGGCCGCCAGCCACGCTTCGTACGCCCAGGTCCTGCTCGAATTCGCGGCGCTTCCGCGCCCCATCCCAATAGGAGTCGCTATGGCACATCGCGGTCATCTCAGGTCACGCATTGAACATCTTCTCAACGAGAACAGCTTCCGGCAGGCCTTCAGCGGAGGGCGTCTGCGCCTTGCCGCGGCAGTGCTGCTGGTTCCGGTCGCGCTGTTTGGAGCCACGGCCATGGTGCGCGTGCACGCCGCCGCGCAGCAAGCGCCGCCCGCAACCGCCCCCGCTCCCGATCCAGCCCCGGCCCCGCAGGCTGCGCCGCAACCCGCGGCTGCGCCCGATCAGGCGCCTGCCACAACTCCTGCGCCCGCTGCTCCATCCAGGCCGGGAATCCCCGGCGCTCCCGACGGCACAGCGGACATCGCCCCGCTTCCGCCCTCTCCCCCAGGCGTTGATGAAACGATGATTCTGGCCACTCCTTCCCAGGACGGTGACATTCGGATCGTCATCCCCAAGGGGAAGTACCTGGCCAGGAACGCGCAGGCAATGGCGATGATGAAGTCCCGGATGGACCAGTTCAAGACCCTCAACGGACGGGCCTTCATAGGCAATGGGTTCTTCAACGACGGCAACTCCTACGCCTACGTGACCGGCGAGGGAGAAAAGAACGTTCACGCTTATGGAGGCTGGTTCGATAAGTCCCGGGAAGAGATCGAAAAGGCGCGCAAGGTGGCGCATGGCGACTTTCTCTGGTTCGAGCGCGACGGCAAATCTTATGTGATTGACGACCCGGCGCTGCTGGCCTCGCTCAAGCCCATGCAGGAGCAGATGGACACGCTGGGCAAGCAGCAGGAGGAGCTGGGCAGGCAACAGGAAGAGCTGGGCAAAAAGCAGGAAGAGCTGGGCCGGCAGATGGAACAGGTCAAGGTTCCCACTCCGGACATGAAGACGGAACTCGCCAAGCTCCAGGCCGTTGAGGCCAAGCTCTCCGCGCTTCAGGGCAAAGACGCGTCGCAGCAGGAGCTGGGTGAGATTCAGGGCGAACTCGCGGACATTCAGGGCAGGCTCGGCGATTTGCAGGGCAACATGGGAGGCCGCATGGGCGAACTGGGCGGCAAGATGGGCGAGCTCGGCGGACAGCAAGGCAAGCTCGGCGCACAGCAGGGCAAGCTCGGCGCGCAGCAGGGCCGCCTGGGCCGCGAGATGGACGGCAAGGTCCTGACCATCATTGACGAGGGCCTGAAGGACGGCAAAGCCCGCCCAGTGCAGTAGATTTCCGCTGACAGCTGGCAGCTTTCAGTCGTCGGCTGTCGGCTGTCAGCTGTCGGCTGTTAGCTGTCGGCTGTCAGCTGTCCCGCTTACTTCCTCAGCATGTTTTTCGCAATGAAGAACACGTTCGCGGGCCGTTCCGCCAGCCGGCGCATGAAGTACGGGTACCACTCGTGCCCGAAAGGAACGTAAACGCGCACGTTGTAGCCCTCGCGCACCAGGTCCCGTTGCAGGTCGCGGCGCACGCCGTAGAGCATCTGGAATTCGAACCGGTCCGGCGCAATTCCGTTCTCGCGCGCAAACGTTTTGGCCGCGGCAATCATGTTCTCGTCGTGCGTGGCCAGCCCGTGATAAACGGGAGAGTCCAGCAGCATCTTTGTCAGCAGCACGTAATTGCTGTCCACGTCGGCCTTGCGCGGGAACGCCACCTCCGGCGGCTCCTTGTACGCGCCCTTGCACAGCCGCACGCGGATACCGTCCGCCAGGAGCTGCTCAATATCGGCCTGCGCGCGATAAAGGTACGCCTGGATCACCACCCCGATTGCTCCCCGCAGGCCCTGCTTTGAATGAAGGCGCCGCACAATGTCCAGCGTGGTCTGCGTCAGCGGCGAATCTTCCATGTCGATGCGGACAAAACTGCCCAGCGAAGCCGCGTGCTTCGACAGGTCCTCGGCAATCGTCTCGGCAAGTTGTTGCGAATGCGTCAGGCCCATCTGCGTCAGCTTCACGCTGATGTTGGCGTTCAGCTTGCGCGCGGAAATCGCGTCCAGCAGCTTGTGGTACACCTCGGCGGCGCGGTGCGCCGCAATCTCGTCGGTCACGCTCTCGCCCAGCGAGTCGAGCGTCGCCGTCATTCCCTGCTGGTTCAACGCTGCACACACGCGCAGCGCGTCTTCAATCTCCATTCCCGCCACAAAGCGCGAACTGAGCTTGACGCCGACAGAGGACCGCTCAGCAAATCGGCGGAGGCTGCGATTGTGGGAAAGGGCGATGAAGGCGGAGCGCAAAAGGGCCATAAACGAGCTCTACTGCCTGGAGGTCACGGGGGCTGCTTTCCGGGCAGAAAGATGATTCTCGCACAAAAATCGGTTTCATGCGCCCGGTTTCAACTCTCCACCGGCCAGCGGTAATGGCCCACAGCGCGATGCGGCGAAAACTCCGCCAATCCGGACTCCTCCGTGCCTCGACCGATATTGTGCACAACATGCGCCAGCGGGTTATCGGCAGGAGAACGCCCGCCCTCCTGCACGATGACACCGATGTGCGGCAGGCGCGCGTCCAGAAGCCACGTGACGATGTCCCCTTCTGCAAGACGCAGCGGGAATCTGTCGCCCGGCGTGGAAGTTCCAGCCACCCACAGCCGCGCGCCCTGGCGTGCAAAGTAGGCCTCAAGATTCAGCACGCGCCGATGGTCGACGCTCGCGTCCGGCGCTCGCTCGCCCCATGCTCTGCGCGCCGGATACTCGCTGAAATGCTTCACCATGTCCTCGTGTATCAGCTTTTGCAGATCGAGGCCGAGCCCGTCCCGTGCGGCCCGGATCACAACATCGGCGCAGACGCCCGTCGAGCGCGGCACATCGCCGTTGGGATAACTCAGGTGAGTCCATGCGGGGTCGTAGCCGGTGGTCACACCCACCTGTGCGCGTGCCGCCTCAGCCAACCGCTTTCCGGTGTTCCGTTCCTCTGCATGCGCGGGATACAACAGCGCGCGAACCCGAGAAACGCTCATTGCCGAAGCAAGAGCCGTAATTCCGACGGCAAAGGAGCGCCTATCCACGATCCCTAATCCCTATTCCCTTATTCCCCTACTCCCCGCTTCACTCAATTCGCCACAGCGCGCATCCATGCGGCGGCAGCACCACGTGGAATGCCTTCGATTTCCCCACCGCCCGCTTGTACCACACGTCGTATGCGGCGTGGGGCTTTTCTGTCACATGGAAACTCAGCCAGGGCACATCCACTACGCGCGCGTCGTCGCCCAGGTTAAACACGGCGGCATAGTTCTTGCTGCCCACCTTTGCGTACCAGGCGCGCCACGGCAGCGGCTTGCCGTCATCAAGCGGCATCAGCGCCGGCCCGCTCTCTGAGGCAAGCTGGTCGATCTCGATCGCTTCCTCATTGGTCATCATCCCGCGGGTAGCTTCGTCCAGCTTGGTCAGGTTGCCGCCAAAAACCAGCGGCGACCGCGAGATGACCCACAGTGTGAACTCGGTGCGCTGCTCATCCTCAGTAAAGCGCGACTGCCTTGGCTCACCCCAGCCCGCATGCGGACCCAGATAGCCCTCCGGAAGCATGTCCGCATCGGGCCAGCTTCCCGGCTTCACGTACTTGTTCCACTCCGCAATCCGGTCAAACTCATCGCTCAGCCCGAACGGAAATCCATCCGGAGTGTGATTCTTGAAAACCCATGCGTCCCAGTGGTCGTTGCTGATGCGCCACATCTCGGCGTACTTCGCCACCTCGTCCGCGTGGTCCAGGCTGGTGGGCCCCGGCGAAAGGCTCAGCACAATCGGCCGGTGCGTCTTGCGGATGGCTTCGGCAATCTGTTTGATTTCGGAGATCCGGTAGGGGTGGTCGCTGATGCAATCCACCTTGACGAAGTCCAGGCCCCATTGCGCATAGCGCTTCATCATGGAGTCGTAATAAGCCTGGCCCGCCGCATTGTCCGCTATGCCATAGTTGGCGTCGCTCCAGGGACACGTGGCCTGCTTGTCGGCGGCGTCCACCGCATGGAAGTTCGTTCCCGCAACTGGCAGGTTGTCATCCACAACCTGTTTGGGAATCCCGCGCAGAATGTGTACGCCGAATTTCAACCCCTGCGCGTGCACCCAGTCGGCCAGCGGCTTGAACCCCGCGCCGTTCGCCGCCGATGGAAACCGGCTCGGCACCGGCTCCAGCAAGCCGTTCTTGTCGTAGAGAAACTTCTGCGCCGGCATGTCGGCTCCGAAGGGGTTCTGCATGTACCATCCTTCGTCGATCACGGCGTATTGCCAGCCGTGCTCCTTCATGCCGGCCAGCACCTTCACATTGTCGCGGAATTGCGACTCGTCGATCGTGAGACCGTACGCATCCCAGCTATTCCATCCCATTGGAGGCGTGGGCGCCGCCTTGCTTGTGTCCGATGCGGCGAACAGCGAAACTACCGGCAAAGCCAGGCTGGCGATGAATGCGACAAGAGTGCGGAACATGCTGAAACGTATAACACATGACGGGGCAAAACGTGCGTCCGAATAACAGGCACGGCCCCAAGGTGATCTCGCTCACTCATTCAAGGTCGAATTGTGAATCAACTGCTGCCCAGCCGGGCCAAACCGATGCGCGCCAGGTCCGCCAGCGCGCGCGCCAGCGTCTCTGAGCCATTCAGCGATTCTGGCCGCTCCAGGCGGATTCCCTTCCCCCGCGCATATTCTTTGAACGCAATATCCACGTCGTAAAGAATCTCCACGTGATCGCACAGGAATCCGATGGGCTGCAGCATGAGCGCCTTTACGCCCTGCTCTGCCAGCCGGTCCAGGGTCTCTTCCACGGTTGGCCCAATCCATGGGCCGCCGCTCGCGCCCTGGCTCTGGAACGCAAAATGCCACTCCGCAATTTCCGGCACGCTGGCGGCCACCAGTTCCGCGGTGTGCCGCGCCTCCTCGGCGTAGGGATCGGCGCCCTCGCCGGGCCAGAGTCTCGGACCGCTCTCTGGAGTCTCCGGCGGTTGGATCGTCCGCGTGGGCACGCTGTGCGCCGTAAACAGCACCGGCACAGGATGCCCAACCTCTTCCGTCAGCTTTTGCAGCGCCGGCCGCAGCCGCTCCGCGAACGCCTCAATCAGCAGCGGATGCCGCGCCCACGCATCGGTAAAATCCGCCCGCAGCGAGCGCGCCTCCGCCATCACCGCGCGCCGGTAGAGGCCCACGCTGGTGCGCGAGTTCTGCGGCGCCAGGCAAATCACCGCCGCCTCGTCCACCCCTTCGGCGCACATCTGCTTTACCACATCGGCGATGTACGGTTTCCAGTTGCGCATGCCCACGTAAACGCTCGCCGGAACGCCCGTGGCGGCCAGCTCCGCCTCGGTCAACCGCGCCTGCTCCAGCGTCAGCTCCGTCAACGGGCTGCGCCCAATCAGCGAATAGCGATGCTGAATCTCCTCCACAACGTGCTGCGGCATGGGCCGCCCGCTCACCACGTTGCGCAGGTACTCGGGAATCTGCTCCACCGTCTCCGGCGTTCCATGCGCCAGCAGGAGGACTGCTTGCTTGGTCATGCGAGGTCCTTATCAATAAGTGAGTCGTATTGGCCAGTAGCTTGTAGCCAGTAGCTCGTAGCCGGTAGCAAGGAGCAAAACGCCAAGCTACAGGCTACCGGCTACAGGCTACAAGCTTGTCTCATGCAGCTTGTACTCCCTTACCATCTTCACCACCGCCTGCACATTCTCCACCGGCGTTCCCGGCACAATGCCGTGGCCCAGGTTGAAGATGTGCCCCGGCCTTCCGCCCGCCGCGCGCAGTACCTCTTTCACGCGCAGCTCCAGCACCTCCGCCGGCGCAAACAGCGTGATGGGGTCCAGATTTCCCTGCACCGCGTGCGCAGATCCAACCGCCCGCCAGCCCTCATCCAGCGGCTGGTGCCAGTCCAGGCCAATCACGTCCGCACCCGTCGCCGCCATATCGCCCAGCAGCCCCGCTGTCTCCACGCCAAAATAAATCACCGGCACGCCCATGGCCTGCACCGCGCGCACCAGCCGCTTTGAGGCCTCAAACGCGTAGTCGCGATAGTCCGTGAGCCCAAGCGACCCCACCCAGCTGTCAAAAATTTGGATAACGTCCGCGCCCGCCTGCACCTGTTGCCGGCAATACTCCGTCAGCACCGTAACAATCTTGTCCAGCAGCGCGCGCCAGCTCCCCGTGTCGCGATACATCAGCTTCTTGGTCTCGATGTAATTGCGCGACCCACCGCCCTCAATCATGTACGAGGCCAGCGTGTACGGCGCGCCGCAAAAGCCGATGATCCCCAGCCGGTCCTTGAAGTGCGCAGCCACTTTCTCTATGGCCAGCGCCACGTATTCCAGCTGGTCCGTGCGGTCGGTCCTCAGCGCCTTCACATCGTCCGCCGTGCGCACCGGATGATGCACCACCGGCCCCTCGCCCGCCATGAACTCGAAGTCCAGTCCCATCGGTTCCAGCGGCAGCAGAAGGTCGGCAAAGATGATGGCCGCATCCACGCCCAGCTTTTCCGCGGCCGTTATTGTCACCTCGGCCGCAATCTCCGGCTGCTTGCAAATCTCCACTAGCGTGTGGTGTTTGCGCACCTCGCGATACTCGTGCATGTAGCGGCCGGCCTGGCGCAGAAACCACACCGGCGTGCGGTCCACCGGCTTCCTCAGGCACGCGCGCACAAAACGGCTGCCGTCCAGAATGGTTTCCTCGAGGATGGTCTCCGGGACGGCGTTTTCGTCGTGAATGTTCTCCATACAAGGTTGATTTTAACGGGCGATCTGCGGGAAGCGCCCCTCCAGCCCAACACGAGTGCGGTTCGTCACCGGAGACCTCAACTTCAAGCTGCACCAGCGCTCTCAGGAGACCCACGAACTGCACTGCGACTTCCGCTTCCACCCTTTGGCAGTTTTTTCCAGAGTGACTGTGCCGCCGTTCCCGCAGAGGCTCCCGCAGACGAACCCGTAAAAGACCACAGCGTGCGCATGGGTCCTGTCAAAACGAATTTCGCTCACCCACGTTTTGCCATGAGCAAACCCGTTCGCCACCGCATGACCTACTGAAGATCCGTTCTGGATCGCCTTGTGGGGATCGTTCTGCTCCACCTCCTTATCCTGAACATTCGCGTCTACAAGGCGGATCTGATCCGATCCAAGTTGCGCCAGATCCTCAACCCGGAAGCGGTGCACTATTCGTGCGTCGGCGGGTTCGATATTCAGGCCTTTCAGGCAGTCGTTCGAGTCCTCCGGAAACACTTCCGTTAGCGACTGAAGATGAACAATAGACTTGCCATCGTCGATCCCTCCGTGGAGCACAACCTTGTACACGGCGAGTTGTTCAGCAGTAAGTGGATCGGAGCTGACCCTGGGCTTTGGTTCATCTTGTTGCGATTTGGCAGAAGGCGCAACAGCCCCGAAAAGCAAAACAAAGGTGGCTAATGGGAGTACAGCAAACCGGCTCATGGTCGTCCTCCCGCAATTCGGTGTGCTTCTCCTTTAGACACCACGAAATCAAAAACGGATTGGCGGATTCCTCCGCAACCGGATTCGCCCGTAATGCCCCAGCCAGCGCAACATCAATTCGAAGCGGCGGTCGTCACTTTGCTGCCGGCGCAATCGCCTCATACTCGGTCCAAGCAAACCTCTTCGAGTCCGCCGCCCATCCACCGGTATTCCCCGAACCCTGCCCCCCGAAGAACGTCCGTACCGTGACCAACTCCGCGCCTTTTGCGCCCACGCCATTCTTCAGCCGCAGCAGCTTGATCTTTATCCCATCGCCAATGTAGTTGTGGTCCGGGTGTTCCATCGGGTATGAGATGGTGTAGAGCCACTTGCCATCCGGCGAGATGTGCGGAAACCAGTCCTGCGCATCCCCAAAGGTCACCCTCTCCGCCAGCTTGTCGTCCGGCCCCGCGCCATCAGCGGGCA
>Ga0265339_10002361_pt1 | contig 13554 bp, 12 predicted proteins | sample 4CB219metaG_FD_202085 | JGI IMG/M metagenome (GOLD analysis project Ga0265339, IMG submission 202085) | Rhizosphere microbial communities from Carex aquatilis grown in University of Washington, Seatle, WA, United States - 4-CB2-19 metaG | ecosystem: Host-associated > Plants > Roots >...
GAGATCGAGGCGACCTACGGGCACACCTGGCCGGACAAGTTCGGCTCGCACAGCGCGGTCGAAATCCCGCTCACCGCGACCGGAAGCACGTTCTTTGCCGATCGTGCCGCGGCCCGTGACCTGGCGCTGTTTGTCCGCTCCAAGCGAGGGCATGCCCTGCGAAGCGAGAACGGCGCTTCGGCCAGCCGCGACCTGGCAAAGATCGGGCCGCGCGTCGTCCGACTCGCCTCAGCGGACGCGACCCCGCCCGTCGGAAAGATCGGCTACGCGATCACGACCTCCGGGATCGTCTTCGTCGAGCAGAGTACGACCGGAGAGCGCTTCAACGTCGTGATCAAGAACGGACACATCAAGAAGCAGAACATCAAGCCCTATGGGTTCGTCTTCTAGGACTGGCGTGGAGACAAGGCGCTGGATGGCACCGATGCGGTGACAGACGTCGTTCTCCGTGACGTATATGGAGGTGGCTGATGCGCATCTTGGAGGGGAGGACACCGGACGGCTACTCACTGCTTGTGGAGCGTGACGAGCGCGGCCGGTGGGTAGCCACGGTTGAGGGCGTCAGCCGCAGCCGCAATGCCTCCCTGGAGGCGGCGCTCCTAGAAGCGGCAGGAGCTCCGGCCCGCTCCTGGGCGGCACGCCTGGCGACGGTGATTGTTGCGCGGTCTGGGAGTGTCGTTTCCGAACAGGCTGCTGATGGTTTCCGCACTGGAGTGTCGTAGGCTGGGCGCGATGGCTCGGCGGCTGTCCAGTGGCTATTGGGTGTTGGGCGCTTGCTGTGCTTGTGGTGGGCGCGACGGCGGGCGCGGATACGCCACCGCCGAAGCGTGCCGGTGCATCGGTGGTGATCGTTGGCGGTAGCCCGGTGCAGCAGCAGTTCGCGCGGCTGACGGCGTGGCGGGTGGGCGGTGTGACGGTCCGGCGTGCCGTGTTCCAGCGCCCGTCCAGAGTTCTCCGCCATGAGCACGTCCAGGGTGTCGCCCCCAGTAGCGATCGAACCGAAAAGGGGTTGCCATGAAGCGCTTGCTTCTCCTCTTGTCCCTCGTGGCTCTTGCCCTTCCGGCGGCTGGAGTGCGCGCGGCGTCGTCGCACACGGTCGATCTCGGGAGTGGTCTTCTTGACGGTCATCGCGTGCTCGGGCGAACGGTCGCGGGGGTGACCGCTGGGCTCGGCCGTCCAGACTTCCGCCTCGGCCCGCAGTCGCGCTTTCGGATCGGTTGGGGCAGTCCAGCCGACTTCTCGATCGAGGTGCTCTTCCACCGCAGCGGTCAGGTCGAGCGCGCGTATTCGATCGTCTTTCAGCGTGGCCCGGTTTCCGACGTGAAGGTCGGTGACCTGCTCGGGCGTCGCCCCGTCGCCCTTCAGGCGGCGATACGCGCCCGGTACGGAGGTGTCTTCAAGCTGATCCGTACTTCCGTCTGCAAGAGCCATGCGGCATGCGTTGGCGAGTTCGCTCCCCGCACGGGCTCCATCTATCTGACCTTCGGGACAAATCCGAAACTCGGGACCTGGCTGACCGTTTGGCAGCGGCCGCTAGGGGTTTGACCGCCAGTCCGGAGTCCTGCGAGAACGCGATGAAGCGTGGTGCGGTGGCGTATGTGGGTTTCGTGCGTGTCAGCTTCGTGATCTCTCTGCTCCTGATCACCGTATTGCTCGCGGGCTGCGGCGGCAGCCACTCCGTCGCAGCGCGGGGGAGTGCGACTCCGGAGACGCACTTGACGATTCTCGCGGTCAACCCGAACGTCGGTCGCGCCGTCTTCCACCTCGCCTGCGGACCCGCGGGCGGTGATCTGCCGTCGCCCGCGCGCGCGTGCGACGCATTGCACGACACACCGAGCCTCGTGACGAACCCGAAGCCGTTCATCTGTCACGGTGGTCCAAACTCGTGGTGGGACATCACGATCTCGGGTCGGCTTCGAGGCCGGGTGTTTCGCAGCCACACCGCAACCTGCTGGACGCCGCAGATGGCCATGATCGGACGGCTCGGCATCAACCGCTCGCTGACCGCGCACCTAGTCCCGCGTCGCTCCCAGGAGCTGATCGGGGGCGAGCAGCGGACGATCCCTGCGGGTGTTCTGCGGCCAGGCGATCTGGTCGTATGCCGAGCGCGCGGGAGGCTCCTTGAGGACGGCGTACCGGTCGAGGTCGAGGCGCACTCGCAAACCGGCTACGGCGGTGTCGGCGTGACCAGCGTGAACTTGACAGTCACGCGGCACCGTGACGGCTCGGTGACCGCGAGCTGTACCTAAGCGAGCACGGCTGGTAGGCGCCAGCTTGGGCGGGGCGGCCGATCGCGGCACGGACTAAACAAAGCGCGCCTTTGGGAGCATCGTTTGCTGTGATGGGGCGAGATCGGCGGATCGTTGTTGAGATCGAGTCGTTGTATCGGGCTCGCTACCGCCAGTTTCTGCGGGTGGCGACGGCGATCGTCGGGGATGAGGCGGCGGCGCACGATTCGGTTCAGGAGGGCTTCGCGTTGGCGTTGAAGGAGCGTCGTTCGTTTCGGGGCGAGGGGTCGTTGGAGGGGTGGGTGTGGCGGGTGGTGTTCAACGCTGCGCTTGGGGCTCGTCGTGTGCGGATGGCTCGCCGGGAGACGGCGGACTCGGTCGAGGAGCTGGCGAGCGGCAACGGTCACGTTGACGAGGCCGGTGTGCGTGCGTGGGTTGCGGCGCTGCCGGAGCGGCAGCGGCTCGCGGTGTTTCTGCGCTACTACGCCGATCTGGACTACCGGGCGATTGCGTCTGCTTTGGAGGTCGAGGTGGGGACGGTGTCGGCGACGTTGAGCGCGGCGCATCGGGCGCTGCGGCGTTCTCTGGAGGAGGTTGAGCGATGATCGACGTCGAGCCGCTGATCGTTTCCGAGCTTGAGGTGTTGCTGCCGCTGCCGGATGGCGGCCGCGCTGACTGGCAGGACGTCGTTCGTCGCGCCCGGCTCGACCGGCGCCGTTTCGTCCCCAGCCGCCGGATCGCCGTCGTTGTGGTGGCGGCTGTGGTTGTGGCGGCGGCCGTCGCAGCGACGACGCCGATCGGTGGGGCGATCGCGCGGACGCTCGATGGCTTCTCTGCCTGGGTGAGCGGCGAGCCCGGCACGCCCGCATCTCCCGCAGAACAGCAGGCGTTCCAGCAGGCGAACGCGCGCTCCTGGACGGCGTTTGCTCCTGGGACGGAGTTGCGTCGACTGATCGAGACGAGCGGGAATGGGACGACCTACACGCTCTACGGCTTCCGAAGCGGCGATGCTCTCTGTCTGCGCCTGGTGGCTACCGGAGCCGTCTCAGTGATCTCGACCCACTGCGCGCCACTTCAGGCGCTGCAATCCGCCAGGCAGCCAGCGCTGGTTGTCGCCGCGGACGAGCCGGTCGGCTCTACGAACACGCCACCCAACGATCAGGGGTATGTGCCCGCGGCGGCTGCCGCGAGCTTCGGGATCGTCTCCGACGGCGTCGCGCAGGTGCTCTTGCATGCCGACGACGGCAGCCACGACGCAATCGTCGCCTCCAACGCGTTCCTCTATGTCGCCGAGCGACCAAAGCTCGGCGTGCGCGTCCGCGGCGTCGAGGCGATCGCAGGCAACGGGGCGAGGGTTGCGCTGCCCTTCCAGTCCGCACCCTACGGAACCGTCGATCTGCCGCAACCGCCGAAGGGCACCGCGCAGGGACCGTCGCATGTGGACAGGCAGGTGAGCGGCGGTGCGATCGGCTGGGTCGAGCGGCTGGAGTCGCGCGGCGAGCCGATCCCGCAGACGCTTCTTGATCGCCTGCTCGTCGTCAACCGGTTCGGGCGGCTTCTGCTGGCGCGGCTGATCCAGCCTGACCCGAACGACTTTCTGCGCGTCGGCGTCGCCGCCTTCTCCGGCACGGGGTCGCTGGCGAGCCCGCGGAGCACGCTCTGCATGTTCCTCGTCGATCAAGGCCCGATCTCTGGCGGCTGCTCGCCACTGCACCAGTTCTTCGAGCGGAGCTCGATTTCCGTCGGGATCAGCGGTAGCGGGTCGAGCCAGTTCTCGCTTCTCAGCGGTCTTGCGAGCGACGATGTCGCTCAGATCAAGGTCTTTCTCGCTTCCGGCGTGACGATCTCCGTGCCCCTGAAGGACAACGCCTTCGTCACTCGGGTCAGCCGTGACGCCTACCCGATCCGGATCGTCGGCTACGACAGCAAGGCGAATGTGATCGACATCCAGACGCTGCAAAGCGACGGAATGACCAACCCGGCACCACCGGAGGCACGCACTAGCATCCGCGAGCGCTACCAGGCCAGCGCCGCCGACGGCACCACCGCGACAGTCCGTGCCGGTGACCCGGCAGGCGGCTACCGCTGCTGGTCGATCAGCTACGGCAGCGGAGGCCAGGAGGAGGGAGGCTGCACGCAGTGGCCGCTCACCGACGCGATGACGAAGGGGAACGCGCTGCTCCTCGTTAGCGCCAGCACGGTCGGCGAGGACGTCTTCCTCGGCGGACAGGTGCCCGTCACGGTCGCGTCCGTGACCGTGACGTTCCCGAACGGGAGCTCGGGGACCGTGCAAGCGAAAGACGGCTTTGTCGTCTACCCGGTTCCGCCAGCCAATCTGACAGAAGGTACCGTCGCAGTCACGCTTCGAGCCTACGACGCCGCAGGGAAGCAGCTTGCACAACGTGGGTTGCGTCTCAAACATCCCCACTGACCGGCATCGCCGCTTCCGGTGCTAGTAGTTCCGCATGTCCCTGTCCTTCGGCATGCGGGAACGGGGAGTGGGTGGAGTGCGATGAAGGGGTAGATGGCTACTGACGCGGAGCTGCTGCGGGAGTCTCGTCGCCGTCCGGACGCCTATGTGGAGGTGTGCCAGAGGCACGCGGAGGATGTCTCGGGCTGGCTGCGCAGGCAGGTCGGCGCCGGTGAGGCCGATGATCTGCTGGCGGAGACGTTCGCGCGGGGCTGGTATGCGCGGCGGCGGTTTCGTGATCCGGGTACGGGTTCGGCTGGGCCGTGGTTGCAAGGGATTGCCGCGAATCTCGTGCGGGACTATCGGCGCCGGGGCGCGGTCGAGTCGCGTGCTCGGCGAAAGCTGGGGCTGCCGCCGATCGCGGGGCAGGACGCGTATGCAGATGCGGATGAGCGGCTGAGCGCAGCATCCGAGTACGCGGCGATGGGCGTGCAGCTTGACGGGCTGCCTGCTGAGCAGCGGGCGGCGCTTGAGCTCCGTGTCATCGAGGAGCTCGACTACGCGGAGATTGGAACGCGTCTGGCGGTTTCTCCGACGACAGCGCGAACGCGCGTGCACCGCGCCTTGAAGAGTCTGCGGTTGACCATGAATGGGGGCAAGCGATGACGACCTACTCCGGACACGACGAGCTGCTGTCCCACTTGCGCACTGCTGTGAATCGTGACCAGGGTCGGCTCCGCCGTCGGAGGCGGGTCGCGCTGGCCTCGGTCGGCGTCGTGTTGGTGACGGCGGCGACGGTCGCTGCCGCGACGGGTCTCCCCTGGTGGGAGAGCGCCGCACCTCCGGTGAACCCGAAGGTGGTCGACCGACAGCTCGCACCCCAGATCGGCACTGATTTCCCGCCGACGGCGGATCGCTCGCGGGCGCGCACCGTCGCAGAGATCAACGGCGCGACACTCGTCGCGGCCCCGGTCGGCAAGACCGGCTACTGCCTGATCCCCGCACTCCCGGGCCATGCCGATCTCGGCTTCTCCTGCGAGTACCAGCAAAGCGACGAGGTGCGCACCTACGCACAGCCCGCCTCACAGGGCACGCCGCGCTGGATCATCTACGGCCGCTTCAACAACCCGAACGCGGCAACCGTTGACCTGAGCGCCGCGGTTGGCACGTCGCTGCGTGTCCAGCTCCAGCCGGGCGGCTTCTTCATCGCCGATGTCCCCAGCTCGCGCTGGGACGCGCTCGCCAACGGTGCAGGCCCCGCGACCGTCCTCGACAGCTCCGGCGCCACTCTGGCCACGGTTTGTCTGGACTGGGGGCCGTCCCCCGGCTCTCCTGGCGCGGGCGAGACGAGGACGCCTTCCGATCTCGGCCAGCCGCCGTGCAAGGCGCCGGTGCAGATCGCGGTGAAGCCGGACTTCGCTCAGGCAACGAAGCTGGTCGAGACGACCCTCGCCTACGACTTCAGCATCTGGAAGGCGGGAACAACGATCGCGCTCTGGAAGGCACCCGATCAGGGCGGCGGCTGGTGCCTCGTCCTCGGGCCAGTACCGCTGCCTGCCTCCGGCGCAGGAGCGGGAGCCGAGCAATGCGGACCGACGACCGGCTCGCCGCCGCCGGGACATCCGCTCAACGTCAGCTTCTCCTCCGGGCTCGCACACGGGATGTACCGACACCTCCTCCAGGGCTCCGTCGACCCATCCAGCGGCATCGTCAAAGTCGAACTGCAAACCGCAGACGGCGCCGCTCGCTCGCTCGACTTCGCCAACGGCTACTTCCTCGACAACGTCGCCCCGACCAACTCCGTCCGCCTCGACGGGGCATTTGTCGTCGGCTACGACGCCTCGGGGAAGGAAGTCGCACGCGCCGCCGTCTCGCCGCACGGATAGGGCTGGTCGTGCGGACGAGCGCAGTCGATGGTCGCTTCACGAGAGCGCCTAGCGCAGAGGCGGGACGAGCGTCGGCGGCGGAGCAGTCGCCCAGGGATGTCGACGTTGTCGCCCCGTGAGCAGAGGTCACCGAGTGCCGCAGTGCGAGCCCTCGTGGCTATGACACCGGGGTGTACGGCTGAAGGCCGTCCGCGCATACTTCGTTCACCGTGGCACAAAGGCGGAGAAGGCCGTCGAAGCAGAGCAGCCAGAACGCCTCTCTGGCGTTTCTTTTCCTCGCGGTGCTCCTGCTCGTCCTCGTCTTCGCGGTCATCGCCGCGCTCGAAGAGGCGTGGCCCTACCTCGCGCTAATCCTGGGCGCCATCCTGGCGTTCGACGTTGGTGCGCACGCGCGCGCCGTCCTCCGCGGCCGCGAGCCGCCTCCCCGGTTTCGAGTCACGCGGAAGCTGCTTTCGATCGCGGCCTACCCCTTCCGGACCGGATGGCGCTGGCTCCGCGCCGTAGCCGGGGTTCCCTACGTCGAGCCTGTCCGTGTCGAGTCGATCGCCGAGCTGCTCATGCTCACCGCGACCGAGTTCGAGGAGGCGGTCGCACAAGCCCTGCGCGACCACGGCTACCGGCACGTCCGTTGTCGCGGCGGGCCGGGGGACCTCGGCGTAGACATCACCTGCGTCGACCCGAACGGCGAACGGCTGGCGATCCAGTGCAAGCGGTACGCGTCCGGGAACCTCGTCGGCTCGCGTGAGCTCCAGCTCTTCATCGGGATGATCCACACGGAGCATGACGTCGACCGCGGCCTCTACGTGACGACGTCGGGTTTCACGGCACCCGCACGAGACCTCGCCGCGCGCCACGGCATCCGCCTTCTGGGCGGTCACGACCTTGCGCGGACATTCGGCCTCGGCGGTCCTCCGCTCCCGCCGCGGGTCCAGCCCGAACGCACGATTGTCGTGGACGGGGAGACCGCGACGGCGGCGACAGACGGGACGGTCTTCTGCGAGATGAGCGAGGACGAGCTCGTGGCTCTGGAGGAGATGCTCCAGCGGCTGCACGTTGCACCGCCGGTGGAGATCATCCGGCCGCTCGGTAGCGGGCGACGCGGCGTCCTCTTCGCGTCGATAGACGCGATGCGCGATGCCGCTCGACTACTAGAGGCCGCGGCCGACCGGTTCGAGGCGGGAGACGGCAACTCCGAGAAGCCGAAGTCGCCGCGCAGCTACCGGCGACGTGCTCAGAACGCCGTCATCATCGCCGTGCTCGAAAACGGCGGCGTCCGGAGCTACGAGCTTCCGAACCTGCCGCCGTCGTAGGTAGGCCGCCGCTAAGCCGCTCATCGCGTGGCCATACTCAGCGGTTCGGACGAGCCCGACGCGTCAACCGCGGATACCGCCGCTTCAGATAGGCGTCTGACTGCGGGACGGTGAAGTCGATCTCACCACGACGGGCGGAGTAGATCAGCCCCTTCTTGATCAACGAGTCGCGTACCGGCGAGAGCGAAGTCGACGCGGCGTCGAGCTGCTCTGCGACGGTGCCAGATCGCCGCTTCGTCTTCGGCAGCGCCGCCATCGCACAGAGATAGTGCCGCTCTCCGTCGCTGACCCTGTCGTAACGAGCGCGGAAGAAGCTCTCGTCCAGCGAAGCCTGCGCACGCACCGCCCCGCGCTCAACATCGTCTACCTGTATCGGCGACGTCTCTGCGGCTAACCAGGTCCACTTGCCGTACTCCTGCAAGAAGTACGGGTAGCGCTCGGACACCGCGATCACGCGGGCGAGAGCATCGTCGCTGTACGCAACGCCCTCGTTGGCGGCTGGCTCCACAAGTGCGGCTCTGGCAGCGTCAGGGCTCAGCCGGTCGATCAGCGGGAACAGAAAAAGCCTCTCGGAGTACGACTTCGCCTCGGCGGCGAGCGAGGGGAGCGTCGGCAACCCCGCGCCGATCACCGTTAGCGGGAGGTTCAATTGTTTGCCCGCTCGGTGCAAGGCGGCGATCAGCGCCTCGAATGGCTCCTGTTCGAGCATCTGCACCTCATCGAGGATGTACACGACGCCGCGCCCGCACTCGCGCGCCGTCTCGCCAACCTCGACGAATAGGTCTGTGAGGTCGTCCTGGAGATTGCCGGAGTCGGCGACGCCGACGACCCGCTCGACGTCATAGCCGAGTTCGAGGCCCTCGCCGGAAAGACGAAGGCTGAAGCCGCGGAGTGCGCCGAGCGCGCGAAGCGCCCGGTCCTTTGCCCGCTCGACCGCGCTCAGCTCAAGCAGCGTCTTGCGGGTTAGCCGCGCGATCATGCTCGGGAACGCCGAGCTCCGCGTCACCTCGTGGAACTGGGTGACCCAGTTCTTGCTCTTGGCGATCCGCTCGAACTCCCCGAGGAGCACGGTTTTGCCAACGCCACGCAACCCGGTGATCAGATAGCTCTGCTCGTGCCGTCCTTCCGCAAGCCGGTCGAACATGACGTCGATGTGCCCGATCAGCTCATCGCGGCCGACAAGCGCCTCGGGCCTGGTACCGGCGCCGGGCGTGTATGGATTCCGACGTGCGTCCAACAGACTCCAATCTTTCTAGCGCTTTATGGGGGATTATAGGGCAATCCGCTATAAACCACTAGAAAGAAGTAGGCAGGTATCGCGGAGGCGGGCTGAGCGGACGTTTGGCAGCGCCCAGATCGAGTCGTACGATCAGGGCATGGATGGTCGTGGCTCGATGGCAGCCGCGTTTCCCGTGCTCCTCGCCTCGCTGATGCTCATCACGGGGTGCGGCGGCTCAGCGCAGACACCCCAAACCAGCCCCTCCCAGACCGGTACCTCGTCGCCCGCCACGACCCAGAGCGCTGCGGCTTCGTCGAGCTCAACGAGCGCGGCGTCCTGCACCGTGTTCGAGCGCGGCACTGCGCTTTCGGTGGCGTTCACGGCGTCAGATGCCCAATCCGCCTGCCACCAGTGGATTCAGACCAGGGGCAAGCAGGGCGAGTTCTGGTCCCCGATCGGACAACCGAATGAGCAGCAAACGCCCGCGTGCATCTTCCGCAACGGTTCCGGCGCGGTCGCCGAAGTGGACGACGGCGGGGGGCAGATGCTCGGCCAGGAGGTGTGCGCGGCGTTCGCAGGAACGCAAGGCTGGACGGAGGACACCCAGGCTGAGCAAGCGTTCGCGCAGAAGGCCCAGGCGGCGCAGCAGGCGCAGCAGCAGAGGCAGCAGCGCGCCGCCGCTGTGCAGCAGGCGAAGCAGAGCGTCGTCGACGCCGCGAGCACCGTGACCAGCGACGTTCAGGGCCTGGGACAGGATGCGGCCGCGCTTGCGAGCGACTCGCTGTCGGGTGACGTGTCGGGGCTTCAGAGCGACCTGAACGGCGTCCACACCGACCTCCAGGCGGTTCAGGCTGACTCGTCCGACGTGGTCTGCGGCGACGCCGGAGTGACGGGCAGCGACGAGGGCGTGATGGAGAACGATCGCGGCGTGATGGAGAACGACATCGGCGTCGACGAGAACGACATCCAGCGGGTCCTGGGTGACATCACGACCCTCCGTGCTGACAACCAGACCTACCTGAACGTCAGCGCGAGCACGGGGTATCGGGCGACGGCCGCGCCCACCAACGCGCAGATCAACGCGGCGATAGCAAGCGCGAACGCCGCCGTGGCGAAGGAGCGCGGCGTGTTTGCGAGCGCTCGGAACCAGGCGGCGCAGCTCATCGCGCAGGCGAAGGGCGTCGTTGCCCAGGCGAACGCGATCTGCAAGCGTGCGGGCGGGTGAGATGAGCTACTGCCCGAGGCATGGCATAGGCCGGATCGCGGCTTTGCTGACGACGGTTGTGCTCTGCGGCGGCAGCGGCTTGGCTGGAGCCGCCTCTGCCGCGGCCCCGAGGCTGCGCATCACCTATGTCACGCCGACCGTCTCGCCCGGTGGCACGCTGACGATCAAGGCGGTGGCGCCGGTTGGCGTCCGCTGCACCGTCGTTCTTCTCCCAACCAAGAGCGACGCGTCGACCAAGCTCGCCTCTCGCACCTTCCCAAGCGGTCGCGGAAGCTGGAGCTACCGCCTACCGCTCAACGCGGCCACCGGCTCGTGGCAGGTGCTTGCGTGGTGCTCGAAGGGCGGCACCGTGACTGCTTCGTTCAAGGTCGGCGCCGCCCCGGTCGCCCCGGCCCAGATCACGGTCGTCAAGAGTGGCTTCTCAACGGACCCCCTCGGTTCGCAGACGTTCCTGCACTGCGGCGTGCAGCTCCAGAACACCTCAACCGTCAGCGACGCGCGCAATCTCGTCGTCACGGTCACGTTCGCCGACACCCAGGGCCGCTCGCTCACAAGCAGCGAGGTCGACCTGACGGTGATCCCGGCCAGGCAGACCTTCTATGCAAGCTGCCTGACCATCTCGAACGTCACCCTGTCCGTCGGCTCGGTGCAGGTGAGCGTGAAGGTCGGAAAGAGCGTCCCGAAGAAGGCGCAGTTGCCCGTCGTGTCCGCGCTCACCCTGACCCCGGATGCGTTCGGCGACACGCAGACGCTCACCGGCAGCATCACCAACCCGTACGCGCAGGCGATGCCGCAGGACGCGGCGATCTATGCCGTCTACTACGACGCGAACGGCAACATCGTCGGTGGAGACTGGACGCCAGCAGGGGCCTCGATCCAGCCTGGCGCGACGGTCGGCTTCAACTTCCCCTATCTCGCTACGACGATCGCCAGCGCCCAGGTCTCCGTCGATCCCTGCGGCAGCGCTGCCATCCTCGGCGGCTGCACCGTCCCGTGATGCTGTTGCCGCCCAACCTGAATGCGTCGGCCCGAACGATGGGGGCAGTTGCCGCGATCCTTTGTGCCGCGGTGATCGTCACCGTCTCAGGCTGTGGCGGTTCCGGCAAGACCTCGCCGGTGACGACTGCGGCGGTACCCACCCCGAAGAAGGAGGCGGTGCCGCGACCTCCGTACGCACGGGTTGTGCCGCCGGGCTACCGCGCGCAGCGAGTTTGGCGCGCGTCGCTTACGGGCGGGGCGGTGCCGGAGGCGATCATCAGCTCGGTCGGCCCGCTTACCGGCTCGCTCGGCTTCCATCCTGCCGACCTGCAAGTGCTCTCGTGGGATGCGATCGCTCGCCGTTGGACGGTGCTCTTCGACGCCGAGAAGGTCATCGACTCGGCGTTCTACTCGTCTCCGCAGACGAGCAACAAGTCGCCCGAGCCGCTCAGCACAGCGGGAAGCAACGATACGACACCGTTGTTCGACCCGAAGGCAAACGTGACGCTCGGCGCAATCCGCTTCGCGCAGCTCCTCCCGGGCAAAGGGAGGCAGCTCGTCTTCTCGGAGTTCTCCAACTACGGCGGCTCGGGCGTCCCCGGTGAGCTCGTGGTGGTCGACTTCCGGGGCGGCGTCGCCAACCTCGCCTACGAATGGTCGGGTGACGGCGGCGTCTCGCACGTCCGGGTCGAAGGCAATCGGATCGTCGCCACCGCTGCCGAGTTCTGGACATCATCCGACCCGCACTGCTGTGCCGCCCGCAGCTACCAGTTCACCGTCGGCCGCTCGGGCAAGACGAACTATCTGAGCGAGCTATCCGACCAGCGTCCCTGGCTCGGCGCCTACCTCCAGCCACTGACAGGCAACGACCCGAACTCGCCGGTGCGTGTGCTCGGTGTCGTCGCAGGCTCCCCGGCCGCTTCAGTGCTCAAGCCGGGCGACATCCTGCTCTCGCTCAAGAACGCGCCGAAGACCCGCAACGCGGCGGCCAATCTCCTCGGCCCCGCGATCTACGACCAGATCGTCACGCTCAACGCGGGCCAGACCGCCGACTTCCTGGTCAGCCGCAACGGAGCGCAGATCGCGCTGACCGTCAAGCTCGGCTCCCTCCGCGACGCCTCGGTCATGAACGCCTTACCGCCAAACAACTACACGGTCAGCACGCTGTAGGAGGGGCGGGTCGATGACCGCAAAGCGGAAGTCTGCACGGCGTCTCCGCGCACCACGGCAAGGGTACGGACGCGCCGTCGTGAAGGCCGTCTTCCTCGCCGTCGTTGCCGTGACCGGCGGCGTTGGAGCGGGGCGCGCTGATTCCGCGACAGTGCCCGGTCCCGTGATCCTCTCGTTGGCAGTCGCCACACCCCGCGGCCAACCGCTCCCAGCTACCGGTCAGGCAGTGGTCGTCAACGTCCGTGTCCGCAACGCGACGACTTGCACGTTCCTCCGGCAGTTCAGCACCTTCTCGTCGCTCTATCCGCTGAAGACGGTGTCGTGCTCCTCCGGTCGTGCGCGCGTGACCATGCCCGCGATCGCCAACACGTACGGGAAGCAGGTGCGGCTGACCTACGCCGTACGAGTCCGAGGGACAGGCGGACGATCGGTTCAGCGGCGCGTGGCCGTCAGCGAAGCCGCCGGGGGTTCCGCGACCCAGCCTCGCCCGCCGGTCACGACGACGCCAACGCCAACGCCGACACTCGCAATCCTGTCGGTGTCGGTCTCTCCCACGGTCGTACCCGCGAGCGGTGGGACGGTCACCGTCACGGTGCGGACCACGAACGCGGTCACCTGCACCTTCAGCGGCGAGAACACCACGCCGCTGTCCGTGTCGTGCAACTCGGGCGCGGGCGGAGAGACGATCACGTTCCCTGCGAACACCGGGCCGACGGTCACCCACACCTACTCGGTCGTCGTGCAAGACGCGAGCGGTGCTACGACAGCCCCTGACAGCTTCACGGTCACACAGCAAGGGCCACCGCTACCCGCCTCGCTCGCCGCCTACCTCGATGTCTGCACGCCCGGCCCGGACTGCTACTACGGGCCGATGTACGCGACCTACCAGGACTACGGCAACGTGGCCCCGGTCGATCTCGGCGACTGCACGTTCGCGGCGGCCGCGCACTGGGAGCAGATCGTGCTCGGGCTCAACCCCGACCCGTCCCTGATCGGCTACGAGTTCGCAAGCGCAGGCGGGACATCCGCTGGGCTCACGGCGAACGCCCTCTTCAGCTACTGGCAGCACCAGGGCATCAACGGCGTCTTCCTGACCGGACTCCATCGCTTCTTCACCGACCAGACGGA
>Ga0265339_10002364_pt1 | contig 13548 bp, 10 predicted proteins | sample 4CB219metaG_FD_202085 | JGI IMG/M metagenome (GOLD analysis project Ga0265339, IMG submission 202085) | Rhizosphere microbial communities from Carex aquatilis grown in University of Washington, Seatle, WA, United States - 4-CB2-19 metaG | ecosystem: Host-associated > Plants > Roots >...
TGAGCTCGTCGCGCAGGAGCGCGAGGTCCTCCGCCGTCGGGCCCGCGCCGTCCTTCGACGCGCGCCCCTCGGCCGCGACCCACGCCCCGAGCCGCGCGACCGTGCCCGCGTCCCACCGCTGCGTCCGGAGGATGGGGCTCGCCTCGTGCCGGTCGGCGACCTGGCGGAGGGCCGCTCCTTGGGCCGCGGGGCTGGGCGGCGCCGCGTCGGCGGCCGTCGTCGCCGCGAGCGCACCGAGCGCGAGGCCGACCCGGACCGCCCACGCGCCCTTCGGTCGTGTCATGAAGCGCGAAGGTAGGCGGGCGCCACGCCGAGGTCAAAAACCGGTTCGCTTACGAGGCCGGCGTTATAGTCGACCGCGCATGTCCGAGACGCCGCCGCCGTCGCGCGATCCCGAGAAGGCCAAGCGCGCCGCGCGCGATCCGGAGCGGCCGGGCGAGCGGTGCGACGCCGCGCCGGGCGCGTGGCGGCCGGTCGTCGCGCGGGCGCGGTGCGAGGGCAAGGCCGACTGCGTCGCCGTCTGCCCGTACGACGTGTTCGAGGTCGGGCGCATCTCAGACGAGGACTACCGCGGGCTCGGTCTGCTCGCCCGGCTCAAGGTGCGCGCGCACGGCATGAAGACGGCCCACACGCCGCGCGCCGAGGCGTGCCGCGCGTGTGGCCTGTGCGTCGTCGCGTGCCCCGAGGACGCGATCACGCTCGTCCGCCCGCCCTAATGATTGCCGCGGAACACCTTGGCGCCGCTGGCGCCCACGAGGAAGTCGAAGTCGGCGCCGCGGTCGGCCTGCAGGACGTGATCGACGTAGAGCTTGAGGTAGCCGCGGGGCTCCTGTGCCGGCGGCGGTGACCAGCGCGCGCGGCGGCGCGCGAGCTCGGCCTCGGGCACGTCGAGGTGCAGGCGACGCGCCTCGACGTCGAGCTCGATGACGTCGCCGGTCTCGACGAGCGCGAGCGGTCCGCCCGCGGCCGCCTCGGGCGCGACCTGCACGACGATCGTCCCCGCGGCCGTGCCGCTCATGCGCGCGTCGGAGAGGCGCACCATGTCCTTCACGCCGCGCTCGAGGAGCTTCTTCGGGATCGAGATCAGCCCGACCTCGGGGAAGCCCGGGTAGCCACGCGGCCCGCAGTTCTTGAGCACGAGCACCGAGTCGGGCGTGACGTCGAGCGCCGGATCGTCGATGCGGCGGTGGTAGTCCTCGATGTCCTCGAACACGACGGCCGGCCCGCGGTGCTTCATGAGCGCGGGCGTCGCCGCCGAGGGCTTGAGCACCCCGCCCTGCGGCGCGAGGTTGCCCGAGAGGACGGCGATGCCGCCGCGAGCCTTGAAGGGCCGCTCGAGCGGAAAGATGACCTCGCGGTTCCAGCACGGCGCGTCCGCGACGTTCTCCCACAAGGTCCGCCCGGTCACCGTCGGCGCGTCCCTGTGCAAGAGCGGCCCGAGCTCGCGCAGCACCGCCGGCAGGCCGCCCGCGTAATAGAAGTCCTCCATCAGATACTGGCCCGACGGCGTCAGGTTCACGAGGCACGGCACGTCGCGGCCGAGGCGATCCCAGTCGTCGAGCGTCAGCGGCACGCCGAGCCGGCCCGCGATCGCGATGAGGTGCACGACGGCGTTCGTCGAGCCGCCGATGGCCGCGTTGGTGATGATGCCGTTCTCGAAGGCAGCGCGCGTGAGGATCTTCGAGAGGCGCGCGTCGTCCTTCACGAGCCCGACGATGCGCCGGCCCGAGAGGTGCGCGAGCCGCGCGCGTCTCGAGTCCACGGCGGGGATGGCGCCGTTGTCGGGCAGCGCGACGCCCATCGCCTCGCAGAGCGACGCCATCGTCGAGGCCGTGCCCATGGTCATGCACGTGCCCGTCGAGCGCGACATGCACGACTCGGAGGCGCGCGCGTCGGCCTCGGTCATCTCGCCCGTCTTGAGCTTGTCGCCGAGCTCCCACAGCATGCTGCCCGAGCCGACGTCGCGGCCGCGGAACTTCCCGTTCAGCATGGGGCCGCCCGACACGACGAGCGCGGGCAGGTCGCAGCTGGCCGTGCCCATGAGCAGCGCGGGCGTCGTCTTGTCGCAGCCCGCGAGCAGCACGACGCCGTCGAGCGGGTTGGCGCGGATCGACTCCTCGACGTCCATGCTCGCGAGGTTGCGGAACATCATCGTCGTCGGGCGCATGAGGCTCTCGCCGAGGCTCATCACGGGGAACTCGAGCGGGAAGCCGCCCGCCTCCCACACGCCGCGCTTGACGTGATCGGCGAGCGCGCGCAGGTGCCCGTTGCACGGCGTGAGCTCCGAGAACGTGTTGCAGATGCCGATGACGGGCCGGCCTTCGAACGCGTCGTCCGGGTAGCCCTGATTCTTCAGCCAGCTGCGGTGGTTGATGCCCTCGCGGCCGGGGGCGTCGAACCAGGCGGCGCTGCGCAGGCGGCGGGGGCGACCCGAATCGTCGGCCATGGACGAGCAGCGTACACTACCGCGCCATGGGCGTCAGGAGAGCCGCGCTGGTCGCCGTCGCGACGCTGGCCGCGTGCGCGTCGTCGTCGAACGCGCCGGACGCGTCGAACGACGCCCCTTCGGGGAGCGACGTCCCGCCGGCGAGCGACGCGGGCCTCTCGTCGACGGCGTTCGCGCATCAGACGATCCGCGACGTCGACGTCCTCTTCGTCGTCGACGACGCGCCGGGGATGGCGGCGCTCGCGCAGACCGTGCGCGCGGCGCTCGCCACCTTCGCCGACGCGCTGAAGGACCTCCCCGCCGGTTACCCGAACCTCCACGTCGCCGTCGTCTCCGCCGACCTCGGCGCGGGCGCGCAGGACGTGCCCGCGTGCAACGAGGGCGGCGACCGCGGCGTCTTCTGGAGCGTGCCGCGCGGGCCGTGCGCGTCGACGGGCCTCCCCGCGGGCCAGGGCTACTTCTCGGTCGCCGACGGCAAGGCCGACTATGCGCCCGAGCTCGGCCTCGCCGACGCGCTCGCGTGCGTGTGGCCGCGCGTCGACGCGGGCTGCCCCTTCCCCCACCCCTTCGCGGCGGCGCTGCGCGCGCTCGGCGCCGACGGCGCGCCCGCGCCGCCCGAGAACGCCGGCTTCCTGCGCCCTGGCGCGTTCCTCGCGGTCGTGCTCGTCACGAACCAGGACGACTGCTCGGCGCCGGCCGACACGCAGATCTTCGATCCGGCCTCGATGTACGCCGCCGACGCGCTCGGGCCGCTGACGTCGTTCCGCTGCGCGCGCTTCGGCGTCACGTGCAACGGCGTGCCCGTGCCCGACGACGCCGCCGCCACGCTCACGGGCTGCGCCTCCGCCGAGGACGGCGTCCTCGTGCGCGTGTCGGACGCGGTCGCCGCGCTGAAGTCGCTGAAGGCGGACCCCAACATGATCCTCGTCGCGGCGATCTCCGGCCCGCCCGAGCCGTTCGCCGTCGAGCTCGACCCGCCCGGCCTGCCCACCGATCCGAGCCCGTGGCCGTCGCTCACGCCGTCGTGCCAGACCGCCAACGGCGTCGTCTCGGCGCGCCCCGGCGTACGCCTCGAGCAGTGGGTCTACGCCTTCGGCCACAACGGCGTCCTCGCGTCCGCCTGCGACGACCCGCCGACCTCTCTCCGCACGATCGCGACCACCATCGCGGGCGTGCTCGGCCCGCCCTGCCTCACCGCCGCGATCGCGAAGACGGTGGGGCCGCACGGCGCGCGCGCCGACTGCACGATCGTCGACTATCCGAAGGCCGCCGACGGCGGCGCGGGCACGCCCCTCGCGTCGTGCGTCGACACGGGCAACGTCGCGCCCTGCTGGACGCTGACCGACGACGCCGCCTGCCCCGGCGGCAAGCTCCTCGGCTTCATGTCGCCCACGGGCGGCCCCCCCGTGGGCGCCGACAGCTCGGTCCAGTGCGTGGTCTGCGACGATCCCGCGGATCAACGCTGCCGCTAGCGGCAGGCGCAAAGAGGCCACCCGAGTGCAGCGCGGCTTCGCCGCGCGGAGCGAGCGCCGGGGGCGCGGCGAGGCCGAGCGAAGCGAGGGGTGGGGAGGGGATGGTGGGGAGCCGAGTGCGAAGCTCCCTGTCAGGGTCCCGACGTCAATTCGATGCGGTTGCCGAAGGGATCGAAGACGTGGCAGCGCGTGACGCCGGGGACGTCGAGCGCGGCGCGGATCTCGACGCCGGCGGCCGCGAGGCGCGCGAGCAAGCCGGCGTAGTCGCAGCAGCGCAGCGCCGGGTGCGCCTTGCGCGCCGGGCGGAAGTCGTCCTCCACGCCGAGGTGGAGCTTGACGTCGCCGCTCTCGAACCAGCACCCGCCGCGGCCCGCCTGCTCGGCGGGCTTCGGCACCTCGACGAGGCCGAGCAGGTCGACGTAGAAGCGGCGCGCGACGGGCTCACCGCCGCGCGGGATCGCGAGCTGGACGTGGTCGAGGGAGATGAACGGCACGGTCATCGCCGCGAGGATAGCGAAAGGCGCCTGGCGCGTCTCGGGCGCCGAGATCAGCGCACTCGGCGGCGGCGCGCGGCGAGCCCGAGCGCGATGGCCAGCGCGGCCAGCGCGCCGCTCGCCGGCGGCGGCGCGCCGCCGAGCGCGCACGAGCCCACGACGGGGCCGTTGTCCGCGGCGGGCGGCGCGTCCTGGTCGGCGGTGAGCGGCGTCGCCGTCGACGCGGTCGCCCCGCCGGCGCCCGTCGCCCCTCCGGCGGCCCCGGCCGCGCCCGTCGTTGCCGGCGCGGCCGCCGCCGGCGGCTTGGCGCCCGTCACCGAGAACGACACGAGGCGCAGGCCCTGGCCGTCGTTGGCGTTGAGCTGCCACACGTCCGAGACGAGGCCGACCTCCGTCGGCGAGACGCGCACGACCTGCTCGATCGACGCGCCCGGCGCGAGCACCGCCCCCTCGTCGAAGGGCGCGACCGGCTGGAAGGCCGGCGCCGTCGGCGGCTTCGACTTCTCGATGACGACGGGGACGTCGCCGTCGTTGCTGATCCGGAAGACCGACATCGAGACGTCGCCGATGTTGTAAGCGCCCGAGTCGAGCGTCTGCGGCTCGATGCGCAGCTTGCCGCCCATGAGCGCCGAGCCCTCGACGGCCATGGCCCCGACCGCGTCGCCCGCCGCCACCGAGAAGTAGCCCGACGACGTGCCGACCATCGTCGGCGCGTAGGCGATCGTCGCGATGAACGACTCCCCCGCCTCGAGGACGGCGCCCACGTCGGGCAGGCCCGACAGCGAGAACGGCTCTGCGGGCGGGGTGATCGCCGTCAGCGTCATCGGCGCGCCGCTCACGTTCGTGATCGTCACCGTCTCGGTCGAGACGTTCCCCACGACGACCGGCGAGAAGGTCAGCACGGGCGGCGTCATCGTCAGCATCGGCGCCGCCGACTGGCCGACGCCGGACAGCGGAATGGCGAACGTCCCGCCGTCGGTCGTGATGTGCAGCGTGCCGACGATCGCGCCCTCCGTCGTCGGGCGGAAGGCGACGGGGATGGCGAACGACGCGCCCGCCGCGACGGCGAACGGCGTCTCGGGCGACGCGGCGGTGAGCGCGAAGTCGCCCGAGGTCCCGAGGCCCACGATGGTCACGGTGCCGGCCGCCGTGACCTGCACCGTCGAGAAGGCCTCGTCGCCCACGAGCGTCGGCGCGAAGGCGGCGCCCTGCGCGCGGAGCGCGGGCGCGCCCGTGACGCCGAACCCGATGACGTGGCCGTCGCGCGTGCCCACGTAGACACGCCCGTCACCGACGGCGGGCGCCGTGAACTTCGCCGACGTGCCGATGCCCGCCAGGTAGCGCAGCGAGAAGCTGCCGTTCTGTGGGACGGCGTCGTACGCGCGGAGCTCGCCGCCCGCGCCCGTCCACCCCGACGACCACACCGTCCACAAGAGCGCCGAGCCCGAGCGCGTGCCGTCGGCGGTGACGACGACGGCGCTCGAACCGTAGGCGAACGAGCTCGACGAGGTCGCGACCTGCGAGAGCATGGGCGCGTCGTCTGCGGAGACCCCCGCCTTGAGGCCGAGCAGGCACCCGCCCGCGATCTCGGCCGTGCAGTTGGCCACGACGGGGACGTAGACCCAGCCGCCGTCGCCCGGCCACACGCTGGGCCGCGACCAGACGCCGCCGCCCGGGCCGATCTTCTGCAGCACGCGATCGTCGCCGCCCGCGCCCTGCTTGTAGCCGCCGAGATCGTCGCGGTCGAGCAGCATCACGTAGCCCATCTTGCCGGACTGCACGAGCAGGTTCGGGTGCGAGCTCGTGCCGAAGCCCTCGGGCAGGCCGATGGGCGCGCCCGAGCCGACGTCGGCGTCGGCGTAGTTGAGCGTGTCGCGGTCCCCGGGCGAAAAGAAGTCCGTCGCCGCGAGCGTGCCGTCCGGCTGCAACGACAGGCGCACGATCGCCTCGCCGAGCGTCGCGGGGGGCTCGTGGCCCGCGATGGGCGCGGGCAGGCTCGTCCAGTCGTTGCCCGTCGCGAAGAGGATCTGCCCGTCACCGTCGGAGACGAGCCCGCCGCCCGACTGCCAGATGCCGGCGCCGTTGAGGCTCGCGCCCGCCTCCGTCGTCCAGAGCGTCTGCACGAAGCCCTTCGTCGAGATGCCCACGACCCAGCCGGCGTATGGCGCCTCGTCGCAGTGCGCGCCGAAGGCGGCGTACACCACGTCGTTCATGAGCAGCAGGCCGGGCCGCTGCATCTGGCGCTGGGCGTCGAAGACCTTCGTGGGCGCGTTGCTCGCCGCGCCGGCGACGACGACGGGGAAGCCGGAGCGCTCGTCGCCCGTCTCGAGGTCGAGCGCGTGCGCGTACCAGATCGCGGCGCCATTGAAGCCGTTGGCGTACGACTTCGACAGCAGGTAGGCCGTGCCCGACGCCGCGTCGATCGCGGGCGTCCCGCTGACGCCGATGGTGGGCGTGAGATCGCCGCAGTTGAGGTCGGAGGCCTGGAACGGCGTGCCCAGCGTGCGGGTCCACAGCGACGCGCCCGTCGCCGCGTCGAGCGCGTAGACGTGGTTCGACTCGGTGGCGACGAACAGGACGCCGTTCGCGTAGAGCGGCTGCGCGTAGATCTGGCCGTCGAGGGCCGCGTCGAAGATCTGCCCGAAGTACGGGCTGCCGACGGTGGTGGGATCGAGCGACGCCTGGTTCGGGTAGAAGCCCGTGCGCAGCGAGTCCGCCGACATCGTCCCTTCGGCGTCAGCGGTCTCGGCCGCCGTGACCCTCTCGACACCGGACGCGCCGGGCCGGCGATCGCAGCCCAGGAGACCGAACGCCAATATCAAAACAGCGTAACGAGCGTTCATGCAACGAACACGGCATCGACGGTTCGCACGGCGGCCCGTAGCGCAATCCATGTGCCGGAGAAAAACGCCCAACGACGCGCCACCGCCAACGGGACATTGTGCAAAAACAAGACAACGCGCAGTCCTCGAACACGACAAGGTGGTTTTCCCCTAGGGTGGAGACGGGACCCCGGTCCCTGGGTTAAAGTGCGCGCGTGACCGCTCTCAGCCGACTGACGATCGTCCTCGCGTGGACGGTCGCGCTTGGCGCGGTGGTGCCGCCGGCGCGCGCCGCGGGCGGCGAGGCGGCCCGCCTGCATGAGGCGCGCGCGCACTACGAGCAAGCCGTCGCGCACTACAACCTCGACGAGTTCGCGCCCGCGCTCGCCGAGTTCCGCGAGGCGTATCGGCTCAAGCCCGATCCGTCCTTCCTCTTCAACATCGCCCAGTGCCACCGCAAGCTCGGCGACAACGACGCGGCCCTCGACTTCTATCGAAAGTACCTGCGCAGCCTGCCCGACGCGCCCAACCGCGCCGACGTCGAGCGCATGATCGCCGACCTGCGCGCGCGGCAGGCCGCCGCGCCGGCCCCGGACGCGCCCGCGGCGGCGACCATGACGGCGCCGCCCGCCGAGACGGCGGCCGTGGCTCCCGCGCCGCCTCCGAGCCTGCGCCCCGCCCCACCCCCGGACGCCGTGCTCGCGAGCCCCGCGCCCGCGGCCCCGGCCCCCGTCTACACGCGCTGGTGGTTCTGGACGGCGGTCGGCACCGTGGTCGCGGGCGCGGTCGTCACCGGCATCGCGCTCTCCCGCCCGGCCCCGCAGCCTTACCAGGGCTCGCTCGACCCTCACACGATCGAGGTGAGGTGATGCGGCCCCGGCACACGCTGCTCGCCGGCGCGCTGCTCGCGTTCGGCTGCCACGATCCGGTGACCCAGATCGTCCTGGTCGTCGACAGCGACCTGGTTGCCCCCGGCGAGGTGAACCGCCTCGAGCTCGAGATCGACCAGCCGGGAGGCGTCACCGAGCGGCGAGAGTTCGACCTCCACGCCAACGAGTTCCCCGCGACGGGCACCTTGGTTCCGGGCGACGCCGCGGGATACGGGCCGTTCAGCGTCCGCGCCTCGCTCTTCCTCCTTCCGAACGACACCGACCCCGTCGTCGTGCGCACGGTTTCGGGCGTCCGCTTCGTGCGGGGCGCGACGCGCATGCTCTACATCGCGCTCCCGCGCGCCTGCGCCTGCGCGGGGACGAGCTGCCCGAACGCCCTCACGCCCGCGTGCGCGGATCTCACGAACCCGCCGCTCGTGTCCTTCGATCCGGCCCACCTGCCGCACCTGCCGCCCACCGACGGCGGGCTCGGCGGTGCGGGCGGCGCTCGAGACGACGGCGCCGCCGGAGCGGGCGGCGGTGCCGTGGGACCGCCCGACGCCGCCGCCGACGTCGCGGTCGAGGCGCGCGCCGACGCGGCCGTCGACCAAGGGCGCGAGGTCGCGGCCGCCGACGGCCCGCGGGACGTCGCGGACACCGCCGAGGCGCCGCCCGCGAAGCTGCCGCGCGGCCACAAGTGCGGCCCCGGCGACGTCTGCACCGACGGCTTCTGCGTCGACGGCGTCTGCTGCCAGAGCGCCTGCACGTGCGGCGAGTGCGCCTCGGCGCCGGGCTTCTGCACGCTCGCCGCCGCCGGCACCGATCCGCGCGGCGAGTGCGGCGACTACGCCTGCAACGGCGGAGGCGCCTGCGAGACGACGTGCCCCGAGACGTTCGGCGCGTGCTCGACCCGCTGCAACCCCAGCGCCCACTGCGACGGCGCCGGGAAGTGCGTCCCCAGCACGACCGGCGCCGGCTCCTTCTGCATCGCGGGGAGCTGCATGTGCAAGCAGCCCCTCACCTGCCCCGCCCCCGACGGCGGAGGCGCTGGCACCTGCCGCTAAGAGCGCTCGCGAAGCCGATCAGGGCTTCGTGAGGCCGTTCGCCCAGCGCTGGACGCAGTCCATCTCGGTGGCGTTCAAGTACGAGGTGAGCAGCGGCATCTGGAGGCCGCAGGCGGGCTTCTTCGAGGCCAGCTTGTCGAGGAAGAGCCCACGCGCCGGAGCGCTCCCGGCCACGAGGTATGGAGTCCCGGCGCTGGTGCACGCCGAGGCGAGCCCCGCCGCGCCACCCGCCTTGGGCATCTTGCCGACGAGGTTGTTCTCCCAACCCACGGAGGCCATGTTGAAGTTCGCGGAGCTGCCCATCGCGTCGTGGCAGCCATTCGTCGCACATTCGTGCATCGCGAAGAGGGGCAAGGCGTTGCACGGCCCCGTGCCGCCTGGGCTGCCCGCCGCCCCGGTCGAGCCGGCCGCGCCGCTGCTGCCGCCGCTGCCGCTCTTCCCGGCCGCCCCCGTCGAGCCGGCGGCGCCGCTGCCACCGGCCGCTCCGCTCGAGCCGCCCGCGCCCGTCGTGCCGACGACGAACCGGAAAGGACCGATGTTCGTCGTTCCGCACGACGCCACCGACACGGAGGGGAGGTCCGCCATCAGCTTGACCTCGTTGCTCGCGTTCATGAGGAACACGCGCGGCGTGTAATTGCCGGCCGGGAACGCCGTCGTCATCCCGTTGCCGTCGGTGCAGGTGAACTGCACGTGGTTCGTGTCCATGAAGAACTGGATGAACGACACGTCGGCCTGCGCGCACGTCAAGCGTGGGCTCGAGGCGTCCCTCGTCTCGGAGAACACCCACGAGGTCGCGACGATGGGCGGCGTGACGCAGCCGCCCGCGCCGGTGGACCCGGCGGCCCCTGCCCCGGCGAGCCCCGACGTTCCCGCCGTGCCCCCGGCGCTGCCGGGGTTGGGAGTGTCCGACTTCCCTGCGGCGCAGCCGACGACGACCGTGACGATGACCGTGAGCGCGAACGCGCGCGAGACGAGCTTCATTGGTTCCATGCTCTCCTGTGCCGAAAGGGGGATTGGAGCGGGGATCTTCAATGCTGGGCTTGCGCCTGGGCGTCCTTCTTGCGCAGCTCCTCGTTGGCCGCGATCTGGACCTGGACGCGCCGGTTCTGCTGGCGCCCCGTCGAGGTCGAGTTGTCGGCCACGGGCACCGAATCGCCCAGGCCGCGGCCCGTGAGGCGCGACCGCTCGACGCCGTCGGCGACCAGCTCGCCGATGACCGCGTCGGCGCGCGCCGACGAGAGCTTCAGGTTGTGGTCCTTCTTGCCCGTGTTGTCGGTGTGGCCCTCGATGACGAGGTCCGTGTCCTTGTACTGCACGAGCACCTTGGCGAACTCGCCGAGGTCCTTCTTCGACTGCGGCTTGAGCGCCGCCTTGTCCTTGTCGAACAGGATGGCCGAGTTGAACTGCACGACGAGCTTGTCCCCCTGCCGCTCGACCTTCGCGCCCTTGACGTCCTTGAGCGCCTTCTCCTGCTTGTCCATGTAGTGGCCGATGACGGCGCCCGTCGCCGCGCCCGCGCCCGCGCCGATGACGCCGCCGATGAGCGCGCCCTTGCCGCCGCCCGCGAGCGCGCCGATGCCGGCCCCGGCGAGCGCGCCGCCGCCCGCGCCGATGGCCGCGCCCTTGCCCTCGTTCGTCGCGCAGCCCGAGCCCGAGAGCAGCGCCAAGGTGGAGAGCACCGGCAGAAGCGCGGAAGCCTTCATGATTGCGGAGATTCTGCCTGCGGTCTTCATGGGGTCCTACCTCTACGGGGGTGATTCCTGCCGGGGGGCCATTTTCTGCGGCGCTGGCGCCCCGCATTGTCGCATCAGATCGGCGTCCGATGCACGCTCCCGTGCCCGATGCGACGCCGCGCGTCCTCGAGGATGTCGAAGGGCTTCTGCACGAAGGCGTGGCGGCGCTCGGCCAGGAAGCTGCGCGCCTCGGTCGTGAAGGCGCCGCCGCTCATGAAGACCACCTTCTCCGCGCGCTCGGGGGCGCGCCGGCGCGCGGCCTCGTACACGTCGATGCCCGAGAACCCGTTCATCATGAGGTCGCAGTAGACGAGGTCGAGGTCCTCGTCGGCGAGGATGAGCTCGAGCCCGACGCGGCCGTCGTGGACGGCGCGCACGTCGAAGGGGCCGCCGTGGAAGCGGGAGACGAGCGCGCGCGCGACGAGCGCGTCGTCGTCGATGATGAGCACGCGGCTGCGCCGGGCGTCCGTCGACCGACCCGGCGCCGGCCCGTCCGCGGGCGCCGTCGCGGCCACCGACGCGGCGGGCGGCAGCAGGACGCGGAAGAGCGCGCCGCCCCCGGGCGCCTCGTGGACGGCGATGCTGCCGCCGAGCGCCTTGACGACGTTGCGGCACACGAAGAGGCCGAGCCCCGTCCCGGCGCCGATGTCCTTGGTCGTGATGAAGGGCTGGAAGATCTGCTCGCGCATCATCGGGGGCACGCCCGGCCCCGTGTCCCAGACCTCGACGAGCGCCTGCCCCCCCTCCGTCCCCGTGCGCACGCCGATCACGTGGCGTGCGGGATCGGGCGACGGCAGCGCCTGCCAAGCGTTCATGAGCAGGTTCACGAGGACCTGCACGAGGCGGGCCTCGTTGGCCTGCACGGGCGGCGACGGCTCGAGCTCCTCGAGGAGGCGCGCGCGCGCCTCGATCTCCTTGCGGACGAGCTTGAGCACCGAGCGCACCACGGCGCCGAGCTCGAGCACGGACAAGCGCTCGGCGTCGGGGCGCGTGAACGTGCTGAGCTCGCGCGTCACGTGGCGGATGCGCTCGGTGCCCGCCAGCGTGGGCCCGAGAATCTCGCGCGTCCGCTCGAGGCGCGCGAGCGCCGCCGCGACCTCGGGGTCCCCGCCCCGGCGCGCCGCGATCCCCGTCAGCTCGGCCGCGAGGTCTTCGAGGTCCGCGCCCACCTCCGTGAGCCCGCCCAGCACGTAGGTGAGCGGGTTGTTGATCTCGTGGGCGACGCTCGCCGCGAGCGTGCCGATGGCGTGGATGCGGTCCTCTTGAATGATGCGCGACTGCAGCTGCCGCCGCTCCGTCACGTCGCTGCACACCCCGATCGCGCCCGAGATCTTCCCGGCGGCGTCGCGCATCGGCGCGAGCCAGACCTCGAGGATGTGCCCCTGGACCTCGACCTCGTACGAGACCGTCTCGCCCGCGAGCGCGCGCCGGACGTTGCCCGGCACCGTGGGGTGGTTCTTGTACGAAACGATCATGTTGCTGCCGACCATGAGCGGGCGCCCCCGTTCGAGGGTCTCCTTGAGCGCTCCGTCGGCGGCCACGAGCACCCCGTCGTTGTCGAGCGTGAAGAGCATGACGGGCGCGTGGTGGATCGCGAGGGCGAGGTGCTCCGCGATCTCGGCGCGCTCGTCGACGGCTTGCACCTCCGACGTGATGTCGGTGAAGGTCACGACCACGTGGGTCATGACCCCCGCGTCGTCGCGGATCGGGTTCGCGAACGCGCGCAGACAGGTGCGGCCGCCGTCGCCCCTGTGGATGACGATGTCGTCGACGATCACGGGGGCGCCGGTCTCGAGGGCGCGGGCGGACGAGAGGTTCTTCGCGAGGTACGGACGGCCCTGGCGGTCGAAGATGCCGTAGGCCGCGGGCGCGCCCTCGATGCCGCTGGGCGCGACGTGGTCCCCGATCAACGTCCGGAACGCCTTGTTCGCGAACAGCACCTCGCCTGACGGCGCCTTCGCGACCCACACGCCGTATGGAAGCTCGTCGAGGACCTGCTCACCCGTCTGGCGGCGGTAGTCCATGGGGCCCCCAGCGTACCCGATTTACATGCGACAGGTCGAGGCCGTGAGCGCGAGATCTCCGGGACAATGGTTGCCGGGGGCCTGCGAGCCCATGACCGCGTGATAGAGCTCGCACGCGACCTCGTTGCCGAAGTCCGTGCGCCCGGGGTCGCCCGTCGTGTAGGTCGCGTCGGTCGCGTGGGTCGCGCAGTCGGCCATGCAGGCGGCGCGATCGTCGTAGATCTTGGCCATGTTGGCGGCCGTGCAATACATCATGACGATGTCGCAGTAGCCGTCGCAGTTGGAGCCGCACGCGCCGTCGCCGCCGGGGCCGGCCTTCGTGCAGTACGTCGCCGCGGCCTCGGCGCTCGCGCCCGCGAGGACCGTGAAGTGGATGCGGCAGCCGAGCGTGTCGCCCGAGGTGTCGGCGGCCGCGCCGGTCGGGAACGCGGCGCACGAGGTCTTGCACGTCTCGACGTCGCCGTACTGCTGGTGGCTGGTCGTGCAGGCCGTCTGGATCGCGGCGCAGTACGCGTCGCACGTCTGCGCGAGGGGCGTGCCGCCCGTCCCGGCGGCGCCACTTCCCCCGGCCGCGCCCGTCTGGCCCGAGGGGCCGGACGAGCCGCAGGCGGTGAGCGCGAGGAC
>Ga0265339_10002365_pt1 | contig 13543 bp, 9 predicted proteins | sample 4CB219metaG_FD_202085 | JGI IMG/M metagenome (GOLD analysis project Ga0265339, IMG submission 202085) | Rhizosphere microbial communities from Carex aquatilis grown in University of Washington, Seatle, WA, United States - 4-CB2-19 metaG | ecosystem: Host-associated > Plants > Roots > Rhizosphere...
GTTGTGGCAATTAAGGATGGGCAATTTGGTCCGTGGACGCCGGGCTTTGCAGGCGGATTTGTGGTGCGCACCGGCGACAAGTTCGTCACCGGCCACCTGGACGGCAAGACCTACACCAATGGCGACGTGTACGTGGTCGCAACGAAGACGTGGCTCCATCCGCCAGTGCCGTTTCTCTTGAACTTCGGTTGGAAGGCCACCAATGCATCTATCTACGGAATCGGCGGCCAGGCCACGCGGTTCGGCGGGCGTGTTTTTGGCGGCGTTGGAATTCCTTTGCCGTTCTTCTTCAAGACCGCCATTGTGCCTTCGGCGGGTTTCTCGCAGGAGCCGCCCACGACAAAGAACCTGGGAGCACTGTCGGCGACCAGCGTTTACCTGCTGCAGGGGCGGGCGCACTTGCCGACTACGCTTGATTACGCTGTTCGCATCACGCAGAAGGAGCACCCGCACTTCGCGCTCGACGTTGGCATTGGACAGGTGGCAGGAAACATTGGTACCACGCTGGTACCGACAGGCAATCCGCTGCAGCCGTACGCTCCCTTGAATATCAATCTCGAAGCAAGGCATGTCATCGGCGTGGGATTAAGCATTCGTCCCTGAACCGATTTTTTATCATGCAGCAAAAGGCCCACTGTGAACGGTGGGCCTTTTTGCTTGACTGCGGACCTTTTGTGGCAACCAATCTGCTTGTTGATGGTAATGACACGAAGGTGGAATGCCGCCACAATTTCCCATGACATTTCATTCGCGACAATTTTATGATTTTGCCTCGCAGGTGAAATTCCCCAGCAACTTGTCTTGAACACCTGTGTTTCATCCAAAAGACCCAGGGAACTTGGCGGATGGAGAGAGCAACAGAATCTCGACGCCGGAATTGACGGAGGATTCGAAGTGTCTATTCACTCCAAAGTACGGAGTTTGTTTTTTGCTGCCGCTGCGGCGGCCTTGTTGGCTGTGCCGGTAGTGCAGGCTCACGCCAGTGTCTTCGTTTCGGTAGCCATTGCGCCTCCGGTGCTGCCTGTATATGTGCAGCCACCACTGCCAGCGGTAGGATTTATCTGGACGCCAGGCTATTGGGCCTATGGTGATGCCGGCTATTACTGGGTTCCGGGCGCATGGGTGAGACCTCCGCGGGTTGGCCTGCTTTGGACGCCCGGTTACTGGGGATTTGGTAGCGGCCTGTACGCGTGGCATCCGGGTTACTGGGGTCCGCATGTGGGCTTCTACGGTGGTGTGAACTACGGGTTCGGCTACATGGGCGTAGGTTTCTTCGGTGGTGAGTGGCGCGGCGGAGTATTTGCTTATAACCGCGCGATGGCGAATTTCGGCGGTGTACACGTAACCAGCGTGTACGAAGATCGCACCGTGATCGAGCGCAACACGATTGTGAGTGAGAACCATTACAGTTTCAACGGCGGTGGAGGCATCCAGGCGCATGAGTCGGCGGCCGAAATGCAGGCCGAGCATGAGCAACATGTTGAGGCAACCTCAAACCAGATGCAGCATGAGCATTTTGCCGGGCAAGATCGCAACCAGCTTGCCAGCGTGAATCATGGCCAGCCGGGCACGACCGCGGCCTCGCGGATGAACGAATACCACCAGGTAGCGATGCAGAATGCGCAGTCGCATCCGATATCCGAAGCGGACCGCAGCGCTGGCCGAGCCTACCATCCCAACCAGCGCGAGGGGAATCAAGATCAGCGCATTTCCAACGGACTACGCAGTGGACAGATGACGGCGGGCGAAGCCTCTCGCTCTGAGAAAACCCAGTCTGCAATCGATCAGCAGGTTCACAACGATCGAGTTGCGAACGGTGGCAAGCTGACCGGGCAGGAACGGCAGCAGATCAACGGCGAACAGAATGCTGCCAGCCGCCAGATCTACAACGAGAATCACAACGGCACCACGGTGGCTCCGAACGAAGTGAACAACCGCATGGCCAATCAGCAGCAGCGCGCGGCCAACGGTTTGCGCAGCGGGCAGATGACCTCAGGCGAGGCAGCGCGCACCAATGCGAACCAGTCGAACACGGCGCAGCAGGTGCACAACCAACGGGTGGCCAATGGCGGAGCACTCACCCCGCAGCAGCGCAGGCAGGCGAACCAGCAGGAGAACCGCAACAGTCGGCAGATCTACAACGAGAAACGCAACGGCAATACAACCCGGGGTGAACGGGAACGCTAGCATTATTGCATCAAGGATTCTTCGAAGAGCACAAAGGCCGGCTTGAATGCCGGCTTTTGTGTGTCTGGGGAGAGCGCAAGCAGTGGAGTTATCAAGAACGGTACGAAGGTGATCCCAAAGGTACACAACTAATCAGGGGTCGGAGGGTTCCAAGAGAGGTAGCCTTATTGAGGCGTGTTACATGCGCTTTCAGCAAATCAAAAAAGGCACAGGGAGGCTTTTACTATGAACGCTCTTCGCTCTTTGCGTATTCTGCTGCTGGCAATGGTCGCAATGCTGATTCCCGCCTCCTCATTCGGCGGAGTCTTTATCAGCGTGAATTTTGCTCCTCCACTGCTTCCTGTTTATGAACAGCCGCCGTGCCCTGATCAGGGTTTGATCTGGATGCCGGGTTACTGGGCTTACGACGAGGACGGATACTACTGGATACCCGGCACGTGGGTTGAGGCTCCCTATGAAGGCGCGCTTTGGACGCCGCCTTACTGGGGATGGGACAACAACCTCTACGTGTTTCATCCCGGCTACTGGGGCGAGCACGTCGGCTACTACGGCGGCGTGAATTATGGCTTCGGCTACATGGGCGTGGGCTTCGTGGGCGGCATGTGGCGCGGTCACGACTTTATCTACAACACTGCGGTGATGCGCGTGGACGAACGACGTGTTCGCAACGTCTATGTCGATCGCGATGTAGTGCGGCGCTACACGGTTGAGAACGACCGGCACGTTTCCTTCAGCGGGGGACGCGATGGCATTCATCACGACCCGAGGCCTGAAGAGCGGTTTGCGGATCGCGACCGGCATGTGGACGAAACGCAGTTTCAGCGTTCGCATGAGAATGCAGCGCGGTCAGACAAATCATTCTATGCGCGTAACAATGGCGGACACCCGAGCAACGTAGTGGTGCAGCGGCCAATGGGCACGGGCTCAATGCAAGATAATCGCGGCGGATTCCAGGGACGTGACAACGGCAATCAGCGGCCACAGGGAAACACTGACAATCGTGGCGGCAACTACGACCCGCGCTCGAACGCCCGGGGCAATGACAATCGCAACGTCTACACGCCACCTCCAAATGTAGGGAACCAGAATCGCGGTAATGCTCCGCAGCAGGATAATTCGCGACAAGGAAATTCGAACGCTCGGAGTTTTGATAATCGCAACTCATACACGCCGCCTCCAAATGCCGGGAACCAGAACCGCGGTAACACCCCTCAGCCTGGATATCAAAATCCACCGCAGCCGGGAAACCAGAATCCGCGCTATAGGAACGATGCCCCGCAGCCGGGAAACGCCCCGCAGCCGGGGAACGCCCCGCAACAAAACAACCCGGCGCCGCAGTTTAGGAATTACAACAACCCGCACGCCAACCAGGACAACATGCAGAACCGCGGCGGACCGCCACAGCAGCAGCAACAGCAGCAACAGAGGCCGCAGCCGCAACCTCAGCAACAACGCCAACAGCCGCAGCCGCAACAGCAACCGCAGCAGCAGCACGGCGACCAGGGCGGCCACGGTGACCACGGCGATCATGGGCATGACCGCGAGCACTAGTATCTGCGTTTAGCTCTTAGCCACCTTTAGCCATCAGGCCCGCGGTTTGCCGCGGGCCTTCTTGTGTCAGGACTCAACCAGTTCCATCCCGCAGATCTCAACCTCGAGACCCCCGAATTCAGGATGGTCATTTTCGCGAATGCGATAGGCGACATCGATCAGACTTCCGCTGATCAGTTTTAGCTCTGCGGCGCGCGCGGCCATATCCCAGCCAACGGCCCGCATGGAGCTGCTGGGGCTGCGCGTAAATGATCCTGCTGGCTCCACGGGAGTCGAAGATTCCTGGGCGAGTTCCAGACGCACGTGGCGTTCCTTCATCGTGCGCGGCGCCGCCACCAGCCTCACGCGCCGAGCTACGAAAACGGGCTCCGGATTTCCGTGGCCAAGCGGCTCAAGCTTGCGCAGCCATCCGGTAAGCACAGGCGTTATGCGGTCCAGCGGCAACTCGGCGTGGATACGCAGCAGGCGCTCCGGCTCGCGCTGTGCAAGATGTTCCTGTGCGTAATTGCGAAGACGCTGTTTTAATTCCGGTAACGATTCGGCAGGCAACGCGAAACCTACAGCGAAGGCGTGGCCGCCGAAGCGCGTGAACAAATCGGCGCAGCTTTCGATTGCATTCAGCAGGTGAAAGCCATCGACCGACCGGCCTGAGCCATGCGCAATTCCGTCTTCAATACTCACGACAATCGCGGGCTTGGCCGTGCGCTCAACAACGCGCGAAGCAAGGATCCCAATTACACCGCGATGCCAACCATCACCGTCGACCACCAGCAGTCGATCCGCCGCCAGTTGTTCGTCCTCTGCAAGCCGGCTCTCAATCAGGCGAAGGGCAGCCGCCTCAACATCGCGGCGTTCGCGGTTGAGCCGTTCGAGCTTGCCGGCAAGTTCAACGGCACGCAAAGTATCGCGCGTTAAAAAGAGCTCGATCACTTCAGATGCTACGTCCATGCGGCCGGCAGCATTGATGCGCGGTGCCAGCCGAAAGGCAACGTCAAATCCGCTGATCGGCTTGCTGGCAGGATCGAGTGCCGCAACTGCAAACAATGCGCGCAGTCCAGCGCCGGCGGGACGGCGAAGTTCGCGCAGGCCAAGCGAGGCAATGGTGCGATTCTCACCATGCAGCGGAACCGCGTCGGCAATGGTAGCAATGGCCGCCATCTTGAGAAAACTGGGCAGCGTCTTTTCGCGGGTGCGCTCACGATCGCGCCGCTCAAGAACAGCCTGCGCCAGCTTGAGCGCAATAGCAGCGCCGCATAGTGACTTTTCCGGATAAGCGCAGCCCCGCTGATTCGGATTGAGAATCGCCAGCGCCACAGGCACATCGTCATCAGCCTTGGGCAAATGGTGATCGGTAATGATGAGATCGATGCCGACGCGGCGTGCCGTCTCCGCTTCGGCAAATGCACGCATGCCGGTGTCAACCGTGATGATCAAGCGCACGCCATCGGCGCACGCTGCCTCAATCACGCACGACTGCAGACCGTAGCCGTCGCGCAGCCTATGTGGCACATGAAAACGGACAACACCGCCCAGCATCTCGATGGCAGCCTTGAGCAGGACTACAGCGGTGGTGCCGTCAACGTCGTAGTCGCCGTAAAGTAAAACCGTCTCGCGTGCAGCAATGGCACGTTCAAGGCGTTCGACGGCCGTGGCCATGCCCAGCATCAGAAATGGATCGTGAAGGTGATCGGTGTCAGGATTGAGGAAGACGAATGCGTCGTGTGAGTTTGTAATGCCCCGCGCCACCAGCAGTTCGGCCAGCACATGCGGCAGGCGAGCCTCTTTCGCAAGCGCTTCTGCGGCTGCCTGGTCAGTTTGTTCAAGGATCCAGCGCTGGCGGGGCGGTCCGCAGGGCGAGTGTTTTCGAGGTTCAGATGCGCGGGCTGGAGTGAGTGGAACGGGCCCGGACGTCACGCTGCTTACTCATCCTCGTCATCATGAGGGTGCACGTCGTCAATGACAATGTCCTGAAAGCTCTCAATATCTTCAAGCAGCGCCTGAAAGCGCTCGTACCACTCGGTTGTGGTTTCATGCAGAAACACCAGCCCGTGATAAACGAATCCAAGCTGAATGTAGCCGAGCATGTCGGCATACTTCCGCAGCCACCTGGCTTCAACCAGTTCGGTCGCTTCTTCATCGGGGAAGTTCATTTCTGTGGATTCGTCGATGAGCGCGTCGAGTTCTTCGCGTTCCAAAGTCATTTCGCTGAAAGTGACGAAGGGAGCGCCAACATGCTTGGCCATCTCCACAAAGTCTTTCCACGAATCGGGATTGCCTTGACCCTCCCACACAATCGACGGAATATCTTCGGTGACGTAGCCGGGCAGGCGTCGCAGACCGTGGCCCTCAATGAATGCCACCATGTCGTCTTTCAGCGATAGAAGATTATCTGAACTCATAGTCAAGCATTCATTTTCGCAGATTGGGCCGGGTGCAAGCCGAGGATTGTGGGAAACTCCGCGCCGCAGCAGAAGCGGGGCAGGGCAGGGCATTAATCTGAATGCAGCGCATTTCTTTCGTCTCCGCTGTTTTGCCTGTCCCCGCGCTGTCTCACTCTCTAGTTCCAGGCGGAGAGAAATTGACATAGAGATTCAACCACAAACCACAAACGTGAATCCGGGAGGATCGCCGCTTGCCAGTTTTCGAACACCACGTATTTGTCTGCCACAACACACGTCCCGCGGGTGCGCCACGCCCTTCCTGCACGGCCGATGGAAAGAGCGAACTGCACACGCAGTTGCAGCAACTGACCAAGGAAGCCGGGCTGGCCGGCAAGGTGAGGATCAACAAGTCCGGATGCCTTGACCAGTGCGAACACGGGCCTACCGTGGTCGTGTATCCAGAGGCGGTCTGGTACGGCCACGTTCAACCGGAAGATGCGGCAGAGATTGTGAAAGAGCACCTGATTGGCGGCAAGCCCGTGCAGCGGCTGCGTCTGGCCGATGAGTGCATCAACACCAAAACCTGCCCGCATCGGCAGTAAGAGGAAGAGGGACGCCGAACGTCTGCCAAACGCAGGCGTCCCCGCCAGTTGGGGCTACCTAGGATGGTTTGTTTGAAGTAGTGTGCACGATGGCAACCTGCGTCTTGCCTCCGTACTCCGACGAGTTAGTGGTAACAGTGACAACCACCGACTCATGTTCCCCCTTGGTTGCCGAGATGACGGCTCCATCCTGGCTTTCAATTATTGAGGCGCCACTTCCGAATTTCTCCTTGTAGAACGCCACAACCTGGTCTTTCGAATCGGTAGTGACATAGACGGCAGTGACCATGGTGCCGGTTGGCAACGACATCCGCATGCTGCCTTTTCCCGAGGTGGCGCCGGGATAAAGGTCCGTGCCGAGGTCGGCTGCCGTGAAGGTCTCACTTGAATTTGCCCTGATTGAGCCGCTGGATGTGTTGATAGTGACATCCTTGCCCGAACCGGAAACGTGAACCGCGTGAGCGACCCGCCAGACGAGGAACCCGAAGGCCCCCGCTCCCACGATGCCCAAGCCGACAAACACGGCGACAATGATCAGGATAATTTTGACTGCATTGTTGCCGGAAGGGGCCGGCGCTGTCACAAGTGGTGGAGCGGGCGTTACTTCCGCAGCAGGCATTGCGACGGGCGCGCCACATGACGCGCAGGATTGAGCTCCAGGAGAGAGTTCGGTTCCGCATTTCGAACAAAAGCTGGCCACGATAATCTCCTTGATGGTGAATTTTGTGCCGGGTCGTCGAAATCCCGGCAAAAGCGATAGGCAACTATAAAGCAAACCCGGTAATCCAGTCGCCAAAAATTCAGGTGAATCGACAAGACCGAAGTCTTTTCTCGCCAACGCTGGTGTGTACAGCCTGCGGCCCAATGCGCTATTCTGTTGGTCGAACCAATGATCTTTTCTCGCGACTATATTGGGTATCTAGCCCGCCGTACGGTCAAGCACCTCATCGACGCCAAGATGATCACCACTTCAGACTTGAAGGTGACCGAGGCTCGCGTGAGCGAGGGGCTTATTGACGAGCTTTCGCTCGAAGACCGCATCAACGAAGAGGTGCGCGTAATTCTTGAGGCCTACTCTGAAGAGATGCGCAAGTCTGGCGCGCAATATGCCGAGATGTTCAAAAAGGTGAAGACCGAGCTGGCAAAGAAGTACAAGGCGGTGCTATGAGGATCAGCCGCGACAAGCTCAACAAGCTGGCTCACACGGTGGCCGATACGCTGGCAGAGATTGACCAGGTCGGCTTCATGGAAGATCGCAACACCATCCGCCAGGAAGCGCGCAAAGCTCTTGAAGAATTGCTGACCGACGAAGCGCGCATCGATACCGCCGCCCGCCTGAAGATCGCCAATCAGCGCAAGATCATCCAGGAAGGCTCCCAGGAGTGGGAGATTCTGTACCGCAAGTACTACAACGACGAAGTACGGAAACTGGGCATTTAGTTCCGAGCCTGGCCCCATCCTTGGATCGGGACATCAGGCAGCCCTTGACCGGCACATGAGCTTTGGCAGCGACCGTATTTCTTGTTAAATTAGATGAGTGGCCTTCGCGGCCGCACCCGACAGTAGTGGCGCTATCGTCTAGGGGTTAGGACGTGAGATTCTCAATCTTAAAACCCGGGTTCGATTCCCGGTAGCGCTACCAAATAAGATCCGCTAAAGCCCGCTAATTCAGCGGGCTTTTTGCTTGCCCCAAAAACGTGCTGGTGCGTCCTAGCTTCAAAAAGCGCGTTTCGTGGTACACAAAATGGTACACAGTCCATTCGAACTCTAAACGCTGAATCGGGAGCGGAGAATCCGGCAATAAAGCCGTCCATGCGCAATGCGTTGCCGCCGCTTCAAGTCTAGCTCCCAGTTCTCAGCATTGCTTTGGCTGATATGGCGGAGCGGTTGCCGCTTAGCACAACACGAGTGGACTGACAATCTTCTAAGCCTTGGCGCGAGAAGACCTCTTCCATCGCCGAAGCCAGCCTGGCCATGAATTCACGTTTGCATCGTCATGCTGGCGGCGAAGCTCCGAATACGTCCGCGTGTGCATCCATTTAGGTTTCTCAGGAAACGGGTCGTACATGCTCGCGGTTCCACCTAGCCTCTGGCGGATTGCTTGTGCGGTTCCGGCGAGCGCACGTGTCCGCTGCAACCCGCTGGAGACGCGGAACGGCTGAGGGCTTCATGCACGCGGATTACGGAGTCACCGGATGCGCAATTCCGAGCAGCGTGAGGATATTAGTCCACAAACCTGCTGATGCTTGCGCACCGGTGCCATATGCGGTGATATTCAGCGGCGAGTGATCATCGTCGCTCACTGCGGAGAAGACCGCGTTAAGTTTGCCGCCGCCAGTTGGAGCGAACTGGACGGTAACGTCAAACTCTCCGCCGGGCGCGATGATTATGGGAAATGCAGGAGCGGGAGAAAGCGAGAAGTCATTGCTGCCGGTGGTCAAATTGATCGCGGAAATATTGAGAGGCGCAGTACCCACGTTGAATAGTTGCACAGGGATGCTGCGGTTGCTGCCGGCTACGACCTGCCCAAACCCAACAAATGCGATTGGATTCGTGGCAAGGCGCGGAAGCAGTCCGGTGCTGACGCCGGTACCACTTGCAGGAATATTGCGCGTGGCCTGCGACGCGTCGTTGCTGGTAATTTGCAAAAGAACGAAGGCGTCTCCAGCAGCTGTGGGTGCAAAGGTCACCTGGAAAGCCTGGGTTGCGCCGGGAGCAATTGAAACTGGGAGAGTGGGCGTGGCGCCAAAGCTGAAGGGGGCGAGGCCCATGACGCTAGTGGCGGAGATATCCAGTGACGCGTCGCCACAGTTGTAGACATAAAACGGTAACGTGACGGACTGGCCCGTTGCTACGGCGCCAAATGCAAGGTTGGAATCAGCAGCAAAGACGGGGCCGGTTGGGCGAGAAACTTCGAAGCAGCTTCTTCCATAGGTGCCGACTCGCAGTACTGGCGGCGAAACGGAGTTATCAATCGCGAGTGAGTTACAGCAGACCATAGGCAGCCCCGCTCCGTAGATCTTCCATGTCGCGGTGCCGACGGCGCTTGATCCCGTTCCTGTAATAGTTGTGTCGGTAGAGCGAAGTACCCCCGCATCACCGGCGACGACGATAGCGGGCGGTGTTGCGCTCTTGTCAAAGACAACTGAGCGCAAGGGCAGGTCGGGAAGATTGCCGACAGGGCCATTGCCGTCCGTACCGCTGACATCGTTCCAGGTGGCGCCACCGTCAAGCGAGAGGAACACATGGCGCGTTCGAAACTTGGAGTGAACGCCGGACACGCCACCGTAGACAACGACAATTCGCTGGGTGTTGGTGGGGTCAATGGCGATGTGATTGACAGGGCCCATGGAAACGCCTGAGCCACCGGGAGTAGTTACGAGAGGAGCCGCGTCCCAGGTGGCTGCGCCATCCAGCGAGCAGTGGACTGAACCGTCAAAAGCACCCGCCCACACCAGCGCGGCTGCGGCAGAAGTGGTAACAATGCAAGTGATAAATGCGGCCGGTGCGAGAGTCGTCGCTGCAAAATTCACGCCGGAATCGGTGCTCTTGTAGAGGACGTTGCCTTCGCTTACGTAGACAGTTCTGGCTGCGGGTGCGGTGCCCGTCTGCTCAAGAGCGATGGCGCGAGCATAGCTTGGTGTGGGGTTCTTGAGTCCGTGCCCAATGGTTATGGGAGTTTCGTAAGTAGCTTTCCATGCGGCCCCGGAATTGGTGGACTTGATGAAGTACTCGTTGTCGAAGCCGTACACGGTCGTCGGATCAGTGGGGTCAACGGCCACTAACCATCCGTCGCCGTTGATTGCGGCATGCCACTGGCCTGCGGTGTCAGTGGGGCGATGTCCGCTTGTACCTGTGTCCTGGCATCCGCCGTACGTGTAGGCGTTGTTAGATGGGCCTTTGCCGATATCAATGCCGCGAAATAAATTGGTGGCGATGGATCCGTTGATAGCATTCCATGCTTGCCCGCCATCGTTGCTTGTGGCGATCCCTCCATCTGTCCCCGTGTACATGATGGTGGGCGCGACTGTTCCACGATGCGTCTGCGGACTGAAGACAAGCGCATGATTGTCCCAGTGGACTTTGGAATCGGTGATCGCGTGAGGCTGAAAGTTGTTGCCGCCGTCAATCGAGAGCCAGACTTGTTGAAAGCCTGCGTAAACACGCTGCGAATTAAGTGGGTCAACGCCGACGGTCAGATCGTAGTTCGTCTGGCTGAATCCGTTACCCGCGGCGACCGCCTTCAGGCTGTTGAGGAGGGTCCAGGTGGCGCCGGAATCCAGCGAACGAAAGAATCCGACATAGGCAGGGGTGCCGTTCTGGAGACTGGTTTGAACACTGGCATAGAGAATGGCACTGTTCGCAGTGGCGCCATCAAACTGCGACTGGGCAACCACGAACGAGCGGTATGGGAGAGCAGGGGCGCCGGGGTTGCTGAATAGATTGGTAGGGAATGTAATTCCCGCGTTCGTCGATTTCAGAAGGCCAAGCTTCGGTAGTGCGGTCCCGGTCGTATCCACAGAGTTTCCGGCGACGCCTGCGTATACAACACTTGCGGGAGTAGCGGAGTCGAGGAAGAGACAGCAGATATTGCCGGCGACAACTGGTTGGCGATCGTTAAAGAGTGGAGTGTTGGCTCCGAAGTTACGACCACCGTCAACCGAGCGATACAGGCCCTGATTCGTAGCCACGAGCAAGCAATCTGCGGCCGGGCACACGATGCGGTTAATGCCCACATTGGCAAAGATGGTGCCAAAGTAACCGCCGTCGACGATGCTCCATGTGAGGCCTGCATCGGCGCTACGGTAAATTCCCGCGCCCTTGGTGAATGCTGAACCGCCGTCGAAATTATTTCCGCTGCCGCCGTAGAGAATCTGAGGATTGGTGGGATCCATGGCGATTGCACCCATGGAAATTGAAAACATCTGATCTGTAAGCGGATGCCAACTGTTGCCCGCGTCGATGGTCTTCCATATCCCGCCGTCATCTGTCGTGATGTAAAGGATCTGGTCGCTCGGGCCGGAAGGATCGATAAGGATGTCGGTGACCTCTCCGGAGTCGGGGCCAAGCCCAAGGTAGATCTGGTCTCCATCAATCACCAAGGGAGCTGGCCCAATCTGCGTCCAAAAAACACTGGCGTCCAGGTCGAGTTGATAGAAATCCGCGACAGCCTGACGCCAGACATCTGGACGCGGCGTGCCGGTTGGGTCGGCGTGGTCGAGGAGGAAGGCTGGGCCGCTCTCTCCAACATCGAGATTGTCCATTGTTTCCTGGTCATCCGCCATGCTTGCTCTCCTGCTTTGGGTCTCAACTTGGCGAAGCTCTGTTTCGCTTTACACGTTCTTCGTTCATCCGCGATGTCTTCAGGATTTTGAACTGCCTGGCGTCGGTGGTGTCATGCGCAGCCAGCCCTCTGTGCCGCTGGCTGGGTCGGGGCGCAGATGCGCGTCCTGCGTCGCGCTGACGATCGGGTCTTCAGACCACGTGGTGATGTCGGCGCGATGATCCCAACTCCATGTACCGTGAATTTCATTGGGAACAGGCATGCGAAGAGTCTTGGGATCCACCAGGACCGGTCCGAAACGGAAGGTTGGCGATAGCTTGGCCAGTGCTGCGGCAACCCATTCACGGCGCATCCCAATCTCTTTGCGCGGCAGTACACCTGCGGTAGCGTGGACCACGCAATGCGGCTCAACAAGAAGCGTCAGCGAAACTTCCTGGTTGGGCTGGATGCTCATCAGGCCGGAGCTGTCGACATAGGGGTGAATGACCGGGCTGTCGCCCTCGATGGCGTTGTCGCCAATGTCGTCTGAAAAAGTCTGGTAGTAGTTGGGCACCAGGTTGGCCTGCTGCAGAAATCCGCGGCCTGGACCAACTTCACGGGCGAATCCGGCGATGACGGCATCGGCGCAATACAGGCGGGTGTAGTCATCGTTGACGAAGTATCCGAGCAGGCCATCCTGCCATTGGGGCACCGCGCCAAATCGCAGAGAGACGGCGTGCGTATTGATGAGTGCCGGGTCAATCGGCTCCTGTACTTCGAGTCGCACGCGCGCGCGGAGTACAACAACGGGATGGCCAACGAGAAGCGAGAGATGTTCGTCGGAAGAACTGCCAAATGGATCTACAGCCCACAAAGTGGAATCGATTACGCGAAGAATTGCGCTAAGAGCATCCTCGGGAAGGCCAGTGTTGGTAGCATCCGCCAGGCCCCATTGAAGAAGTCCCTGCGCCACACCGGCGGAATATTTATTGGGCACGGCCCGCGCCGGCGATTGGCCGACAGTGGAAGGAACACCGGGAGCATCTTCCCAAATCACGCCAGCCTGCGGATCGGGGCGCACAAAGCCGAGGTTGCTGCCATCGGTATCGAAGAATTCGAGATCGCCATCGAGGTGATTGGGCATCAGGAAGCCGCACACCGGCGAGAGGTCGGGAGTGGCTTCATTCTCTGAACCGTCGGCAGCCATGTAGCGGAACCAGAGGCGCGCAGGAGATGTAAAGCGGGGAGGTAGAGCCAGTAGTTCCGGCCTGCCCGGCGTTACCAGCGGCTCCGATTTGTAGAGGGCTGCAGAATTCAAGATGGCATTGTCGCTGGAGCCAAGCAGATCGAGGAATTGGCCATAGCTGTCAACGAGCCGAAGGCGGAGCAGCCGCATGAATCCGGCGCGCAATGGAACGAACGGCGCAGGAATGGAACTGTCAGTAGGTGCGGACAGGCCGTCAGACGGAAAACCGCCGCGCATCTGACGGGTAAAGTTGTCGGCTGCACCAGCAAGAACATCCATACTGTCGAGCGTGTCGAGGATGTCTTGCAGCGCG
>Ga0265339_10002369_pt1 | contig 13526 bp, 10 predicted proteins | sample 4CB219metaG_FD_202085 | JGI IMG/M metagenome (GOLD analysis project Ga0265339, IMG submission 202085) | Rhizosphere microbial communities from Carex aquatilis grown in University of Washington, Seatle, WA, United States - 4-CB2-19 metaG | ecosystem: Host-associated > Plants > Roots >...
GTTGCCGGTGAAGCTCATCTCGCGCGCCATGCGCAAGCCGACCGCTTGCGGGAGCAGCACGCTCATCCCGCCGGCCGGAGTGAAGCCGACCCGGGCGTGCGTGTCGCCGAAGCGCGCGCGTTCGGATGCCACGAGGAAGTCACAGGCCAGCGCCAGCTCGAGACCACCGGTCGCGCAGGCGCCGTTGATCGCCCCGATCGTCGGCTTCCGCATGGACGAGAGCGCGGTGAACGGCGAGTCGGCTTGCGAGAGCGTCCCCGGCGCGACGCCCTGGCCGAGCTCTTTCAGGTCGAGCCCGGCACAGAACGCCGGATCGGCGCCGGTGAGCACGACGCACGCGACGGTGTCGGCGGTGTCGGCGGCGTGGAGCGCGGTGGCCAGCTCGGATTGCAGGGCAACCGACAGGGCGTTGCGCGCCTCGGGCCGGTTGAGCGTGATGACGCGTACCGCGCCGTCGGTCGCCGTGGTGACGAGCTCGTTCATGTTCGGCGCTCCAGTGGTCAACCGTGCACAGTCTCGAGAAAGGTCACGACCGCGTCGTTGAACAGATCGTTGCGATCGCCGGCGACCATGTGGCCGGCGCCGGCGACGTCGACCATCTGCGCGTGCGGCACGAGCTGGAGCAGCTCTTGGGCGCCTTCCTCGCTGAGGAGATCGCTCACCCGGCCGCGCACGAGCAGGGTCGGGAGCGTGAGACCGAGCGCCGCTTGCTTCAACCGCACGGGATCGACGAGCGAGGCCCGCGTCTCGTCGGTGCCGCCGAGCCGGCCGCCGATGAAGGCAGGGTCCCAGTGCCAGTACCAGCGACCGTCGTCGCCGTGGCGAAGGTTCTTGGCGAGGCCGCCCAGATCCGTTGGCCGCGGCCGGTGCGGGTTGTACGCCTGGATCGCGTCGGCGACGTCGTCGAGCGATGCGAAGCCGTCGTTCATGTGCTCGGCCATGAACGCGCCGATGCGCATGCGGCCCTGCTCTTCCATCCGCGGCGCGACGTCGACGAGCACCAGGGCGCGGGCGACCTCCTCGTCGGGGTGCTCGCCGATCGCGGCGAGGGAGGCGATGCCGCCGAGCGACGCGCCCACGAGCGCGGGCGGTGTTCCGAGGGCGTGCGCGACGGCAAGCACGTCGCCCGCGAACGCGTCGAGCGTGTAGTCGCCGTCGGCGGCCCATTCGCTCTCGCCGTGGCCGCGCAGGTCGACGGCGTACGCCCGCCAGCCCCGGCCGGCGAGCGCGCCGAGCGTGGTGCCCCAGGAGTGGCGGGTCTGCCCGCCGCCGTGCAGCAGGACGACCGGAGGGTCTCCGGGCGCGCCGGCCACGTCGGCCGCGAGGTGATTTCCGTCCCGTCCCGAGAACTCGATCACCCGACCACCCGAACCTGCTCCGGCATTCCCGACCTCCTCGCCGGCCCGGACACTAGTGAGCGGGATGTCGCCCGGATCCCATCTGCGGCGGGATGCGAACCGCCACCCCGGCGCCTGGAGCCGTCCGGCCCGAGCCGGGTGTGTCATTCGACCCTGTAGCGCGGGCGGTCAAATGCCGTTCCATGGAGGCGTGGACACCACAGGCAAGTCTCCGCTCCTGGAGTGGCGCCAGACCGAGGTCTCGGGACGAGTCGCGTCCTACGGCGTCGGCGGGGCCGGCCCGGCCATCGTCTTCCTGCACGGGTGGGGCCTGTCGGGCCGTACCTACAAGGCCGCGCTCAAGCGCCTCCTCGCACGGGGGTTCCAGGTGTGGGCGCCCGCACTGCCCGGCTTCGACGGGAGTCGCGCCCTCGCCCCGGGCGCCGACGACTTCGTCAACTATGCGCAGTGGATCAACGACTTCCTCGATGCGGTCGGGCTCACCGAGCCGGTCGTGCTGATGGGCCATTCCTTCGGCGGCGGGGTCGCGATCCAGACCGCCCACGACTGGCCGGAACGCGTCAGCGGGCTCGTGCTGATCAATTCGATCGGCGGGTCCGCGTGGCGCCAGGACGGATCGCTGACGAAGTCGATCGCGCAGCGACCGCTCTGGGACTGGGGGCTGCACTTCCCCAGTGACGTGCTGCCGTTGCGCCAGTTGCGCCGGGTGCTTCCCGTCGTGCTCGAGGCGGCCGTCCCGAACGTGCTGCGCGACCCGCGGGCGTTCTGGCACGCGGCCACGATCGCCCGGCACGCCGACCTCACCGGCGAGCTCCAGGAGCTCAAGGCGCGCAGACTCCCGGTCGTGGTGCTGTGGGGTGAGCGCGACGAGCTCGTGACCCGCGCGTCGTTCGACGCATTGTGCGAGAGCCTCGGGAACCCCTATGCCGTGACCGTGGAAGGCAGCCACTCCTGGCTGATCGCGGATCCCGACGCGTTCGGCGAGATCATCACCAACGTGATCTCGGTCGCGATGAGTGCTCGCGTCGCGGGTGTCGACGCCGAGTTCGCAGAGATCGCGGATCTCGCACCCACGAACGGACGAACGAACGCGGCCTGACGTGGCACGATGACGTGATGGTGCTCCCCGTCACGTTCGCCGATGTGAAACTCGCGGCCGACGCGATCCGGGGCGCCGTGATCGAGACGCCGACACTCGCGGCGCGGACGCTGTCGGAGATCGCCGGCGCCGACCTGTGGGTGAAGTACGAGAACCAACAGTTCACCGGCTCGTTCAAGGAGCGCGGCGCTCGCAACTTCCTCGGCCGTCTCGATTCCGGCGCCCGCGCGCGTGGTGTCGTCGCGGCCTCGGCGGGGAATCACGCGCAAGGCGTCGCGTATCACGCGCGTCTGCTCGGCGTTCCCGCGACGATCGTGATGCCGGCCGACACGCCGTTCACGAAGGTTTCCAACACCGCGCATCACGGCGCGCGTATCGAGCTCGAAGGTGACGGCTACGCGTCGGCCTTCGCCCGCGCGAAGGAGATCGCCGCCGAGACCGGCGCGCGACTCGTGCCGGCATTCGACGACCCGTTGGTCATCGCGGGTCAAGGCACGGTCGGTCTCGAGCTGATCGCCGCGGCGCCGGACATCGACACGATCGTGGTTCCCGTGGGTGGGGGAGGGCTCATCGCCGGTATCGCGGTGACAGTGAAGCACGCCGCGCCCGGCGTGCGAATCGTCGGCGTCCAGGCAGAGGGATACCCGGGCATGCTGCACGCGCTGGGTCGCGCGCCGGCACCGACCGGCGGGCCGACCGTCGCGGAGGGCATCGCCGTTGCGGAGCCCGGGGTGCTCACGCGCGAGATCACCGACGAGCTGGTCGACGATCTCTTGGTCGTGAGCGAGCAACGCGTCGAGGAGGCCATCGCGCTCTTCATCGAGATCGAGAAATCGGTGGTCGAGGGGGCCGGAGCGGCCGCGCTCGCAGCCGTGATGCAGCACCCCGAGTGGTTCCGGGGTCGAAACGTCGCCCTGATCGCGAGCGGTGGCAACATCGACGTGCGAGTGCTCACGTCGGTGTTGTCGCGGGCACTCGCGCGGTCGGGGCGGTTGGTGAGGTTGAAGATCGACGTACCCGATCGCCCGGGCGCGCTCGCCGCGATCGCCGCGGTCGTAGCCCGCGCGCAGGGGAACATCGTCGACGTCGAGCACCGCCGCGACCTGCCGGGTGTCGCGCTCAAGCGGGCGCGACTGGAGCTCTCGATCGAGACGCGGGACCGCGCCCACGCGGACGGGATCGTGACCGCGCTGACCGCCGCCGGCTTTCCCGTCGACCCGACCTGAGGCCGCGCCGGCGGGGCGGGGTCAGGGTCGGTGCGTGAGCGCCCGGGCCGGCCGGGCGAGATCGCCGGCGTTGAGCTGCGCCCGGTCGGCGGCCGAGCGGCCGCTCGACCAGCCGGCGGGATCGAATGCCCGGCGAACCGCGGACGACTTGAGCCGACCGAACATCTCGTCGATCGCGTCGTCGACCCGGGAGGAGCGCACCGCGAGCACCGGCAGGATCGAACGGCCGGTCTCGGCCTCGGCGTCGGCGACGACGTGCGCGTTGATCTCGGCGAGTCGCTCGGCGATCCGGTGTGCGTACGCCGTGAGAAACGCGGTGCGGAACGCGCGGCTGCGGGCTCGGGTCCCGGGCGGCGCTGCGGCCGCGGCGGCATGCATCGCCACCTGCGCCTGCACGAGCAGGGAGGTGAACAACGTCTGTGCCGCGGTGAGGTCGCCCGCGAACCCGACGACCGATGACATCGCGAACCGGGGGTGGAACACGGCGCGACAGCGCGAGCTCTCGGCGACGAGCTGCAACAGCAACGACTTCGCGTCGACGTACGGCTCGTCGACCGGGATGCGGATCGTGCTGGGTTGCTCCGACCGGGGCGAGGCCGCCGAGACCATCGCCAGGTCGATGGCGTGCCGGGTCATGAGCTCCTGCGCCTTCGCCGTGAACGACTCGGCCTCGGCCTCGTAGTTGGTCGACTCGGCCTGGGCCAGGAGCGCCCGCACGCGATTGAGCACCGGATCGTTCGCGCTCGGGGTGAGGTCGATGATCGCCCGGTGCCCGTTCGCTGCACCCGGAGGCGGGATCAGGATGGCAAGGGGCGCGATCACCGCGAGGCTCTGGAGCAGCGCGATCGCGGCACCGACCTGGGCGCGCCACGGGAGCTGCTCGGTGCGCGCCCACTCGGCCATCCAGCCGGTGCTCGCGACGGCCGGCGGCAGCTCCAGCTCTTCCAGCTGCGCGATCCAACGCGCGTCGAGGGTCGACGGAGCTCGATCGGCGTGGTCGGCGGCGATCGCGGCCAGCCCGAGCCGGGAGGTGGTCGCGTCGGCGCTGCGGCGCACCTGGCGAGCGAGCTCGCAGGGCTGCCAACCCGATTTCCACGCGGTCGCGAGCATCAGCCGGGACCGCCGTTCGATCTCGCGCGAGGCGACCGCCGCCTCGATCATGCCGAGCTGGTCGGCCGCACCTTCGGCGAGCCCGCGGTCATGGCGCGCGTACACGACGAGGTCGAGGAGCTCCTCCACGAAGGCGGCGGTGGAGCGGTCGCGTTGGTTGTGTCTCATCGGGCGAACCTATCGACGCCCTGAGACACTTCAGCGCCCGAGCCGTGATGCGAAGCGACGCGCGAACAAGTACGCGTCGCCCGGCCAACGGGCGGAGATGTAGTTGCCGTCCTCGACGCAGAAGGCCGGAGCGTCGTCGGTGGCGGTTCCGCGCTTCGACAGGACGCGGCGACCGCGCTCGAAGTCGGCGGGATCGCGCAGCGCGTCCCGCACCTCGTCCTCGACGTATTCGGGGTAGGTGCGGTAGTAGCGGCCGAGCCTCCATGCCGTTGCGACGAACGCGGATCGCTCCATGTATTTCGGCAGGCACGTCGTGCGCCGCCCGTACAGGAGACTGCGCCCGGTCGCGGCGTCGTGGGTCCGGGCGAGCACCAGCACCCCGTGGCAGATCGCCCCGACCGGCCGCCCGAGCGACCAGAACTCGGCGACCTTGGTGCGCAACTCGTCGCTTCCGAGGTACTGCCGCATTCGGGGCGCGTGGCCGCCGGGCAGGATCAGGCCGTCGAACTCGTCGGCGCTCACGTCCGCCCACGACATCGGCGCGCGGAACGCGTCGTCCGACTGCATCTCGGCGTAGAACGCCTTCGGCTCCGCCGCGGCGCCGAGCCGGCCGAAGATGACGCCGTCGAGCAGGCGCCGGTCGGCCGCGGGGGTCTCGCCGCCGCGTTCGGTCGCGAACCGCACGTCGTGGCCGAGCCGCGTGAGAAGTTGCCACGGCACCGCCACCTCGGTGACGTCGAAGTCGTGATCGGGGAGCGGAATCAGGACGCGGGCGATCGAATGACGTTAGGCGAGGGTCCCGGACGCGACTCGACCCCGGGTCGGCTCGGGGGCCGTTGCCGGGGTCGGTCAGCGAGATCCGCGGGGGCGACGGACCGCGAGCTTCGAGATCGGTTCAGCAGGCGACCGACATTGCGTGCCGGTCCGGTGCCGCGGTGAGCGAGGCCCGGCGGGCCGCCGCCAGGCGCCGAACGGTGACCAACTCGGTGAGTGACTGCGCCAGCGAGGCGGTCGCTTCGTTCTCGTGCAGGTACTCGAGGAACCGGGTTGTGTCCATGTCGCGCCTCCGATGTCGTGGTGTCCATCACAGGATCGGCGATCCCGGGGGCGCGACCCAGGGGCCGAGGTCCCGAATCCCGAGGGCCCTACGGCGCCACCGCCGGTGGACCCTCGACTCTGCCGGATCGAGCCCGGGGAGACGATGCTCGGGGTGAAGGAGGCGACCATGAACGCGAAGCCAGGCGACGAGATCGTCGTCGACTCAGTCAATGCCGGAGAGCCGAAGCGCGAGGGCGAGATCCTCGAGGTCGAGACGAGAGGCGGTGTCGTGCACTACCGCGTGCGGTGGGACGACGGCCACGAGACGACCTTCTTCCCGGGATCGACGTCACACGTCGTGAACTTGCGCAAGTGATCCCCGGTGCCGGCGGAGCCGGCGCGCCAGTCGCCGGCCGTTCGGCCAACGTATGAGCGCGGCGACGAGAAGGATCGTCGCGGTCGCGCCCACCAACAGCCACCGGGTTCTCGACTCACCGAGCACGATGAGCGCACGCCCGGCCAGCGGGATCTTCCAAACGACGTGGCCCACCAGCGTGCCCCGGGGCGCGGACCACTGCTCGGGTTCGGTGTTCGCGTCGCCTTTCGTGGTGACGCGGACGGCATCGCCGACGACGCGGACGCTGCGTACCCGGTGCGTGACGAGATCGGGCAGGTCGGGGTTGCCGGTGAACGAGATGATCTCGCCCGGATGGATGGTGTCGACGCGGACCCATTCGGCCATCACGACGTCACCGACGCGCAGTGTCGGCACCATCGATCCCGAGCGTTCGATCATCGGTCGGTAGCCGAGCAGCGAGAGGAGCAACGCACCTCCGACCACGACGGAGACCGCGACAACGATCACTCGTTGCAGCGTGATCGAGAACCGGCGATGCAGCGGCGTGCGTTCGCGGTCGAACGTGAGTGGGTGGAGCACGTCGGTGACGATCGGGAGGATCGGCGCTCGATTGGTTGCACCCGCGGCCGCGAACAGGTTTCGGGCCCACGCGACGCGTTCGCCGGCGTCGAGCTCGAGGGCCAGGCCGACCGCGGTTCGACCGGCCGCGTGCCGGACATCGGTGACGCGCGCGCGAAACGACGAAACGGTGTCGTCGGCGAACGAGACGCGGACCGTGGCCTTCGAACCTTTGGCGAAGTCGGCTCGGGTAGTGAGGAGTGAGAGTCCGCCCGGTGACGCGTCGATCGTCCGGGCGGTTTGGCCATCGATCGCGGCCGGCAGATCGACCGGGAGCCGGTAGGTCGCCCGGTCCCAACCCCGGGTGCCGAACGCGCGCAACGCGAACATCCATGACACGGTCAACGCCGCGAGCGCGAGCCCGACTGCGACGCCCACCGCCCCGGCGCTGCTCGCGCGCCGATCGAGGAGCGGCAGCGTCGTGACGAGCGTGAGGACCAGAGCCGCCCAGAGCAACGGCTGGTCGGGAATCGAGAAGCGGATCGGCTGCACCCGCCGGGTGAGCGCCGACCGGACGGCGACGAGTGATCCGGGCCAGTCGTAGGCCGCGGCGCGTGCTTCGTCGGCCGGGTGCAGCCCCACCCCGTACTGCAGCCGGCTCGAGAGCCAACGCGCGCCGGCGAGCGCGCCCGTTGCCGTGAAGAACAGCACCGGTGACACCGAGAACGGGAGCGTCCCCGAGCGGCCGATCAACACGATCGCGAGCAGCCACAGCGCGATCGGCCAGGCGTACAGCTCGCGCAGCAACGCACCCACGGCCGCGACGCGGGCCGGAAGTGGTCCGGTCGTGGTCGCGTCCGCGAGGTCCGCCACCGCGCCTCGCTGGCGGTTGGTCTGCGCCGGCCAGAACATGGGCGCGTCGGCGGGCGCGGCGCGTACCGCGACTGCCTCGCGGACTGCGGCTCCGACCCAGCCGGCCGCGGCGCGATCTCGCAGCCAGGCGCCGTCGGGTCGGTGAGATCCCACCGCACGCTGCTGCAGCAGGTCGGTGCGGATGATGGTCGCGTCGGGTTCCCACGTGACGAGCCCGAGCCGCCGGGCCGCGCTCCGCGACCGCGCGCTCAACAGCTCGCGCTCACCGGGTGCGTACCGGTCGTTGTTGAACGCCGGCGCGGTCGCGGTGACCCAGCCGACGTTCGCGGTCAGCATTGCTGCGGCTTCCTCGCATGCGTCGCGCAAGGGGAACGCACTCGCGGCGAGCACGAGCACGGCGTCGGTCGTGATCGCCCGCGCGGCGTCGTACAACGCTTGGTCCATTGTCGGGCACACGTACTCGCGGATGCCGGCGAGGCCGGTGTCGTCCATGAGCTCGTGGTGTCGCGTCGCCACGACGACGACCGGCCCGGCTTGCGCGGCGAGCGCGAGGCTCGTGCGCGCGATCTCGTGGCCCTCCTCGCCCAGACGCACCACGTAGGTGACTGCAGCGCGGGCCGGCGGCGTCCCCGCGCCCGGGCTCTCCCGTTCGGCGTTCCACCCGACGAGCGTGTCGGCAACCGAGACGGTCGCGGCCCAGGCCAGCGCGATCAGGACCGTGATCGTGACCACGTTCCAACGCTGCGCCCACCCGGCCGCCGCGGCGACGGCACTGACGCTCGCGGCAGCCGGTATGGCAGTGAGCAGGCGGACCCGGAGATTCACGGTGCCCGCCTGCTCACGTGTGCTGTTCGACGTTCCTGCGTTCTCAGGCCTGCGACCGCTGGCGGCGGCGAACGTCCGAGAGCGTCAGGGTGAATCCGGTGGCCAGGAGGACCAGACCCAGCGCGATCAACGGCGTGGAGTTACCACCCGTGAAGGGCAAGGTGCTGGGGCTCGGCTTCAGGATCGAGGTCGACGTCACGACCGGTGTCGATGTGCTGGTCGTGGTCGGCGCCGCGGTGACCGTGGTGCCCGCGACCTTGGTGGTCGACGTCACAGCCACAGTCGTGCTCGTGGTCGTGGCGTGGGCCGTGGTCGTCGTCGGGCTCACGACCTGCGTGGTTGCCGTCGGCGTCGTGGTCGTGGTGGCGACCGTGGTCGTGGTGGCGACCGTGGTCGTCGCCGCGGGACCGGTGGTCGTGGTCGATCCGGGCTTGGTCGTGGTCGTCGCGGCCGGGCTGGTCGACGTCGTTGTCGATGCCGGATGCGTCGTGCTCGTCGTGGTCGACGCCGGATGCGTCGTGCTCGTGGTGGTCGACGCCTTGGTCGTCGTCGTCACCGGCGGCACCGTCGGTCCGCAGAACTGGACGTCGGATATCGCCGGACGATTCTTGCCGTTCCCGACGTTCGGCAGGTTGGCGTTCGAGAACGTGCCCGAGGTCTGCGGCGTGATGAACTTGACCTCCACGGTGTTGGGCCCGCCCTTCACGAGGATCGCGGCGATCGGCGTCGTGGAGTGCCAGGTTCCGCCGGTCGACGATCCGTTCGTGATCGTCACGATCTGCGAGTTCCCGGCGGGCTTCTCGAACACGTATCCGTTCGAGTAGTTGAACTTCGCCACCAACACCGTCCCTGCGGGGCACGTGTTGTCGCCGCACGACAGGTTCGACGTCGTCGTTTGCACGACTCCGGCGAGCACGAGGGCCGCGCCGAGCGTCATCACGATGGGTCCGGCTCGGAAGAATCGAGCGACGCGAGACGTGCTCGAGGAAACAGGGCGCATGACGGCCTCCTGTGCGCCGGCGAACTTCGCCGGCGCTTGCAGAAGGTGCTTCGACCCACGGCCCGCCTGCCTGGCGGAGGCCTAGAGCCCGACTTCCCGGGACTTTGGTCCCTTCGGGCCGCATATACTCCGTCCCGCCCCTAGTGCGATTCAGTCGGCGCCCCAGTCCCTGGTAGCCGAGACCCATCCCCCGGCGTCAACGCTGCGGAGGTCTTGCGCTCCCATGAAATCCGATCGAGATCTGATCTCGAGGATTGCCGGTTCGGTCGGTGAAAGCCGCCGCGACACCGCCGGTACGTACGACAGCGTCATCAATCGCATCTTCGGCACCGGCTTGACTCTTGCCGGGATACTCAGCCTCGAGCGCGTCGACGCCGAGGTCGCCGGTCGGCTCCGGGATGCGATCGACGCGCTCGACGTCGCGGTCGGCGAGCTGCGTACCGCCGCGCTCGCCGAGGCGGTCGCCGACGATTCCGGGCTGCGCGACAGAGAGCCGGCCCGCGCACGGACGCCCGCTGCGCTCCGGCGATGACGCGGCTCGCTCAACCGCGCCGGCGTGAGAACGTCACCGACGCGGTGTCGGAGAGCTGCAGGGCGTCGGTCTTGTCGGACGCGGCGTACGTGACCGTCTCGGCAGTCGTGTCAGTGACCGTGAACACCGCGACCCCGAGCTGATTCGTCACCCCCGACACGGTCGTGATCTTCGAGTGCCCGCCGCCCTGCGAGAGGGTGACCGTCTTGCCCGCGACGAGCCGGCCATTCGTGTCGACGAGCGTGACCACGACGATCGACGCATGAGAGCCGTCGGCGGGCACCGAGGCCGGCACCGCGAGAACGAACGACAGCGGGCCGGACACGTGCGGGGCGTTCGTGAACGACACCGTCGCGGTGTCGACGATCGTGAGCGCGTCGGTTGTGTCCGTTGCGCTGTAGGTCGCGGTCTCGGCAGTCGTGTCGGTGACCGTGAACGCCACTTGACCGACCTGATTCGTGATCGCGGACCCGCCTCCGATCTTCGAGTGCGCCTTGCCCTGCGAGAGTGCGACGCTCCGGCCGGCCACCGGCTTGCCTTTGGCGTCGAGCAAGGTGACCGTGACCGTGGATGCGTGCGTTCCGTCAGCGGGCACCGAGGTGGGAGCCGCCACCACCGTCGACTTCGTCGTGGAGACGTGCGCCGGGACGGCGGTGAATGTCACCTTCGCGGTGGCGGCCAACGTGATGTTGTCGGTCTTGTCGACGGCCGTGTAGCTCACCGGCTCGGCGGTCGTGTCCGTGACGGAGAGCGTGGCTTGACCGCTGTGATTGCTCGTTGCCGACACCGCGGCGATCTTGGAGTGCGCCGCGCCCTGCGTGAGCGTGACGACCTTCCCCGAGACGGGCTTGCCGTTCCCGTTCAACAGGGTGACGGTGATCGTCGACGCGTGGCTCCCGTCGGCGAGTACCGATGTGGGTGATGCAACGATGGTCGACTTCGTGGCCGACACCGCGTTCGGGTCGGTCACGGGCGGGGCGACGGCTGCGAACACCGTGCCCGTGAGTTGCGCGAGGCTCGGGCTGCTCGTGGCGTTGACCGCCACGGTGATGCACGGGGGCGGCCCGGCAGTGAGCGCGGCCGGAGTGACCGGTTGCCACGCGCCGGCCCCGGCGTTCGCGGCCGGGTTCCACCACTCCAACGTCGTGCCGCCCTGGAGGTCACAGTCGTTGATCGTCGCGGCGGTGAAGCTGTTCGGATTGGAGACGCGCACGTCGAAGTAGGTGCCCGCGACGGTGAACGCCGGTGTACCCACCGGATCGGCCGGGTAGCGGCCGACGGTGATGCCGCCCACGCCCGTTCCGGTCGCGGTGATCGTGCCCGTCGTCGACGTCGAAGCGGCGACGGCGGAGCCGTTCGGGTCACTGTTCGTAGCTCCCTGGCAGTTGTTGAGCGTGCCGCACGGCGGCGCGGCCGGTCCGGCAGTGCCAAAGGTGAAGGTGTCGGCCGGCGAGTTCGGCGGGGAGCTGATCAGGTTCGAGTTGTTGCCGTCGACGGGTATTTGCACCTCGACATCCGTGGTGGAGCCACCGGCGCCGTACGCGCTCGCATTCGGCGTGACCACCGTCAGCAGCGTTCCGTCGGAGGACACGACACCGTTCGTCGCGGTGACCTGGCTCAAGTTCAGCGCGCTGTCGACGAAGTCGACCTGGGTGGAACCGGTGAAGCCCTGTCCGGCGATGTCGATCGTCGTGCCGCCGGTGACCGGACCCGACGTGGTTGCGACGTCGCCGCCACCGATGACGGTCACCTTCGTCACCGCGGGGGCGACGATGGTGTACTGATCGGCGGCCGGAGCCGACGTGACCGTGACGGATCCTCCACTGCTGGTCGGAACGGTCACTCTCGCGGCGACGGTGACGGCAACGTTGCGCGTGCTGTTGTGTTGCACGGCCGATGTCTCGTCCGGCACCTTGAACGTGAGCGAGGTGGCGGTGGCACCGGCGTTCGCGGTGACGGTGTCGGCGGTCGTTCCGGACGACAGCAGAATTCCGCTGTTCTGCAACACGATGGTCGCGGTGCTCAGGCCGGCGCCGGTGACGGTGACGTCGTCACCGCCGACGGCCGGCCCGCTCGTGACCGAGAGCGAGTCGATGCGGATCGGGACGAGGACGAAGGGGTCGTTCGCGCCCGCGGCCGCCGGCGACGACGTCACGGATTGCAACGCGTTGTTGCTCACCGGGATGCTCACGATCGTGTCGGCAGTGAGTGGGCTGTTGGGGTCGCCCGACGCGGCCAGGAGCGATGTGGCGTCGGGGGCCCAGAACTCGATCTTGGTGTCGCTGCGCACGATGCACGGATTGCTCGCGCTCACCGGCGGCGGCGCGGTCGAGCACGCGACCGACGGCGACAACGTGCTCGTGCTCGGCGCCGAGAAGTTCACTTCGGTCACTCCGGTGAACCCGCTTCCGAGCGCGGTGACGGCCTCGCCGCCGACGGCGGGCCCGCCGGAGACGTTGTCCGGGCCCACCTGGGTTGCCGAGAACGTGCCCGAGAACACGCCGGTGACAACCGGCACTTTCGCGGTGTACTTGTCGAGCGACGTGACCGGCGACAGCTCGGTTCCGCCGGTTTTCGGAACGGAAACCTGGACGTCGACGGTCGCGTCGGAATTGGCGCCGGCGGAGTTCACCGCGATCGTGAGATTGGGCGCGGTGGCGAACGTGATCGCGGTGTCCGTGACCGTGACGCCGGTTCCGGTGAGCGGTACGGTCTCGGCGGCGCTTCCGTTCACGAGGAAGTTCACGGCCGTGGCTCCCGTGAACCCGTGGCCGGCAATCGTCATCTGACCGAGGCCGGCGACCGGCCCTGACGTCGGCGTCACCGATGTCACGGCGAGATCGCTGTAGGTGAATTGGTCGGCGGTCGGGTTCGCGGGGCTGGTGACACCCGCGGCCGTCACCGCGACGTCGGTCGCGAGGCTGTGCTGGCCGCCGGGGAGCGCGGCGGTCGCGTCGCCGGTCACCGCGGTGAGCGTCGTGTCGTTCTGCACCACCACGCTCGTCGCCGGAATGGCGGTACCGCCGCCCGGCGGCACCAGGTTCACCTGGTCGGTGGCGCCCGCGTTCCCGAACCCGCTGCCGGTCACGGTGATCGCGGTGCCGCCCGTGATCGCGCCGGTGGCAGGACCCGTCACGCCCGTCGCGACCACACCGGTCACGGTGACAGCCTTCGGGGCCGGCGCCCACACCGCGTCGAACTCGGAGTTCGGGTCGCTCGGCTCGATCGACCCGCCCGACCCGTTGCACGGGAGGCGACCGAGGGTGCACACGAACGACGCGCCCTGGTTGTTGTTCGCGAACTCGTCGTACCAGAGCAGCTGCGTGCCCTGCACCTGGGGATTCGAGATGACGGTGGCATCGGGCCCGTTGGCGACCAGGG
>Ga0265339_10002372_pt1 | contig 13522 bp, 8 predicted proteins | sample 4CB219metaG_FD_202085 | JGI IMG/M metagenome (GOLD analysis project Ga0265339, IMG submission 202085) | Rhizosphere microbial communities from Carex aquatilis grown in University of Washington, Seatle, WA, United States - 4-CB2-19 metaG | ecosystem: Host-associated > Plants > Roots > Rhizosphere...
CGTCACACGAGCGCCTCGAACTACCAGCTCACCCTCTCGAAGTTCACGGGAACGAAGAGCGTGTGCGGCCCCGTGTGCGGCGACGGCATCGTCACGCTCGGCGAGGCGTGCGATCTCGGCACCGCCAACAACACGGGCGCGTACGGCACGTGCAACGCCAACTGCACGCTGCCGCCCGGCTGCGGCGACGGCGTCAAGAACGGCACCGAGCAGTGCGACGACGGCGTCAACCGGTCGCTCTACGGCGGCACGGCCAAGACCTGCGCCGCCGGCTGCGTCATCGCGCCCTACTGCGGGGACGGCAACGTCGACGGCGCCAACGGCGAGCAGTGCGACGACGGCGCGAACAACGGCAAGGGCTACGGCTTCTGCACGTCGGGCTGCAAGCTCGGGCCGCGCTGCGGTGACGGCGCCATCACGAACAACGAGACGTGCGACGACGGCATCCACAACGGCGACTCGACCAGCAAGTGCGGCGCGAACTGCCAGCTCAAGTGCGGCAACGGCACGCTCGACGCGGGCGAGCAGTGCGACAACGGCACGGCCAACAACACGGGCGGCTACGGCAAGTGCAACGCGAACTGCACGCTGGGCCCGCGCTGCGGCGACGGCATCAAGAACGGCACCGAGCAGTGCGACGACGGCAAGAACGACGGCAGCTACGGCAACTGCGCCGGGGGCTGCGTGCTGGGCCCGCGCTGCGGCGACATGATCGTCCAGACGGGCGCCGGGGAAGTCTGCGACAACGGCGCCAACAACCAGGCCGTCGCGACGGCGTACGGCATGGGCGTCTGCACGGTGATCTGCAAGCCGGCGCCCTACTGCGGCGACAAGGCGGTCAACGGCACCGAGGGCTGCGACGACGGCGTCAACAGCGGCCAGCCGGGCTCGTGCACGACGGACTGCAAGTCGTACGTGCCGATCCCCGGCTGCGGCGACGGCGTCGTGCAGGCGCCCGAGCAGTGCGACGACGGCAGCGCCGTCAACGGCACGATGGCGAGCACCTGCGACATCCACTGCAAGAAGAAGTGCGGCGACGGCTTCGTCGACCCGGGCGAGCAGTGCGACAACGGCGTCAACGACGGCTCCTACGGCACGTGCAACAGCAACTGCACGCTCGCGCCCCACTGCGGCGACGGCATGGTGAACGGCAACGAGAAGTGCGACAACGGCGCCAGCAACTCCGACACCGCCTACGGCGACGGCACGTGCACGAAGAGCTGCCTGATCGGCCCCTACTGCGGCGACGGCCGCATCCAGACGGCCAACGGCGAGGCCTGCGACGGCACGCCCGGCTGCAGCAACCTCTGCAAGGTGATCGTGATTCAGTAGAGCGGAATCGCTTCGGTCACGGCGCGGGCGCGCCGTGGCCGGGGCCGACGACGGCACGGGTCAGGGCGGCGAGGTCGAACGGCGAGGGCGTCCGGTCGGGCGTGTGGCAGCCGAAGCAGACGGCCGCCGAGGGCGTGCGCGCGACGAGGCCGCGCTCGCGGGGGGCGTCGACGTGGGCGGAGCCGGGGCCGTGGCAGGCTTCGCAGCCGACGTCGCGGAGGCGGGTCGCGAGGACGGCGACGTCCATCGAGCCGCCGGGCTGCGCGAAGCCGGTGACGTGGCAGCCGACGCAGGCGAGCGATCGCGCGGAGCGTGCCTTCTCGAGCGCCGCGAAGGCGCCGGCGTGCTTCGTGCCGCGCCAGAAGGCCAGCTCGGGCGCGTGGCAGCGCGCGCAGGAGGCGTTGCCGAGGACCGTCGCCGCGGGCTTGCCGCCGGCGACGGGGCCGACGCGCGCCGGGCGCCCGCCCTCCGCGCCGTAGGCGGCGACCAGCGCGGCCATGCCCGGCTGATCGGGCACCGCGGTGTCGAGGGTCACGACGCGGTTCTCGAACCAGTTGCCCTCGATACGCGCGGGGAGCGCGTGGAGGTCGCGCGCCTCCTCGGCGACGCGCTCCCGGAGGCTGTCGAGGAGTCGCCGCTGCCGCTCGTCGACGCCGGGCGACTGGCCGCGCGACTGCAGATCCGCGATCTGCCGCTCGTGGCTGGCGAGCCGCGCCCCGAGCGTCGCGCGCGCGTCTCGATCGGCCCAGGGACCTGCGCCGTCGCCCGAGACGACGTGCAGGTCGAGCCGGCCCAGGAACTGCCCCTGGCTCATGGCCTCGAGCTCACGGACCACGGACCCGCCCGCGACGTCGACGCGTTCGGGCGTCTCGAGCTTGCGCGACTCGTGCCCGGGGACGGCCCAGTCGATGCCGGGCGTCCGCTCGAGGAGCGCCTTCGTGTCGGCCTCGCTGCCGAGGTGCACGAGCGCGACGACGATCTTGGCGCCCCGCGCGCGCAGCGACGCGACCTCGGCCCGCGCGGCCTCGAGGGAATCGCGCGCGACGACGCCGGACGCGCGTCGAGAGAGCGCCGTCACGCCGAAGATGCCGACCTTCACGCCCGCCGTCTCGACGAGGCGATCGGCGTCGAAGAGCAGCCGCCCGCGCGCGTCGGCGAGGTTCGCCGACACGACGGGGACCTTGGCCTCGGCGAGCACGCGACGGAGCAGCGGCAACCCGAGCGCGAGGTCGCGCTCACCAGGCGTGAACGCCGCGACGCCGAGCCGCGCGCAGGCCGCGGCGACGAGGCGCGCCCGCCGCTCGCGCTCGACGCCGTCGGGCAGGAACAGATCGCCCGCGTCGACCTGGATGACGCCGTCGCTCTCCGCACGGACGCGATCGACCTCGGAGGCGCGCCGCGCGAAGCCCCCCAGGGGCGCGACGGCGCAGTCGCAGCGCTCGTACTCGCCGCCCACGCCCGCCGAATAGACGAGCGAGAGCACCTTGCCCCGCGGCGGCGGGACCTCGACGACGCCGGCCGCGTCGGCGGTCGCGGCGTCGGCGGCCACCGACCCGCGCCCGCGGCACGCCGCGAGCGCGATCCCGACCGCTAGAAGAACATGTGCATGCCGAGCTCGGAGCGATAGTTCGTGGCCGTCACGGGCCCGCCGCTCGAGTCGGTCTCGCCGAACCACTGGTGCGTCCTCTGGAACGCGACGCCGACCTGGATCTGATCGGTGATCGCCACGAACAAGCTAGCATCGTTGTACCAGGAGTGAGTGTAGATGCCGCCCCAGCCGGCGAGGGGCGTGATCTCTTTGATGTTGTTCGACTTGATCTCCGAGTGCGTCGCCGCGACCCACACCTTGCCGCCCGCGATGGGCAGGTAGTACTGCAGGTTCGCCACGAAGCCCTGCCATTGGGCCGTGCGCAGGCGCCGGTCACCGTCGAAGGTCACGATGCCGCTGTCGATGTTCGGCGAGTAGATGGGCGGCGGGTTCGTCGGATCCATGCGATCCATCGGGTTCCCGAGCGCCGGGAAGAGCAGGCCGCCCGTGAGGTCCGAGTACATGTCCGAGATGCCCGTGCCGATCGAGTACTCGCCGATGAGCGACAGCGCGTTCCCGCGGTCCTTGGCGCTCGACGCGGGGATGACGGGGATGAACACGTTGCCCGCGATGCCGTAGCCGGTCGCCGGCACCGTGGTGCTCGGGTTCTCGATGAAGTTCGAGACCTCGAAGTGACGGCCGATGCCCGAGACGCCGATGCCCGCCGAGCCGATGCCGGGCTGGCCGTACGCCTGCTGGCGCGCGCCCGTCCACTTGTTCACGGCGAGGCGGATGCCGGCCTCGACGTCGGGGTAGCCGCCGCTCTTCTGGACGGGCGCGAGCACCGCGCCCGCCACCTCGACCTCGACGTCGGTGCCGATCGTCTTCGAGAGTCGGACCTGCGGCTTGCGGTGGTAAATCTCGCCCGTGATGCCGAGGAAGGCGAGCGTGCTCGGGTAGAAGCCCTTGCCGCCCCACCCGAACAGGTCGTGGTACTGGCCCGCGATGAAGTCGACGACCGGCGTCTCGACCTTCATGTAGTAGTGCCGCATGCGCAGGCCGGCGTTGGTGACGGAGTTCGCCTCCGTGTACTCGACGGGCGGCGGCGCGTTGAAATCGGTCTCGATGTTGACCGAGGCGCGCACGCTGCCGATGGTCGGGGGCGCGAGCCGGAGGCCGATGCGCGAGTCACGCGCCGTCGCCTGCGCCTGCAGGTTGTTGCCGCGCGGCGTGCCGAGGTGCTGGATGATCGTGTTGCTCGACGCCGTGCCGAAGCTCTGCGTCGAGTCCTGGATGATGTTCACGCCGGCGTAGCCGTAGAGCGTGACGTCCCAGCCCGAGGCCCTCCAGGTGACGCCCTCGGGCGAGTCGGCGTTCCCGCTGGCCTTGCGCAGCGACGTCGCCCCGATCACGGGCGCGGGCGCGGACACCACCACGGGCGGCGGCGCCTCGGCGGGCGCGGGCACGTCCATCTTGAGCGCGGGCTTGGTGGGCTCGGCCTTCGCCGGCTCGCCGGCGTCCGCATCCCAGGCCTTGTCCGCCTTGTCGGCCTTCTCCGCCTTCTCGGCGGACGCGGGCGCGTCTGCCGAGGCCGACGAGCTCGACGACTTCTCGGGGGCGGTCCCCGGCGCGATCGATCCGGACTCCTCCGTGGCCGGCGCCTCGGTGGCGGGCGCGGCGGCCGGCGGCGCCTTCTTCTTCTTCGCTTCCGCCGAGGAGCCCATCATCGCCGAGGCGGCGACGCAGGCGAGGATCGTGAAGGTGCGGGCGGTCGTCATGTCGATTCTCCGGGACTCTCGAGCGCGGGTCATGGATTGCACTCCGTCGGGCACGGACCGCCGCAGTCGATGCCTTCCTCCCACGGGTCTTGCTTCTTGTTCGCGCACGCCGCGGGCTTCTGGTTCGGGTCCGCGACCGTCTCGTCGCACAGGATGCCGAGGCAGGCGCCGCCGCAGTCGATGCCCTCCTCGTTCGCGTCGTGCACGTGGTTGGTGCAGGTGCCGCACTTCGTCGGGCAGCCGCCGCCGCAATCGATGCCCTCTTCGCCGAGCTCGAGGCTCTGCACGCCGTCGTTGCAAGACGGCGGCGTCATGTGGAGCGTCCGCAAGCCCTTCTGGTTGAAGAGGGGCGTCTCGTTGCTGCCCGTGAGGTCGAGCGCGCCAACGCCCCCCGGCTGGCTGGCGTCGGGCAGGACGCAGTAGTCGGCGAGCGCCGCCGGCGAGTACGAGACGTTCTCGAAGAACTGGATCTGCGTCCCGCCGTTCTGCTTCGCCCAGCGGCCCGTCTGGCCGCCGATGAAGGAGAGGTCGAACTTGCACACGCAGCCGCCCTGCGTCTTGTCGTCGGGATCCTGGCAGCGCATGTTGTAGATGTTCGCCTCGGCGGCGAGGAACTCACCCAGGCGGCGGCCCAGCGTCGGGCACGAGAGCCGGATGCCCTGCGCCGTGATGCACGACTCGGAGAACACGAGGTCGCGCGTCTCGTCGATCGTCGTCTGCATGACGTACGTGCCGCGGTCCTTGTTGCCGTCGAAGTCCGCCGAGACCGTGAGCTCGGCGACCTTGAGCGGCAGCGGCGGCGCGTAGACGATGAACTCCTTCACCTCGCCCGTGGACTTGAGCACGAGGTTGCCGCACCAGTCGGCCGTCGCGGGGTCGTTCGGCCGCTGGGTCGAGAGGTTCGGCGGCTGCCGCGCGAGGGAGATGTTGGTCGGAGGCAGCTGGAGCTGGTCCTGACACGCGCCCTCGCTGGCCTGCGTCACCGTCCAGGAGCGATCGATGAGCCCGTCCTTCTTCGCGAAGTCGACCGCTCCCGCGAGGAGATCCCCGCCGCAGGCCCCGAGGGGCTTGCAGAGCTGCTCGTTTTTACATCCGAAGAGGCCGACGATCGTGAGGGAAACCAACAGCGCGCTTCTTGCGTGCCGTGAATTCATATACGGGTCCCTTTCATCTACGCGCTTGCCGTGCGGTGGTGTGGTGGGTGCTGCGGGAGGTGGCGGTCGGTGGGATTAGGGCCCCGTGGCGGGCTTGAGTCCGGCGGCGGCTTCCATCTCGTGCCAGAAGGCGTTGTAGCCGGGGATGGCGCGCTCGTGCTGGTCGGCGTGACCCTGGCCGACCGTCGAGCAGAAGACGACCGGGTAGGCCGTCGGGCAGTCGGTGTACTGGAGGCACACGCCCTTGCCCATGATGTCCTCGTGCCACGGCGCCGTCTTCTGATCGGCGGGCTTCGGGATGGTGCCGTCCATCTTCTTGCCGCAGCCGTTCATCTTCAAGACGCGCGGCAGGGCGATGTCGTGGTTCGCCGTGTACGCGTTGCTGTCCCCGATGTCGTGGATCCAGATCGCGGCGATCGGTCCGTTGCACGGCGGGTTGTTGTCGGGCTCGCCGCCCGAGATGCCGGACTGCGCGCGGATGTGGTACTCGCGCGCGAACTTGCGCGGCACGCAGCCGCCCGTCATCGGAGCGGACGGACCCGAGCCAGCCGCACCCGTGGCGCCAGCCGCACCCGTGGCGCCAGCGGCACCCGTGGCGCCAGCCCCGCCTGTAGAACCAGCGGCACCCGTGGCGCCAGCGGCACCCGTGGAGCCAGCCGCGCCCGCGCCGCCCGCGTTGCCTTGACCGCCCGAGCCGGTAGCGCCCGCGGCACCCTGCCCGGCCGCGCCCGACGAGCCGGCCTGGCCGCCGCCCGCACCAGCGCTGGCCTGGCCGGCGCGTGACGTGAGCTCCGTGCCGCCGGGAACGTCGATCGCCTGCGAGGCGATCGTGCCCGGGACGCCGTTCCACGGGTGGTAGCCGTCGCCGGCGAAGTAGCAGCCCCACATGTTCGTGAGCCAGCCGCCCGTCGAGTAGCCCGAGACATAAACCCGATCGTTGTCGACGCAGTAAGTGTCGTCGACGAGGTCGTGGAAGAGCTGGAAGGCCTCCCACTCCTGCGAGGCGGGACCGTCGCGGTTGTCGTAACAGTCCTGGTTCGCCATATCCATCGGGATGTCGAGGGCGATGTAGATCGCCTCCTCATCGCCGCCCGGCACCGTCGCCGGCATGTCCGACTCCTTGAAGAACTGGACGGTGCTCGTGTTGGCCACGTTGTAGCCGCCGCAGCCCTGACCGATGTAGACGGTCCGGTACTTGTGGCTCGGGTCGTAGTCTTGGGGCACGCGCACCCAGAACGTGCGGGGACCGATCTTCGTCGGCTGGGGGGTCGCGAGCGTGTCGCCCGTCCCCATGACCGTCCACTGCGTGTAGCCCGTCGGTTTGCCCTTCACCGTCGGGATCTGCTTGTCCGGGAGCGGCTTGTTGCAGCCCTGATTGGTCTGACGGGGGACGTAGACCTTGCCGGTGCAGGGGTCGACGGGCGGCTGGATGCCGATCTGGCCCTGCTGCGCCGAGCAGCCGAGGTAGCCGGCGCACGCGGTCGGGTCGTCGTTGTTGTAGACGTGGCAGCCGCCGAGCACGAAGCCGGCGAGGGCGAAAACGAACGAAAGAGTTCTAGTCTTCACGGGTATTACTCCTGGTCAGCGGACCGCGCGGAGCTTCACGCGGCGCCGGGGGCTCGACCGCGCATCAAAACAGGGACGATGAGGCTTGTCCAGAGGTGCTCGCCACGGGCTCGCAGATTGAGTTGGGCCAAGGTACCCAAATTTCCAAACCCTCGCGGTCCTTTGTCGTTTATAGGCCGCGTTGCAAGGCAGCAAGCGCGAACGCATGCCGCGGCGACAATCAACTGAGGTATGCTCGGCACGCGCGTGACCACGCAGTTTGGAGGTCCCCCCATGTTCCATGCGTCACGGAAGAACGCTACGGGTGCGTTCGTGGTGTTGCTCGGTGCGGCGCTCGGCGTCGCGACCCTCGAGTGCAGTCAGCCCGAGGGGCTCAAGCACAGCCTCACCACGGGCGGCGCCGGAGTGGGAGGCACGGGCCTCGGCGGCTCCGGCGGTTCCGCCTCTCCGGGCGTCGCCGGCGACATGGGCCTCGCGGGCGACATGGGCCAAGCCGGCATGGGGCTCGCGGGCGACATGGGCCAGGCCGGCTCGGGCGGCCAAGGCAACGTCGGCGTCGCCGGCAACGGCGCGGCTGGTCAGGCCACAGGCGCCGCCGGTCAGGGCGCGGCTGGTCAGGGCGCGGCCGGCACGGGCGCGGCTGGTCAGGCCACAGGCGCCGCCGGTCAGGGCGCGGCTGGTCAGGGCGCGGCCGGAACCGGCGCGGCTGGTCAGGCCACGGGCGCCGCCGGTCAGGGCGCGGCTGGTCAGGGCGCGGCCGGCGCGGGCGCGGCCGGCACGAGCGGCACGTGCAACAACAGCGCGGTCGTCACGGCCGGCGGCGCCGAGGCCACGTGCACGGCGAAGACCACGTGGAAGGGGACGGCGATGCCCACGCCTCCTTCTGGATACCTCGGCATCAACGACATGTACCTGCAGCCGCAGTACGCGATCGACGGCGTGGCGGCCACGCGCTACTCGAGCGGCATGACGCTCGCGGCCGGCTTCTACTACCAGGTCGATCTCGGCGCCGCGAAGATGGTCTCGGGCATCACGGTCGACACGAACGTGGGCATGGACCTCATGGACGTCGCCAACGGCTACGACGTCGGGCTGTCGACGGACGGGACCACCTTCACGACCGTCGCGACCTGCGCGTACAACGCCGCGCCGACGGAGGTCATCAACTTCAAGGCCACCTCCGCGCGCTACGTCCGCTACACGAACAAGGCCGGCCCCGGCCCGAAGAACGGCGCGACGAGCTGGATGTCGATCCACGAGTTCGACATCCGCTGTAACTAGGGCGCGCGCCCTAGCGCGGATGAGCGTCTGAAATCGGCAGCGTCGCGACGTCGGCGGGGGCCCAGGTCCACGTCGCGTTCATCGTGTTGACGCCCTTCGTGTACGTGTTCGTGATCGTGAGGGGGCCGTTCGCGCCCGCCTGCCAGTCGAAGGCGTACTCGGTGCCCGTGAAGTTCGAGTTGCTGATGACGTTGGGACCCGTACCCGAGCCGTAGAGCATCGCGCCGAAGACGACCCACGGGCCGGGCATCGCGCCCGCGCGCAGGCCGGCGGAGACGTGATCGATCTCGAAGCGCGTCACGTCGTTGAAGTGGAAGGCGCAGTGCGCGTCGTTGACCGTCGAGTACGCGATGTGCACGAGCGCCGCCGCGTACGTCGTGATGTAGTCGCCGCCGCCCACCGACGCGCCATGGAAGGTCGAGTCCGTGACGTCGAGGACGGAGCTCGCGTCGTTCATGATGAGGCCGCCCGAGAGCCCCGTCGTCTCGTAGTCGAGGTACGAGGCGTGGAGCTCGCCGCTGATGCCGCTCGACGAGGCGGCGTTCGCCACCGCGGCGTGAGTCGTGTCGAGGCGCGCGCCCTTGTCGATCTGGAAAGGCACCTGCGCGTCGCCGATCGTGCCGTCGTCGTAGCGCGAGGCCAGGCTGCCGCCCTTCAGATAGAGGGCCTGCGACGCGCCCTCGAGGTCGAGCCCGTCGGCCTGGAGCTGGCCCCCGCTCTCGACGACGAGGCCGCCCCACTCCTGGGACGAGTCGCTGGGCGGCGTCGCCGTGCCGATCCGCGCGTGCTTCTTCGCGCTCGCCACGACCAGCACGCCGCGCACGGTGATCGTCACGCCCGGCGCGGCGACGATCTTCGCGCCCGCCGGGATCGTCGCCGTCGTGCCCGCGGGGATCTCGAGCGGCGCCGTGAGCGTCGCGCCGTCGTCGAGACCGCCCGTCGGAGCCGCGGGCGTCATCGTCATCGAGGCCGCGCCGCCCGAGCAGCCGGCCACGAGCAAAATCGCGCTCGCCAGCACGCGCATGCCGTCAGGTTACCTCATCCAGGAGCGGGCGGCCCGAGGTGAAGCGCGCGAGGTTCTCGAGGAAGTGGTCCACGAGGCGCTCCCCCTCCTGGGCGTCGCCGCCGGCGGCGTGCGGCGTGATGAAGCAGCCCGGCGTCGTCCAGAGCGGGTGCTCCGGCGGCAGCGGCTCGGGATCGGTGACGTCGAGGTAGGCGGCGGCGAGCCGGCCCGCGCCGAGCGCCGCCGCGAGCGCGTCCTGATCGACGGTCGAGCCGCGCCCGATGTTGGTGAAGACGGCGCCCGGCTTCAGCGTGGCGAGGCGGGCGGCGTCGAACGCGCGCGCCGTGGTCGCGTTGCCCGGCAAGAGATCGACGACGTGGTCCGCGCCCGCGATCGCCGCGTCGGCCTCGGGCGATCCCCAGGCGAACGTGGGCACGGGCTCGTCGCCGGCGAGGCGGCGCCGCACGCCGGTGACCACGGGGCCGAGCGGCGCCAGCAGCGCGGCGAGGCGGCGCCCGATCGTGCCCATGCCCACGAGCACGATCGACTGGCCCTCGAGCAGCCGCGCCCGCGCGCGCAGCGCGTGCTGGGGCCAGGCGCGCGGGCCGTGCGCGTTCGCGAACGCCTCCGGCAGCCGGCGCGCGTGCGCGAGCAGGAACGCGAGCACGTGCTCGGCGCACGGCTCGTCGTAGACGAGCGAGCTCTTCGTGAGGCGCGTGCCGCGCGCCGCGAGCGCGCCGCGCAGGTCGGCACGATCGTAGGGGTTGTAGCCGGCGCTCGACAGGTGGACCCAGCGGAGGCGCGGCAGATCCAGCAGCTGCGCCGGATCGGGCTGGCCGAAGGCGACGTCGGCCTCGGCGAGCGCGGGGTCGACGGCGCCGCTGCCGCTCGGCGCGACGAGCCCCGACGCGGGCACGACCAGCCGGTGCGCGCGTGTTCCCTCGACGAGACGCGCCCGCGCGGCCTCGGGGACCGAGGCGTTGCTCCAGATCACGAGACGTTCCAGTCGTTCCATGGGCGACGCGAAACTTTACACGAACCCTCGTGACTCGCGCCGCGTCCGCCGGCATCATGGGCCCGCCGATGAAAGCCACCCGCCTCCTCCTCGTGCGGCACGGAGCCACGCAGCTCACGGCCGAGGACCGCTTCTCGGGCGCCGTCGGGGTCGATCTGTCCGACGAGGGGCGCGCCCAGGTCGGCGCCCTCGCCCGCCGCCTGGCGGGCGAGAAGATCTCGGCCGTCTACTGCAGCCCGCTCTCGCGCACCGTCGAGACGGCGACGATCCTCGCCGCGCCGCACGGGCTGTCCATCGCCCACCGCGACGGCCTGCGCGAGATCAGCCACGGCCGCTGGGAGGGCCTGACGCGCCCCGAGGTCGAGAAGCGCTTCCCCGACGAGTACGCGTCGTGGGAGGCGGATCCCTTCACCTTCGCGCCCAAGGACGGCGAGTCGGGCGTGGGCGTGCTCGCGCGCGCGCTGCCCGTCATCCGGGACATCGTCGTCGCGCACGCCGGCGAGCGCGTGCTCGTCGTGTCGCACAAGGCGACGCTGCGCATCTTGCTCTCGAGCCTGCTCGGCTTCGACGCCCGCGGGTACCGCGACCGCCTCGATCAGTCGCCCGCCTGCCTCAACGTCGTCGACTTCAGCGGGCCCGTGCGCGCCCGCCTCATGCTCTTCAACGACATCTCGCACTACCAGGTCGAACCGCGCCGTCCGACGGGGAACCTCTCGAAGTGGTGGGACCCAGGCGGAAAATGAGCGGGCACGTGAGCCGGACGCCCGTCCGTGCAACCCGCCCCGCCGAGCTGGAGTCTCGACTCTTCAAACACGCGCCGTGACGACGAAGCGATACAGCCTCGGCCCGAGGCTCGGACGCGCGACCGCCGTCGTCGCGTGCCTGGCGGCGTTCCTCGTCGCGGGCGGCGCGCGCGCGCAGGACTGGGCGCCGCCGCTGCGGGCGCCGCGCGAGGCCGAGCCCGCGCCCGTGCTCACGAAGCCGCCCAAGATCCTGAAGTCGGTCGAGCCGGTCTACCCGCCCGAGGCGCTCAAGGCCGGCATCTCGGCGGACGTGACGATGACGATCGACATCGACGTCGCCGGGCGCGTCACCAACGTCGACATCCCCAAGCCCACGGGCCAGGGCTTCGACGAGGCGGCCAAGGCCGCCGTCCTGCAGTACGAGTTCTCGCCCGCCGAGATCGACGGCAAGCCCGGCTCGATCCGCATCGCGTTCACGCTGCACTTCAAGCCCAAGATCGTCGAGGCGCCGCCGCCGCCACCGGCCGAGCCGCCCCCGCCGCCCCCTCCCCCGCCGCCCCCGACGACCGTCGTCGGCCGCGGCCGCCTGCGCGAGAAGGGAACGCGCAACCCGCTCAAGGACGCCGAGGTGTCGATCATCGCGCGCCCCGTGAACGCGCCCGAGACGCCCGCCGTGCTGGCCGGCGTCACCGACGAGGACGGCCGCTTCGTCGTCAAGGCCGACCCGGGCGTCGCCCTTCGCGTCATCGTCGCCGATCCCGCCCACGACCCGTGCATCCGCGACCTCGACGCGGGCAAGGTCAGCGAGGCGGCGCCCTTCGAGATCGACTGCGTCGTCTCCAAGCGCCTGGGCGCCTCCTACGAGACGACGGTCCGCGCGCCGCCGCCCACGCAGGCCGTGACGCGCTACACGCTCGCGCAGCCCGAGCTCACCAACGTGCCGGGCACGTTCGGCGATCCGCTGCGCGTCATCCAGAACCTCCCCGGCGTCGCCCGCACGCCCTTCGGCCTCGGCCTGCTCGTCATCCGCGGCGCCTCGCCCGAGGACTCCGGCATCTTCGTCGAGGGCCACCGCATCCCCATCCTCTATCACTTCCTCGGGGGCCCCTCGGTGCTCACGTCGAAGCTCATCAAGGACATCGACTTCTACCCCGGCAACTTCGGCGTGAAGTACGGGCGCGCCACGGCCGGCATCATCGACGTCAGCATTCCGACCGACCCGACGCCGCGCCTGCACGGCCAGGCCGACATCAACTTCCTCGACTCGTCCGCCTACGTCGAAGGGCCGATCGCCAAGGGCTGGACGGGCTCCGTCTCGGCGCGCCGCTCGTACATCGATCTGCTGCTGCCGCTCGTCGTGCCGTCGAGCACGACCACGGTCGCGCCCGTGTACTGGGACTACCAGGCCATCGTGCACCGCGACTTCGAGGCGGGCCGCCTCTCGTTCTTCGCCTTCGGCAGCGACGACACGCTCAAGGTCGTCTCGAAGGACCCGTCGACCGGCAACCTCAGCCTCGACACCGAGACCCTCTTCCACAAGATCATCGCCGTCTGGACGACGCAGAGCCACGGCTGGGTCAACCGCCTCTCGCCCGGGTACGGCTACGAGAAGTCCACCCTCGGCGCCGGGCAGGTCGGAATCAACCAGTCCCAGAACGCCTTCGAGCTGCGCGACGAGCTGTCGCGCCAGCTCGGCCAGCACGTCGTGTGGCGCCTCGGCTTCGACGGCGAGGACTACGTGCAGCACCTGTTCCTCAACGTGCCCATCGCCATGAACACGCGCCTCTACGGCGACTCGCAGCCCGTGCTCATGCCGACGACGATCCCCCTCGACGCGCTCGGCACGGCGCTCTACACCGACGCGACGATCGAGCCGGGCGCCGGCCTGCAGATCACGCCCGGCCTCCGCGGCGACTACTTCCGCTACGTCGGCCAGAACCGCTTCACCTTCGACCCGCGCATCGTCGTGCGCTGGAACGCGACGCCCAAGCAGGTCTTCAAGGGCGGCGCCGGCATCTTCCAACGCATGCAGGATCCGCAGTTCCTCGACCAGAAGTACGGCAACCCGAACCTGCCGCCGATCTGGGCCGATCAGTACTCGCTGGGGTTCGTCCGGCTGCTC